>Ga0181377_1000149_pt1 | contig 27270 bp, 15 predicted proteins | sample LowvirmetaG_9_FD_130160 | JGI IMG/M metagenome (GOLD analysis project Ga0181377, IMG submission 130160) | Marine viral communities from the Subarctic Pacific Ocean - Lowphox_13 viral metaG | ecosystem: Environmental > Aquatic > Marine > Oceanic | place: Subarctic Pacific Ocean | collected...
ACACAGTTTAACAAAACAGAAGGAATAACAATAGATTATGTAGATCCTTCATATATGGTTTATTCTTATACTGAAGACCCTAATTTTGAAGACATATACTACGTTGGTGAAATAAAAGCTATAACAATATCGGAACTTAAAAAAGAGTTTCCAGACTTATCTAATAAAGAGTTAGAACGTATACAAAATATGCCAGGTAATAGATCTTATATAACTGGTTGGGGAGATTATGATGACAATACGGTTCAAGTTCTTTATTTTGATTATAAGACTTACCATAATCAAGTGTTTAAAATAAAGCAAACAGATCAAGGTTTGATAAAAGCTATTGAAAAAGATGATACTTTTAATCCACCTGAAAACGACAGCTTTGAAAGAGTATCAAGATCAATCGAAGTTTTATATAGCGGAGCTAAAGTACTAGGTACTGATACTATGTTGAAGTGGGAACTTGCTAAAAACATGTCAAGACCTTACGCTGATACTACTAAAGTAAAAATGAATTATTCTATATGTGCGCCTAGAATATATAAAGGCAGAATAGAATCACTGGTTAGTAAGTGTATAGGTTTTGCAGATATGATTCAGTTAACTCATTTAAAGCTACAGCAAGTTATGTCTAGAATAGTGCCTGACGGTGTGTACTTAGACATGGACGGTTTAGCTGAAGTTGATCTAGGTAATGGTACAAACTATAATCCAGCGGAAGCGTTAAATATGTATTTCCAAACTGGTAGTATTGTAGGTAGATCGCTTACACAAGACGGTGACATGAATCCTGGAAAAGTACCTATTCAAGAGCTAAACTCTAGTTCTGGTCAAGGTAAAATACAAAGCTTAATACAGACGTATCAATATTATTTACAAATGATACGCGATGTAACCGGACTGAATGAGGCTAGAGATGGTAGTACTCCAGACAAAAGCACTTTAGTAGGATTACAAAAGATGGCTGCTAACGCGTCTAACGTAGCTACTAGACATATTAAGCAAGCTGGTTCTTATTTAACGCTTAGAATTGCAGAGAACATAGCCCTTAAAGTAGCAGATGCTTTAGAGTTTCCATTAACAGCTGAATCACTAGTTAACTCTATAAGTAGTTACAATGTAAACACTTTAAAAGAAGTTGTTAATTTAAATCTACATGATTTTGGAATATTCTTAGAATTAGAGCCAGACGAAGAAGAGAAACAGCAACTAGAACAAAACATACAAGTAGCTATACAAAAAGGTGGTATTGATCTTGAAGATGCTATTGATTTAAGACAAATAAAAAATCTTAAACTAGCTAACCAACTTTTAAAAGTAAAACGTAAACAAAAAGCTGTTAAAGAACAAGAGAACGCTCAAGCTAATATAGCAGCTCAAAGTGAAGCTCAAGCCGCTGCTAATGAAAAAATAGCAATGAACGAGGTTCAAAAACAAGAAGCTATTACTGGTGCTAAAGTTCAATACGAGCAGTCAAGAACTCAAATGGAGATTCAAAAAATGCAAACTCAATCTCAACTTGATATGCAAAAAATGCAAATGCAACATCAATTTGACGTTGAATTAGCTAAGATGCAACTTCAACAACAACAAGAAAAACAAAAACAGCAAGAAGAAGCTAAAGACAAGCGTATACAAATGGAAGGTACGCAACAAAGTAAAATGATAGAACAAAGAAAAAACAATGGACTACCTATAGACTTTGAAGAAGAAGGCGCATCAAGCGAACCATCTATGATGGCGGAGAGTGAGCAATAAGCTTAAATTTATTAATTATTTAATTATATTATATTATGTCAGAAACAAAAACAAATGAACCTGTTAAGCAGGAAGGTGAATTTAAAATAAAAAAGAAAACAACACCTAAAAAATTAACTGAAACAAAAGATAACATTACAAAAGTAAATGTTAATCCAAAAGAACCTTTAATTGAAATACCAAACAACGTAACTAAAGTTGAAATAAAAAAAGAAGACGATGCCATTCAAATCGGAGAAACAGAGAAGGTATCTATGGAAAAACCATCCGGAGATAGCACAAAGGTGGGAGAACCTGTACAAGAGTCCAACGAGACTACTGAAGGGATTTCTCCGATCAAAGAAGTAACAGAAGAAGTTGAAGAAATAAAAAAAGAAGTAAAAGAGGCTATAAGAGATGAAAAAATACTAGGTAAACCTTTACCAGAAAACATCGAAAAATTAGTTTCGTTTATGGAAGAAACAGGTGGAACCATAGAAGATTACACTAGATTAAACGCTGATTATACAAGCGTAGACGATAATACTTTATTGAAAGAGTATTATAAAAAATCTAAACCACATTTAGATTTAGAAGAAATTAACTTCATAATGGAAGAAAACTTTGATTATGATGTAGATATTGACGAAGAGCGAGAAGTCAAAAAAAAGAAACTCGCTAAAAAAGAAGAGGTTGCAAAAGCTAAAAACTTTTTAGAGGAAACTAAGAAAAAATATTACGACGAAATCAAGTTGAGACCCGGCGTAACTCAAGACCAGCAAAAAGCAATGGATTTTTTCAACCGCTATAATAAAGAGCAAGAAATAGCTACACAACAACACGATTTATTTAAACAAAAGACTAAAAATTTATTTAATGACGATTTCGAAGGTTTCGATATTAAAGTTGGAGATAAAAGATATAAGTACAATGTCGTTAATCGTGATAAAGTAGCCGAAAGCCAATCTAACATAACAAACCTTGTCGGGAAGTTCCTAGACAGCGAAGGTAATGTGGAAGATGCTAAAGGTTATCATAAAGCTATTTATGCTGCTGAAAATGTAGATAAGATTGCCGCTCATTTTTATGAGCAAGGAAAAGCAGACGCTGTAAAAGACGTTGTAAACAAATCAAAAAACTTGAGTAACACTGAAGCTAGGACTTCTCAAGGAGACGTGTTTATTGGCGGTATGAAAGTGAAAGCTATTTCTGGTGCAGACTCTACAAAACTTAAAATTAAAACGAAAAGGTTTAACTAATTAAAATTAACAAATTATGAGTTTATCTCCACAATTTGGTAGTATTGTACCTTCGCAAGTTCAACAAACTCTAGCTAATAACTATCTTGTATTTGATGGTGGCGCTGGAGGAAATTTTGCGCAACAATATTTACCAGAAATTTACGAACAAGAAGTAGAGCGTTATGGAAACAGAACGTTATCTGGCTTCTTAAGAATGGTTGGCGCTGAAATGCCAATGACAAGTGATCAAGTAATCTGGTCAGAACAAAATAGATTACACATTGCATACGATAGTTGTGGTGTTGAAGCTGGTGGTGGTGCTGGAGCTAATTTAGCTTCTGTCATCAATATTGGTGGTGGCGCAACTGCTTTGAATGTAATATCTGTAAACGATACTGTAGTTCTTTTAGATCCTGCTAATGGAGTAGAAGCTAAAGGTATTGTTCAGGCTACAACTCCTGGTGTAGTTGGTGGTGCAAGTGGAACTATTACAGTTCAACCATTTGCTAATCAAACTTTTGATGCTAGCGGTATTTCTATTACTGGAGCAGGTGCTTTAGGTAGTATTAAAGTATTTGTATACGGTTCTGCTTACCAAAAAGGAACACAAATGACAGGCGGTACAGTTGCTAATGGAGCTGCGTCTAGAGTTTCTGTAGAACCACAATTTACTCAGTTTTCTAACTCACCTATTATATTGAGAGATCAGTACGTTATAAACGGATCTGATATGGCTCAAATTGGATGGGTAGAAGTTGCAACTGAGGATGGTGCTTCTGGTTTCTTATGGTACTTAAAAGCTGAGTCTGAAACAAGACTACGTTTTGAAGATTACCTAGAAATGTCTATGGTAGAAGGTGAGCTAAATGCAAATGCTAACGCTGCTGCAGGAACTGCTGTGGCTTTCTTACCAGGTACTGAAGGTTTATTTGCTGCTATCAGAAACAGAGGAAATGTAGAAGTAGGATTTACTGCTGCTGCTGGACTAGATGAATTTGATGCAATTCTTAAAAACTTAGATACTCAAGGTGCTATTGAAGAAAACATGCTTTTCTTACAGAGACAAACTGCTCTTGATTTTGATGATATGCTAGCAAGCATTTCTGGCGGATTCGCTGGAGGAACTGCTTTTGGTTTATTTGAAAACTCAGAAGAAATGGCTCTTAACCTTGGTTTCTCAGGATTTAGAAGAGGTTCTTACGACTTTTACAAAACTGATTGGAAATACTTAAATGACGCTTCAACTAGAGGTGGTATTGTAGGTGTTAATTCAATTGAAGGTGTATTAGTACCTGCTGGAACTTCTACAGTTTACGATCAAGTACTCGGTACAAACATCAGACGACCATTCTTACACGTACGTTATAGAGCTTCTCAAGGAGACGACAGACGTATGAAGTCTTGGTTAACTGGTTCTGCTGGTGGTGCATTTACTTCAACTCTTGATGCTATGGAAATTAACTTCCTATCAGAAAGATGTTTAGTAACTCAAGCTGCTAACAACTTTGTATTATTTCAAGGATTATAATAATCCATTAATGTAATTCTTACCCTCGTTAAATTAACGGGGGTAATTATTACTTTTATAACTATTTAATTATATTATATTATGTCAAAAATAAAAGAAAATCCAGTGTTAGACTGGGAAATAAAAGATAGAGTTTATTATTTAAAAGGTAATAAATCTCCTTTAACGTTAACTATACCAGCTAAGCATACTAAAAAACATGCTTTACTATATTTCGATGAAACAACTGGTAGACAAAGAGAAATAAAATATGCCACCAATCAAGACTCGCCTCTTGTAGATGAACAAAAAGGTGAATGCACAATGGGTCATATTATATTTAGAGACGGTACGTTAAGAACTAAAAAGCATGAAACTGCATTACAAAAACTTCTTTCATTATATCACCCTTTAAAAGGTAAAACATATGAAGAGTTTAAACCTATTGCTGAAGCTTCAGATCAATTAGATGATATTAATCTAGAACTAGACGCAATGACTGCAGCTAGAGCTATGGATATTGATCAGGTTGAAGCAATATTAAGAGTTGAAAAAGGATCAAGTGTAAGAAACATGAGCTCTAAAGAATTAAAAAGAGATGTATTGTTGTTTGCTAAAAGAAACCCTGCTACTTTTATAGCATTAGCAAAAGATGATAATGTCATGTTAAGAAATTTTGCTATAGTTGCTCAAGAAAATGGGATAATAAAATTATCTCAAGATCAAAGAACATTTACGTGGGCTTCAAATGGTAAAAAATTAATGAACATTCCTTTTGATGAAAACCCGTATTCAGCATTTGCTGCTTTCTTAAAAACAGATGAAGGTGTTGAAATCTATAAATCTATAGATAAAAAACTAAAATAACAAGTGATACTATATATAGGCGGATTCGTCCGCCTTTTTAGTATATAAAAAATTAATAATGGTAAACGTAAATACAGTATATACAACAGTCTTGTCTATTTTGAACAAAGAACAAAGAGGTTATGTTACGCCAGATGAGTTTAATAGGTTAGCTGCTCAGGTTCAATTAGAAATATTTGAATCTTACTTTCCTGACGGAACACAATTAAACCGTCAAAACCAAAACAATACACAAAACGATACAGAGTTTTTTAATATATTTAAAAACCAAGAAGAAAAACTTTATGGATTTCAAAAAGAAATTAACTTTTCTCTAGACGCTCAAACATTAATGTGGTATCAAACCCAAGCGGTTAATTCAGCAGATTATGTTGCTACTATATATTGGATGGGTGACATATTATCAACATATAATTCTGCTTTAGTAGGAAACACTGACCCTAGACCTTCTTCTTCAGGCGGTCAATTTATTACTCAATTAGTAAGCAAAAGAGATTATAATAAAATTATAAGATCTAGAATTACTGCTCCTACATATCAATTTCCTATAGCATTTGCTAATACATCAACAGTTGCAAATTTTGACAATGTTGGTTTAACAGTATCACCAACTCCAAACGCGGTTAATGTAAATTGCATTGTTACACCTATAGTTCCTTCTTGGAGCTTTAGTGTTGGACAAGCTGGTCAATATATTTTTAACCCAGGTAGCGCCGTGAATTTTGAGCTTCACATTTCTGAACAAACTAATATCATAATAGGAATATTAAAATATGCCGGTGTTATTATAAACGATCCTACGATAATAGATGTAGCTGCTCAAGAAGCGGCTCAAGTACAAGCTAACGAAAAATCTTAAATAAATGAGTCTAGTAACAGAAACAAATCAACAATATTACCAAGGCGCTCAAGGCTTTAGAGGTGCTTTACTAGCCGATGGCAATTTACAGAGTACTTTTGTAACTACTTTTAATACAGATTTAGTTTTTGGAGGTGCAGACTCTAGCGGTGTAGAATCCTGGAATCCAGCTAGCATTAACTACGCTTTAAATAACTTTAAAATATACACAAGTACTGATGCAGTTCCTGGCAATTGGCAGGAATACATATTAGCTTATAGTGTTGTGGGTAATTCTATAACTTTTGCAAATCCGCCAGCTGCAAATCTATATATAGTTGTTCAACTGAAAACACTAGATGGTGGTCAGTACGCTAGCACTATAGCAGAGGAAGCGTTGGGTGATGCGGTTGAAGAAAACTATGGAACTTATCAATATGTTAAATTATCTGATATTATAGATAATTACATGGTTGGTTATGTTGGTGATGGTAAAATAATACAACAAGCTAAAAAATCAGATGTGTTGTTTTTTGCAAAAAGATCTTTGCAAGAATTTAGTTATGATACTTTAAAAAGTATTAAATCTCAAGAATTAACAATACCTGAGAGCTTACAATTAATAATGCCTCAAGACTATGTTAATTACGTATCACTGTCTTGGATAGATAACTTAGGTGTAAAAAGACCTATATATCCAAATAACAACTTAACAACAAATCCTTACTCTAAACTATTACAAGACAACAAAGGAATACCTACGCAGGATAATTTTGGAGAAGACTTAGAAGGAACATCATTAACAGTAGAAAGATGGAGAGACGCAAATGACAAGCTAATAAACAATCAAGCTTATAATCAATTTTGGGACGATGCAGCTTACGGCTTGTATGCTGATGGTTTCTATGGATCTGGTCCTTGGAATTGGGGAAGATTATACGGTCTTGATCCGCAAACCTCTCAAACAAACGGTTGGTTTGGGATAAACGAAAGAGATGGTATGTTTACTTTTTCTAGTAATTTAGTAAACAAACTTATAGTTTTAGAATACATATCTGATGGCTTGGCTTATGATCTAGATACTAGAGTTCCAAAGCTTGCCGAAGAGGCAATGTATATGAGTATATCATATAATTTACTAGCTAATAGAGCTAACACATCAGAAGGTATAATAGCTAGATTTAAAAAAGATAGAAGAGCTGCTCTTCGAAACGCTAAGATAAGATTATCTAATATTAAACTTGAAGAAATAGTACAGGTTATGAGAGGTAAATCTAAATGGTTAAAACACTAAAATTTAATGGCTAAAGTTCAAAATACTTTTTTAAAGTCCAAGATGAATAAAGACTTGGACGCTCGTATATTGCCAGAGGGTGAGTACAGAGACGCTAGAAACGCACAAATAAGTAAGTCTGAAAGTTCTCAAGTTGGAAACTTAGAAAACACTTTAGGTAATAGGTCTATACAAAATTACCAAACATTAACTCAAAGCACAAATATAAAATGTATAGGACATTTTTCAGATGAAATAAATTCTACAGTTTATTTGTTTTTTACTGATTACGTTGATCCTTTTCCAAACAGATTTATATATAATCCTTCAGCTAAAAACTTTATAATATCTACAAATGTTTTAACTAATCAGTCTAGTATATTAGTTCAAGGCGCTTTTTTAAACTTCTCTCAAACAAATATTATAACTGGAGTTAACATACTAGAAGATCTATTATTTTTTACTGACGATAGAAATCAACCTAGAGTAATAAATACTTTATTAGCAAACCCAGATCCTACTAATATATTTCCTACTTATTATTTAACTGAAGATCAAATATCAGTAGCTAAATACAATCCATACAGTTGTATGGAAATGTTTCAAAAAAGCATTTTAGATCCAGGTGAATATGAAACTACTATGAAAGATGTTAGTAGTAAATTTTTACCTAACGGAGGTCAAGCTACAACTACCAGTAATCAAACAGGCGCTAGTATAAATGTAACTCTTAATATTGTAGGTCAAGTTAATACATCGACGTCTCCTTGGGGATCCGCAAGTGTTTCACTATTTGATTCATTTGATAACACTATAATACCTACTGGAGCAACAGTAAATAGCATTACTTTAAACACTACAACAACACCAAACAGTTACGATATTGCATTAAGCACTAGCATAACAACCACTACAACAAGAAACACATTAGTGTTTGAACCAAACCCGTATTTTAACGGAGCTTTTGGTGGAGATCCAGATTACTTAGAAAGTATATTTCCAAGGTTTAGCTATAGATTTAAGTTTACGGATAATACATATTCTATATTTGCACCTTTTACGCAAATAGCTTTTATACCAAAGCAAGATGGTTATTTTATGTTTGCTGAAAGTCCTGATCAAGAAAAAGACGATCAAAACGAAGCTTATAGAAGTACAATAGTTTATTTTGTAGAAAACAAAGTAAACAATATTGGTTTAAGAATACCATTACCTTTTAATAACTATACTCTATCAAATGCTTTAAAAATAGAAGAGATAGATATACTGTATAAAGAATCTGATGGTATTGCTGTTAGAGTTGTAGAGACTATACCAATAGGCAGAATTCAAAGTCAATCAGGCGTTTGTTTGACCAATGGTGCTCAAACACCAGGAACTTCGGGTAATAATATAGCGATAGATGGTCTTCAAGGCGGTATAACAATAGGTGATCCAATAACAGGTCCAGGTATTGATGATGGAACTACAATTTTAAGTTTTACACCTACAGATCCTAGCAACGCTGTATCTGGAAACATAACTGTAAGCTCAACTGTTCCTATATTAGATGACAATGTTTTATTAACAATAGGTAGTCCAAACTTTTTTGTTTATGATTACACATCTACAAAACCTACAAAAACTTTACCTGAATCTAATTTAGTTAGAGTTTTTGATAAAATACCAGTAAGAGCTAAGGCTCAAGAAGTCACTGGTAATAGGGTTATATATGGTAATTTTTTAAATAAAATTGATCCACCTGCTTTTTTAAACTACAACGTAGCTTCTACTATTAAACCTCAATTTACAATAAACGAAGTAACTGCAGCTTATGCCGGTGCGGCGGCAACGTATACAGCTTTTACAGATACTATAGCTATAAATGTATCAAAATCAACTTTACCTTGGTACGTTGGATATGTTATAACATCTAATACATACGGAGTTATAATTCCTCCAGGCACGCAAATAGCTAGTACAGATAGCAACACTACAGGTGCAGCTAATATAACATTAACTGAAACAGTTACTTTTCCAGCAGGCACACCTGTAAACGTTGTTTTAATAATGGAACCTGGGGCTGATACAGAAAACTCAGAGTCTATTATAGAATACCCAAATCATTCTGTTAAAACAAATAGAAATTATCAAATTGGTTTTGTGCTTTCAGATAGATACGGAAGACAATCAAGCGTTATACTGTCTAATAATGAAACTAAAATAAAAGTTTCTGGAGTAGAATATTCAGGCTCTACTTTATTTTCTCCATATATAGATGAAAGTATAAATAAAACTGCTTGGCCAGGTAATTCTTTGAAAGTTTTAATGAACGAACCTATTAATGAAAATTTATATAATGGAGATGTAACAAGTGCAGATTATAATCCTTTAGGTTGGTATTCATATAAAATAGTTGTAAAGCAAACAGAACAGGAATATTACAATGTTTATCTTCCTGGTATTATGGCCTCTTATCCTGAGGATCGAACGCTTGAAATTGGTCAAACATCTCATATTGTTTTAATAAATGATAATATAAATAAAATTCCAAGAGATTTAACAGAGGTTGGTCCTGATCAAAAACAGTTTAGAAGTTCTGTTCAACTATTTGGTAGAGTTCAAAATATAACAACAGGCTCTATACCTGTTTCTGGAAACACTAACACACAGTATTACCCAGGAACTAATTCAGATACTGTTTCAATAATTTCTACTGTTAATGATTTATTTGATTACGATCCTATAAACCCAAATCAACCAAATTATTTTCCTCAGTTTTATTCTTTAGATTCAAATCCTTTAATAGCTAGGATATCGACAGAAGCTCAAATAGGACAAATAGCAACAACTGGTCAAACATATAACTACATACCAGCTGCTGGTACCGTAGTAAATCCTCCTAACACTGCTGGTTCGAATCCTGGTACACCTGTAACTCCACTAACACCAGCGAATAAAATACTTATAACAAACGTAGCTAGCCAAATAGCTATTACAGCAAATAGTCTTGTAAATTACTTAGTAACAGGTCAAGGTGTACCAGCTGGAACGTACGTAGGCGCTAACGACGCGCCAATTGCAGATGGCAGTGTAAATAATATAACTCTAGTTGACAGTGCTAATAATTCTGTTTTTGTAAATTTAACAGATGGAATAGAAGTAACTTTTACGCCGGCGTCAGCTACAACAGATTTATTAACGCCAGGTATTCAGTATTTAGCTGTTTATGAAACAGAAGCTGTAGAGAGTGCTATTGATATATTCTGGGAATCATCTTCAACTGGTTTAATAGGTGATCTTAACGCGGCTATACTAAACAATCAAGATCAACCTGCTGGGTCAAATATAACTTGGAACCCAAGTGATTTCACTGAAGGTTTAGCCGCAGGAGGTAACATATTAAATGGTAACGGATTTAACATAGTAGATAATTTTGGGCAAACAATAACTATAGATCCATCAACTGACACTGTAGAATTTGGAGCGCCTAACGATTTACCTTCAATAACAGATGGTGCCGGAAATGATTGTAATGGATCTCCTTCTACAAGCACGCCTCAAGTTAGAGATTATTTTAGACTAGTACCAGGATCAAATACAGGTCCTTGGCAAGTTAGAACAACGTCTCAAGCAGATGGTTTAGCAGAAGATGTAAATTATTTTGATAATATTTTTTACATGTATGATCAAAATGAAGCTCTAAGACAGTTTAATTTTAATTTTAAAATAACAGTAGGTGGTCAAGTTAATTACGTAACAAATCTTCAAGCTAATCTCCAAAATGTAGCACCTGAATATTTCAAAATAATAGCTAAAAATACTGTTAATGCTGGTGATATAACGTATGGTCCAGGTGGAAATCTTCCACTTCAAGAATTTATACCTGTAAGAACTAGAAAAAATACTGAAGATATTGCAATTATAAACTTTAGTAATGGTTCCGCTAACAAAGATAATACTTTAAGTAATGGAGCTTTATCTGTTAAAGATCTAGAAATGATTAATTCTTTTGGTGAAGATTTTAGCGTTTATGATCAAAGAATAGGTAGTCCAAATGGACAACCAGCTGAGGTATTATTTATGGGTAATACAGAACCTATATTTACTATTCAAGAAGAATCTAGTAATGAAGCAGGAACCTTGCAGGCGAAACTAATAAATCAATTTGCAGGATCAAATCAAGCAAACGTGCCTGCCGCTCTTTATTACGTAACATTACTTATACAAGATGGTCAAACTACTGTTGAACAAAAGTTTGAAATTGATATGAGACTAGAGCTCACCAACGATAACTTTTTAAATAAATTTCAGAGATCTAAAGACTTAGGGCCAGGAAATACTCAAAATCAACAATCAGGCTTTGTTTATCCAGCTTATGATACGTTTACTAGATATGCAGCTTGTGGAACCAATGATTTTTACGCCGGCAGTGCATTTGATTCATTAGATTGGAAATCTTATAATATGACATTAATAAATCTACCCGCAGGAACACCGGGCGTAGGAAATGATGAAATTGGTTATTATATATATGCTCTTGGGTTCTTTAAAAACCACGATCCAGTTTTAATCGGAGGTTGTCAACAAGAATATTCTCCTAGCGTAGACTTGGTTACTTACTCTCAAGGTGCTAATGAAGTTTTTAACAACACTATAACAATTCCATTTAATACTCCAAATTTATGGGGTCATAAGGTTCAAAAACAAAAATCTTTTGTAACAAATGAAAACTGGCAGCTACCACCTTATTGTCATGGTAAAGGAAAAGTAGTTGGAGTACAGGTTGCTATTGATGGTATTACATATGATTATGAAATAGAACCAGTTGGATCAGAAACAGCTCAAAGTGACATAAGTGCATGCATGTTGTTTTTTAAAAATGACTGGAATGATGGAAGCGCGAACGCTGGGGAGCGTGTTAGGCAGGGAAGACAGGCTAATACAGTAAATACCGGAGATGCTTCTAATAGAATTGCAGCAGCTGTTAATTTAAATAATGGAAACGTAGCTATCAATTTTGAAAACCAAAATATTTCTTTACAATTAAATGATCACATATATACATATGGCGGTCCTTTTAATGAGTTTACAACTCCTTGGTTTTTTTCCCCAGGCATAAGCTCTGATTCTGTAATGAAAGTGTGGGCTATGTGGATATACAGCGAATGGTTTCCACCGTATTGGGAGAATTCAGATAGAAATTTTTCAAGATGGTCTCCAGCTTGGGAGCCGTATACTAGTACTAATACCCCAGGTGAACCTGTGCCTAATTCACCTTTAGTTGTAGCTGGGTTTTCCCAAGCAAACTGGATGGCATCGGTGAATCCTAGTTCTACAGCCGAAGGCTGCCCAACAGCTCCTATATATGTTAATCAAAACTATGAGGTTACAGAGGCTAACGACTATCTTTATTCAATACAGTAATTTAAATATAAAACAAGTAATAATTAATTATGGCAGGTGCAGTAATAGAAGTAAAATACTTTAATACCTTTTTGCTTAAAAAAGTAAATGACTCAGCAGACAAAGTAGTTTGGAATGGTTCTAGAGGTATTCCAAAAGATATTGGAGGTTATCCTGCTATAAGTGGATTAAACAGAGATGACACTTGGGCTATTGAAGAATCAAGAATTAGAGGTGGGTATAATAACACCTCGGTTGATTTTGGAGCAAAAGCTTATTTAGTTGAAGACGAACCTAACGGCACAAGAAGGTTTAATACTTTAATATACTCTGGAATATTTAATTCAAGAACAGGTATAAACAATACAAATGTTTTTTCTGTAGCAGATGATATAACTAAATCAGCTGATCCAGCTAATGGTTCAATACAAAAACTATACGCGGAAGATACTAATTTAACTATATTTCAAGAGTTGAAGTGCTCAAGGGCCTTAATAGATAAAGACGCTATATATTCCGCAGAAGGTGGTGGCGCTGTAACAGCTAGTAACTTAGTTATCGGTGTTATTCAACCGATACCTGGAAAATATGGTATATCTAAAAACCCAGAAAGTTTTGCTGTTTATGGTAATAGAAAATATTTTTCTGATGAAAACAATAACGTAATACTTAGACTTGCTGGTGGTATAGAAGAAATATCTTCTAACGGCATGAAAGACTTTTTTAGAGATGAAATAAATAAAATAAATTCAGCTGGAGCACTAGGTAATATAATTGGAGCTTATGATATATACGGAAGCGAATATGTTATATCCTTACAAACACCTTCTTCTTTAAGAACTGTTTCTTTTGATCCAAATCAGACTAACAACCCTGATTTATTCAAAACTTTAAACTTTGACGAAAGATCTCAAGGTTGGGTTAGCTTTTTCGACTATAAGCCAGATCAAATGTTTAGTTTAAGAAATAATTTTTATTCTGTTAAATCTACACCAGGACGTGGGACTGTTGCTAGTAGCGCAACCGGTTTTACTTTTATTTTAAACAACGTAAGTGGATTTATACAACAATATTCTACTGTAACAGGCACTGGTGTTCCCGCTGGAGCTACAGTAACTGGTTTTGATTCTACAACAAACAATGTAACCATAAACACTGGGGCTACATTGTCGGCTGGAACAATACTTAGATTTGGTAGTGTACCACAATTGTGGAGACATTATGACAGTAGTGTTAATAGAAGTAATTTTTATGGCGTAAACTACCCAAGTACTATTACTTTTATTTTTAATCCAAACGCGACTAATTCTAAAAGTTTTAAAACAATAGGTTATGAAGGAAGCAATGGTTGGCAAGTTGATAGTTTTTCTTCCGATAGCACAGGCGCTAGATTAACAGCAGCTGGCGCGGGTTATAATTCTTCTGAAGATACTACTAGTAGAAATATTACTGGTCTTGGTGAAATAACTACAGTAAGTTACAACGACGGAGAATATATTTTAACCGAAGGTCAAGGTTCTGTTGCTTTAGCTACTACAACTACAAACGTAGTTTTACAATTAAATACTGTTACTGGATATATAAACGCTGGTGATATTGTTACTGGATCTTCTTTGCAATCTCAAAGAACTGTAGTTTCTTACAACAGCAATACAGGGGTTTTAGTCTTAAATCTATTGACTACTTTAAACGTTGGAGACGTTTTGTATTTTAACGGTGTAGCCTATAGAAGTAATTACTTATCTGTATTTGGCACCTTAAACCCTCCATTTCCAAAACACTATTCAGGTTTTAATTTAAAAGAGAATAAATACGTTGCTAATTTACTTAACTTTTCTAGTCCTAATAATAAAGAAGTTTTATATGGTCAATCTATTAGCGGTGTAAAAGGCTTTTATGCAACAGTAAAAATGTCTACAGATTTAACTACTGATTTTGGAGGTGAGAAAACATTATTTTCTGTTGAGAGTACATACGATATGAATAACGGATATTAAATTAAATTAAATGAGCAATACCTTAATAAAACAAGAGCAAACATTAGAACAAATAAAACACATAGAGCGTTTTAGAGAGTTAATAATGGACTTCGAAGATAAATTATTAGATTTACCAGACTCTTACGGTGATCCTGAAAAGCCTGGTCAAGACAAAATAGCCAATAAAATAAATCCACTTAAACATACGTTTGCAGATGGACTATATATTAGAGAAATATTTATGCCTAAAGGTCAAATAATTTCTACTGGTATACACAAAAAAGAGCATCCTTATTTTGTTTTAAAAGGCGATATATCTGTATTGACAGATAAAGGTATTAAACGCATAAAAGCACCTTTCAACGGAATAACAAAACCAGGAACAAAAAGATTAATATACATGCATGAAGACAGTATCTGGGTAACTGTACATGCTACAGATAAGTCTACACCTGAAGATGTGTTAAATGAAGTAGTGGCTAAAGATTTTGATGATCCAGACATTAGTATTGAAAGCATGAAAAAGAAATTAAAATTAAAAAACAAATAGTATGACTGTAGTAGCAGCCGGCGTTGGCGCGGCAGTAAGTATCGGAGGCGGTATTTTCGGCGCAAGTGCAGCTCGAAGAGCTAAGCGAAGAGCAGCAAGAAAAGCTAGAAAATTAGAAAGAAAATTAGCTCAGCTAGAAGCAAATCGCCAAGAAATTATAAACCCTTATGAAGGAGTTACGAGTTTAAGCGCTATGCTTAGTAATCCATTTGAAAAATTAACTGTAGCAACTAAGGCCACTGAAATGCAAATGGAGCAAACTGATATTGCTTTAGCCAATACCTTAGACACTTTAAGAGCTACTGGAGCTTCTGCTGGAGGCGCAACAGCGTTGGCACAAGCTGCTCTTCAAAGCAAAAAAGGTATTGCAGCTGATATAGAAAGACAAGAGTCTAGTAACAACCAACAGCGATTAGCTGGAGAGCAAAGACTTCAAAGTCAAAAAATGGCTGAAGAACAAAGAATGCAACAAGCGGATGTTGCTGGAAAACAGTTTGTATTTTCAAACACAGAGAGAAGAGAACAACAACAGCTTGACAGGGTTTCTAATCAAATTTCAGCACTAAGAGGTCAAGCAGCTGCAGCTCAAAGAGATCAAACAGCAGCCATAACAGGAGCAATAGGTTCTGTCGCTGGTATAGCTGGAGGTTTAGGCGGTAAAATTGGTTAGTAAATAAAAACATAAAATGGAAAATAAAAACACGCTATATAATCTTTCTTTAAAACAAACCAACAAAAGCAATGCTTTAGCTTATAACAAAAACTACGTGTCTTCAAATATAGACACTACTTTTGGTATATTAGATCAAGCTTATGCTAATACAGGTATTGCATACGCTAAATTTAAAATGGCTGTAGATTCAGGTAAATGTGTTAGTGAAAACTGTGATTATGAACATAAGCAACTTAAGATGCTAGAAGCAGCTCCTAAGAAATCTCTACAGTTTATACAAACACTTGTTGATCAATTAGCCACGACTGACGACGCATATTATGATGTTAATAATGACTATGCTTATTTAGTAGCTAATTCTATAATGACAAACAAACCTGGTTTTTCTAAAACAGAAGGATATAATGTTTATTTAAATTTAATAGATGATGGTTCTCAAAGCATAACTTTTGATGGTCCTCTTTTTTCAACTCCATTAATTATAAACAGTAATACTTTACTAGCTTTAATAAACGCAGGTACAGATCTTGTAGCATCAACACCAGATATAAATAAAGACATGTTAAAATTATTAACAGATGTCGGTGTTATGGCTGAAGGAGCCGCGGATGAAGAAGGTAACTTATTACCTGGAGCAGCTATTGCTGATGAGTTTGTGTTAAAAAATTCCGATGGTTCTTATGATTATGAAATAATAGACATAGGAATGGGCAAAGGTAGAAACATACTTAAGTTTGATTTAGATAAAATTGAAAAAAAAGTAAAACCTTTTATAAACGCTGAGGTTGCTGGTCTACTACAACAAGAACAAGAAGTTGTAGCTGCGTGGAACGTTTTTATATCTAAAGGTTCTAGTGTTGAAGAAGATGATCAGATGGCTCAGAATGCTAATGCTGGATCTACTTCTTGGTCTTACGAAAAGCACTTGCCATTAGACCAAAAAAGAAAACAATTATTTGAAACAAAATACACAGAATATTTTATGAATAATTATTTAAAGCAATTTATAACTCAAAAACTACCAACAGTAGAACAAGATGCTGCGGTGTTTGATTTAGAACAAGCAAAACAAGCTAAGTCTGATAAGTTTCTACAAGATAACAAATTAAATTAATTCAAATGACAGTAGGTGAATATGCTAGATCTTTAGTTGATCAAAATTACTCTCAGACAGAAATGTACGATATGGTTTTAGCTTTTAAAGCTAAACAAAAAAAAGAGAAGAAAACTGAAGTTGTAGCCGAGCAAGTAAAGAACACCGACTCCACGCCGCAGGATCCGAACGTAGAGTCAGAAAACAATACAGGATCCGAATCGGAAAGTGGACAATCACAGCCTCAAGAGCTTGAGGTAATTACTGATAAGAAACAAGCTTTAAATGCTAAGCCTGGTCAAGTTTATAGTGATCATGGTTATGAATATAAATACGAGGTAGGCGAAGATGGTAAAGGCGAGTATTATACTAAAAAACCAGATGACAATGACTGGATTAAAGCTAAAGGCGTAGCTGAAGCTTCAATTGCTAGCCAATTTGGTCATAGTGATTTTGATAAAGAAAGTTATTTTAAAGCTAAATATGCTAGACAAGAGAGAGAGGAAGCTCTAAAATTAGCTAATGCTAAACAACTAGAGGAAGCTAAAAAGCTACAAGAACAAATAGATAAACAAGCGCCTTTAGTTAATGAAGTTGAGTCAGAGGTTGCCTACGTAAACACTGTAGATAAGTGGAAGCAAAGAGAGGATATAAAAGCAGACAAAAACAAAACAAGAAGAAACACTTCTACTGAAGATGAGTTAAAAAGAGGTATAATTAGAGGAGAAGACGTATTAGGTGATGGAACTCTAGACTTAGACGATTTTAATGGAGACGAAAAGCAGTTTGAAGATTACAAAAAATACAAAGATATTACAAACAGATTAGCTGTTAATAAAAATTACAAAGGACAATGGGGATCGGGTAGAAAACGAATAACACGAAAAAACGGTGAATCTATTGAAGAATTAAAAGCTAGACTTAAAAAAGAAGGTAGAGATCCAGTTAAAGGTAAATCATCGGTAGGTGAATATATAGTGGCTGATATGCCTGGTAAGTTATCCAAAGAAGAGTGGACCAAGCTTAATGAAGAAAGAAAAAAATTAGAAACTTCTTTTGACGAAGGTAAATTTGATCTAGCCGAGGAAGCTTGGTATGTGAAAGCCTACGATGCGTTTATGGGTAATCCAGAAGATAGAATCCAAAAGGTAAAAGCAGTTGATTTAGTTCCTACCGTAGAAGCTGTTACTGCTTTTGACAAAAAATATATACAGCCCCAAGAAGATGGCGACAACACTGAAGGTATTAATTTTGCAGAGATAACTGATGAAGCTTTGCTTGCAACAAAATTAGATCAAGCAATTCAAAATGAAGTTACAGCTGATCCTTTGGTTAGAAAACTACAATTAGAAGCTGAGGTTAGAATAAAACCTGTTATGGCTAAACACCAAGAAGAGCTTTATAAGAAACACGACACTGACACTCCAGAAGGAGTGGCTGCTTTTAATAAAGAAAGTGAAGAAATATACTCACAGCTCATGAGCGAAGATTTATCTTCTAATGACGATTATTCAAATAGAGTAAAACAAATAGCTGCTGTAGGAAATAAAGCTTTTCAAACAGCTAATAACGCTTTTAATAGAGACAATAGCTGGTTAGGCTATTTAGATGATGCTCAAGAAGCAGTAGATGGTCTTGGTCCAGTTGAATTTTGGACTGACTTAGTAACTGATTCAGCTGAAGGTTTTGCAAAAGGTAGTAGAAGTATTGGCACGGGTATTGATAAAATGCAAGCTAGTTATGATGTAGCAAGAGCCAAACAGGCTAAAGACAAGTTAACAGATTTAGATAATCTACAAAAATCAGGTGCGCTAAAAGGAGATTCAGAAATATTATATTACGGTAAAAAAATGACCGTTGATGAAGCTCGTAAGGAGCTAAAGCTAGAAGAAAAAGACTGGACTAAGGCTTTAGAAAGTAATTTAGATGAAATAAAATTATCTGATGAAATCTTACAAAAATACCAAACAGCTGATCTTTCAGATGGTGATATAAGCTGGAAAGATATTGTTTTAACAACTTCTGAAGCCTTGCCTCAAATAGGTTTGGCTACAGCGGGTGCAGCCGCGGGAGTTGCTACTGGTGGAGCAGCTATAGCTCCTTTATTAGGTGCTCTTGGTACAGTTACCATGGGAGTAACAATGTATGGTGATGCGTATATGGATGCTGCGGAAACTGGAGCACAAGAAGACTACGATGCAATTAATGGAGCTGGATCATACAATCAATTAGAAGATAAAGAAAGAACAGAGTTTTTAATAACTGGTCTTAAAAGTGGTAGATACCACGAGCCTGGTAAAGCCGCTTTAGTAGCCGCTGTTCAAACTGGTATGGAAAAAATTGGTGCTGGTAAGATTTTAGCTAAAACTCAAAAAGCTTTAGGTGTAGGTAAAAATGGTTTAGCTTCTATAATAGCAGGTGACTTAAAATCAAGTTTAAAAAATATAGGAGCTGGAGTTTTAAGTAAACTAGAAGCTGGAGGTACAGAGTTTATAACAGAGTGGGGTCAAGAAATAGTAGGTGGCATAGGTAAAGGCATGATGGTTAAAGGATCTGGAAGCCAAGGAGCTATGAGATATGTTGACATGGGCGCTGCTTACGAAGCTGGTAAAGCTGGTGGAATTGTAGGTATTGCTATACCATTTGGTGGTAGCATTGCAAAACAAAGTAGCATAGAGGTTAGAAACATAGCTAGAAATGTAGCTATAAACTTTGCACCGAGTAGTAATTTTGGTAAATCTGCAAAAGCAAACGCTGAGTTTTTTAAAAATGCTCAAAATCAATTAGATAAACGATTAAAATCTGGTAAAAACCCAGACGGAACAACCTACACTAAAGAACAGCATCAAGAAGATTCTATAAACTTAGCTAATATTAAAAATGCTGGTGACAAAATACCTTCCGCTGTTACTGATCCTCAGACTAGAGGTAAAATGTTAGATCTTTTAGTTAAAAGAGATAATCTAGAAAGAAAAATAAAAGACATAGATGATAGCGATCTTACGGCTGAAGAAGACGCAGAGTTGCAAGAAACGAAACAAGAGCTAAGAGAAATAATGAAGCAAGAGGCTTTATTTTCTACCAACAATAACGTGAGAGCTGCTATAGAAAAATCCGGTAAAGGTAATATTGAATTTCAAGACTTTAGTAATGCTAAAGAAATGAACGACTATGCTAAGCAAAAAAAGATTAATGGGTGGCAAGAAAAAAACTCAGCTAATCACGGTGTAGTTTTATATGATTCTAAAACAGGTAAAGAGCAAATACTTATTAATAATGAGCTATCACTAAAAGACTCTAATGTAAATGTAGGAGCTCATGAGTTTTTACATACAGTATTAAGAAACACGGTTCAAAATAGTAAAGGAACAGCTATTGCTTTAGGTAAAAGCTTACAGACTTATATTGAAGGAATAGATAGCACTCAGATTGATAGTAATTCTGATTACGGTAAAAGATTAGCTGCTTACAAAAACGATCCAGCTAACATAAAAGGTGAAGAAGCTATAACGTTGTTTAGTGATGGTATTGCTAATGGCTCTATAAAGTTTAATGAAGGTGTTTTTACTAAAATAGGTGATGCTATACGTAGAACATTGCAAGCTGCAGGTATTAAAAACGTTAAATTTAATACAGGTAGAGATGTTTATAATTTTGTTAAAGACTACAATAAAAGCATTGAAAAAGGTAAAGGGTTAAATAAAGCTCAGCAAGCATTATTAGAAGGTAGAGCAGAAGGAGACCTTGTTAAAAGAGAATACAAAAGTAAACCTAAAACAGATAGCTCTGTAGATATGGGGCTAGAAACAGAGGTTGATCTAGGTGTTGTTAAGTCTTCTAAGCCTACAGTTTTAGAAGCAATAAATGAAACTGTACCTCAAGATATATCTACAAAAGCAGATTATGACGCTATGCTTAGAGATCCTAAAAAAGGTTCTACAGTGTTAAACTCTGTTATAAATGAAGGTGGAGCTATTAATAATTATATTAGAAGTAGATCTACAAGTAAAGCTGAAGCTGAAAAAGCTATAGAAGGTGTAACAGATAGAATATTAAACTTTAATCCTGAAGCACTAAGAGCTGATGGTAAAAAAGTTGGCATGGAAGGATTTGGTGAAGCTATATTTGCTAATACTAGATTCGCTAAAATGGATGCTAAAAAAGCTTTAGCAAAAGAATCAGAAAAAGCTAAACAAGAACAAAGCACAGATAGTGATATTGTTAGAGAAATAGCTAACGCACCTACAAGCTCTACGTCTACAGAGAAACAAACAGCAAAAGCTCAATCACCTAGAGCAACAAATCAATTTACACCTTCTTTTTCTCAAGGACTACAAGTTGAAACAGAAGGTAAAACTACCGCTGAAGTAAATGAAGAAATAAACCAACAGTTTGATAAAGCTATTGATTCTGATTTACAAGCATTAGGAGAGGTTACTAGCTTTGGCCAGACTAAAAACATAGGACCTGCTGTAGCCGCGTTGATGGAGAAAGCAACAGGGATGCCTGCTAAAGTTTTTACAGATAAAAGCAAAAACATAGCAAAGAAAGACGCTACATCTGGAGCTTTAACAAACGTAAAACAATATCTTAATAAAAACGCTCAAAGAGATTTTAAAAATCTTCCTGACGCATTTGCTAAAGATAGTGGTAAAGCTACATTTATACCTGAAAACGTTAAAAAAGCTTTATACAAAAAAAATGATAAAGGTCAATTTGTTTTAGATAAAAGTAAAACTTTAAAAGATTATAAAGAATTACTTGGTGATATGGAAAAACCTGTTTATAGAGCCGCTGAAGCTCAAACTATAAAAGGTTTAGTTGCGCTTTCTCTTAGAAACATGATATTCGAAAAAGCTGTTCCAAGCTCAACCGCAAGAGCAACAACAGGCGTTAAGTTTAGTAAGCAAATACCTGTAGATACTGACAAAGGTAAAACTCAACTTAAAGATATAGGTGTTGCTAGAGACATGAATAAAGTTGCTGAGATTTCTGGAATTGGTAAAATTGGCATTACTCCTGAAAACATAGCAGAAAAAAGAGCTCAAATGACTAGCTCTATAGTAGATCAAAATATATCAAGCATAGCTTTTAACAATGGAAAATTTGCTAACTTTGGTAGATCATATAAAGTTAGAGATGGTATAAAATATTTTAAGCTAACAAACGGTAAAGAAGTTAAAAATGGTAGTAAAGAGTATAAACAAGCTGTAAAAGACGAAACGTTTATGCCCGCAAAAGGCAGCTTGTATTACTCAGTAAAGCAGAAAGCATATATAGCAGATCAAGAACTAGCCGCGGCTAACGATGCTATGTATCCTAATTTACCAAAAGCACAAAGAGTTAATGTAAAAGATGCTGGAACCAAAAAAGCAAACGCACAGTCTAAAGCTAATTTAGATATACTAGAAGCTGTTGCTACTCAATTAGAAACAGCAGTAGCTAACGGTATGCCTATAGAAATAGCTTCTTTGTTTATAACTTCTAGTTATCAAGCTACTACAGGTTTAATAAAAATATCAGCTCCTTTTTCTGCAGAGTCAGATAAAATGGAATATGCCGAGGTTGGTAAATCAAATCAAGTTGGAGGTAAAGAGGCTTTTAGAGAAGAGCATAGTCCACCGGCTTCTGTTGTTGGTGGTAGTTTAATTTGGGCTATTAAAAACGGTCAAGTTAAACAAGTAATGCAAGGAATAAGAGATAACTATATACAAGTAAAGTTATCTAAAAAAGACGATGTAAAATTAGATAATGCTAAGTTAGATTCTACTTTACCAGACGGCGTTAGTATCATGACACCAAACGCTGGAATAAGAAGATTTGCAGCAGCGGGTGTAAATCTGAATACTATAACAGATTATAAATCAGGTAAGAGTTTTGCTGATATAATGGGTGTTGGTGTTGATTTAAAAGCTAGTAAAAGAAATCCTAATATAATATATGCTCAAAACGCTTTAATAAATGAGCAAATAAAAGGTGACTTAGAAGTTGACGTTACTATGGATAAAGCTGCTATTAAGAAGTTTGATCCGCATGGTATGATAGAAGTAGTTTCTAATAGACTGTTTGGTGAAGCTAATTACTTTAAGCTAAATGACACTCAAAAAGCAGCAGTTCAAAAAGAAATGATTACTAAAAACATAGCTAAGCTGACGCAGGCTAGAATAAAAGCTTACGAACCAATTGCTTCTTTAGAATTAAAAGCTAGTAAAATAAATACTAAAACATACAACAATAAAGTAAGTCCTGAAATGACAATAGCTGAACAGCTTACAATTTTAGGTAATTACGATACTGCAGCTAGAAAAGCTAGATCTTTAGACACGCCTAAAAAAGGCATTAGTGTATTTGATTTTGATGATACGTTAGCTAGAACTAAAGAAAAAGTTATAGTAAACAAACCGGGCGAGGTTTCAGTAGAAATATCTGCGGCAAAATTTGCAGAAACAGCTAGTCAACTAGAATCAGAAGGAGCTACATTTGACTTTAGCAACTTTGAAGGAGTTGCAAATGGAACCAAAAAAGGTCCTTTGGCAGACTTGGCTTTACGTAGACAAGAAAAATTTGGTAACAAAGATATATTTGTTTTAACTGCTAGACCTCAAGTATCAGACAAAGCTATTAAAACTTTTCTAGATGGCATCGGTTTAAACTTACCTATAGGAAACATAACAGGATTAGGAAATGGAACACCTGGCGCTAAGGGTAATTGGGTTGCTCAAAAAGCCGCTGAAGGTTATAATGATTTTTATTTCGCAGATGACGCTTATAAAAACGTAGAAGCCGTACAAGAGGTTTTAAGTCAAGTAGATGTTGATTCAGAAGTACAAATAGCTAAGTTTAGTAAAGTTAAAACTTTTGATAAAATATTTAATGATATAATAGAGAGTTCTACTGGCATTGAAACATTTAAAGAGTACTCTAAAGCAAAAGGCCAAATGACAGGTAAGAAAAAAGGTAGATTTAGCTTTCTTACAAGTCCTTCAGCTGAAGATTTTTTAGGTTTACTATATAAGACATTAGGCAAAGGAAAAATAGGTGATGCTCAATTAGATTTCTATAAGAAAAACTTAATCGATACATACGACAGAGCAGAGCTAGCGGTAACAAAAGCTAAAATACAAGCTGCTAATGATTTCAAAGCTTTAAAAAAGAATTTAAAAACACTACCTAAAAGTTTATCAAAAGAAATGGGTTACGGTGGTTTTACTTTTTCGCAAGCAGCTAGAGTTGCAGCATGGACAAGACAAGGTTTAAACGTGCCTGGTTTATCTAAAACCGACTTAAAAGCTCTTAATAGCTTTATAGATAATAATGCTGAAATGAATACTTTTGTTGATGAGCTTATTAAAATACAAAAAGGTAAACCGTATCCTGCACCAAGCAAAGATTGGTTAGGTGGAACTATTACTAGTGACATATTAAATGATATAAACAAAGTAAATAGAAAACAATACCTACAAGAGTGGCAAGAAAATGTAGACATTATATTTTCTGAAAAGAATATGAACAAGCTTGAAGCGGCCTATGGTCCTAAGTACGTAGAAGCTCTGCGTGATACTTTGCGTAGAATGAAGAGCGGTTCTAATAGACCTATTGGCGGATCTAGAGTTGTTAATCAATTACTAGACTGGCTTAATAATTCAGTTGGTGCTATTATGTTCTTAAATACTAGATCAGCTGTCTTACAGACTCTTTCTGCAGTTAACTTTATAGGTGTAGGAAATAACGGTATTATAAATTCAGCTAAAGCTTTTGCTAACCAAAAACAATATTGGTCAGATTTTAAAACGCTAATGAACTCTCCTTATTTGACGGAAAGACGTAATGGTTTAAAAATAAATGTAAGTGAATCTGAAATAGCTGATGCTGTTGCTGAAAGCTCAAACAAACCCAAAGCGGCTTTAAGTTTTCTTCTTAACAAAGGATTTGTACTTACTAGATTTGCAGATAGTTTTGCTATAGCAACTGGTGGTGCCGCTTTTTATAGAAACCAATTAAACATGTATGTTGAGCAAGGTATGCCAATGGACATGGCTCAAAAGAAAGCTTTTCAAGATTTTTATACCATAGCAGAAAAAAACCAGCAATCAAGTAATCCAAGTAAAATATCACAGCAGCAGGCTTCAGGTGCTGGACGTGTTGTATTAGCGTTTGCTAACACACCAATGCAGTATGCTCGTATAATAAAAAGATCTTCTCAAGATTTATTAAACGGCAGAGGTGATTGGAAGAAGCATGTTGGTACTATAGCTTTTTACGGTGTTGCACAAAACCTTATATTTAGTGCTTTACAAAACGCTTTATTTTCTGAGGCTTTTGGTGAAGATGAAGAAGAAGATGAACAACAAGAAGACAAAGCTGGTAGAATAGCAAATGGTATGGCTGATTCATTATTGTCAGGTTTAGGTATACAAGGTAAAGCTGTTTTATCTTTAAAAAATGCTTTAATAACTTTAGCTAAAGAAAACGATAAAAAATCACCTAAGTTTGTAAAAGCTGTTTATGATTTATTTGACTTTTCACCTCCATTAGATTCTAAATTTAGAAAACTAAGATCAGCAGCTAATACTTTTACTTGGGAAAGAAAAACTATGAAAGAAAAAGGTTTTAGCTTAGATAACCCTGCTTACCTAGCTGGTGCTCAAGTTGTATCAGGTTTAACAAACTTACCTCTCGATAGAGCTATATCTAAGTTAAACAATATTAGAGGTATAATGAGTGAGCAGTCTGAAAAATGGCAAAAAGTAGCATTAGCTTTGGGTTGGTCAACTTGGGATGTTGGCTTAGGTTACTATGGTGGATTTGATCCAGTTAAACCGCTAACTGAGCAAGAGCAATATGAAGTTGATGTCACAACAATGAAAAAAGATACATCAACTAAACAGCAAAAACAAATGCTATTAGATTTAGGTTTAACAAAAGCTGAAATTAAAAAACTTCGCTATGAAGAAGATAGAGTTAAAAAAATAATTGCATTACAAAAAAAGAAAAATGATAAAAAATAATCCAATAAAGCATTGTTTCAGTAAATTAATGCACACAGAGCCTTGGAATAAAATGAGAGGAACTACAGCTAAAGTGTCAGGACGTGGAACTGGAAACAAAGTCGCTTTAAAACAAGCTAAAGAAAAAAGAAATACACCTATGGAACAATCTTCACCACTATACGGAAAAATAAGCGGCGCGTGTAAAGCTGCAGCAAAAAAGAAATTTAAGGTTTGGCCAAGTGCTTATGCTTCTGGTTGGGGAGTAAGATGTACGAAGGCAGGTGGACCTGGTAACTTTGGTGGAGGTAAAAAGAAAAAGTAATGGCTTATATACAGAAAGGTTCTCCATTTGCCTGTTGGAAAGGTTATGAAAGAAAAGCTGGCACAACGGAGTTTAGCAAAGGTAGCTGCGTTAAATCATCACCTATGAATAAACAAAAAGGTGGTGGCACAACTAAGACATGTCTACCTAAATCTAAGATAGATAACTTATCAGATGAAAAGAAAAAAGAATTAGTTAATTCTAAAAAATCCGCTGGATCTAGCGGTAAATACAAAAGATCGTCTAAGACTAATGTTAAGGGCGCTCGAAAAAAAGGAGCTACACTTAGAGACTGGTTTGAAAAAGAAGACTGGAGAAGAGTTGATGATCCATCAAAAAAATGCGGAGAATAATAAAACAAAAATTATGGGAAAATTATTAGTAAAATTAGGATTATGGATGCAAGCTTGCTGGTGTAAGCTAATGTGTAAATGGAACTGGCTAGTTTCAAAATTAATTGTTAACGTAAAAGACTGTCCTGTAGCGGAGTGTGTTTGTAAAAATTAATATAATGACCGAGCAAATAAAACTATACATAATAAACGCTTCAACGTTAGGCGTTACAACCTTTACTACTTTAGAAATGGGTATGAAAATATTGCTTTTAGCAGTAACAATAGGATATACCGTTACTAAATGGATAAATTTAAACAAAAAAGATGAGATCGATAAATAAAATTATCGTTCATTGTTCTGCAACTCAAGAAGGTAGAGATTTAGATGCTGCTGAAATAAATCGGTGGCATTTAAAGAGAGGGTTTAACGGTATAGGGTATCACTATGTTGTATTACTAGATGGTACTATAGAATATGGCCGTAGCGTATAC
>Ga0181377_1000151_pt1 | contig 27247 bp, 19 predicted proteins | sample LowvirmetaG_9_FD_130160 | JGI IMG/M metagenome (GOLD analysis project Ga0181377, IMG submission 130160) | Marine viral communities from the Subarctic Pacific Ocean - Lowphox_13 viral metaG | ecosystem: Environmental > Aquatic > Marine > Oceanic | place: Subarctic Pacific Ocean | collected...
GTACCATCACACAGTGTCTGAAGAGATCCAGAAAATCCTAATTCAGAAAAAATAACGCCTGAACCCGTTATATGGCCTGTGACTAGAAGATCTGTTAAGAAATTTTTGTCTAACAGACCAACTTGAAATCCATTCGGGGCAACAACAGTGTCAACGTATTGTGACCGGTCTTCTCTGAAAACAAGTATGTCAGATTTCCTAATATCATCTACTGTCCAATTCGACACTTCGTTAGAAGGTGCTGAAAGACTAGTTGACTTATGCTCTGTAGAATCAAGTGTTGCCATTTATTTTCTCCTAATCATCCCTAATGCTACTTCTTATTGTACCAGGTGACACGACAGCATTAGTTGCAATTACGCCAGGAAGCCCTACAGTAATGTTTCGATTAACAGAAGCTTGTTCTAGAATTGAACCTGAATCTGTATATTCCTCAAGTGTTTCAGAATTAACACCAGAAGAGTTAGAATTTGTATCAAAGTCCGGAAGATTATCTTGTATTTGTGAACCACTAGGAGCGATTAATCCATAATCATACGTATCATCCCCTGTTCTATCGAACATAGGATAGTATACTCTTTGGTATCTATCTTTGTTTCTTCTATTGTTTTCTTTTAATTCTACTTCTATTCTAGGATCATTTGGATTCTTTGAGGAGTAGAATATCGGCGGACCAAAGCTAGGATCATGATTTATATTTGCAGATGGTATTACATATGCACCATCTAATGACTGTTCCATCATGTCTTTAACTTGACCATATGAATTTCTAGAAAATATAAATGATCGGCTCTGCTTTCTTGTGTTAGAAAGCCCGTATCTTGCACCACGTATTGGATCAATCTTTAAGAAAAAGTGTGTGACATCTCCTTGGGCATCTCCTCCGTTATTATTGTCAAAAGCAACATGCTTGAAAATTGATGGCCTGAACACTAACCTATTCTGTAGGCCTTGTCCGAAACCACCTGCTAGATCCCCTAATGTTTTCTGTATGCTTGATAGAGATGGAAAGTTTTCCCCTATGTGGTCTTTGAGCTCTATATCTGTTCCATTGGAGCCATCTAATTCGAAAGTAACTGTGTTTCTTAAGTCATCTTTCATTATAAGCATTGCATCATCTCTGGAGCTAGCACTTTCTGGAATAGGAAGAGATAGGATAGAATTTGGTCCATCAACTGTTCCAGGCACGATAACTTTTTTAATTGATTGATCAAAGCTAGCAACAGAGTCTGTAGGATATTCTAAACATGGCCAATTCGAAGAAATTGGATCAGTCAAATCTATAACGACTTCATTGTCGACAATTGTCCAGAAACTGGAGTTTTGATTAAATATATTCCTAGGATAAGAATCTATAAATTCACCTTTTTGAAAAGTTTGATTATTTACTAATTTTTGGAATTTATTAAGAGACCCAAAAGGCCCAGCTGTTCCTTCAGTAGTACGAAATGTGACTTTTTTATTAATAGGGTATTCTGTTACGGAAGCCGGAGTAAATGCTGACTTAATATCAATCATGATTGCTTTTTGCTTGGGTAAATTAGAGTAATCGATTGAGATGTTAAAACCTGTATGCTCATGATCAAAAGCATTATGGCTTGGATTCAATGAACCAGCAGTATAATCACTGTGTTGTCGAAAGTATGTGTCTGTCATCATCCTGTCAGTTGAAACAACTGTGTTGTCAACAGTGGACACGGTGTATGAGCTACCAGATCCTGTCTCTTTCTGGAATTGATTGAAGCCCCAGTTACCAATAGTAGTATTATTGTACCCTTGGTTATTAGTCATGTTTTCATCTCTGTAAGCCCATATCTTAGAATCCGGAATATCATTCGTTGCAAAATCTCCTGAAGTTCCTAAAAGTGAAAATTCTAACAAAGAGTTAAAAGTCGCCTGTTTCTCTACTAGTCTTGCAAGAGCAAAATCGTCAGCGATATACTCTATCTGAAACCAATCAGTGTCGACATTATTTTCTCCAACAGTGTAATTCAACCCCTTGATAGCCACTTCAGATTTTAATATTTCTTTGATAGATCCCATCATTGCATTCCAAGTGATAGGAACTGTAACATTGTGCCATGGATTATAAGAGCCGCTTGATTGAAAGCTAAACAACATGTCATCACCGTCACTAAATCCGGTTGCAACATGGCCTTGTGCGGCCACAATATATATGTCTGCTAGTAAATCTGAACCTGATGCATACGCGTGTTCACTCCAACTAGACCCTGTAGATTCTGAACCCACACCAGCAGATACATTCCACAACAAAACAGGATGGGAACCCCTTACTGCATCTGAAGCTGTACTACTGAAAGTAAAAATATCACCAGGCTGTAGAGTTTCCCAACTACCGCCCGAATTTGGATTATATGCTTGAGGCAGATTATCTTGGTCTAATGCAATAATTCTAGCAGTAAGCAGAAGGCTTTTCCATTTTACGTCTGTTGCTGAATTGGTGAATAATGGAAATATAGCTTTGAATTTCCACGATGAAAATGCTGGATTTTCAGCTGTCGGACTAAATGAAAAGTCATTACTGCTGTTGTCTACTGTCATTTTGTTACTAGCCAAAGTAGGAACTACTCTAGCAGGATTTCTATTTAATTCCCAAAGTGCACAGCAACCACCATATCTTGAATTGATATGTTGACTAGTATACTCGGGTCTTGGGTTAATCCTTGCTATAGCAGTACTTACAGGCCAGATTCCTACTTGCAAAGAGCCCAGAAGTGCATAATTGTCCACAGGCGACGCATTAGTTGTTCCCGGATCCATCAACTCTTTAAAATTAGGCTTACTATAGAAGCATGAATCTCCAGATGCATGAGTATGAGTATTGGGTGTTCTATCTTTAAATGTCAGCTCATTCAGAAAGAGCCAGTTATACTTTATTTCTTCGTGTGGAGGCGATGCTTGTGATACTGCATAGTCTCTGCTTACAGTATTTGAGAAAGACGGAAGAACGGGCCCTGTTGGATCAAACTCCGATGTTGCTGTTCCTTGAAATTGGCTGTACTGAACCCTAAGTGATGCTTTTGCTTGCGTAAATGGGTGCGGTGACATAATATCGTCACTCATCGAACCCGAATACATTCTCAGAGGTGCAGTTTCATATGAATCAGAAATAATAACATTTCCTAATGCTTCATTCACATCTTCTGTAAAACCATGTGATTGGTTGGATCTCGGTGCATACCCTTTCCCGTTTCTTTGTCTTTCTACAAAGAGCCTAAGGTAACTGCCAGTCTGCTGGTGAGGTATTTTTAAAGAATTTCTTCCCCATTTTGCAAGATTACCTGCTTCATCTATCATCTGTGAACCTAAAACTGTTGATATAGAATCTTGGATTCCCAACACTAGTTTGTCATGAGGGTGTAATATAACTTCAGAATCTTTTTCTGGATTAATTGACATTTTTTGATTCAGGTGTTCTATTTTTCTATTTGCAGCACCTATAGCTCCACTCATCGGCACTGCAAATCTACTGATTGGCAAAACATCGCCAAACTCTTGGCCGGCTATCCCAACAGCACTAGAACCATCGCTCAAGTCACCGGTACCAGAGCCTCCGTTCCAGCTATCAACAATCGAGTAGTTTGTTACGAAGTTTTGAGTATCAGTATCATGTGCTTCCGATGTATCTAAAAATGCATTTCCACTATTGGCACTAACACTTCTATTAGCCCTAATAAAAAATGGAGAAACAACAGAGAAGTTTGACATTTTAGAATTAGATTTAATCGATCCTGTCACATGAAAATCATACGTCGCAGTATTGCCATGTAGAGTTGTAATAAAAGTATTATTTTCTCTGTTAAAAACATTGTCAAAATGGACAGTTTGATTACCAGGAATAAGACTTAAGTCTAATAGAGTGTTTTGGTGTATTCGAACTTTATAATTCGAATCTTGAGACCAATGAGAGTCGTTGTGGTATACATGTTGCAGATACCCTAAGAGTTCTCTTGTTTTAGAATTATCAAAAAAGGTCGAGCTGTGAGGCCCTGATTGCAATGTGGTGGAATTGCCTATATCATTGGGACCGATATCAAATTCATGAATCCCTTTTAATTCAGGCTGCTTTGTTAATTTGACTTGACTTCCAGAGTAGTGATTCGAATAAAATGTGTATTCTCTTGGATTAGATGTATACATGTCCAATGAAAGATTTGGTTCAATAAAATCAGATTGCCTTAACAAGAAAGCTGTCACTCCTTTTGTAGCTTGAGAAGTACTACTTTGGTTTTTAGTACCCGTAGGGAAAGAATTACCGTATTGATATTTACTGGATCCATTGATGTACTCTGCGAATAAGATTGGAGAAGAATAGTCACCACTCGCAATGACATTCGAATTGATCAATCCTCTGATTCCATCGAAATCATATCCAGAGGATCCACCAAAATCAATGTCGCTGCTAGATACTCCTACCTGGGGTATAACATCCATCTTTAATTCCCAACCTTTCAGTATAACAGATTCTGATATATACTGTGAGAGATCTAAAGTTTGATTGTTCGATGCATCGTATTTCTCATGGAATGGAAATCCGTATGCAGAAGTAGGTCGACCAGCCGAATCAACTATTTCTTCTAATTTATCGACGTCGAAAGGATATACTAGGTTTGTCATCGGAGAAAATCCTATACTAGCCGAGTGCACAAACCTAGTGGGATCTACTTCAGTCGACTCTGTTGAAGAAAAACTCTGTCTTTCTTCCCATTCTCCGGTCGAGAAATTATGGTAAGCCATTGTTGTAATTTCAATTGATGGATCTTGAAGAGCCAAAGATCCACCACTCAATAACTCATGCGTAATCCATGGATTGCCAGATGCATCATTTACATGATTCGGGTAAAGTCCAGGAGTCCAAAAAGCTGCAGCCGCTGCCTGCGTGTAATTTGCAACTACTTTGGTGAAAGCATAATCAGCTACGGAATATCCCCACTCATCAGCTTGCTGTGTCGAAGGAATCAAGATAAAAGTACCAATAGTTCCTGTCCCTGCAGTAACTGATTTCCCCAAATCATGGTAATTGGTCTCACTGATTTGAATTTCTGACACCTTCTTCGGAGTGATATCATTTGGGTATAAAATTGTTGAACCATTTTCTAGATTAATTCCACCAAGGCCTTTGAGTAGATGAATTGCTGCAGATAAATACTGCCAATCTGTACTAGTGGTCGCTGGGTTGTAGATGGGTTGGATACTAGTTACATCGCCTTCGAATGCGCCAGTGGGTACTTTCATAATTGCAGATACTACGTTTGCGTGGTAAGGATTATTCAAGTAAAAATCTCTGATATTGCCATCTCTATCTAAAACAAATTCATTCCACCAGGCCGCCTGCTGGCTTTCTCCATCGGAGATTCTCGTTTTTATCTGAGGCCAATGATACGCTAACAAAGCATGCTTCAAATATGATATTATACCTCTCCAAGCATCATACTCGGCTGGATCTAATTGAGCTCCTGAATTGGTGTCCAAGCTTGGTGCTGTTGGTCCAGCATAATTAAAAAATTTCCATTTAGGAATCGTAGAAGAACTAATAGTGTTGACAACAGGTACCCAATACGGGTCTGGTGTTGCCGTGGTTGTGACGCCAATATTGTCCGATCCCCATTTTATCTGTGCGAAGCCAGAAGTAGGGTAATAAATAGTTACATCACCTATCCAAAATCCAGTGTACGTCACTGAAGGGCTAGTCCCTGTAATCATACCTGTTTCGCTAGAAGAATTAGTACTAAGGATACACTGGGTGCTTCCTCCTTGGGCGATAGGGATATCAATCGTAAATGAATTTACGAACGACTCGTTATCTTCGTCTCTAATGTAGTCATTAAAAGGGCCTACAGTCTGTTCTTGCTTGGTATCTCTATACAGCCAATCAGAAGTCACTATACTGTCGGACAGAATAGAGAATCCACCGTTGGATGGGATATCTAAGTCTTCTGCAAAGAATACGCTTCTATCTGGAGACAACCAATGCTGAAGGACTTCGTCGTCCGGATTTGTCTTCAAGTGTGGCAGTATAACATTGCTTTGCTTGTAGAATTTTGAAGCATCATAATTAAAAGATTCTGGTGTGTCATATATAGAAGTATCCGGATTATACAGCATCGACCTTCCTTCTTCGAACATGTTCCTATTCTCTGTAGTTAAAAGGTGTTGATCTGCTCCTCCATTGTTGGGAGGATAATACCTGATTCTTCTTTGTTCTTTTATTTCTCTGAGTGGTTCACTATTATGTGTGCCAGAATGTACGCCAAATGACCCTTCTCTAAATGCTTCATATAAAAATCTTCCTACGCCATCTAGATTAGAGTCATGGTAATTTAATATTAAAAATTCTCCAATCCAGCCTTCAAATCCTTCACTTGCATTGACAATGTTCTCACTACTGTCGAGTGGATCTGTATCTGTTGTTGCCCAAAAAGAATTCGAATTTCCTAAAACAAGCCAATGATTAACACCAAAAGAAGAAACATTGAAATCACCAAAGCTGTTATTACTACATTGAGTATCTTCTACTCCGTTAATCCAAATCCTAGTGTCTGCAACAAAATCTTTGGCACTTATATCTGCTAGATTTGTCGTAGCACCTGCAGAAATAGGCATACATATCGAGACAAGGTTCCACTCATTATCATGAGTCGACCTAGAAGAAACTCTTTCTGCAAAGAATATATCCGTATCAATTCTAGGAGTTAAATCGCTAGAATCTGTGTTTACCGTAGACATTCTGACAGATATTTTTCCCGTTGATGTGATATATATTCCCAAACTTGGCTGGGTATCTGTTGGGTTAGATGCATCTGTTGGATCTTGTCTAAGAAAACCACCTATAGATTGGCCTAGATTCGAGGCTCCTGGGTATCTATCGGGTGATTTATACCAAAATGATATCCAACAAGCAGAATCCACAGACTTGTACTGGTTGCTACTGTTTTTAGTAAACAGGATCTCGGCTAGATTGCCAACGTGACCGTTGGATTGCACATAGCCTTGGTTTCCATCGTACCCAAATCTAATAGCTTGATGATCGAACCTAGTCACTTCTATATCGTCTATAGCAGGATCAACACCCTCATGCTTAAGGGAAACAACATCATAACCATTGTTGTCAGCATTGAGGTTGGTAAAATTATATACGTCTGTAGAATCTATAGAAACTGCATCTAAATAAAACCACAACCGAGCATTCAAGTTGAACTTTTTGGGCGATGAAGAAGAAGAACTATCTCTCTCTAGATGAATAGTCCTGTTCTTTGTAGTTTTATTTAGTGGCTTTGTTGGAATCCATTTTTCTTTTTGTCTATTAAAAATAGCCATTGATTACCTCTTATGTTCTTGAGCTATTATACCATTGACTCTAGAAGAGTGAACTGTTGTATGGCCTGTATTTTGGTATATATAATCACTTTGCTGCCATTCTCTGCTATCTATTTCTAAAGATCTTCCTGTCAGCACATCGATTGTACTAGCGTCATTGTCGTCATCCCAGTATTTTTGAGTAAGCCAAACCATCATCTCATCATCGATCCTTGTCCATCTTTTTTCTTCTACATATTTCAAAACTGCAGGTTCTTCTTGGTCAAAATAATCCTCAAACATGATCGATTCTCCCGGGCTAACTGCGGGAACCCTTTTTAAATACACCCAATCAGCATTCTGTGTATTTTGTGTTGGAAAATTAGGACTAGTGCTGGTAAAATTGGCTGTTGCAATTCCGCCTTTATATTTGATATTAAACTCAATATCACCGTTTGGGTTATATTTCCACTGATAGCTTTTGTAATTGCCGGTTGGTAGCGTGCCAGTTGGCACGAGTGATCCAAAAGAGTTTGTTATCATAGATTGCACGCCAGGGGAGGTGAGCTGTATAATATGATACTCTTCTTCTCCTTCGTCTCTAATTCCTTTTAAGTCTTCAAACTTCTTAATATCTATCTGTTCACTTTTCTTAAGATGCTTGTCTTTTACGATTACAATTGATTCAAGGTCAAAAGATTGTGCAGATACAGATTTTCTAGTATTCCATAGCACTGTTTCTGGCATATTGCTATAATATGATTGCACCCTGTCAAAAAGATCAATTCTTCCGGACATGGGCGATTCTTTTATAGAGTTTGTCGAAGAATATCTTTTGTCAAACATGTTTTCAAGATGCGCGACGAAAGCATCTTGGGTTCTTCCACCGTGATCATTTACGTCGACCCATTGTGGCCACTTTTCAACTAACTGTGAATGTGTTTGTTGGTCTGGATCCACATAATGAATGTCTTCAAAATAAGTATGATTGCTAACATGCGTGTTGTCAACTATTTGTTTAGATTGAGTTTTTCTTATAGATAAAAGCTCAGATGTAACTACTTCATCAATAAGAGCAGGTGAATTTGACAAAGTTTCTTCGTATTTGGATATCTCTACGCCTGCAGAAAACTGTGGCGTCGATGTCCCTAATGAGACTTGTGGAGAATAAAAATTGATGCTAGCTGTCGACGCGTCTATTGGCCGGACTTCGGTCTGTTTCAAGAAGTCAGTCCTAAAGTCTTCATAAAACACCTTGCTTTGTCTTTGTATCTTTCTATGACCAGCCCTCGTCCATTGGTGAGGTACAGAAAAATCCCACGATTCTATAGAAATATCAGATCCAGATGCTGTTACGTTGACTGCATTACTATTCGGATTTTGTACTACACCATTTCTCTGATAGTTAAGTTTTATACGAATGGGTGAGCCGGCTGACGTATCCGACAGATCGTAATTGTCCCACAAGTAGAAAGCACCGTCTTCTTTGGATATATTCAGATAATTTTCTGATTCGGGATCTAAGATCTCTATATAAGAAGGCAACACTCTATGCAAAGCCCTAGTTATGGTTGCATATAGCCAATATGGGTTTTTTGCCAATGATTGAAAAACAGATGAAACCGATAAATCAAATTCAGACACAGGAATGGCTGTGCCAAATTCATCTGAAGGCTGATCAGTAGGAAACGCAGTAGACGGAAGCCCTATAGGGATTTTATATAAGTTGTTTGTAGTATCATGTGCTCCATAGTTCTGTAAAACACTGTCCTGATTTAATTCAAAATCAGCATGATAAAACTCTCTAGGGATTGGCTTGAGAAGATGCATGTGCATATTTGCGTTCCATGTATTTCCTTTCCTTCCTGGATATCCATTGTACAGCCCGTTTTCTTGGTATACCAATCTTGGATCCACTCCTAGTTCATTGACAAATTTAAATTTCCATGAAAATGGCTCAGAAGAATCAAATTGATATTCAGGATTGTATATAATAAATTCTTGGTCAACCAAAGTAGAAAAGTTTCCACTCGAATCATAAGATGCCGAAGATCCTATCGACACCTGAATATCAATTGTTTTATTCTTTCCTAATTCATCAATGTCTGAAGCTGACTTGTAAACTGTTTGGACTGCTGAGTATTCATGGCCTAAACTTCTTCCTAATATCGGTAAACAACTTCTGGAAACATCTCCTGTTTTTAAATCAAGTCCTTGATCATAGATTTCTATGCCTGGAAGTCGACCACCCGATCTTCTTTTAACATCAGATCTAAAAGTTCTTCTATTTTTATCTAAACTTATTGACATTTAAGATATCTCCGATTGGATGATTCCAATAAAAAGTGGTACTTGCTCAAAAGAGATTCTATCTGCCACATCAACATGTACATCTCCCTGCTTGTATTCGAATTTATGTCTTTCCAACATGTGAGACTCTATCACGAAATTAATGCCTAAAAATTCTGCAGTATGAGGTATGAATTGTTCTACTAAAGAAGAGAAGTTTCCATTGAACCACCTTTGGAACTCTATGACACTGTTGTAATTAACCCTCCCAACAATTCTTTCGAAGTATAAATCCCTTATTTTTGCCAATTCAGGATAAGAAACCGCGTACTCAAGCTCCGGTCGACCTAAATAGTTGTTGAATATATCAGAATCCCCTGTCAAGTTCATCATGTCTTCATTCAATGCATGAACTAATGAAGACTCTATCGAAAATCTTCGATCATCCACTCCTACCTGTGATGGAATACGTGTAATTTTTCCATGTTGTGCAAAATTTTCTTTTGCTGTTTTCTTATCTAGATAAGACCTAACTCGCACTTTATTAGAAGCACTGTTAAAATCAAAATCCGTGGGGGATATATTATACACCATTTCTTGTGTGAAGAATGCTTTTGTTTCATTCGCATCTCCGTATAGAGTTAAATTATTTTCATTCTGTGATGTGTCAATAACCTCTATTTCGCCTGATGAATCAAGCTTTGTATTCCCTTGAAGCATATCATATGAATTTCTTAAACGTTCCCAACTCCCTTGAGGCAATGCATGCTGATACGTTGAAGAGAATTTTTCCAATGGAACATTTTCATACAGACCAGATGAATTGAGTTGTTGATTAGGAGCTATCATGAAAGAATAGGAGCTCACAGGATCTACAGAGGCAATAGAAAAAGGATTTCTGACATGTTCTATTGCCTCATATTCGGAAATAGCTTTTGTCCAAAATCTCATGTGACTCAACATACCATTATACGATGTAGCACGAGCATGCTCTGTGTCTGTTCCTGCAGACCCTACTGGATTTCGAGAACCATATGAAGCACCAGATGGCCCAACATAATATCTCAAAGTGTCAGAGTGAGTATTGTCAAAAAGATAGAAAGGAGCATTAGACTCTTTTTCTATATTTACGTATACATCTTTATTCTCTATTATGTATTTATCATTTGATTTTAAAACCCTTATGCCTATTCTAGGGTTGTCACCCACTTCATGGTAGACAGAGATATACCATGGAGAAGAATCCCACAGATTAAGCTTTTCAACTTCTAAGAAAACAGGGTCTGTAGAGTTTTTGTGACCATCTATGTGCAATTGCAAGCCATATCGGAGAAGTGCATTTGTATTTAAGTCAGTTTCTTTATGAGCAACTAAATTCAGAAGTATTTCATTATTCCTTTCTATTCTAAAAAGAGAGCATGTGTCTTCTGATGGATTCAAAGTATATCGACCTTCATGTGACCATGAGCCTGAAGTATACTGCGTTTTGATCGGAGGGCCTGCAGGTGTGCTGTATACAATGTCTCCAAACTGGCTATCTATCGTTGCCATCGCAGGAGCTCCTCCTGCATCTGGTGCACCGGGTTCGTGTCTATAAGCCCAAAGAGAATTTGATTTTGCATAAGAAATATTTTTAAAGTCAAGCGTTTTTATTCTCTTCTTTCGTTTGTTACGGGAAGAATTAATTCTAGTTGAAATATTACCGCCAAACTCTCTGAACTTGAATATTCCATCTGATTCAATTCCTAAAGTGTTAAAAAGTGCACGTATCCCTTGGATTGTGCCTCTACTCCTAAGCAAAAATGGTAGATTGACTAAAATTCTTCTCCACATAGTGTCTATTGTTTTCTTAAGAGGAACATGCACACCATCCGTTATCTCTACGCCTTCCCCTCTCTGGTATCTATCAGGTGTCTCATCAGTATATGGATCTGGCAAATTAATACCGTAGTAGTCACTCATGAATGTTATCAACTGGGGTGGAATCTGATCGTAATTATCATATGAAACTTTATCTAAAGTAGCAAAATGATCTAAGTACAGCTTGATTTCATCGAAGAAATTAGCCCATACTAGTAGGAATGACATTAAAACAAGGCCGGTCGGCATATCTCCATGTCCAGGTATAGGATAACTTGGTTTTTCGCTTGTTCCGTACGACTCAACTTCTTCAAATTCTTTATCAACACCTTCGAAGAATGTAGCTTCTTCAAAATAATGCTTAGGCACTAAAGAAGTGATGATATTAGGATTATTCCTATCGTAATGATTTCCTTCGATTAGAAGACTTTCGTTCAAAGCTTTTGTAGGAGGCCAATCTGGAAACAGTACCTTGTTATCTTCTTCTCTTTCATATGCTACTGGAGTAGAGACTTCTTCTCCACTAGAGTTCTCATATATGTTTCTCATAGAGACATTATAATTTTCAATTTTACTATGAAGAGAGTTCCCAGAATAATCTAGTACGATTAGTGATGCTGCATACGAATGAATTGCTGTTGGTGGTTCATTGAATCTATATGAAACTAACAAATTCGTCTGATTATCTGCATTTCTCTTATGGTATCTATTAATATTTTGACTAGATCTAGGGCCTAGCCAAACTCTGAGTTCGTCCAAAAGCCCTTGAAAATAAACTGGAGTGTTTCCGGTGCTTAGTGCTAAGCTATTAGTAGCATATCCCACTTGCCTAGTATCAGACCATCCAATCCGGATTTTACCTCTATACGCAGTGATATCATCTAGTTCTGCTTGTATCGCAGACGTACTATCAATGTATTTTCCATTTAAGTACGATAGTATCTTTTCACTTTGTGTTCTTTCGTACACAAATGCGACATGATGCCATGTATCGTGTGCTAGATTAGTTAGTGAATGAGTTATAGATTTATAATTTCCGGATCCAATAAGAAAATGAATGTCAAATTCCCAAATACCTGATTCCGGATTCAAAGTACTCTCTTCGTGCCAAATTGTTATTCCTTTCTTTGTTTCTTTCAGAGGAGTCCAAGTGTGGCCGGCGCTTTCGCAAGTCGACTGGTTGCTTTGGTGACTAGAATCACTAGCAGAACAAGATCCAATAGTCAAATCAGGATCTGCAGATTTCTGATATATTACTGCATATTCATTTGAATTAAGCTTTCCAGCTTCTGGGATATATACCCAAAACTCATGAGTCGAGCCATTGGTGTTCATGAATTGAGAGGCTTTTGCTTCACCAACAACAGTAGCTAGATCTGGAGCATGATAACCTGTGTGATCTATCACTTCTAAGTGTGAAGACCCAGCTGTAAAGTTCATGTATCCCATATGGGAATCGATTTTTCCTAGTATGTGTTTTGTATACCCATTGATGCTAGCCAAATATTCTCTTTTTTCTTGACTCGTTCCGTCGAATGGATATCCATTAACGATCTGATCAAAAGATAGATTGACTTTTGCTTCTGCGCTATTAAAGAATACATGTTTCTCAAAGTTATCCCAATCCACTAACAACTGCTGTGTATTTTTTACACCTGTTCCTATAGGTTCATTCTCCCATGATTCTACAGATGAGCCAGCTAGATTAGATTCTAGCGTATCACCGGTTACATTTCTAACTACCGGCTTTGCAGAAGCTGAATTTACTAAAGGAGATGTTGTGAATAAATTGCTCATTTTATATAACCCTGAATGCTTGATTTGACTCGTAAATCCTTCGTTCTCCTCTATCGTAGAACGCAATGTCTACCGTGTATGTTCTTCCTCTAGGAAGTACACTGACAGGGAAAGAAAAGAACATACCATCAGAATTAACTGATATTCTAGTTGATTCATCAGGAGTACTGAGTGAATCAGAAAACGGTATAAGAACATTAAGAGAATTAGTGTCTTTTATTTGGTAATAGGCTTTCTGCACTATCTGAGATGCCAACTTTATAGGGATTCTGACTGGTTCATCAACCAAACTTCTATCTCGAACAAACAATCTTATTTTTGGAACATCTAAATGAGAGTATTTAGTTTTCAAATCGATGACACTAAATCTTAAATTTCTAGATAATTCTGATGATTTTGCCAGCGGCCGTATTAACTTTATGGAACCGCTATATACAGTCTTTGCACCGACTGTCCATTCCTCTTGTAAGAGTATACTCCCCGATGCTAACAGATGAGGATTTAAAACTGAATCCAATGAGTCAATAGGAGCAAAATCAGCAGAATACAACCCTGTTTGAGATTTCCCAGACAAAGAAACAGATTCTCCTACAGAGCTTGATGAGTATGTGTTATATGAAACAGTGCATGTTGGTGCACCTGTCAGAGTTGAAGGCTGGTCTTGCACGTAATTTTGAATAAATATTTTATTTGAATTATCTGCTTCAAAATCTAATCGATCATCTAAATAATAGTCTTCCCAAGAAGCTATAATCTTTGGCCTTAAAAAAGGATTCCTAGTGTGTCTAGACGCAAATCTCTTAACAAAATAACTTTTCGAATCAGTTTCTTCTGTTGTAAACTTAAGAACCCAGCCAAAGTTATTTGTCACGCTGGTATTTCCAGAAGACCAATACGCTTTCAGCCAATCTGTTATATCCATTTCTAGATCTTCTTCGCCGGAAACAAAAGATTGCGATGCTATGTAAGTTCTAAGATCATCTGCTTCAGAGTCATCTGCAGCATCCCAAGATGATTCCCAATCTCCCCCGGCAGTTGACCAACTAGTATCTTCATCTGAATTTACCCAATTGGTGGGTGCAAGCTCAGAAAAACTAGCAACATCATCTCCAATGCCTTCTGACCATGCTTTTGACACTGGCCACAGCTGTAAGGTGAAATTAGACGGAGACACTTGAGATCCTTGCACATCTTTTAGAACTAGCTTGAACTTAAGTGAGCTATCTGTTAGGGAAGAATATTTTTCTACTTCGGTTTTTAATTGACCAAGATCGAATTGTAATAACCCTCTAGACAATTCTGACAGATTATAATCCCATGTCCCAGAACATGAAGATTCCTCATCTGTGTCCACTCCATCACACGTTCCCTTATACCCTTTTAGAGTATTTTCTCCATAAAGCTTGAACATATCTACAGTAGATGCGTATCCAACATTAGAGGTTGTTGCCCTTCTTGTTCCTGCTACAATTTTGTTAGTTATATATGTATCTTTCGATCCTGTATGGTGTAGTATCATTTATTTCTCCTAGAGGACAGTTATCTCAATATCTGAATTAGGGTATCTTAACTCAAATATTTCGTATTCGTCTGCAAAGATAACATCATTTTCTATTTCCAACTTCTTTTTATCAGATGAATATTCCCTACCCTCTATTGTACCCGTTAAGTTTGTTATTTGAGGAGTAAGACATGACACAACACCGGGTTGACTTATCACTACATTTAATATGTCACTCATCACTAAAGGCTTGCCCATTGCGATTTTTTCTGCAGTATAAAGCTTTTTAACTTCCCTAAGTATCTTAGATATCAAATTATATTTATTAACGTTGTGAGAAAATCTACAACTAATTTTTATTTTAAAATTGACAATTGATGCATCTAAAATATCCATTGCATCGCCAATGAGTCGAAATTCATTTAAATATATAGAAAGGTTCTGTTTCAATGCATCACTTGATTGAGTAAGCCTGCCGGATGCATCTCTCGATGTAACGTAAAGTATCGACGCTAATGCGTTTTCTGGATTCGGTATAACGTTTGCTCGATATACAATACCAAACTCTGTTGGAAGTGTATATATTCTCGCTAAGAGATCTTCTCTGGTCACTATTCTATTCTGCATTGTTCTTGCAGATGTTATATAAGATTTCAAATCTTGTAAAGTTGGAGCAGAGGCTCCACCTGTTGCACTTTTAGGATTCCCAAGGCCTAATTTTCTTTTAATATCTTGAATTTTATTAAAAGCTCCATTACTTGGAAATTTCCACTCTATAGTGGAAACTTGCCTAATTGTGTCTGGTCCTACATTGTGATTCGCTCCTCCACCATGTCTGTAAACTACTCTCAGGGTAGTTCCTGTAGGTGAAACACCCAATGAAGGAGATTTTAATAATCTGTTTGGATCCAAAGAAAACGAAGAAAACGTTTCTTTTCCGTAAAGTGGCAAAGCCAAATCAGATGCATCAGGTACCGAAGTATCAAATATAGTTGAAGAATCACCTGACCCAAATCGCAGTGTCGTATTTCTAGATGTGACATTTGTAAAAGAAACATATCGGTATGGTGCAGATATAACCTCGACAGAAGAGTCACCTGAGCTTAGCCTATTTCTTTTGTATACAGTGTCTTGTGATAAAGATTCTACTTCATAATAATCATTACCTTCAGAGTCATATACTCTAAGAATAGCGGAAACGTGTGCCTTGTTTAATGAAATAGTCCTGAATGGAACGAATGTATTGTTGACTGTTATACTTTGTTCAACTACTTCACCTGAAACACACAAGCCTGATTTCTTTAAAACAATAGAGCTTACTTGCCCTGAAGAATCTTGAATGGGAGTTTGTTCAGCTTTTAAAACTCCATTGATATTAACTTCGGAAAAATCTATATCATGAGTAAGGTTAAAATGAACTCCTGAATTTGATTTAATTCTTGCATTCGCCTTGATAACAGGAAGATACAGTGGGTCTGCAATTTTTAGACCGGTTTCTGAACTAGTGATCGATGGAACCTCAATATAGAAATCAACATCTACTGATGCAGGAGAATTACCGGTTATTTTTATACCAGCATTCCTCACCATAGCCTCTATATTTTTTGATTCTACAGCAGTGACTGGATTCATTTCTCTAAATTGGTGATCCATGTAAAATGCCATGTTATCACCTATGTAGGCAGCCATGTCTAAAAATAGGCCTCCCATTGAAGCTTCAGAGAAATCTTGTATTTTATCTTTAAAGTAAACGTTTGCATACTTTAATAGATCTAATCTAAAATCGTCAAAATCCCTATTAAGATATGACCTCTGTCTCTGCAAACCAAATTTTGCTTTTATATCATCTGCCATTTTATCCTCCCATGTACAGCATTATTTCCAAAGATCGCATTGCTTTGTCTAGCTGTGGAATTGTATATGTAACCTGTATACCAATCTTTGCGACTTCTTTATTGTCTTCTCTATCTACCAGTGTTTGAAATTCCTGAAGAGAAACAAAAGGAAGATATTTTGCGACGGCTGTCTTTATTCTATTAACTGCTTCGGAATCACCTCCATCAGACCCTAAGTTAAAAAGAATTGGTCTTAAATTTGCCCCGAAATCGTAAAATCCCAATCTTTCTCCGTGATTGGTCAATATTAAATTTCTTAAATTATCAGATATTTGTTTAGCGACGTTCGTATGCATTTCAAACAATCCTTCAGAACTTGATAGCCTCATAGGGGTCTGTATACCTATGGGAGGCGAAACTGTTGTGGTTGCAATAGTCTCTTCTTTTTGTCTTTCTCCGACGGATGTGAATGAATACTTTTTTCTAGTCTGTTTTCTTGTCAAGCTCATGAATCACTTCTCCTTTAACTCTAATTAGGCACATTCGAAAAATTATGATAATTTTCCACTGCCCTTTGCTAACCCTAAGACAGGGCCGCTTGCATTTGACATTGGTGGTATACCTAGAGCAGGATTAACAGAAGTTGTAACAGTTGCGTTTGACACATAGTGATGTACAGACAATGCAATTTCCTTTGCTATAGTTCTAATCACCACATTGGGGTCTGAAGGTTGCTCTGTTGTTTGCTGTGCTTTATGAAAAGCATCTTCTATTTCCATAAACATGGTTATCCAAGATCCGATAAGTGAAGGCATGCCAACCACATTATCTCTATCTAATTTTCCAAAATAAGGTACTTTATCAGACAGATTTCTTAAATCATCGTCTGTTGCAATAGTGACCCCTGCTAGTTCTGTTGCTAAATGCAAAGCAGAAACTATTTCATTGACGTCAGCTGAGTTTCTTTCGTTTGACACTGTTATTCTCCGTAGATTTTTGATGAAGGAAACTTTTTAATACCTTTTTTGTAAAGAGATAAATGCGTGCGCAGTGTTGAGGCTGCAGCAGTTAACTGTGGTGATTGACCGAAGAAAGGTATAGCATGTGCAGACACTGTTCCGCAAAAACTCTCAAGAGCATCGTGTACATTATTAAGATATTTTTCAAGTTCAGAATACTTTATATATGGTTCTGTCCCTGATGACCCTTGTCCAGACCCTCCATTTTCACCGATATAAATTTTAGTGCCTTGAATGTTAATTTGGCCATCGGAATTTAATATTATCTGTGCAGTATTCCCGGAATCTCCTTTCTCTTTGATTATCCGAATCGATCCATCCTCTCTGGCTATGACCCTTATTTCATTGGACTTCATTGCTATAGACGCGGCTTCTTTACTTTCCAAAGAGCCTTCGAGTATACCAATATATTCTTCTTCAAGTGCAAAATTTTCATCTATAGGGGATTTCATAGACACATAAAGTCGACTAGCATCCATGTGGAAATCTGGATCTCCTTCAGACCTATTGACATCTTGTCCATTGAGCTTCGAAACTTTGTCAGTTTCAATTTCGCCATTTTCATCTTCAATGACCCTTGCACCTGTTCTTGACGGAGCTTCTCCGTCAGATGACTTTGATGTGGGTTTACTAGCAGAAGTAGCTGCGCCTCTTCCAGACACTATATCAATAGTACCTGTTCCTGTCTGAGGTTCTGAATCTGCGTTGGATGTTGAGAAGTCTTCGTCTGATTTTTTCCAACCTCTATCAGTACCTAGTGATATCAAGGTATTGTTCGAACCCTGAAGAACTAAATCTCCGACTCTAGGCGTGAATCTGGGAACTGTGTCTTTTGCATGTTTAGAAAGCATGATTTCTGACTTTACAGACTTCGCAGTAACTCCGCCAGAAGAGTTTTTCGTGCCACCAATCGATCCAGCAACACCATCATTGAACCTAGGAATAAATTTTGATTTTTCTCCCTTTGCCGCTTGTGCTTTTGATTTAGCATCTTCCGGAGGGTTATTAGGAGTCTCCATCTCTCTGTCTTTATGCGTGAAATTAACGTCTTCAACCATTCCTGAAGCACCAACTCTTCCTAACCAATAAACGTAATCACCACCATCATCGAATATCCATACTTGCTCACCTGGCTTAGCTGGTACCATCAAATGTGACGAGAGCATAGGAATTGCAGCATCTAATTCTGCAGAGCCTTTTTCTCCCATCTTTTTCACTAACAAAGCACCTCTAGGAAGATTCTGTGATACATCTTTGTTTTTCACTTTCTTGTCTGTTGGTTTTGCTTCTTCTTCCTGGTCTTTGATATGCTTTGCAAAGACCTCAGGGTCAGTAATCACTTCTGCTACAACCGCTCGAGAAAAACCTCCAGAGGGAGCTGCACCTTGTGCGGACTTTAATGCTTGTGACGTTTCCACTTGCTGTGCTGTTTTACCAACTGCATCAGTACCAAATTTTCTATCAGCTGCTTTTGTTGCCATGACTTATTTCCCCGATATTTGAGCAAACAAATTATCTGGATCAATTTGAGCTGCTTTTTCTTCTTCTTTTGCAATTAAATCGGCTAATTTAAGTAATTGATCATTTGATTTATTCATTCTTTCAATATACTTGGCCATCATTGGCCCTAAGGTCACGTGGTCAGCTTTGTCACCTGTCATACATCCATATACGTCAGTAAAAAGCATGTACGCATTCATGCGATCTACGATGGCATTTTCATAGATCTCTCTCCAAAGATGTTTTTTCTTTTCTTCAAGATTTTCAATAGACTCTAGCAAAGCACCGAACTGCTCAGTTTTTCTAGAAACATCATCAAATGTCATTACTGGATCTTCTTTTTTTGTCATAATATATCAAACTCCTTCCCCGAACCATTCAATTGCCTGTAGATACCTCTTATTGATGACATGCATACGGACAATTGTTTTGAATTTAAACCAGACATTTCTCTAACATACACAAAAATTGCTCTCTTATTCAAGAAATCAAGTTCATCTACTTTGTTAAATATCTCTATGATCGCATCTACACACTTAATTTCTCTTTCATTTCTAACTCTTTTTCTAATTTCATAAAAAAGCTTTCTAATTTCTTCTGTTTTTTCTTGTTTTTCCATTTGAGAAGAAGGGGCTTGAACATATTGGCCATTTTTATGAAATAAAGCATCTACATTTATTTCATTATCTGGATCATCTATAGAGACGTGCCTGAATTTGTATTTGTTCTTTTTTCTAGAGTGTATAATGAGCCAATGCTTGGCTACTACATTAAAATAAGAGAATGCTCTATGGCCTTTTGATGCATCAAACTTATGAAGTGTCTCATACAAATTGATAACACAGTCTTGCTTGAGAGTATCCACGTTGTCATGCTGTTTGTGAAAACCATAAACGTATATAAGATTCTCAGAAAGTTTTTCAAGTGCTTCTCGAATGATATCTGTATACAATTTTTCTTTTTCTTTAGGGCAATCTGAACTGCAGAACTGCACTATCGCATCTTGGTGTTCTCTACGGAAATAACCCTTATTTTTTGCTTTGGATTTTCCTCTACGCCTTTTAACTATTTTCTTCTTCGCCATCGGTTGTCTCCTCTAAACGGCCAATCTCGTTAGCTACGAATAAAATACTTCTCTGACACTCTTTTATGTCCGCCACTACTTGGCGAATTTGAGGAGAGTCAGAAAACAAAGGTATTTCTAATACCTTTGATATTGAATTGTATCTATCGTCTAACTTTTCTATAGATTCTTCTAAAGCATCTTCCATTCGGATCAGAGCTCGGCCAAATTTATAATTATAATACAATGAAACCACTAACATAACTGTAACTAGAAGAGAGTATATAGAGATAATATACATCATTTCCATCTCCTCCAAAACTTTGAATATTTTTCACTAATTTTATCAAAAGAATATTTATTTTGAACTGCAATCTGTAGGCTTTTTGTATCTATCTGATCACCCAATACAAAATCTTCGAGGGATTTTCTTGCATAATCAATATCAGGGTTTGCCCACTTGGCTCCTTTGACAAAAACACCATTGTCAATTTTCTTTGCCGGGATTGATTCTATTCTTCCTTTAATTTTCTTCCACTCACCAAGATTAAGAAACTCTGTATGCGCAGACCAATTTGTTGCACAGACAGGAAGGCCACATGCTGCTGCTTCAAGCAAAGGAAGACCAAATCCTTCGCCATGTGTAAGAGATATTAGTCCTTTTATTTTTGGATGCTTGTACAGAGATGCTACTTCTTTATCATTTAAGTATCCATGTAAAAAATATATTTTCGGAAAAGGACCTTTTCTCACTTGTCTTATTATCGAATTAACTCTAGACTTTGTGATATGTCTATCCACTGTTGAGTTGCCACCTGAATTTGTTTTTATAACAAGTCCTACGTTAGCATTGTCTTTAAAAGTATCACAAAACAGGGATAAGGTCAACGCTGTATTCTTTCTATCCGTTTCATAATCTCCAGACAATTGTCCGAACACTAAATAATTTTCTTGAGTCTGGAAGTTTATAGAAAGTTCTACAGGGTCATCCAAACATGCATCTATAAAAGACTCTGGTATAACTGTCACCCTTTTCGATTTAAGGCCAGAATTAACTAAACACCTTTTAGCAAACTCGCTTGGGACAATTACATGGTCCATTCTTTGACATGCTGTTACCCAATCCGTATGACATGTGTCAGTTTCCACAACAGCAGACACACCATAATTTTTATCAGCAAGTGATGGATTCCATTCACTCGGTAGCATAATCTGGAATGAAACATCTGGCTTTCCCTTGAGTGGTGAAGAAGCTTCCATAATTTTTTCAATCAAACCATGACACTCTTTACGATCAGTATACCATGGGGTATTGCCCCAGGGGGTAATCTCTGTCGTTATATGAAAATCTTGTTCAAAAGCCCATCTTGCTAATTGTCTAGCATGGACTCCATAGCCAGAAATTGACAAGAGAGGACCTTTAATGTGTACGTGCGTCATTACATTGTCTCCATCTTATAGCGATTATACCGGGTTTTCCACGATTGGATAGTGTGATTAATCAATTCGTCCCACTGATTGATTCTATTTTCATAATTAAATTCGTAATCTGCGTATTTCTGCACTTTGTCGCACAGTGTACTATACCCTTGAGGTAACTGCTTTATAAACCACATATCTAGAATAGCATCCGATATAGTCTCTGCAGATGTGTAGTCTTCGAGAATATAAGGAATCTGTTGATTTCCTACCATAGTTTGAAACTCAATTGGTAGGGCAATACCATTCTGTGTATTATCTCTATAGTCTTGTACTTGTCGACTTTGACCGCCAGTTAGTGGAGCAATGATTGGAGTTCCAGTCATCATAGATTCTAAAGTTGATAACCCAAAGCCTTCACTGTGGGATATATTGATCGTGAAATCCGAAAGATTATAATATTCATTGAGTTGATCAAACCCTATTCTTTCTGTGCTGAACACAACATTTTCTTCCAAACCATAATAATCTCTTAAAGCAAGTAGGTTAGGGCCTTCAGGATCAAATGGGTCTGTATGCATCAACAATACCCCTTGTCGGTGCCCTTTCTCCTTCTCTAGTTTGTCTAAGAAAAGAGACCAAGCCCAAAGAAGATCATTCGGTCTTTTCCTCCTTGCATTTCTATTAGACCAAAACCCTACGAACCAATCACTCTTATTAGGAAGCCATTTCTTTTTACATTCTAGAATTTGATCGTCTGTCATTCTAAAATATACTTCCTTAGGGATTGTATGAGGCACAAAATGTGTTTTATCCGGATAGTGTTCTACTATTTGATCATATGTGTGATGAGAATGGCAAGCTATCAAGTCTGTTGCTTCGTAATACATATCATTAAATTTTGGGTATGGTTTATTGTCCCACACATGCCAGTATGAAATAGGGCAAACTTGATGAATTTCATCTTCCATGCTAAACAACCAATGAAAAAACCTCGGATCTGTGAAGACCATCACCATGTCTGGTTGTTCTGTCGCCAAAGCCAATCTCAACATTTCAGGTGTGCCAAATCCGTCTATAGGCTTTATTATAAAGTCATCATTAATTTTCGCTACATTGTAATCTTGGTGCTTCATTGCTGCACCAAATTGTCTAAAAGTATAATTTCCTGTCGATACTAATCCATTTATTAAAAATCTAGATTGTACACCAACACCTGAAGTGCTGAGTGCATGATCAGAAAGCATTAGTATTTTCTTTTTACCATTGGCCGCCATTACAGTGCTCCGAGTTTGCGAAAGGACAGAATCGACATGAAGTGTAATTCTTCATTGCAAAGCCTTTCTTTACGTTTTTAATCATTGAATCTACCATTTTATCAGCTCTTTCTACAAACTTAGGGCCGACGGACACTGTGAAGATATCCAAGCATTTTTCTTTCTTAGCTCCACGCTTAAGAAATACGTAAGCACACCTGATATCTTTTAGTTCCACACCTAGTTTTCTAGAAATATACCGCTTGTATAGGCCTACTTGCGATGTTTTTAAAAAATCTTTTCTTTGTTTTCCAAACCAACCAGCTTTTCCAGTAGTCTTCCAGTCTATAACCCAGAGAAGGTCTTTTCCTTTCTTGTCTTTACACCTAAGAAGACAATCGACAAATCCTTTGAAAGACACATCATCGTGGCCTTCGATAGACTCATACAGTTTATGTTCTGCATCTACTAATTCCCACTCAGGAAATTGATTATCTAGCCATTCAGGAAAAGATTCTAAAACATCAGTTGCATATGATTGCCATTCTTCTACTGGAAGATCTTTGTACCACTTATTTGGTTTCATCTTTTCGAGGTATGCTTCACCCCTATAATCGTTTTCTACCCATTTTTGTACTATTTCTGCATGGCAAGTCGGTATATCCATCGTCTTTGTCTTAAGATAGTTCTCAATCGCATTGTGTACGGCTGTCCCGTAGTCTGCATAAGGGTTTGCCTCATACGAATCTAATTTGTCTACGTATGCTAGTTTGTGCCTATATGAGCATTCTTTCCAGACTTTGACTTCTGAAAAGCTTACATGTGGTTTTCCTGTTGGAAATAACATAATTCTCCCGTGCTATGATTAATCATAACGAAAAATATGCCATTGTACAAATTAATGCTTTTCTAATTCGGTTAGACTAGTGTAGTCTTTGATATACTCTAAAAGCGCCTCTTTATACTTTGCCTTGTATCCTTCTTGGATCCAGCCATCATTTCGAAAACTTTTCGATTCTGATAGTAAAAAGATTAAATTTAGCTTTGCAACTACTCTTATCATGTGAGAGGACCCTTTCTTCGTAATTCGATTGAAGGAACTTCTACAGACCAATCAACCTTGTTATGGAATATATGACCTCCTTTCTCCTCTTCGAGTCGTTGGGCTAACACTTTTATATCGTCTTCTGTCACATCGGCCCATGGTTTGTCGAAGCATACATTATTTTCAGCTGTATCTTCTGTGTCCAAGTCGTACATGGATTTCCAGAACTTGCCCCAATGTGATTTATAAGAAGTGATCTTTCGTTCTATGTCAAACCAAGAATAATGATAGACAGTAGGAAGAGATTCTACACATACATCAAACCAATTTTGGTACTGTGCAGCTGCTGCTTTATCTCCTTGCAAGGCTTTAATTCTTGTGTCATGTGCATTCTGATCATAGAAAGTCGCATGAGGAATCCTAGTATAAGATTCAGCCGTGACATAATCACACGAGTCGGTTCCTTTGCCAGCATACACATTTCCTTCGTCGTCTTTCATCCGGAGCTCTGCAGGGATTCCATGAATGATTTCCTGTTTATTGCGACTTAGTCTCCATTTCCATGGATTAACATCCATTCTCACTTTTCCAGTAGATCCCCAATATTCTACTACCGGTAATGACAATATGTCAAAAGCTTTTGGAGCTGTTTGCAAAAGACTTTGTATCTTTTCCCTTTCATCTGCATGCAGAATTTCATCTACATCCATCTGCCAGCACCAATCAGAAGTCACATAACCTCTTGCATAAGTCTTTAGATCTCCATCAGAATGAATCGCCCATCTAGGATGATCAAAATCAATTTTTTTCTGGAAAGCTTTGATACCTTCAATTTCTTGAAGTTTTTCCCACGTGCCATCGGTTGATCCAGCGTCGACTACTATCACCTCGTCAAAGTTAGCCAACAGAGATTCTATACATTTTTCGAACGGATAGCCTTGAGATACGCAATTATACGTTGTAGTATAAGCCCCTACTGTCGAAGTGATATCCATGCTACGTTTTGTTTCGTTCCAGAACCGATTGGGAAGATCTTTAAGATGTTCGAGCATTGAATCTGGCGTACCATGTGAGAACCATGCTTCATTCGCCATCTGTACGTTGTTATTGATGTGTAATTCACACCCTAGAACTTTGGCTTCTATAACCACTCGAGGACAAGTATCTCCTCCTCTAGGAAGAAAGCAAAAAGAACTTGCATTAGCAACCTTATTCAGAAGGGCCACCCGAGACAATCCAGAAAATTTTTCATATTCCAAACCAGAGTCATCACAAAACTTGGCTGCATCTTCTGTTCCTTTTATCCAAGACTCTGAATCTTGTATTAAAGTTGGTCCATTGCCATTTTCTGTTTTGAGAAAATCTAGCATCTGAATGTCTTCTTTTGAGAAAACAGATCCAAGTACTCTTCCTTTGCCTTCCAAGAATGGAAATCTATCCACGTATCTATTTTCTTGATCAGATGACATCCAAAAGACTCTATTAGCTCCATAATAAAATGCTGAAACTAATTTGCCAAGCTGGTCTGTATGACAAGTGCACTCTTCTTTGGTTTCGTGTACATGTTTTTCTATAGATCTATATTTGCAAAACTTGTAATCATATTCAAGCACAGAATATTTTATATTAGCTACAATAGAAGGTATCAACTGTGTATTTAAAGAAGCAAAATTACCAAATATCCAATAACAGTCGATATATTTGTTCAGAACTTGTATTGTCACATCTTTTGAATTTATTTTTATAAATTCAAAAGGACATGATTCAATCAATGCCTCTGTTGTTAATTCAGCACCGCCAACATACTGGTCTGCAAATAAATCGGCTACAAAAACTATCTTCGTCATAAAATCTCCAGGTACGTAGAAACTTTAATGCAAATGTGGAAAATGTTAAAGCGTGAGAATAATAACTTGCCAATTGGCTGCAGATGTCTTTAGAAACAGAGCTCTTTTGCCTATATCGATGGTGATTTGACTAACTGTCGAACCACTAGGATCTTTAAAATCGACATCCGCTATTACATTCTTCGTGATAACAAGCTCATCTCCGGAGCCATTTATAATCTCTACTCTTGCTCCTAGTCCATACTCCGCAATTCCTTTTATCTTTATTGCATGATCTGCTGAGCTGTCATTGTCTGCGTCTTGATCTGCAGTGACATAATATGTGACATTTGTGTAATTAGTACTAGCAGGAATCACGACATCTCCACTCAGTGCAGATAAAACTTCATTTGCAGGATAATAAGGTGCACTATCGACATTCGACCAGCTAGAGGTGGCCGTGTTGTATACTTGCAGTGCACCCGCTGTCAATGCAATATCACCTGTTGCAGCAGACGTGATTGCTGCATCTCTTGCAGTGGCATCTGCATAGTTTTTAAGTTTTATCGAATCTGTTTTGAAAGCCATTTTTCTTACTCCAAATGTCAATTTTATTTATTATATTTTCTAGACAAATCTAGATTGTCAAGATGAAGGAACTCTTATCATTACTTGAATTTTCCCTGTGTAACTCCCACTAGTATCATCAGAATATACCTTCCAAACACTACCGACACTATCCCAAGCAACCCTAAGAGGAATATTAGCATCAGAAACGCTATTTCCTCCAAGAGAGACTACTACTTGGTCTGTCTCTGCAGGGGTCCACCCAGTAAGGCCGACAGGAATATTCATCCCATCAGTAAAAGCTGATATTTCTATTGCATATAGAGACATTTACGAAGCCTCTACAAGAAGGACATGTACTTCGCCTGTGAAAGCTGAACTTGAGATTACTGTCACTTTCCAATCACTTGTTCCATCGGTAGGAATAGATCTAGCTATCGAGCTGATCCACACATTTACACTATCTGTGCTGGTAATTGTTGCAACAGGCGTAGAAGATATGGTGCCAGAATTTTCCACTACAGTCTCTGCAGTATCAGTTGCAGTGAAAGTGATTGTTGCTCCATATGCTTCATAGTTCTTATTAAGATTTTGAGGACTTTTTCTCTGAAGAGGATATATTTTTTTATATCGATTTAGATCGATCCTTTGTTTAGCCATTTTGTGAGTCTCCTTACAGGATATTTGACGCAGTTGTGGCGAGATCAGATCTTTGTCCCTTTGAAAGATTAACATGCGCACACAGAGATGAGTTTTGGAACTTGTCAATAACTATACTCAAACCGGAACTTTGTCTATCGATATATGGAGTGTCAATTTGATCAACATCACCAAGAAGAACAATTTTTGAGTTCGTACCCATTCGAGTGATAATGGTTTTTAACTCATGAATAGTCGCATTCTGCGCTTCATCAACAATAAGTATTGAGTTTGCAAATGTTCTACCTCTAATA
>Ga0181377_1000153_pt1 | contig 27147 bp, 36 predicted proteins | sample LowvirmetaG_9_FD_130160 | JGI IMG/M metagenome (GOLD analysis project Ga0181377, IMG submission 130160) | Marine viral communities from the Subarctic Pacific Ocean - Lowphox_13 viral metaG | ecosystem: Environmental > Aquatic > Marine > Oceanic | place: Subarctic Pacific Ocean | collected...
CGACGCGAGTCGGGGGGTTTTTTCGTGATAGTCCCATCCTAACCACTACGCGCCTACTATCATCCCGGTGAACGTTGGTGAACGTCGGTCAACGTTGAGGGGGGCAGTCAACGTTAGCTAACGTCCGGCGACCGTAACCCCTTACCCCACCAGGGCTTATGGGGAGAACTTTATTGACTTTTTTTGGATTTCCTATATAATATGTGAATGTCCGATAAGAAGTGGAGTACTATGCCCCGACCCAAGAAGAGCACCGAAGATGCCACCGAGTCATATCGATATGACGAATGTGCCGTTGTGGAGGTGGTCTGGTACGATGCCGAAGAGGTGGGCGGCATTGGGTGGAACGACCTCGCCGAAACTCTGGCAGAAGTGAAAAAGCCCTGTCCGATAATGCAAAGTCTCGGTTTTCTTGCCTACTCCGATGACCACCAGGTCAGTATTCTTTCCACAGTGGGACCTGATGAATGCTCTAGACTAGACAAGATACCGAGATCATTCGTGATACGAGAGACTATCATGCGGGACGGGGTGACTCTCATGGAACTACTAGAGGGAACGTCGAGGGAACCTTAGAGGGAGAGGGAACGTCTCGGAGAATCTGCTGTGGTTCTCTGGGAGGGAACGTCGCGTAAGCGGCATAGAACCTCCGGGAATGATCCGTTAACATGCGTGACGGAACGTCCGGGGGTTTTCTTTTTCCCGGGGCGAATCAATGATTAACGGTCGGTAGGGGGGTTTTTAATCTGGGAATAATTGAGTTGACATCGGGTGGCACTGCGGGCTCAAGTGGCAAACACCCCATGGCATTTCCCATTCTTTTCCCTATTTCCCAAATACACCACATTACACCCTATTTTTGTATCTACCGAAGCGTACCCGCTATACTGCTTCTATATCCCCTATAATAAATCCGTCTCTTGATATCAATAACAGGGATACATTAAGTCACATCGTTACTTCTATTTACCTTCAACAACTTGTCTATCCTGTTGCCGACCGAACGATTCCTGCGTTCTTTTTCAGCAGGATCGATCTCCAGCGAACGAATCTTTTCGATGGCTTTCTCAAATCTATCCAATCCCGTCTGATCGTGGATCCCGTCATCGTCAGCATCACCGATGAGCGGGGCAGATGCTGCTCGGGCAGATGCGGCTGCGTTCCGGAGACGATCTTCGGGGGTGTTGAGACCCGCTGTTGATTTGTATCTGGAATTGATGGCGTTTATTCCAATACGAGCAACTGCACCCATATTAGTTTGTTCCTTGACTATTTGCTCTGCTGCTTCTACTAGATTTCTTTGTGGGTGCATGATGATCTTCCTTACTGTATATATTCTTTATGTTATTTTTGGGTTTTAATTAAATACTCTTGTGCAATGCCTAAGAGTTCTACATCATCATTGAATAATCCTAATGCAGTATTACATTTGTTACAAAGAAGTCCTCTTACCTTATTTGTTTTATGACAATGATCTATTACAAAGGGTCTTGTTCTTTGTCCACTTCTTGGGTTGTCTGGTAATATTACATCATCTTTGTGCTTCTTACAAATAGAACACATATCTCCTTGTTCATGAGACATATCATAATACATCTCTTCTGTAATACCATACTTCTTTACTATATGGCGTTCTCTATCCTGCATCTTTTTTCTTTTTCTTTGTTTTGGGCTTATTCTACTATTCATATATTCACGAACAGTTGCTTTTCTTTTTTCTTTGTGTTTTTCATAATCTAGTTTATTGGAGAGTCTTTTCTTTTCTTGTTTTTTCTTCTCATCCTGTTCATCCCGTTCTCGTTGAAGATCTCCACTTTCGTACTTATTCATCATCTCTATAGTTCTCTCTCTATGGAAACACCAATGCGTTTTACGAGACGAGAAGTGTTGATTTGTTCCCCTCTCTTATGCATGTTGCGTTGCTTTGTGATACCCTTACCGACTGGAAGTCGAGCAGGTTTGTGTTGTGAGATGGCATTTCCTTCTCGTTCTGCTTCGATATCAAAACGATCCAATACACGCTTAGGCATAATGTGTTTCCTTTCGCCAGTTACGACGATCCTTCTTGGGGTTCTTGTGTGTGGGCTCACTCCATGTCTTTGCTCGGGACATGGGTCTACCTGCGGCATCTCTATTCCAAGATGATCCACGGCGCAGGTTGTTTGTCTTACGTTTCATGGGAGTATTGTATCAGGAAGAAGAACTGATGTCAATCAGATATCTTCTAATCCGGTATCTCCGAGTTTAAGTCCGTGTGTCTTTGCCAGATTACCATGTACCATAGTAAGAAAGTCATCAGAATGATGCTTTATCATATGATCTATTGGAGATCCTGTCTTTGGATATCCATACTTATCTGGATGATCTCTTTGAATTGAGGATATAAAACCTGCTGCGTGTTCACCCATTATTTCATGGTATTGTTCCTCTGGAATAGTCTCTCCCGTCTCTCTCATTGTTCCGTGGTGTGCAGACGCGAGAGACTCTGCTGCTTCCTCAGCGTGCCATTTCATTGGGTTGTGTACCCGAAGTGCATCATCTAGTTCTTGACCGTATGCTCGCTCGTTTGTGTTCTTGAGAGCCTGTATATGAGGAGCACTAATTGCCTTTTCATATTGATTAATATGATATTCATGATCATATGAATGATCTTGCTCGGGTGGTTGTGTGAGTGCAATCTCGTCAAGTGCTAGTTGTTTTGCTGATTCTATGAGTGTTCTTTGTGGATGCATTATTCTATTCCGGGTTTATGTTGAGATCTCAGGTATCGAATCTTTCTATTTTTCTCTTTCCTCCATCATGACTCAATAGACTCTTAAATGCGGGATGATCCTGTATAATCTTTCTAGCAGCGTTTTGTCTTATACCAATATGCCATGGTTCGTTTTCCATTGGACGAAGAAATGATCCAGATGCGAATTGAGTGCCTTTGATTGGTTCGTGGTTATCATCTACTTCTGTACTATGAGTTTCCATGTGATGATACTGCCGTGGCGTTGTACCAAACATTTTCTCATGTACATCATGATGAACAGTTTCTGTATGATGCCATGCGTGCAGATCATTATCCTTTACAAACCAGCGTACTCCTCCACCACCTGCACCATGACCCTTGCGATCTGCTATATTGAGAAGACCATGTATTTGATCGGGAGATGGGTTTTTGAGAACTCTCACTGTTGCTGCAGGTCGATAAATATCGCCTTCTATCTCGATGGTATCAGCTTCTACAATAAGTCGTGCTGCTTCAATTAGATTTCTTTGTGGGTGTGTCATATTATTAGATAATCAGTTGCTTTCAATCAAAATGGCTATTAATTGAATTTCTAAAATAATCTTCTGCCTCCGCTTGGATCTGTTGATCGTTGTGCCGTTCGCCAGTTCCTCGCTTGTTGGCAGTTTCCGATCGCGTATTAATGTAGTGATTATGAATTTCTGGACGGAATATATCTACTGCTGCATCAATATAAGATGATTTGGATATGTGGTTTCTCAGAGTAGACCACCCCTCATGATTAGGATCTATTCCGAACTCATCCGAAATTTTAGTTCTAATTTTCTTGTGAAGATCTCCCTCTTTTGTTTCGTTGAGAGCGACTTGCATTGCTGCTTCTATTAAATTCTTTTGTGGATGCATTACTAGAATTTCCTTATTGTAGTCTATTTATTACTTTATTATAGAAAGTTTTATAACTCTCGTCTGGATTTTTTGGAGTATAATCAAGATTTTCTTTCGCATCATTTAGAAAATGTCCATGCCAAGTTTTTATAAGATCGTGATGGTGATTTTTGAGATCTGATTCATCACGAACTTGATTTGGACCCGGCATTCCAAGTGCGCCATTTACTTTACCTATGTGAAAATACATCATATCATCTAATGTGTTTTTACCGGATACATTATATGGTTTTTCTTTTGGCTTTTTAGTATTCATTGGTTTATTTGCGATTTCAATTATATACTTTAGCGTATCCAGTCTTGATTTTGACTCGGTTCGAGGTAATCTACCAGTTCCAGCTTTTCTACCTACGGATGCAGGTGTATCATGAGTGAAAGGCAATATCATTTGATCACCTTCTGTTCCTGCTCTTCCTGGTCGTATATCGAAATCAAGAGAAGTCCTTCTAGTATTTCTAACTGTCCGCAATTCTTCTTGTCTACGTTCAGGATCAAGTGAATCTAAGTATGATGTAACAGTGCTTTTAGGTTTTTGTTGAGTTTCTGGTCTAGATACTCTACCACCAATAATGTCTGCAAGTTTATTTTTAGCTTTACTCGCTCTTCTTAATATCCCATCAATAATATTATGATCATGATCTTCAATATTACCTGCTAATGCTGCATTCGTCATTGCAGCCTGTCGCATATCATTTGCAATGGTATCCCCAAGTGCGTTTGCTAATGCAGAGTGTTGATTATGCGGTCGTCTATCTTCACCTGGTCTTGATGTATTTTCTGTCATTTTACTATGCCTTTATGTCTAAATTCGCACCTAACTCAGCGGCGGTACGAGGCTTAACTCTAGTATTCATCTTAAATATTTGCTCTATTGGGTGATCAGGTTGGACATACGAATTACCGTCCCAGTGTGGTTCTGGTCTTGGTATATTTAGTACTGCAGTTACTCCTTCTCTATGTGCATCCATGTGACTTCCATTATCGTCTAATTTAGTTTCAAATGCTTTTCTATATTGAGGAAAGTTCTGAAGTAACATATGTTCTGTATGATGATCCACCGAAGCAAATTGATCCGAAGAATAGTACGGTAGTTTATTATTTTCTGCTATAAATTGAGTAAAAGTTTTCATAAAAGTAGTTCCGTTAATAAAGTACTTCTTCTTTTTATATTTATGTTTATGTGCATTCCATATATATTAAGTAAAAAGAATAAAAATACGGAGACGACTATGAGACTACAATACACATACGAAGAAAGTGACTGCTACGAGTACGATCCGCCGGCAACCTATATTGGTGGTGCGCCTCCTACTCGAACTGAGGGTATTCCCGTTGGTTGGAAGAAGGGATCCTTTGCGATGCAAGACGGGCTGGATCTTTCTTCCTTCAATGTTCGCAACCGAAGATACAACAATAGATCAGGTAGTAAAAATCTAAGTGACATCAACAACTGGAACAGTGGTTATTGGGCGACAGTTCTTATTACACCAAAACACGCAATTGGCTGTCGTCACTACTGGAGAACTGTCCCTGCACAGGAACGCAAGCAAAGGTTCATAGGCAAGAGTGGTAAGATCTATTACCCCGAATGGGAATCTACCACCGAGTTTAATGGTGATCGTATTGTAATTACATTTAAAGAAGAACTCCCCGAAGATGTTACGCCAATTGAAGGATGTGATATCGGTTATGTGCCAGCAGGCAGCAAGATCTATCAGTTAACAAATCAGGGTATGCTTCACTACATGTATACCAAGGGTGGCAAAGTTATCACTTACGGCGGGGGTGGACTCGCCGGCTCCCCTCGCGTCTACGACTTTGAGTATGAAGTTGACGACATCATGGGCGAACGCGAGGCAATCTGGAGTGGTGACTCTGGTACACCTACATTTGTCAAGGATGAACAGAACGACAAACTTTACTGGCTTGGAAACAAGTGGGGTGGTTTCCCTATGACACAAGACAGTGAATCGACACAAGAAATTATCGATTTCGTTAAAGGAGCAACCAGCGATGAGCGTCCTACTGGTTACGACTGGAAAGTTGCACGACTTAGCGGAGGAGAAATGGATTACAACAACGATGGTGTAATCGATTCAGCAGATCTTGGGCATGTTCTCGCTGCATTCGGTATGGATGCAAAGGGATACTATGAACAGTTCGATCTCAACGATGATGGTAAGGTTGATTCTGGTGACATGGGTAAAATTTTTGCCATGTGGGGCGTAACTGCTGACATGGTAACTTACGATCCAGAGAACCCACCACCACCACCACAAGAAAGAAAACCCGCAAATCCAAATGAGGATGAATGGAAAATCAAAAAACAATAGGAGATTATTATGGCTACAGTAAAAACAACAACAGATCCAAAGCCAGGTGTAAAGTCCACTGAGTTTTGGGCAGCAATTGGAATTGGTGGACTTCCGCTACTTGAAGGCACGGGTTGGTTTAAGAACTGGCCCATCACAGAGGGCGGAGAGATCGCCATGTGGTGTGTCGCAGGTGCAGTAATGTGCAGTTATATTTGGAGTCGAGCATGGGTAAAGGTATCAGCGAAGGGAGCAGCAGATGATCTTGAAATCATTAACGCTAGCAGCCGTACTGGCAAGTAATAGTGCATTCGCACAGGACATCGATTGTCCTCCACGAATGCCTAAACCAACTACAACGACCAGACTCCCTCAGTTGAGTGACGAAGGCGTAGAATCCATTCTCACCATCTCTGAAGGTGATGTAGGGGATCGACAGGTGGTTGCAGTTTATGAACGACCAATGGGTGATTATGTTGGACCGTTTGGTCTAGACGGTACAGTCGAATGGACGAACAGCACTTCAGTTGCTCGTACCATGAGCATTCGCCTTACTGTCCAACTCTCTGATGGTATCATTCCTATTATTCCAGAACAGTATTCTGGTTTAGTTTGTTGGGAAGCCAGCACAAAGCGAATCATTACCGTCGTGAGTCAGCGTGTAGAAGCAGGCGAAAATATCGAAGTCCCAGTTATATGGGACATCGTAACTCGTCTCGAAGGACAACTCGCAGACTTCAATGGTGATGGATGGGTCGACGAACTCGATCAAACATTATTGATTGGCGCACTCGGAACCGACAATCCTCTGTATGATCTCAACAAAGATGGTGTAGTTGATATGTTGGACATGGAACTTCTATTCCAAGCCATCTCCGACTCATGGCAGGATCAGATCGAGGCTGCGAACGGTGGGGGTGATGTTGACCCCACCGATCCACCTGACGAACCAATCGAGATCACAGAGGAGTTTAATCCTCTCTGGGAAACTGCTGATCACATTCTACTCTTGACTATGAACGAAACTCCCAACGACAATGGTAGAGAGGGACATTTCATTGTCCCAAAAGTGGAATGGCGGTTGATCTAGTCAAGGGTGATTTCGATGTCGCAGATGACACGGGATCAGGAGGACCAGCCGCCATTTCAGCATCTGCTTATGGATACCAATCTGTTAATCTATCTGATGGTGAAGTGACTGTTGAAGAATGGGTTGCAGCAAACCCGAATGCAAAATGGGTCGTTGAGATCTACCGTGATGGAGAAATCATTCACCAGTTGGCAACAGACTCTGCCAATGCAGATGGATATAACCAAATTCAACTACCAGATGGCACTAGGCAATATGGCAACGGAGTCTGGTGGGCGAGAGTTATAGCACCCGAAGATTTTCAGGTGGGTGATGTATGGAAAGTATATGGATGGAACGAAATGAATCCAGTAGTTAATTCATATCCACCAGATAGAACATAAAAAAAAGGGGAGGGAAATTAATCCCTCCCCTCTGTCATGGAAACTGCAGTCTGTATGAATCAAGATCACTCTTTATTAATTCAGCTCTATCCTTAGCAACTTTATCTCGTATTGCTTTTTCTTTTGCTTCTTTTGCTTCTTTTGCTTTTACTATGTCTTTATACCAAGGTTCTTCTTTTCGTTTTTCGAAATCACTATCGAATTTAGATTGAACAACAACATCTGAAACTGCATCTAAAGCAGGTTCTGTTACAGTTTTCAATAATTCACCGGCAATAGTACCAATCGCTACTGGTACTGCACTCACAGGAGATCCAGTAGGACGAACTCGACTCAAACCCACAGTCTGTCTAATATTAGGTCCCGTTTTTTTCATTCCTAATGCATTATCAACTATTCCAAATTCTGCTGCTAATTTACTTTTGTCTTCTACGGATGAAGATTGGGATCTAAACTCAGGTCGAAGTCCTGCATCCAATTCTTTTTGAGTTCTACGATAATCTCTTGTTTTTGCAGTAACATGTCCCGTATGGATATATTGCATTATATCATCTAAAATTCCAGATGGTTCATATGTACGAGATCTAGTAGAAGAACTGGGATTCATTTCTCTCGAAAGGGGTGGTGCTGTTGCTTGTTCTTCTATTTCATTATTAATATTAATATACTGTCCCACTTCTAATCCAAGTCTACTAATATCACCGGGTGGTATTTCTATCGCATATTTTGCAGGGTATTTGCTACTGTACATTTTTAATCTAGACTCATATGATTCATTTGTTTCGAACGACACCTTGTGTCTTTCTTTAATCATATTTTCCATGTTTACAATCTGTCCCTCTGTGGTAAGGAAGATTATATCCATGTCAGTCAAACAATCTTTCATCCAGAACTCATGAATTTGTTCTTTGGGCATGACAAAGAGCATACCAGTTTTCTGTGGTATGTTCTCTCTGTATGAAAGACCCTCTACGATTTTATCTGGAGTGTCTGCGACTTCTAGATTATAATTGGTAGAACCCATCTTTACAGAAACACCATCCGGCTTCACTGATTCCTCAAGTGAAACTGGTGGTGTCTCTATTCCTGTGTATTCTTTAAATGATTTCATCAATATGAACCAAATTTACTTCCAGGAATCCCACTTCCTGTTGGGGCATCTTCTTTTCTACTTCTTCTTGGTCCTTGTCCATATACATCGCGCGGGTTCACAGGTCTACCTGTAGAAAGCTCTCCCTGAACAGGAAATAGTGACTTCATATAATCCTCTTCGGACGGAGCTTCTAGTGGCTCCTTACCACCAAATCTAGATTTTCGTGCTTCGGCTGCAGCTGCATATCTCTGTCTATTAGTTACCTGTCCTGATGCAGCTCTGTTTGCCTCAGTTCCAATCATCTGTTCCTGTCCTAGAGGTCCCATTTCTCTTCTTGCTCTTGATCTATTGGTAAGTTCTGCTCTGACACGATCTCTGTGATCTAATTTTGCTTGTCTGCGACTCAAATTTTCTGGAGTCTCCATTCTTTCTCTTCTTTCATCTCTGATTCTTTGAGATCTAGTTGCTTTTTGTTCTGGAGTCATCTGAGATCCATCAGGATTTGTGTTTCTTAAGTTTGTTTGTAATGCCAGTACGTTGTTTGCTGTTTTCTGTCTAACTTCATAAGCAGCTTGTTCTTCTGGGGTGCGTGTACTGTTTCTGCGTGGAATTACTGGATACATCGAAGCTCCGCCTGATTGCTCTCGTAGCGTTTTAGATTCCCTCATGTCTCTAGCCATTGCTGCATAGTCAGTACGACCACTAGGAAGTCTGTAATCACCAGTACTTGGTGTAACTCCACGCCGTTTCTTGTCTGCTCTTCGTTCTTGTGCCACAATTCCTGCATGAGCTGAAAGTTGGGTATCTAGAGAATCATAGTCTTCTCTATTCGGATCCATACCAGCTCGTTCTAGTCTAGATCTTTGTTTTACTTCTTTTTTAAACTTAGGTTTAAGATTTTTTCTATTTTTTTCTCCGTGCGATCCAAAGGAACCATCTGGTTTATCCATTATTTTCATAGCATTTTTTGCTCGTTCAAACGGAGTTACATCTGTAAACTTCTTATCATAGTCTGCTTTGTTTTCTGCACCAAGACGATCAGTTTCTGCTCTAGTACGACCGGGTAGCTCTGCTTCAAACTTAAATTCTCGTGCAAACGCCATGCCTGCAGTTTTTGGATCTAGTTTCCCACCCTTTGATGCAATTCTTTTAGCTAACAGATCACGGTATTCGCCCGCTTTCTGCGCCGCACTAATTACAGTTCCAAACGATGCAGTTTGTTCATTCAGTGCAAACACAAGGGTATTAAGATCTTGAACAGCATCTCTAATGTCAGATTCTGTTAATAAGTCAATCGATTCGTTTAAATCAACTCCGAAATAACCGGAAAGATATTCGTGTACTAATTTTTCTTGATTATTCATTTGATCAAAATCCTTTGGTGTTTACTCGTTTTCTGTATTTAGGGGCAAGTCCTATATTAGGTCTAGGACTTAAGTTTGGTTTATATGCTTGCATTTCCTTCTTTAACGCAGCGAGTTCTGGTATTTTTTCTGCTTGAGTTTTTGTTGATTCAATTGCAGCTTTCATTCGAGCACCTAACATACCCAAAGACATATTATTATCCTGTGGAATTAATTTTTGTAAATAGTCTGCAATTCTCTCCATTGGACCGTCGGCACGATTTACTGTATCACCTATTCGATCGTTTATATTGTCGATAACACCCGCTGTTCTTTCTCTACCTGAATCAACAACTTCCTTGCCTTTTTCTTTAACTACATCAACAAATTCCTTGCCTTTTTCTTTACCTGCATCAACAAATTCCTCGCCTCTTTCTTTACCTGCATCAAGAGAATCCCTTATTTTTTGTTCGAGTGTCTTCGCTTCGGGGTGGGTTTTATCTAACAACTCGTCTTGATCATCTCTTTCTATCAACGGAGTCAAAGATGAATTTAATTCATAAGAATTATTTAATCTTTCTCGTCTAGAAGTCTCATAAGCTTTACCGGGTATTCTTACTTTTATTCCTGTCTGATCAGCAATACCATCTTGCACAAATCTCAACGCATCAGAAGTACGGCGGCCGACTGGATTGTCTCCGAAAATCAACTCTTCGGGATCTATATTTACTCTATTCATAATTTCTTTGGGTATCACATATGCCGGATGGTATTCAGTCGCACCTAAATCTACCCCAAGGTTAAGATTACCTCGTTTAAATTGACGATACGGGTTGTTCTTATCCGTATCCAAGGCACGATCAATTTCACGACTGGTCTCGGTGGCTGTCGTCGCCGCAGTACCGAGTGCAGCACCTCTGCCTAGTAAATTACCAATTCTTTTGACAGTGCCCACTGGTCTATCCTGTCTACTATTTCCCATTATCATATCACCAAGTCTATCAACAGTACTAGATCGTCTATTACTTGCATTAGGTATTGCACCTCTTCGTGGTTCACCAAACAGGAATCTATAAGCACGTTGCGCAGCACTTGTAGAATCTGCAGGAACTTCTTTTCCTGTGACTCTATTTAATGCTCTTAATCCTCTTGCAGTTGTATCACCAATTGTACCTCTTTGATCTCCAGACCCCGAGGCACGCATTCGACTTCTAGTTCCGCCGATTCGGGAGAGAACATCATCTATCGGATCTGTATATCTACCAATATTTTTTTCTGTCCGACCCGCTGCTTCTCCGCGTTGCCTTCTTCTATATGATTCGCCTCCTTCTGCCCTTCTTCCTCTTCGTATATCAGGAGTCTCATCAGTAATTTTCGTTACTCCACGTTCTACTCTTGCCGCCATCGATCCCGCTTTTTCTCTTGCGGTATCGATCTTAGGCTCAATTGTTTTCCCTAGTCTCTCCGCAAAATTTTCCGCTTTCGCCACTGCTGTATCCGCTTTCGCCACTCCGCGACTCGCTACATCCTGTCCGCGCCTCGCTACATCCCTTGCTGCAGCCCCTGCGACTCTCCCGGTGCCCGCAATCGCACTACCTATGGCCCTGATGATTTTCAATAAATTTTCATCCAACTGATCGTAGTTTTCATTCATACCATTCTCTTCGTCATCATCTTTTTTCTTCATGAGAGATTTGAAGAATGCAATCAGCCCACTGGTATCTTTAATTCCTCGTACATCGTCAGTAGTTACTCTCTGTTCAGAAATATCTTCCGTTTGATACATCGCATCATACATACACTGTTGATATAATGGAGATCCTTTGGTGTATTTACTACATTTATTTTCTATACCAGCACCTTTTTGTTGCTGATATCGATTAGCTTGCATAGCAATACCTTGCTCGCCAGCTTGGACGCTATCCAGTATAAGTTGAGTTTTATCTGTAAACTTTTTCATTGTACATTCCCTACGAGGTTAATTAATTTACCTAAATATATAGAATAATAAAGGAGTTACTTGAATATGCCTATTTATGATTATAGATGTGAAGCGTGTGAACACCACTGGGAACAAAATCTTTCAGTTTCTAACAGAGAAGCACCCTGCAAAGAAAAATGTCCCGAATGCAACAAAAAAGGTAAAGTCAAGAAGCATGTAGGTGGATTTCCTGGCATTGGTTGTGATATGACTCTGACTCCAGATAAAAAGACTGGTGGTAGGTGGAGTGAAGTAATGAATAAAATCAAAGGTGAACTCCCAGAGAGATATGCTAAGAACATGGATAACACCGATATGAGTGGTCATAGCTGGAAAGGCTGATATATGAGTCATCGTTACAGATCTAGTTGCTGTTGTGGAGAAAATCCTGTGCAGTCCCCATGTTTTTTCGGTTGGGGTTCTCCACCAAAAACCATATACAGTCCAAATATTTTTGGTGATAATGATGACACATTTACTCCTGGCTACACAGATGTAACTGGGAAAAAACTCAACAATATTCATGACAACTGGGAATTCTGTGCAGACTCAACTGAAGACGAACTAGTTTTTGTAATTGAAAGACCACGAACTACGCATAATTTTGAATGTGTATCAGCACAAGAACCGGGCACTCCAAATCCGAGTGATCCACAAATATGTCCGTGTCTGGATGGTCCACTTATTACATCAAATACTGCTGTTGGTATAGTTCCAATCCCGGACTCCTATATTCCTGATGATTCAGGAGAAAGTATCGGAGAAGATGTTCCTGACGGTAGTGGTGAAAGCGAAACTCCGGGTAATATATTAGGTGATTTTAACGGTGACGGAATCGTAGACGGTGCTGACTTCGGACTGCTACTCCAGCAGTGGGGCGAATGTCCAGATCCACCGACTGAATGTCCAGCAGACTTTAACGGCGATGGAGTGGTTGATGGTGCAGATCTAGGTGCGTTTTTCATTCAATGGGGAAACGAAGCACCAGAAGAAGTAGAAGAAGTTCATAAGCCAATAATCGCTCGGTATAGACATACATGGACTGCAGAACAAGAATCACAATTACCATACGGACAGTTTAAACGCACAGGACATGGACTTCCGGAAAGAGCATCTGAATTATATCAATATTCATTTTCATCTGCACGAATTGGTTCTCTGACAGGAGCAACTAGAACAAATAGATTGTATCCTTTGGAAACTGGAGGTAATGGTGAAGGTGGTAAACCATACTTTGTTGATGGTAATGCTTTAGGCTGGCCATCTATAAAATATCCATATGATCACTTCTACGTTGACGGACACTATGGTGCAGGAAATCCATGCTATTGTAAGGATTTTGGTCCGTTTGGTTGTGATGATACACTCTGTGGATATTTTAATTACTTTGCCTGGTGTCAGGGTGGAAATCAAGGAAACTTGACACACTTATCTCCAAATTTTGGGTTTCCATGCACAAAGGCACAAGCAAATATCATAGGAGTATCTGGCGATGCAGATATGTGGAGAACAAGTAATTATGGTTGGGTTCCTCCGTGGGACTATCTGTATGCAAATGACAGCGAAGAAGAAGGCGAAACCACAACTCAGCAATTAAGAGAATATGAACTCGGTGGAAAATATTTTTGGTTGCAAGGAATAGCAGTAGACACAACAAAGAAAAATGAAGACGAAAACGAAGATTGCTACTATGATTTTGGAATATCATCTTCCAGTTTAGACATCACATATATTCCAAGAAACGGTCCATTCAATGGAAATGCTAGGTTGCATCAGACCTTATTAGGCGTAATACACCGAGAAAAGTGGTATCAATTATACTACAGCAGTTTACTAGTAGAACAAAATAAAGTCAATGGTTCTGCAGAAGCACCATGTGACACTTTCTTGAAAGGTGATGACGCAGGAGATTATTCAGATCTTTTTTCCCCTGCAATTGATTGGTTTGGATATCCACCAGAAACCCCATGCGAAAATGGAGAACCAGGCGCCCTTAATAAAAGACAAGACGGAGAAGATGTTCTTAAAAATAGAGTTCCCAAATACTGGATTCAGAGTTGTGCTGGAGTTCCAATCTTTTCGTGGGAAATAGCACTCAATGACACATTGTTAGAAACTCAATTAAAAGACGTTATGGATTCTGCTACGATAGCAACAATTGCTGCTGCATTTGAATCTATGTTAAGTTATGAAGGATATAGCTCAATTCCCGGCAGTTTAAATAATGCAGGTATACTTGGAGAAATAAGTGTAGCAAGATATTTAATGTTAATATTCAATGGATTCCCCTTTTGGTATGAACCAGGAGGCGGTTGTGTGAATCCTACTGGTGTTATAACTCCGGATATCGCAAGACTCTTAATAAGCGAAGGAATATTACCTGATCCAGAAAATGGTGGATTAGAAAACGGATATAAAATATACAACAAAACCATGAAGGTTGCTACAAATTGTTCTTCTACAAACACAGCAAGAGGATTGTGTTGTTTTAACGGTGGTGAGCCAATTACAGCAAATTGTTCATTTACTTACACCGATAATGAAGGTAATATTTCTGGATATACTGGTCCGTTCGACACCGCGGCAGCAGATGGGTGTCCTCAATCTCCTGACTCAACTGATCAAGATTGTATAGATTGTGTTAACTTTGAGGTTCCTTGTGGATGTGAAATTCCTTTGTGTAATGAGGCGATCTGTGCCACCGATCCCTTCTGCTGCGAAGTCGAGTGGGACCAGACATGTGCAGATAACGCAAAAGAACTATCCGAGTGTCAAATAGAAGTTGCTGGGTGTGCTGAAAATGTTCTAGAAGATGAATGCAGGTGGTACGGCGGACAGTGGACACCAAATCCATTTTCTGTAGATTTTCCAGAAGGACAGGTACTACGATGTGCATCAAATAATCCAGATAATCCATTGGATGGAGATGGATATGCAGTTTGTATTGCAAATGCAAAAGGCACTTGTAGTAGGAGATGTACTGGATCGGTAGGTTCTTCCCCACCTAATGGGTGTGGTTGTCCCAATTCAGAAGATGATCAGGGAGTTGACTGCGGAACAAGACTTCCTCCTCAAGATCACGACGATGATGGGTTTTTCGAATGTCGTGATGACTGTGATGAACCCGCAGGAGAAAGAGGATGTAATTGCTTTGAAACACACACAGGACTTAGAGATGATGACGATAGAGTCGGAGTAGGTGATTCAACTGACTGTACCCCCGGATCTGTAGAGCCACCTACAGCAGATAACCCATGTCCTAATGGATTTAAATGGCTAAAAAATACAAACTGTATTAACACAAACGGAATAGAAGTAACCCGTCCCATACAAGAGACTGGTGATGGACAAATTCCAGAAATTGCATGTGAACCGAGATGCGGTCCATTGCCTGATATAAGAACTGAATTTCCTACCACCTCTAAACAACAATGGTTTTATGGAAAACCCGGCGGATGGTTTAGTGCAGACTGGGACGGTGTTGTATATTGTGCAGACAACGAGATCCTTATACCTGCAAATGATCACAATAATTTATTCCCACAATTCCACGAAACAAGAAACGAACCAGATGCAAACTATTCTGCTCCCTGGCCTCAATACCAAAAATGCACAGATGAAAGTGACTGCGGAGACTGTCCTTGTACAATATGTGGAGATGATGACACATGTTTTACTGATAAAAATTGTACTCTTCCTCTATGTGCAGGTTGTGCAGGAACTGATGAAGAAGGAAGTGGACCATGTTCTCACGAAGGAACTTCTGATACATGCAATGGAACATGGTTACAGTGGAGTGCAAGTAGTGCAAATCCGTTGTGTCCAGAAGATGAAGATCCATCGACTCCCAGCTATGCTTGTGCAGCAGTAAATAATGGATGGGTACTAAAAACTTCTCCTTGGCTAGTAAATTCTGGAGATGGAACTAAGATATTTAAGGGTTTATTTGATGAAGATCTGGAAGGATGGAAACCATCCGTAGCATTCGATGATCCATCAATAACACCAAGATATGATGACGATGGAATAACATACGATAGACCTAGAGTTGATTGGTTTCATCCACCATATCACGCAACAACAGCAATTCCAAGTAGCTCACAAGAAGATCCTTGTTGTTGGACTACAGCAACTACTCGAAGATACGGAGAGCCTCTTCCTGATGGAACTCTTCCCGGATCATTATGTCCGTGGAAAAGAGCTAATCCTAGTGCAAACAGTGAGAGACAAGCACAAAGTTGCTTTAATCCTCCCGTAGACGGAAGTCTATTCTGTAGTGAAGAAGCATGTGGATTCTATATTAGAGACAGTGAAGGAGAATATGATATAGATCCTGCATGTGGTAAAATATGCGAACCGGATGACAATGGAGTTCTACGCTTCTGTTGTCCATATACAGGACAATGTGTTCCTGTTGGAACAGGAAGTAGTGTTTGCACCCCATGTGCGGCTGATTGTCTTCCGGGAGATCAATGCTGTATGGTTGTAGATGATGAAGGAAATCTTTTCGCAACCTGCGTAGCGGAAGGTGAATGTGAAGATATAGGAACAATAACACCATGAAAACTAATTTTGAACATCTAAAAAAACGATTCAGCACAGAAAATATAAAAAGAATAAGTCACCCAAATAAAGAACTGATGCCTGTTACAGCAGAAGATATAATAAAAGCCGAAGAAACTGACTCCGTGTTACCACACCGTAAAAACACAATACGAACATCTATTGGTTATATAACCATATAAAGTAACATGCCAGGGATTGTTCCCTGGCATAAGTCAGCAGTAAAGATAAGAGAGTATTTAACACTTTCGGACCGAATGATGAGCCGTCACTAAGATAGGACTACTATATTGCGGTCTTGTTTGTTATATTACAAGAAGCGTTGCGAGCCCTTTCTTTATGCCCATCGTGACCAGGTCGAGGTTAACTCGATTTCCGTTTTATGTAGGGACTTTGGTTCTTCAGGAACAGATAAAAGTTTCATATTTGCTTCATTTGGAGTTCTATTTCCTTTTTTTGTATTGCATTTAGAACAACAACACACCAAATTTTCCCATGTATTTAACCCACCTCGTGATCTGGGTATGATATGATCTAAAGTTCCTTGATTTTCTTGTAGACGCATAGAACAGTATTGACATGTATGATTGTCTCTCCTGTGTATATTTTTACGAGAAAACATTGCTTTTCTTCTCGGAATATGAATATACTTCTTTAATATTATTGCTTTAGGTAAATAAAATACCCCAGACGAGTGGGGTATTTTATACTTATAGTCATAGTTATATGGGGGCTCCGCTTTCCCATTAAATATTAAACTTATTGCCCGTTGCCAATCAATTAACTGCAATATTTCTTCTGATGCGTTGAGTAGTAATACTTGTCTCATATCATTGAGTGAGAATAGTTAGACTTGCTCCTGCTGACATACCAGCGATTTTTGAGATTGCGATTTCATACATGTTTGATTCTCCGGACTTACAATACATATTAAAAGTTAGTCCGTGTGGAGATAGAAGTTCAAATGTGGTTCCGACTTGCGTGTGTGTGGTGTCTGCAGCTTGTGCTTGTGGCTGATAATTAAGTATGAACGCAGGAACAGCTGTACCAAAACCCGCCTGTGCATCAGTAGGGGGAGGTATCACTGGCTGATTTACTTGTGGTCCTTCAAATTGAAAATAAGCTTTATACATAACGATGTTCCTTTATTTCTATTTATACGTTTTTATAAATAAGAGGGAGAATAAAATGAGATATACCAAAGATTATTTAGCAAAATATCATACGTCAGATATTAATGAACAATCATTAAATCCCCTAACAGGACCATTTACTACCGGCTTTGGTATAGGAAGTGATGTTATAAAAGCTACACTTGGTCGTGCTCTCGCAACAGCAAAAGCTGCAGGAAATACCAAAAGGGCTGACATGATTAAGCGATTATCAACTGCAGGATTTGGTGGAGTTCCTTCAGCATCAGATCCAAACTATGCAGCAATCATAAACCAACTGCAAATAGATACTCCGGGATTGATAGGAAGACTTGGTCAGCGTGTGGGTGCTCAATTCCAACAATTAAGACTTAGACCCTAAAAATTACGCCTGGGCATCGCTACCGTAGGCACCGGCCCCCCTGAAGCGAACTCAGGGGGGCCTATTTTTTTTATAAATATAATAAAGGAGACTACTATGGATATTAACGACACAATAAGAAATAAAAATCTAGTTAGAGTTGCAATGGAAATCGCTGCAAAGGGCACTAGAGAAGGAAATGATCAAGGAGTTGCCGAAATTGAGGCCACTACTCCATCAGCAAATGAAGTTGCAGTAACTGAAACTACAGATGATGATGTCAATGAACTTGCTGATATGGTAATCGAAGAACTTGTAGAAGTAGAGAGTAATCTTGATTTTGAATTAGTAAATGAAGATCTTGATTTTGCCATTGATCAGATTATCAATAAACTATTAGGCACTGAAGAATCTCCTAACTGAGATTTGTCCTAGTTCCGTACTGGGATCTCCTATAATAGTTTGACATTTGAATAGGTTTATTATATAATACAGTTGATTGGATATACATCATGTTTACACAAAAGCAATTTACCCACAAAGAGGTAATCGTGACTAGCGATCTACTTTCAGAAGACACTGAAAGTGGTCGCTATTACATTCTAAAAGATGGCAATAAACTGCCTAGCGTGACAACAGTCACCGGATGGAAAAAGGCTGGAATCTTCGCTAAGTGGAGAGCAGAAAACCCCAAAGAAGCAACAAGGGTTACGCGAAGAGGCAATAAAATACACTCAGTATTAGAAGACTATGTGAACAACAAAGAGATTGTTCTCAAAGATCTACCCCCACTAGAGTGTGAGTTATTCCTACAGATGCAAGAAGAAGTTAACAAGATTGATAATGTTAGATGTACCGAAATGTGTCTTGCATCAGAAAATATTGGACTTGCAGGTAGAGCTGACTGCATCGCAGAGTATGACGGTAAACTCAGTATCATAGACTTCAAAGGTTCTACTCGAAAGAAGTACAAGGGTGGTATTGAAAACTACTTTTTACAAGCAACTGCATATGCTCTAATGTGGCAAGAAATGACAGGAGAACTTGTAGAACAAGTTGTAGTTTTGATTGGTTGTGAAACAGGAGACACACAAACCTTTATTGATACACCCATAAATTGGGTTCGTGCTCTCAAGAGAGAAATTACAGAATATTCCGCAAAACATCCTCAGAAAGAATCATCTTCTTTATTTTGAGTTTTCTTCCATGCAATAAACCATAAAGAAATAACCAATAAAGAAATAACTGCTAGCATTATAGATATACTATAAATGTTAACAGATAACACTGGTGACTCACTGAGAGCCAGTGTTTCTTGTTTTATTGGATCAATAGGATGATCTATTGTTTTTATAGATGACGCACATCCACCTAATAAGATAAAAATAGATAATAAATATTTCATCTTCGTGCTGTCGCACTTCCGAAGTAAAATCCAACTATACTAAGTAATATCTGTCTATTTTCTTCCGTAAACAAATATCCATATACATTATGGAAACTCACATCCTGACCACCACCAAATATACCCAAAAAAGGTGCAGTTTCTCTTGTGATTTCTACTACGGTTGGAATTCCAAAGAAAGGAAGAATGAAAGGTGCTATTATAGTTCCAAACAATACACATAACACTATTGTTCTGCGTACAACTTTTCCTGCTTCTATTCCTACTCGTTTTACTGCTTTATCCTGATTCTTTGTTACTTGTTTATTTCTCTCAAGTAACATCTCAAACTGTTCTCTACGAATCTCTCTTTGTTCTGTTAAAAATTTAAAGATAAATCCAGTAACAGAACCACCAATTAGAGATAAAAATTCAGTTGTAAGAAAAGTTTCAATCACGATCTATTCCTCAGATTTATTTTTCTTTTTCTTTCTTCTTCTAATTATATGTCCGATAGGAAAAATAGGACCTGCAATATTTCCTGCATCTCCTACTTGAGGATTAGAAAAATTACCACCCATAGAATTAGCATGAACCGCTGCAGCTTCTTGCTCTAGAATTAATTCTTGATTAAGCAATTCTTGCATTATGCCTTCAATAATAAAATCTGCATCTAGATCATACTCAACTAAAGACTCTCTGAATAATGACATCGCAGAAGTTAAGTTATTTAATCTAGATTTCGTAGAGGGATCTGGAATTTGATTTAATAATTTTTTGATGTAAATTAAAAATAATTCAAATGTAGGAACATCAGTAGGTTCTTCGGTAAAGTTACCATCCCTATCAATAGCACCAGAAATATATGCATCAAATTGTTCGAATGGTTTTGTTATACCTTCCAAAAACTTATACATCGTAAAAGCAGAAATAGTTTTATTTGTGATATCGGAAGTATTCATATTTCAGTCTCCAATTTTTTTAGTATTTTAATATCTAAAGGTATTGTTGATATGTCTATTTCTGGTATATCATCTGGCAATATTTCCATATATTTAAGACAAGTTTTTAGAATGTGGTGATATTTTTCTTCTACTTTAAAAAATAATATTCTACAAGAAGGAACATCACCAAATACATTAGAAAAAACTATTAAGTGATTGACTACAAGTCTACACTTAAAATCATTGTCCTGATCATAGCGACTAAACAGTCGCTTTAAATATTTAATTCTATTCACATCCTCAGAAAATTCCTCAATGTCTCGACATTCAGGATTTCTATAATTTTGTATCGCGTAGTCAAGAAAGTTTTTAGAATTAAGCTTCGCTATCTCCATTATATACATCTGCCTGCCTTGCTATTTCAGCGTTTAATTTATAAAGTCCGGACTCTGCCATAGATACGTCTATGTTTAAATTATATGCAGTTCCTTCTGGGAACCCATTGGTTTCATCAAATTCATCAAACGGTGTAGTAGGAGTTTTACCAAAAGTGCCACCATTTCTTGTTAACTCGTAGCTGTTTGGTCCTTTTTCTAACACAGAATGTTTTCCTCCGGGATTTTTAGGATCCCTTTTACATTCAAAATCAAGATTGATTAAATTTAATTTGCTCTTGAGAGTACCCAAAACTGTACTAAGATCACTCACGGGTTGTTTAAAGTATGACTTCAAGAAAGCATTTATTCTATCCATATTGTTTTCTTGATCGATGTTGTGTGTGCCCTTACCGTAGTCTTTGTATGCAGATGCAACAGCTCCCTGTGCATCAGTCCTGTCCCCAAACCCACCACCGAAGGTGTGCTCACCGCTCTCGAATATGTCTGTTTTTAAATCATTAAAGGTTTTCATTTAGTTCCCTTTCCCTTTGTACTAGTATATAGGTCTTTTGATGTCATAATAAGTTTAGCAAGTACTTTTGCTTCTGGTTCTTTTATAGAAGATTTAACTGTCAGTTCTCTTGCTATATCATTTTCTCTGTTATTATCTTCGGTTTTAGATTCTGTAGTTAATGACTTAGCTTTGCTTAAAAATGAGTCATTCAAAAGAAGTCCATCAGGCTCATAAGAATCAGCAACAGGAGAACTTTTTCTCCATTGATGACATGACCAATATCTAGCTTTGGTTTTAGGTCCAGGATTTGCACAATTATGCCTTGCTCTAAACGATTTTCTTCTCTTTGGATTATCTCTTTTGATTTCCATATTTGGATCACCAAAGTTTACCTTAACCGTATTCCCTTTCTCGTTTTTAACATAGACGGAAAATTTTTTCGGTCCACCGGGTGTTCTAAACGGTTTGTTTAATTTCTTTCCTTTAGATTTATCTTCGGAGAGTTCCTCAATTTCATCCAGTAATTTTACTTCGTCGTGATTGAGAAAAAATTCTCTAGCTCTAGTTCCTGATTCTGTGACATATCTAACACAATATGAAGTATTTCCTATTCTATTAATATGTTCAACAAAACAAATAGTATCTTCTATTAGAATGGACATTCCTACTTCTAGTTGTTTAATATTCATATGATCCTCTTTACGGTTTGTCTGATGGAGTCTAGTTTCTAGATTCTAAATCTTTTCTTATCCACATTAAATCAGTTTTTATCTCTGCTAAATCTGATCTAATTTCCATTCTAAATGTTTCTGCAACATCTAATCTAGCGTCTAGATTAGTTAATTCTTCTTCTATGTGATCAATACGCAAATCATAAGTCGCATTCGTACTTGCAACAGACCATAACAATCCACCTATGGTTAAAATCCAAGTTCCTAATAACCCAACGAAAGTTGCATTATTTTTGATTACATTCCCTGCAAGATCCGGCATTATGCTTTTCCTTTTGTAATAACTCTCTAGGTATTGTCATATACGGGGTATCTTGTATATATTTTAATAACAACTCCCAAGTACCTGTTTCTCCTGCACCATACTCTTCTTTTACGGGTACTTTATTATCACCACGATTTGATGATCTATTCCGAACTCTTAAATTGGAACTTCTATTGTCTCGAGCATTGTGATTTTTATGATCGACATCATTACCATCACCGTTAGAAACTCTTCCTTCTTTTTCTAATTTTGCTCGTGCTTGGTTTCTACCTTGTCGTCTTTTAACTTGCTCTGGTCTGGAATGATATCTATTATATTCTTCTTTATAGTCTCGATCTTTTTCTGTTATAAGACTTAACCCTAATACTAAATCTTCCATACTTTCACCTAGTCTAAGAGCAGATCCGTCATAATAATTTACGTCTTTCTCCACACCCACGTAAAATGTATTGTTTCCAACATCAACCCTAGTATAATCACCATTACCTACAGATCCAACAGCATCTAGGTTTATATTTCTTACAATAACAGAAGTTGCAACTAAACCAAATAACTTCATAAATCCTTCTAATAAACTTTTTTGCTCAGATAAAAAATTATCAAAGAATACTTTACCGTCATTAACAGTTTCTGCTAAATCTAAAAACTCACTTAACTGTGGTGTATTTTGTCTAGAAGAAACTAGTAGTTCATACATTTCATCAAAAGGCGCTCCGTCTGGAGATGCTGTAAGTTTAAGTTTTAAGTATGTTTCACCCAGTAGTTGTTTAGTTGAATTATTATTTATAGGAACCATTCTTAAATTTGTACCATCACGCGAAGTACTCATAAGTGCATTAGAAACCGCTGGTAATTTACCACCAAATTTTTCATTTCCAGTTAATGCTTCAATGACGATAGAACTTTCTAATGTATCACTAGTTTGTAACAATTCTTCTAAATCAGAAATAATATCTATTTTGAAATCTTCACCTCTGGAGTAAAGATATTTTTGTTGAATTGAAGTGTCATTACCAAATGATATAATATAGTCAGAAACTTTCTTTTTTATTTTTTCTAATGATTTTGTAATTTTTTCATCTGATATAAGTTCTTTTATTCTAGATTTAAAACAAAAATCAAAAAGAACTTGTGCTTCATCGTCTACAATTATCTTAGTTTTATCTTGGATAATAGAAACACAATAAGCTGCACCACTTTCGTCCTGTATTACTAAATCCGTATTTGGTCTATCCTGACCACCTGTAATCTTTGTCCATGATTTTGTTGTTGCATATGCTTCATCTGGAGTCGTAACAGAAAATTGACCTTTAACAATATCATTTAATTGTTGGTATGATCGGATAGAAGCGTCCATCAATGTCTGACTCTGACCAAAGAATTGCTTTATTGCATTTATATCTACAGGTTTTCCACCAGTGCTGTTTGCAACCAGAGATATTCCCTGTGCTATCGAGTCAGGAGAATGATCCCAATCCGGATATGATGAAGAAGGATCTTGTCGTTGAACACCGTCTTTAGGATAATCATAGTGATCGGATCTGATGATTTCATCCTTAGATTTTTTCTTTCTCGAAACTACACCAAGTAATCTATTAGAGGTTTTAGATGCCTCAAAGTCATCCTGTGATGCCATTTCTTGTGCAATGTTAGGAGTTACCTCGGGCTTTGGCGCTTGTCCAGATACCTGTCCGAATAGTAGTTCGTGTCTATTCTGTTCGAAATCTGCTTTTGGAATTAATCTAACCTTACCATCCTGATTTGTTCTCACAATAATAACATTTTTCCACGGATTAGTGGTATTCTGTTGACTCTCTTGTTTTCTATCTACAGATTTTCTTGCTTTGTCTACGTCTTTTTGATCACCACCACGAGAGCGGGCATTTTGAACTGCACGTTCCTTTTCTACCCTGTTTGCACGAGTAAATTCTAAAAGTTCTTCCTTGAATGACATCCCCATCCAGAAATCTTCTTCTATTTTATTGATAATATTATTTTCCATAAAAACCTCAAGAGTGTAGTAGTATGTATAAAAAGAAGGAGCACATTACTGTGCTCCTCCAGGAGTTCTTCACCGTTTTTCAGGGGGAGTAAAGCTGGATCACCTCCTACCGTGTGCAAAAAAGAATTATATTCCGGTGAAGAAACTTCACTAGTCAATATATACTGTTTTTTACCTTTAGGTAGGGAAGATGTTGATGTTTCGAATAATTTTTACACATAAATTTTTCCCTTCATTCTATTTAGCATTTAATGTGTTTCATTCTGGAATTTTTATTAATTTATATTTTTTATGATGATTTCTAACTCCTCGCAGTGTAGCATACATTGCGGCTTTATTTAAATTATTTTTCTTACAATACACAGAAAATACTTCAGTTAGTTCTATTTGGTTATCTGGAGTTTTTATGACATATCTGTCAGTAATATGAGATATATCATCTGCATCATCCCATATTACATATCTACCTTGCTGTATAAATTTTCCACCATGCTCATCTATAAATTGTCGTCTGTAATGCTGACGCTGTGCATCCTCATTAAGTCGTACCCAAGTAGGTGTATTTACTGCATTTACATGATCTTTTACAAACATATTTATTTCTCCATTTTTTGTACTATATCAAATAATGTTTTACATACGTAATATGAATCCACTATATCGGTAACAGGATTTCCTAAAGTTTTCATTTTTAATATATCAATCAAATCAATTCGTGTCTCTCTATAAAAAGAATCATACATGTGACCTTTTGTTGCATTACCTTTTCCTGTTGCATTTTTCTTTATAGTAGAAATATTTATACACTCCAACGGTATTCCTGCCTCATATAATTTATATTTAAGAATTCCAGTATTTTCTGCTATATTAAATACTCTACCAGTTGCATTGTAAGCATAGTTTTCTATACCCACGTAACTACAAAAAGAACAAGTATCAAATGCCCAAGATGAAATACTATCGTACCTCTGTTCTGGTGTATTATAGTCATCAAACGACTTACCATATATTCTCTTGTCAAAAACTCCACAATATTTCTTTTTATCTGAAAGATAATAAAAAATACAATTTTCGTATTTCCATTCTTCTCCTACATGACAACATAGTGCAGGGGATGTTAAACTATAATCTATACCACATAATGAATGCATACAAATATATAGGTGTCCCCCATAAGAGAGACACCTATATTAATAGAGATGATCCAGCAAATCTAGTGTATACCTATATATTATTCTTATATTTTTAGAGTATACTCAGTTTTCAACTCGTTCACGACGAGCAGGGCGATCTTCACGAATTGGACGGTCACCACGCTCTACAACACGAACTCCACCATCCCATAGTCCTGCGACAGTTCTTGCACTCCAAGAGACACCGCGAGCAGTGTGTGGAAGTACTGCAAAGAAGACAATCCAAACACAGAGGGAGAGTCCAAGGACTCGCTTACCAAGCCACCCACAGGGACACGGGGAACAACTCTTAGTCGAACATGAGATTTCATTTGCTTTTGTAGCCATTTTTTATTATCCTTTATTAAAATTGAATCAGAAACTAAGCGTAATACCACTACGAACAACGAACTGTCCCGATGAGGAACCAGCACGCCATCCAGTATTATCAGTTACGAAATTACTACCAAAACCCTCTAGAGCATACCCGAAGGTGTTAGTCCAGACAAGTCCGTGAGCAAGAGCGTAGTTACCACCCACGGTGAGGAGGTTGAGACTACCGTCGTAGTCACCAATTTCCCACTGTGCAAACCCTTCAAAGTCATCCATACACTGGTAAGAAGCGGTTGTGACGATGGACCAGTTGCTAAGACTACCAGTACCAGCGTCGTTTGCAATCCAATCAGCACCGATGCTGAGAAGATCCTTTGAATATACACCACCGAAGGTGAAACTGTTTACACCTTCCGTGACAGAATCATAAGCCCAACCACCGTTGAGAGACAGATCAGAATCAAGATGATAAGTCGCAGCAACACCGATGGCGTAGTTGTTGTCACCGACTCCTGCACCAGCGGTGTCGAAACCGTTGTTGTAGAAGGCACTGACTTCAAAGTCTCCAAAGGATCGGAAGGCTTCGATACCTGCTCCTCGTCCCTGACCAAAGGTAAGGGCTGAGACGCTGTAGTTGAGGGTTGTGAGTTGGGTTGGGTCGGTGACGTATCCAGCATAGAACTGGGGAACAAACTGTCCAACTCGGAAGTTTGCTTCGTCGAACATGCGAAGAGTAACGACAGCATCAAGCAGATCGAAACTGTTAGTAACATCCGACCATTCACCACTAACGAGGTAAGAGAAACTCTCATTGCTCATATCTCCTGAGAAGGTAAGACGGGCGCGGTCAACCGCAAATCCGTTCTGAGCGGGAAGTCCGCCACCATTGGAATACTCCCAACCAGTCTGAATGAAACCACCAACATTGAGGCTGAGGTGATTATCATTAAATGATGCCCTCGTAGAAGCATCTAGTTGTACAAGACTCATCGTGTCCATATCCTGTCCTACAGCAACTCCACTGAAAAGACAGGATGTAATAATAGCATTGATCATTTTCATAATTTTTCTCCTTAATGATTTAGATCAGTTTGTTAAGTCTACGATCTCGCAAGAGTTCCCAGAACAAGCCATTGTCTGAGATCCAGAAGTGTTATCTTCTTTTTCGTACTCTCCGAGACCGTTCCAGTCAACATCGACTGGCATTTTCTTGAGCATATCTTCGTACTCATTCCAAGTACAATCCTGATAGGGTGCTTGACGATATGAGTGATCACTATGAGGAAGGAACGAAATTCCAGAGATCTCATCGAAGTGATCATATACCCATCCACCCACGGTAGGCCATTCTTCTTCCTTGACTGTGATCGTAACGGATGGTTTATGCTCACACCAGTGCCGTTGGTAAACTAACCACAGTTCAAGTTGTTCAATCGCTGTCATGTCATTACGAGTGACACAACCAGCAG
>Ga0181377_1000154_pt1 | contig 27005 bp, 29 predicted proteins | sample LowvirmetaG_9_FD_130160 | JGI IMG/M metagenome (GOLD analysis project Ga0181377, IMG submission 130160) | Marine viral communities from the Subarctic Pacific Ocean - Lowphox_13 viral metaG | ecosystem: Environmental > Aquatic > Marine > Oceanic | place: Subarctic Pacific Ocean | collected...
CCATCTGGAGGGGAACGTATGGGCAGTAGAAGAAACCTGCGTCATATGGGTTTGTACCCTTATAACCGACTACTGCGTAGTCACCGAATGCGTGACCAGCACCAACTGAACCGGCAGCGTATGGGTCAACGTAGACCTTGAACTTACCGTTGAGTGTACCAACGAAAGTGTTACCGGTATCATCTGGATCGAGTGCAACGTTCATTGCTGGTGAGATGTTGAGGAATCCACCCATTGCGAGGGCAGAAGCAACATCAGCGGTGCAGAGAACGAAGTTACCCTTACCACGACGAGTTTCCTTAGCGATCTGGTTGGCTTCACGTTCGATCTGGAACATGAGACCACGGAAGCGTTCTGCACTCCATCGACCGTCTGAGTCAGCATAGAGGTCGTACTGACCGTCGGTTGCGATGTCGTTCTGCTTTGCACCAAGTTTAGCGTTGGTGTAAAGAGTACGAATGACTTCACGGTTGATTTCACTAAGAATCTCAGTGCTGAGGATGTTAGCAAGTTCTGTCTCGGCGTCGAGTCCGTGAACAGCCTTGAGGTCCTGAGCGAGTTCTGTGGTGTATTCAGCCTTGAGAGCCTTGGTCTTAGCTTCGACAGCAATTCTGTCGATCGAGAAGCCCATGTCGGCAAAAGCCTTGTTACTACCACCACCACCGAGACCTTCAGCGGTGGCTGTTGCCATACCACGGAAGTCTAGCCCGGTTGCAGCAATACCTTGGTTGGCTTCACCGGTGAGCAGCTGCTCTTGTGTTGCACCTGAAGAGAATGGTGCAGCGGAGAGACCAGCGTTTGGTGAAGATGCCTGTGTAGCACCAGCGAATGCGTTGGCTTCTTGGAAGAGAGCCTCAGCACCAGCTGTACCGCCACCGTACTTGCTCTTGAGTGCAAAGATAAGACCGGTTGGAGCGGTCATTGGCTGAACACCACAGAGATCGTATGCCATTAAGTTTGGCATAGCACGACGAACGAGGCTGATTAGGATTGGATCGTAACCAGCGAGGTTACCTGCACCACCAACTTGTGCGTTGCTAAAGTTACCACCCATGTTGTTGGCTGGTGTTTCGGTGAGGTACTGTTCCCTGAGAGCGTCCTGCTGGTTCTCAAGAAGAACTGCAGTTACCTTCTTTTTGTGGTAATCTCCGATGGTATCGAGCGAGTCGTGGTCTAGAAGTGGTGACCACTTTTCGACTAACTCATCATATGGTGTTGTATCGTCTTTGTGTGAAAACATGTCCTATTTCTCCTTAGAAATTTAAATTATTTGTTTCTGTTTTGAAAACCAATTGCCTTTGTGTAAGCATCCATGAGGTTGTCTGTACCTCCATTATGCTGTACTTCTTCTGATAACATTCTTGGTGATGTTGATTCTTGCGAAACGGATTCGGTTGAAGCAATATTACCCAAGAATGATTCTCTTACGATTTGGAGCTTACGTGAATACTGATCATAATCTTCAAACTCTACTGTCTCTGCAAGTTGTGCAAATCTTTCAACTTCGGTGTCTGTTAACTCTTCGCACATTGTGGCAAAGATAGACTGAGCTGCAGTTACATTAAGAGCTTTTGTCAGTTCGATATTTCTTTCCATCTGACTATTAAGTTGTTCTTCAAGATCTTCCTTGACGGTATATAATTCGTCAACAACCTTAACCTTTTCGTCTGGCATCTCGATGTAGTGAGCTTCGAATAGTGACTTGAGACCACTCAAGAATGACTCTGCGATATCAGACTGAATACCTCTTTCGATGGCAATCTGATTGTCGGTTGTCCATTCTTCAACAACATATGAAAGGAAATCGTCGAGCTTTTCAGATAGGTCTTCTGCAATCGTTTCGACCTGACCATTTAAGGTTTTGTCGAAGGACTCTTGCATCTCTGTCTGAATAAAATCGATTCTTTCTTCAAGAGCGGCATCAAAGATTGTGGAAAGTTTTTCCATTAGCTCTGGTGAAAGTTCGTTTTCTGCGAAGAGTTGAGAAAGGTATTCTGCGGAAGAAGTGTTTTCTTTAACTTCTTCTTCTTCACCTTCTTCTTTCTTCTTGGGAGCTACACCTGCACCACCACCCTCTGCGTCAGAAGGTTTGGCTTGAATAGTAGCCATGTTCTGTGCTGCGTCATGTGGTGTTTCGAGTGTACCAAGTTGAGCGCCCTTACCGCTCGCATCTTGGTATAGTGCTGGATCATCGAAACCGCTAGGATCTACTGTTCTAGCAGCGTCTGTTGATTCTTTAAATGAACGTAGACCGTTTTCTACGGCTTCCGCGAGTTCTTCTTTGAATGTTTCTTTGTTACTCATTTAAAAGCTCCTTGATGCCTTTCTGGAATATTTATAAAAACTAGATTCTTAAAAATATATGTTGTATACTCTCATATCTTCTTTAGGAAATCCTCGAACAATTGCGTGAACTTTGTTTCCATGTTACGAGATGAAGTTCTTTTGATTTCATTTTCGTAATGTGAAATTTCTCTCTCTTTAAGAATGCCATTATCCCAAATCCATTCCTTACCTTCCATGATACCGTCAACAAAAGCATCGGGAGCTGAAGGATCTGCTACAATATCAACTGCAGCAAGCATAAAATCAGGCTGTACCATATTGACTCCACCCTCTGTCTTGAGAGAACCCATACCTCGTGTAGACACACCAAGTTTAGCACCCTCGTCCATTAAGTTTTGTACAATTTTACCCATAGGGGTATCCATAATTTTAGCTTTACCATTAAAGTTTTTGCCTTCACATTGAAGACCTTTAATGATATGAGATACACGATCCAAATTAACAGTAGGACCCTTTGGGTGGTTGAGTTCACCAAAGGCTCGATTCTTATCAACAAACTCGTTGATATATGTGTCTACCTTGGGAGATAAAACTTCCATTGGATAGATTCTACCATTTCTATTTTTCTGTTCGGCTTGCATGAAGACACCAGAAATGAAATAGTTCTTCTTCCCATCGGAATCTTCAACTAGCAACTCAACGTCTTCGTTCATTTCTGTTATTAATCGCATCAATATGCATCCGTTCCTGCGTTAGCTGCGCCGCCACCGTTACCCATGGCTGCTAGTATTGCTCTCTTTTTCTTGGACAGATCACCGGGTTCGTCTTTGGCAGCACCGTCTGGTCTTAGGTTGTCAGCACCCTGTGGGCTCTTACCACCCTCACCTTTTGGTTCTTCACCGTCTTCGTCGTAATCTTCCTTTACAGACTTGTCCTTAAGAGCAGATTTCATTGACTCTTCTTTATCACCATCTCCATCGAAGTCTAGAAAATCTGGTTTGCCCTTACCCTTCTTGTGCTTTTTCTTTTCACCGAGAAGAGTTGGTGCAATCTCAACGTACATTTCATTTAGGTGGTTACCTAACTTATCATACAGGAGATCGCTTATTTCTTTCTTGGCGCCAATTAAGTTTTCGTCTATTAGTTCTTTGATAATTTTATGTGTACTCATGAGTGTCCTCATTTACAGGGGTGTATAAACTATGTATATTTTTTAGGCTTGTGGCGGGGGTACTTCTGCACCCGGAGCCGGAGCCATTCCGGGATCCATTGGTGGTGGAGCCATGGCAGCTGCTGATGCAGCTTCCATTTCAGCTTTTTGTTTCTCTGCTGTATTCTGTGAGTCTATAAGAGTTATTTCTTCGTCTGATTGCTGAAGTATGTTCTTTCTGACATATTCTGTTGAGTAGTATTTACCTACTAACGGATCTATCTGACCTAACATTTGCAATCGTTCCTTTAGAATTTCAGTTTCTCGTAATTCATTAAAGTAAGAATCTTCATTAAAATCATAAGAAATATTCTGATTTAAATCTTCCCAGTCAGTTTCGGAAATAACACCCTTCAAAAGAAGTTGTTTTCTTAATACATCACTGAATATACCAGTAAATTTGTTTCTTAGTCTTTGGATAAACTTATAGAATTTTACTTCGTCTCTAGTAATTTCTGCAGATCGTCCCATGTTGAAACCATTCTGGGTTTCCAATCTAGACATTGGGACATTTAATGCTCTATATAATTTTCTTTGTAGATATTCGACATCATCCATCTGACCTAAGTTTTGTCCGCCAGACAAAGTGCTGATTTCGGTTCCCCTACCACCTTCTCTTCGTGGTAACCAATAGTCTTCAAGCATATGAAGATGATTTCTATCATCTCGGACTTCACCTGTAGACTGATTGTATACTAGTTTGTTTCTGTACCTATTCATTAATTCTTTAAGGTACTGTTCTGCCTTTTGCTTTGGAAGGTTACCTACGTCAATATAAAATATTCGTCTTTCTGGTGCTCTAGAAATTCTGTAGATAACAACAGCGTCTTCTATTTGACGAAGCATGTTTACGGGTCGAATTGCTTTTTGTAGATAACCAACAACTTGCTTGGTTGTATAATCAACAATACCACTATGTGAATATGCAATTGAATCTGGTAGTATCTTAAGACCACCACTTCCAGTGTAAGTTCCACTGTGCTTATCATTATCTGTATAGAGGAAAAACTCTTCTATATTTGTTATAATAGGAACTGATGTTGGTCCCTTAGCATATGGTTTTTTATTTACTTTTCGAACTTTCTTAATCTTTACTGGATCTATAGGACGAAGTTCTTTAATTCCTGCTCTTGGATTTTCTGTATCAATAATAACTTGAAAATAACAACGACCATCGATATACCATCGTCTAAAGATCTCATATGCTTTGTTTGAAAAATCAAACATTTTCATTATATTATCAAATTCTTTTTGAATTTTTGCTTTGATGTTGTCGGAAAATCCAGTGTGAGATAAATTCAACTTAACTGGTTTTCTATCAGTTCCCATGATAATAGAATCATTTACAATATCTTCAATAGCCATATCAACTTCTGGATATAGAGCTATATTTCTATATGTGTGTATAAACTGATTTTCATTTTGTATACCACCACTAAAATCAACATAGGTTCCCATGAACCCACCAGAATTTATAGTTTGAGCGCCATCATACTCATCAGGAGAAACAAATGCTTCCTGTTTGAGTGATGTTTCAATTTCTTCTTCTCTTGATTTTTTCCCTATGGAAAAACCAAATAAATCAATAGCCATTATATATCTCCATTATCACGCACCCGTGAAGTATTCGTATTCCACCATACATTGAAACTGAACTAAATTATCCATTGCACCAGCTGCTAACTCTACGGGACCAACCATTGTTGGCCAGCAATTGTGCAGAGTCATAGTTTTTAATATTTTACTACCATTTAAATCGTAATGATTTATAGTCCAATCTGCAACATACTGTGGATCATCTGGACCAAAATTGGTTATGTTATCAAAATGTGAATTTATTTTATCACTCCATTGATGTAATGCAGCCCAACATGTTTCCCCACCAACGTTACTTTTTGGTGAATCGTATACAGTAAAGGACCAAGGAGAGTATCTTCTATCTCCCGGAAGTTTTAATATACGACCTCTAAATGCAACTGGTATTGCTGGCAACTCCGCCGCAGGAAGAGATGCAGCAGAAACTTCTGCAGTTATAAAACCACCTACTGGTAGATTCATAACTACTTCGTAGCGATTTGCTCTAGTTCCTAGACCAACTCTATCTTTAAAATCTTGTAGCTTTAAATTAAGATCGGCCATCTATTAGACTCCCGTTTGTGTTTCTGGTACAAACTCTAGAACAATATTCTCTATACTATTTATGGGTTTATATTCTACTTTAAGAACAAAGTTTCCTATATTTGCAATTTCTGGTGGATTGTTTGTTTCGTCGCAAGTTACTGTGAAACTTTCAATTCCAAATTGATTGGTGACTGATTGCAACAAAGATCTAACTCTATTTGTAACCGCAAGTCTAGTTGCTGCATCATTTACTTCAAATAACGCCTCTCTTGCAATTATACCAACTTCTTCTTGTAGATATAATAGTAAGTTTACAATACCAATTTTTTCTCCTGATGCGGTCTTGTCACCAAACAATAATATTCCTTGATTTGCAAAAGAAATCACAGGATTGATTTTATTTTCGTACAGTGCATCTGCACTAGCACCCGTTAATGGTTCTACCAGACGATATACATTTAGTATTTTACCTCGAGAAAATCCTGCAGGTGAAGACCAAGTATTAGCAACTCGTTTTGTTCTTGCCATACATCCTACTGCGTCTGCAGCAAGATCAATTTTAATGGGAGAACCATATAAACTTATTTCATTTTCTATCGTGCTTGCATCTGGAATATACTCTTTTCTTCCATGCACCCAAACATCATATTTTGTATTAGCAGCATTAACATTTGCGTTTCCATTGGTAGTGCTATGTACTGATAATACGTCATTTCCTCTTGCTGTTCTTATGTTGCTCAATGCTACAGTACCAATTCCATTATTAATATCTGCAGCAAAAATGCAATCCAATGGTATTGTAGATGTTGTGAATGGACTTGTAGATTCAGTTCCTACTATGACTTGAGCACCATATTGCGATGCAGTTTCTATGGTATGAAATTGATGTCTTAAAGTTGCACCAATTGGTCCGCTAGGAAATCTAACTTCATCTTTGGTTGATGCATATGTTGCACCATCACCACCACTAAATCCCGGAAAAACATATTCTGCACTATTACCAGAGTTGAGTGATAATCTAGAGTTCAGGTCTTCTAAACCCGTAAAATGAATATAACCCTGAACAACTTCTGATGTTGTTCCCAGAGCTTTTACTATGTCATTATTAAGTATAACTGCGCCAGCTATAAATGTGCCTGAGGCTTCACCAGAAGATGGTCTAAATGTATCTTCTGAAATTGTAACGGTAACTGAGGGTAAAGCCATTATATTCTCCTATATATGGGATCAATTAATATTTAGGAAAATGATGTATTCACTTTTTTCCACTCACCATCATCATTATCGTCTTCGTGGGACATAAACCCGAATGGTAAGACTTCATCCTCAATACGTTCAATTTCATCTTCATATACGTCAAGTCTAACATCCCGTTCGGTCAAGTTCTTGAAATAGTCCTGTCTAGTCAACCACCCAAACAAAACAAGACACATTACAAGATCATCATTATGACCTTCATCAGCCTCAAATGACTGACCTTTTGCCACAAACGTGTATAGTTCATTGATAATATCCATATCATGGATGAGCAATTTATCATTTTCGACTAGACTCTTAAGAACAGAACATCCCAGTTTTTTAACTGGTATTGTAGTTCTCACACCCCGTTGCATTTGTGCTCCACCAAAACCAGAACTAATAACCTGTCCAGATCTACCCTTATATACTGTAGATGCCATATTGTCATATTCAAGATCTTCGTATAGAACATCCGCAACTTGAGATCCGATATCGTTTGTTTCTATAAGCACATATGCATTATTATACTTATCAGCAATAGTCTTTATTACTGTTGGATATACCATAGGAGAAATAAGGTTATTTCTATACTTTAAAACTACCTTGTATGGAGGTTCGGTGATATCTACAACCAACAACGCACTGTAGTCCTTTCCCTGTCCTCTGGCGGTGTCTACAACTATGATGTAGTTGTGATCAGACTTTGGTTCTTCGTAGATATCAATACCATCTGGTGATTTACTGATTGGAGTATCAAAATTCATAATATGTAATTTCGAAGAAGAAATTAGTGTATTTGTAGAACCAATAAAGTCACATTCAAATTCTGTCTGGAACTGCTGTTCGCTTGTATTTTGAATTTGTTTATCTTTCCATTTTTGGTCTCGTAGCGGTCCGCCCGGATATAGAGGTATTTGAGACCAATGAACTTCAAATGGAATATACTCATTCTTACCCTTTTCACCCACTTTTTTCATTGCATTCTTCCAATAGTAATAAAACAAATTAAGACCATTGGGTGTAGAAACCATAAGAACTTTGGTAGTCTGACCAGAAGTAACTGTAGGATATACAGAACTAAAGAATTCTTCTGCTATATTGTTAGGAACGTGAGCAAATTCGTCTAAAAAGATCATGTTAAACGATCCACCACGAATTGCGGAGGCTGACGTAGAAGACGCTGTAATCTTAGAACCGTTCTCTAATTCAATTGATCCTTTGTTCCATTCTACAATACCCTGTTGCAACCATAGCGGGAGGTATTCATATGCCATCTTTAATCGATAAAGAATTTCTCTTGCAGTGCTTTGTTTGTTGGCAAGAATAGCAACGTTCATATTCTGATTGAATAGAACATAATGTAAAATGTATGACACAATAGAAGTGGACTTACCACTCTGTCGAGGAAGTTTTGCTATAGCAAATCTATTATTGTGTATTATATTTAAGAGTTCTTCTTGATAATTATAAAGATCAAATGGTATAAGTCCTTTATCAAGAGACACAACTTTTACATAGTTTCTGATAAAGTATACTGGATCTTTAGCACACTTCATATATTCTTTTACTTGATCTTCGGTAAACTCAATCTCAACACCGGATGGTTTTAGATTAGAATTACCTAAGTACCCATCCATTTTTCGATTACTCATATTATACTTTCTTTATATCTTTACCCGAACTTCTATCTGGGTTTATCAAATCTTGCAATTCACTAGTAGAACCAACGTATATTGTATTGTTGGTTGTATTTTTTTGTGTTAAACTATATTTATCTTCTTTAATTTTCTTTACTTTATCGTGTACTTCAAGAACATCTTTATTCATTTCGGATACAGTTTTGAGCATCTGAGATACCACTTCGTATGCTCTAGGAGAATCTCCTGCCTTTGCTACATCAAGTATATTCGCAACTGCATCTTTTCCTGTTTCTATAAGATCATATAAATTTTTTCTGACCTGAACATAATCAGCATCAACTTTTTCTTCGCCAGTTTGTTTTATTGTAATTTCTTTTTCTGTCTTTACAGGTAGATGTGCATCAAAGTTTGCATTCAAACTGTCACTTATATTTTTAAATTGATCTTTGAAATTAGCTGTCATATTCTATATCTCCTATAGTTAAATCTCCACTACTACCACTAACACCAATTGATTGCGTGGTTCCTGTAAATTCGTCATTTAATCCTAAGATTTCAACCATATCGCCTTGAACATCAACAATAATTTGTTCAGTTTTAATCGGTGCGTATAGTCTGGTTTTACACACAAACGCGAATGTAGATGCTAATATTCTTCTATCCAAGAAATTACCGTCGTATGTTTCTTGAACTGCAACATTACCTAATGTAATTGGAACATCTAATTTTTTATCTACAGCATTTAGATTTAAAGTAACTATAAATTCAGGTGAAAAATACGGAACTATTTGTTCTACTATCTGTAAATTATCTTCCATATTACGAGTATATGCAAACAGAGTAAAACTTACATTATAAGGAACCTCTTGAAATACACTTTGTGTTGGCTCACCCGCAACTGTATATCTTCTTTTATTTAACTTGTTTAAATGTCGAGTTGGATCATAGTCAATATTAGTCATTTCAAAACCAAGTCGAGGAAGAGAAATTTCAATTTTTGTTTCGTCACTAATACCGCTTTGTTGTTCTAATCTTTGAGTAAACTTTTCTTTTGACGAATAAATTAAAGGAACTTTAATTTTAGAATTTGATGTTCCATCTGCATTTGTTCTTTCAACATAAATTTCATTGAATAAAGATCCAAATGCGACAGTCAGCTTTCTTAAAGATTCGTTATAGAAATGTCCAAACATCAGTAGTTACCTTCCGAAAACGGATCTTTATCTGTAAAGTCAAACAAGTTTTCGTTCGTTTTTTCTTTTTCTAGATTTAAACTATCTAGTAAATCTGCTGTAGACCCCGGTCTAGTTGGAATCTTGAGATTAAGAGATCCGTATGATTCTATTGCACCAACTGCACCACTACTTTGACCGTAAATATATTCACCAACTTCAACATTAAACGTACCAGCCATATTTCCAATGATAAGAAGTCCGCTCTCTCGTGGATTCCACTCGAATGCCTTACCAATACCATTTGCGTTATCTATATTTGGAGCAGTAGGACCAAAAGGACCGTTTCCGGTAATATGGAATGCTTGTTCTCCAAGTATAAAGTCTGTGGTGCTTCCAGTTAATCCCAGATACAACTCAAAAGCCTGAGTGTGTTGTTCGGTTTCAAGATCATCAATAAAACTTTGATCCGTTTCGAACTCTTCATGTGAGTAAGTGAACGCCTCACAACTAAGAACAAAGGTATATCTTTTACCCAAAGGATAAAATGGGTTTTCATGCTCCACAAAGTTTATTTCAAATATAGTGTCGCTAAGAGGAAAGTAAATTAAATCCCCTTCTCTTGGTCTTCCCAAATCCGAATCTGATCGGGAGATGACATCCTCAAAGACTTTTCGAGAAACTACAAGTTCTACTCTATCCTTTAGTTCGATGCCAAACTTGCTAATTATATCTCCCTGACCTTCAAATCCATTAACGGACTTGACATACATTTCTATTTTATAAGATCCTTTGAATTTTGTTATTGGATCTTCACCGTAAAGGTAATCTTTGTTGAATTGTTTTCTTGGGATGTAATAAACATCACGACCCATAGCACTTATGGTTTCTCGTGTTAAATCTTCTACGAGTCTTTGTTCACTCGTGTTGTCGTAAAAATACGGATTCTTAGCCATTGGATTACCCTGTCATGAAATCAACTGGGAGTTCGTACTGAGAAAAGAACTTCTGTTCTATCTGATCTATTTCTCTATCTGCCTCTGCTTGGATCTGACCACCTCTAAGAACCACACCACCCGGCATTTGAACACCGTCATATTTTGATAGATTAGCTCCCCACTGTTTTTTGATCAGTGCAGTTACATATTCTTTTAGTAAGCGATCATCAAATATTTCTGTGTATGTGTTTTCATTTAAAGCGGCGTAGGCTTCTATTACGAGATATTCGCCAGTAGCTATTTCGCTCCACTTCATGTCAACATGAAGTTTATTCGTTACTTTACTAAAACGCAAAGCCTTTTCTGGTTGAAAAAAGTCTTCAATCATATTAATGTATCGTTTAGTCTGGTCGTATGATGCTAGACCCTGAGACACCGCAGCATTAAGTCCCCGGTTTACACCAAAATAATCAGAAAGTGCGAGTTGATATCGAATATCAAACATATTCGAAGAAGAGAATTGACCGAATTGGAATATCTTAAGTACGGTTAATATATCTGAACCTTTGGGTCCATCTCCCGTTGGTCCATTCACTGGTCCTATATCATTTGTACTGATATATTTGTTCTTTTTATCTTCCTCTGTGACTAGATGTGAAAAGAAAACTCTTTCTACACCGTCGAAGTGACGTTCCCGAAAGAACTCTAGGGCATCATCTAGTCTATCTTCTGCCTGTGTATAATCTACATTGATTTCTATAACAGGCGCACCAAGACGCTTAAACGAATACTCTATTAGGGATTCTCTGGAATTTGGCATAGATACCTCCTTGGATATTTATGGCCTAACCGATTCTAAGCATCCAGTTCTTCTTCATTTTCTTCTTTTGGCACATCATGTACAGTCACGGCAACACGATCTATATCAGAATCTGACATATTTTCTATAAAATACCTTCTAGTTATTGGTGATACACCTTCATCTGGATCACTTATCATATAATTACTAAATCCCGGCATGTTTAATGGACATTCTAGTTTAGGGTAATCTAGTTTAGAATATTCATTCTCAGATCCATTCAACCAAGTCGCTTTTCTGTCACCACATCCACATCCACCACAATAATACTTACCTTTAGTATCACTCTTTTTGAGATGTTCGCACGCAGGTAAAGAACCACCAGTATGCTGATTACCAAAACAACTCAGAACTCTGAGTCTTTTGATGGGTTCTTCTATTTTCTTATTCGCAATACCTCTAGAAACTAGAGCCGAGGCGTAGCTTTTTGCCATACCTAAACCTTTTCGTATGTCCATTATAACCCTCCATAATTTATTATACAGTGTAATCGGAATCTGCAACGTAATGAAAGAAAATTTCATCAAAAATAACATAACCAGATAACGGTAGAACTCGCAATCCTTTGATATTTGGTGTTACCTGTAGTGTATCAGAACCTGTAGTATGTAATCGTGTTCCTCCGTATCCAGTAGTACCAGAAGATAATCTCATATCCAATCCAGAAGATCTGTTATATGGATCAGTTAAAGTTCCTGACGATGGAGAATAAACAGATACAGTTGGTGTTCCTCTCATTTCAACATCAAAATCAATGTACGCATTTTCTTCGGTATTTGGTGTTACATGAAAACGAGCAGACGTAAAATCTGGTTCAGATGAAGATAACATAGTAGAAGTACCAACAGCAACCCCTAAGTCGTATGTACGTTGATAATATCTTGAGCATTTCCGCAGTTCTATTTTTGGGTCGGTTTCCTCAAAATACGGAGCACTCGAGAGTGTTGTTCCCTGTGAAGAAAATACTCTGATATTAGAAAAGTCCCAATTTGCAGTAGTTATGGTTGTTCCTAAATTAGTCTTAAACCCAATCGCAGTATATCCATCTCCAGTTGCACCCGAATGCGTACCAACCGATTTATTATGATTTACGTTAAAGTAAGTCCAATCGGATGTACTTGGTGTAATTGTAGTAGAGAACTCTTCTGTGGTGTATGTTGTGCCATCTGGAATACTAGTTTTGATATATGGAGTTAATGTGACACCAGTACCACTGTTTAATCTGACATATCCATCAATAGTTACAGTCTCACCTACAAATTTTGTCTGACCTTCGATTTTATTTTCTAGGGCATGAAAATCTGATGCGAATAAAGTACCAAACGACAAGTCTAAGTTTAAGTAATATGTTGGATTACCCGGAACTTCAGTTTGTCCTTTACTAAAAGCAACTTGTGTTACATTCTTTTTTCCACCTCCACCATAAGCTGCTGGTCTATTGGTATTAAAACACCATCTATCTGCTAGATAATTAGCAGCCTTTGATGTGAATGATGTACCTCTTTGCCATACATCAAAATTTCCATTTATAATTTGATTTTTTATTGTGAATTCATGTGGTCCAGTACCAACCGCACCAGTAACACCGCGTTCTCCTGTATCACCAGTCAATGCTATTGTAACTGCACCAGTTTGTCCATTCACCGAAGTAACAGGTGATCCAGTAATAGTACCGGTAACTACAAGATCACCTGAAACTGTAACGCCAGAAATTGTATCTGAAACTGAGATAGTTGCAGTACCACCGGTTGCAGCAACTACATCAATACCAGTAGAGCCTACTAGATTGTATATGTTAAGCAGGTTTAACTTTTCAATAATATCGTCGTTTTCTTTCACGACCCAATCATAAAAAGTTGTGTTTGCATTTAAATCTGGTATGTTGTAATTAGTGTCTTCTACACCCATTTAATTTACCTCAGAATCTTTGTATTATTTGAGCAAAAAATCGTTTATTTACTGAACTACTAGTATCGATAGAAAATCTAGTAGCACCTATATGTAGTGTTTTACCCGAATTTTGTTTTACATCCGGACGAGTAACAGAAGTTACTGTATATTCTTCGCTAGTTTTTCCTAATTTTATCTTATCACCAATTTGAACGTCATTTATATTTAAAGTATGTACTTCTAGACCGATTGTAAAGGCATTAGGTTGTGTTGAAGCAACAACTACATCACTACTAGTTCTCGTAGCACCAGAAGCCTTTGTTAGTGTAATTCCATTTCCTATATCAAAGTTTCCTGAACTTGCAGATGCACCGGATAAAGGCGCAACTACGGTCTTAACTTGATTTGAAATATTAGTTTGTGTATATGAACCAGTAAAAACTGGAGTAGAATCTGCTTTTACTATATCTTCGAATATACCAAAGTTAAAAAATTCTCGTTGATCTACAGAACCAGAAATTCCTGCAGAATCAGTTTCGCAATTTATAATTGCATATTTTGCACCAAGTATTTCCCGGATATTCATACCTTCTGTAACGCTAAACCCTAAAGTTATTGCATTAAAAATTTCTAAAATATGAGAGGCAGTTTCTCTTGTTAATATCGCAGTTAAACTATCTCTCAGATTAAAATCTTTGTATGCAGAAGTTCCTGTGTTTACGTATTTAATGCCAACGAGTTTATACTTCCGCTCACTCAGAGTTGCATATGGACTAGAAACAACAACACCTTCTAACTTTATAGAAGCACCAGATCCACTATCACTTAGTATAGGAATTACAGGATCTATTTCTTTAATTATCAGATTGTCTGTGCTAATTGCAGATAAATCAATTTCCAATGAAGTGATTTTACCAGCATATGAAGTAAGAACTTTGTCTGGAACAGCAATCCATCCAGAAGAATTTACATTACCTTTATCTGTGGCACTTATAGTGTATAGGAATAAGTACGTATATCCATCACCGTACGTAACAACACCGCTAGTATGTGTGGGTGGTGTACTAACTGGAATTTTACCACTATCTTTTTTAGTGTTAAGATCAGAATTACCTAAAATGAGATATACATTATTGTTGTATGTCACATAGTATGTCGAATCTGGTTTTTTGTTTGTGTTCCATTTGCCATAAATTTTACCACGAACCCATTTAATATCAGGAACAACGACATTGCAGCCTACAGGATTTATTCTTGAAATTACAGACGCAGTTTTAAATACATTTCTTCTTCTGGTTTCATCATTAAGATCTGCAGAAGTCTCTACCGAATCACCACCAAGAAAGAAAGACAGTACTCTACTATTGTTTTTAACTGAATCAACAAAAGCACCTGCGTTTGCTACCGAAAGATTTGTTGCATCTAGTGCAGAAATTGTCATTTGATTAGCACCCCGTTATACCGTGGTTTGGACTTGAGTCGTATGGCATATATAAAAACTCATATATATTTATACTTCCAAAAGACGCTCCGGCAGAAGAAACTACACTGTTTGGATGAGTATATGTGGGCATGTCTGCGGTGTTTGCTGATATCGCCCTTGAGTGTGAACTTCCAGAACAACCCGAAGTGTATCCAATAGTACCAGTATCACCTTGGTTATATACAAAATAGTTTCCTATCAGTGGATTTTCGAATGATATACCTTTTGAAATTGCAGTGCTAAATCCAAACTCTGCAAGTCTTTGTTCGATTTCTATATCTTCGCTTGCCTGTTGAGATTGGGATCCCTGCGCAGAAGCTGGGGTAATTATATTAACAGTAAAACCCACGGGTTTCATGTACTTATTATATGCATCCTCGTATACAATTTCCGATTGAACGGATTCACCTATAAGTGTAATATCTTGGGTATAACCAGATCCCTCAACATTAACCGATCTGATTTCGGGAAATATTTTAGTGAAAAATAACGCAATTCCTTCTGCGGTTCCTTTTTTCTCTATTATATCACGTTTGAAATTTCTTAGTAATTTTTGTGGTTGGTCTAAAGTAACACCATCGAGTTGAGGAATAAATGATTTTATAAAAGCATTTTTAGTAATGGGGATTATATTGTCTATGTCCTGAAGACTTTCAATATTTTCTGTATATAATCCAGAAATATCACTCGAGTATAACCAATCATAGTAATACTGAAAAAATTTAATAAAATTAGTATTTCCGGACTCGTGTTCGTCAACCAACCATTGTGGTAAAATTGTCCCCACATCGAAAGGATTATCCGTTGAACGATTCTCAAAAGAAGAACCTTCAGTTTCGGTTACAAATCCGGATATTGCAGTTTCAATATCCGATATAGTTTGATTTGTTCCTATTAAACTAGGATCCATCAGGAGGCTCCTATAAAGGTTATACCAACTATAGATCTAGCGTTTAATTCGTTAATTGCTTCTTCTTGAGTAGTTGTTATACCTTCCACTGTAACCACACCGGAATTATTTGAAGTTAATGTAATACCATCGGCATTTGTTGCGTAATTATTATTAAGTAAAAATAACTTAACGTCATCTTCAGTTACAATCCTAGATTGTGACGAAAACGTTCTTGGTATTGCAAATTTTAAACTTTCCAATGAAGGCGCATTAGCTCCTCTAGAAGAATTAGAATTAGTAGCCAACGATAGATTATTAGCAGAAGAGGGTAGAGTTACAAATTTAAATGTACCATATCCATTACCCAAAGAACCCGATGGTACTGCGTATGTGACTGTAATAGGTTCACCATCTAATGCAGAACCTTCATATACAGTTCCATTAGATGAAACTATACCAGAAAATTTAACATCATATCCATTTGATCGTCTTTCGAGATGACACAACTTGGTTTCAGTTAAAACATTTGGTTCTACTGAAGTCACCACTTTATATTCAGTGCCATCAACAAATACCTGCAGTGTTCTAAAATCAACATCTATTTCTGGTATAAACACAGATTGATTTGTTACATCTAAGGTTATTGGTGCCTTATTTACAAATCTTTTTGCTTCATATACAGTAAATTCCACCGTTGTGTTTGTTGTAACCGAAACTTCTTCTATGTTATAAAACAATTTAACTTCGCTATTATTTTTAATGCCTTGAAATTTTGTGTATGGTGGTATAGTAACAGGTGAACCTCCATCAGCAACGTTATATGCTAGCGTTGCAGTAGAAGATGTTTTGCCCGGAACAACATAACCCTGTACCTTTGCATGTGAGATTATGGACTCTAATTTTTGTGCAGAATCTAAAAACATTTCATTAATTAAAATATTCTGAAAGAATATTTGATAAAATGTATTATATGCAAGCAAATCTACTACAGTAGAAAGTGCAGATCCTTCAAAGTTGTAATCAGTAAATTCACTTTGTGACTTTAAATAAGTAACAAGTTCAGTTTTAATTTGTTCAAATTCTAAATTCTTGAGATTTATATTTGGTGGTGACATGGTAATCCTCGTATTAGTCTAATGTTATTACGGTAGTTTCGTTTATTATATCATTACCAAATCGGTAACTGTAATTTATTTTTAATTCAAGATATCCATTCTTATATTCCGGATTTACCGTTTTAACATTTATTCTCGGTTCATATGTGTTTAATAGCTCAAGAATATCTAGAGCTAATGTTGTATTTGCAATAGAAGCAGATTCAAACGCATATTTTTGTATTTCTCCACCAAAATTAGGTTTGAATGATTTCTCTCCCGGAAAACTAAGAAGTATATTCTTAATTGACTGCTTTATTGCGGACGAATCTCTAGACAGATTTACGTCAGAGGTAAAACTGTTTTTAGAAAAATTAAAATTTATGTCAGTATAATCTGCCATAGAACTATTTATCCTTCTTCTTCCTCTTGGGGTTTGGTTGGTATGCTGTCACGGATTAGAGTTAATTCCATTTTATGGAGTTTTACTCCTGTAAATCTGTGAGTTATAACTTGCACCAACCACTTACCAGTAAATTTTGAGTTTTTTCTATTTGTATTTAGAGAAAATTGGCGGGGAGATTCTAAATCTGGATTTAAATTTTCACTGTCTATTTCTAGTTTAACAACATCTCCCGGTCTAATACTCATGTCTCCAGCAACACTTATTTTTATTTTCTGTCCGCTAATTAAAGCTCGTTGTGCTGTACTATAAAGAGGGACATAGTCTGGTGTATTCCAAAATGTTGCAATCGTATTATTATATCGTAAATACTCTGCAAATCTTGGACCGACTTCTGGACAATTGCAACTCAAAGCAGAATTTGGATCTTCCCACACACAACCTAACCATTCTTCTCCAAGAACTTCTGCTATTTTTGTACATTCTTTAGATTTTTGTAAAAGATTATCCAACTCTTCTTCTGTTGGCTCGTTATATTCTACAGTTATTCCTCTAAGATACACGACTGATTTCGCATAGTCGGGAAAATAATCTAATACATCGGGAGTTCCCCCACACAAACCAGCAGATAACCCATCAACTACCGCGTATTTGTTAACTCCACCCTGAATTTGTGTTTCTATTTCTTCTTGGAAGTTAGTGTTTCCTATGGACAATAACTCATACAAAGAAGCAATGTATTGAGTTCTTGGCATTAATTCTTTTGCTGGACAATTGCATAGTGGATCAGATGCAGTACATCCAACATTAGATACAGGTCCTAGTGGATTAGCACAAATATATTCATTCCTGATGGCATGAGTCTCTTCTATATTCACAGATTTTTTTCTGGGAATATATTCGGTTAATATTTTTATTATTGTGTCAGTTGCCATTTATCCTCCTGTTGTCCTATCATCACCTATCGTACAATCACTTGATGTGGTGCAATTACCGTCTTGTGCGTTAGTAGAATTAAAATAGTAAACAGTTTTAATATCAGGACTGTTTATATTTATTCCATATAAAGGTAAGTCCTTGGTTTTTATTGCCTGTATTTTTACTACATGTCCCATTGGGATTTCCTTACATTGAACACCGGGCTGAGCGTTTCCGCCACTATCAGTATTTAATCTTTGATAAGAACCAACCGGCATCGACGCAAAACCAGAAGGATAATCTGTATTTTCTTTGTTTGCATTTATACCCGGACCAATCAAAATATCAACTTCCTCAGCGACAGAGGGAAGGATGCCACTCGCCCTATTAAAATTTTGGTAGTGTAAAACAGAACCACCACAAGCACCTGCAATATCTTCATATCCCACTACGGGGTCATCATTATAAGTTGCACGATTTAAAACTTCGTTTAGGTTATATGCACCCGAATAATCTGTAGTTAAACCTCTAGCACCATTTGGTTTTTCTACAACCAAAAATGGAGACCATTCGTCATTGTGGAAAGCAAGAGTAACCCCTGCCGTAGTTCCTTCTATATCACACTGTAGATATGTCTCTAATACTCTAGTTACGGAATTTTCATTTTCGAATGTTATACCACAAGTTGTACCTTGAATTCGTATTTCACCTGATAGATCCCCAACCGTAAACGGAGTATCTACCTCTACGCCATATTTTGATATTGTTAGATTATCCCAGTTAGATCCTGCGGTAAGTTCTATTTGATTCAGAGCTTCTGTATCTAAAGAATAATCTGCTGTTGGTCCAGTAGAACCTGCAAAATTAGCCAACTCTACCTTTGGAATAAATATGACTTCATTCCAAGAATAACGCCATATATTTCTACCCACCAAATGAGTGTTTTTAACAACCGCCATAAATCCAGAATCTTCTACTTGTGGTGATGTACAACAAACAGAATATTTGTAAATATTCCATTGTTCTTTATATGCTAACCTATCTCTATATTCTCTTTTTGCTTTGAATGTAGGAAGTTTAATTTCGTTAATAATTTTCTTAAGTGGTTCTCCATCCATATCGACACAATCAAACATAGATTGCCACTTATTGGTTTCATAAACATTAAAGTGAGATAAATCAGTTTCTATATCTCCAGAAGACCCAGAGACACCTTCTGCAAAGGCAAATAGTCCCTGCACCCCATCAGACTCATCTGGAGTGTCGTCACCAGAACCACCAGAAACTTCCAATTCATTTCCCATTAATAACACAGAGCGAATCTTGTCTTGGTCATTAAATGCTCGATCTTCTTGATATCCAAAAACTATATCGTTGATTGATAATTCGTCGTTTTCTAAATCAGATAACTCGTCTGATGTGACGAAAGGAAATGGATCTCCCTTTTCTATTGGATATAAACCAGCATATACATCTTTGTAGTTATATACGATCTTTTTCTTTGTAAACTTTTCTCGATCATCCATGAGTCTAGCATACGGAGAAGAATAAAAATCTGGTTCGTATCTGTCATAGTATGCGTACAGAGCGTTTGCACTCAAGAGGGAATAGAAAGAAAAATCTGAAATTACATCAAATTTATAAATTCTATTTTTACCTATAATATTACTATTTAAAGTGAAGGTATTATATTCTTCGTTTAATTGACTTTCGTATGAAAGTAAATCTATAGATTTAAAATGAAATCCAGCAAGATCTTGCCAAAAACAGTAATTCACTGCAGATGGGTTGTCGGCACTTACAGCATAACCCTTACAATAATTTAACATCTGTAGAGTATTCATTCCCTCTACAAATTTTCTATTTGGTAATGATATAAGTTTAGGTTTTATCCAAACATCGTTAAGTGTTGCTTCACTATCAATCCCACCGTCAAGAGATTCTGATACAATTTCTACTAGACCTCTTTTGTCTATCAATTCTTCTACTGGTGTTTCTTCACCATCTTCATTTTGTTCGCCTTCAGATTCTCCAGAAGCACCCTCGAACGTTAAACCACTTGATATCTTTCCAATAAATCCACTCGGGAGTAGATCCGGAGTTTCGTATAACTCCTTTGCATCCTTACTACAGAAATTAATTGTAACTTTTCTTATCGTAAAACCTTCTGGAGTTTTGTTTGTTTCCGAAAAATTAGAAGAATCCTGAAATCCGTAAATTGAAAATTTAGGTAAAGTTATAGATTCAGTTTCTGTATCTTCTTCATCTGGAGTTTTTAAAGTAATTACTAAAGTTTCATTTCCCACCAACTGCATAAATTCATAATCACCTTGAGTTCCATCGAAAACAATAGAACCATCCATCATTGGAGATGATAATGATTCAGTTAATGTTAAAAAATCTAAAGAAATTTTATTATCTGCATATATTGTTGCAAGATCTATAATAGGAGAATCATTCTCATCTAAGATCAAAACAGATTGTACTTCAACTTCATTGTTATATGCTTGATATGCCATTATTTAACTCTAATTGTTTGTCCACGTTCCAAATTCTCTGCAGATATTCTAGAAAGAAAAGTACTCAACTTAAATGCAAGTCCGGTACTGGTAAATTTCATATTTTTATATTCTGCATTATCTAAAGTTCTTTCGTCTATTTCAGTTTGTACTCTATACACATCGGAGTTTAAATTATCCGCAGCCAAAGAAACACCTATAGTTTCGGTTGGAGTGTTTGTAAAATCAAAAGATGTTCCGTCTATAGTCATAAAAGGACTTACTTCATTTCCACCAAAACCAACTTCATATATTTTTTTAACTTTATCATATTCATTTTCGGTTCGACCTAATTCAAATGTAGTTCCGGTTATAACCCCATCTCGATATACATCTACTACTGGTGGATCGGCAGGGTTTCCACCAGTAACTCCTTCTTTCACTATAACAACTCTTCTAAAAATAGAATCGTATTCTTTAACTACACCACCAGATTTCCATTCTCCGTCACCCTCTCCGCGAAGTAACACCACATCACCGGGAAGTATTCCTGATATATTTTTTGCACCCTTAATGTAATAAACTGTACCCTGCAATTCTTTTTTGGTGTCTGCATTCTGTGTAGTCTGACTATAAGGAATTTTTCTAAACGAATCTATATCATTTAATAGTACAGTTACCCAATATAAACTAGAGTTTTTTGAGTAGTTGTTGTATGCAACATATTCCAATCTTTTAATCTGATCATAAAATACTTTTTTTGTTGAACTTGAATTTTTTAAATTATCAGAAAATACAAAAGATTTTAATATGTTAACTGATGGTATTGTTGTTCCATCGTACAGTTTAAATGTTGTTTTTGGTAATGACTTTATATACGACATCAACCACCACCCTCTTCGTTATCCTGAAGAGCATATATTTCAGAACGACACATTAATCTAGGAGCAGTGATCTGACCATAAGAAGCATCTTGTTGCTGACCACCAACATCTACACGAACAACAGGTTCCATTTCTTTAAAAGAAAGTGTTAATTGTGTTCTTAGTGGATATGTGTTTCCATTATCATCCAAGGCAACAGAGGTTGTATCATGAACTGCTGTTATGTTATACAATACTAGTAGTTTAGGCTGACCCAAATATGCAAGCGGTGCAGATTGATCTGGTATTGATACTGCACCATTTGAACCTATTACCGCATGATCCATTCTCCATATTGGAGGTGTCGCTATTAAATCTCTATTCGAAATAGTATCTTCATATGATCTAGGAAAAGAATATGCTTCTAGTTGGGCAATCATATTCAAAACTCCATTTTCACCATATATGTCGCGGTGTGACTTTGCAACAAAATCATAAGCTAATGTGTAGTTTCTTTCTACAGAACCACTATAAAATAATTCTTGATTGGACATACCTATTGCTGGTTGGTCTGTCGCCATCGACGCCTGACTCTTGAGCATGTCAACCGCACCTAATGCAGAAGATGCAAGTTTCATTCCAGCATTCGCTGCAACTCCGGTAGCCATAGCAGCCATATCACCAAGACCTGATCCTTGACCCTGCATCGCCAATCCACCTTTCGCCATACCAATTAGTTTTTGTACACCGTCATCAACCAGATCAATCCCCGTACTTCTTGCTCCTGCGGGTAAAGATAATTTCTGTAAACTATACGCAAAACTAGTTTCGACTTGAGTATAGTTGTGTGTTGTGATTCTACTCAACTGCTGTGGCATAGGAACAAACCAAGTATCTAACTTCGTATCACTTCCTTTACCACTAGCGATATCTGCCCTAGACTGAAGTTTATTTGCTTGGTATGCACTAAGTGCAATGTAGTCTGAGAAACTGTCTGCTCTTGTTGTTTGAGATAGTGTTACTGGCATATTTTCCCCCATGTCTATATATACCGATGGCATATAAATCGAAATATAAACCTCAAAATCCCGATAAGTATATGGGAAAATTAGAAAATATAGTATGTCGATCTACGTGGGAGAGAAAGATGTGTAAATATCTAGACCTCAACGAAAATGTTATATCATGGGCATCAGAGGAGTTAGCAATTCCGTATTTTTCACAGGTAGACGATAAATGGCACAAATACTACCCAGACTTTATGTGTAAGATAAAGAACAAATCTGGAACCATAGACAAACTCATAATAGAAGTTAAGCCGGAAAAACAAACAAAACCACCTAAGTCTAAAAAACAAACTAGAAATTATCTTCGTGAGATGAAAACTTTTGCCATAAATACTTATAAGTGGGAAGCAGCAGAAAAGTTCTGTACAGAAAATGGTTGGGTTTTTAAAATCTTAACAGAAAAGGATCTTTTCAAATGAACCTATCTACAATAAAAAACAAGTTTTTCAATTATGATCGGGTTCTTAGGCAAAATAAATTTGCTATAGATATGTCATTTGTCAGTCCAGTAAATGGTGGAGATGTTCATGCTGTCGGAGAACCTGCTGTTCTTACATCATCTCCAACGGTGAATTTAATGATGGCACCATTTGAATTCCAAAACGTACCATTGAAAATTCCAGTTAAAAGAGAAGCACAACAAGATTTATTGATTAGATTTTATGCAGTAGAAAGTCTTAACATATACACACAACTACTAACACTAATAAAACAGTATGGTGGAGAACCTACGGTAGCAAATGCAAAGCCAACTGCGTATGCTCCGGGAACAATGTACAATGAAACTATTAGAAATAATAGAATTATTGTTCGAATGATAACTTCAGACGGAAGAGATGGTGGAATCAATCCACAATATGATGGTGCTGTAAATTATATTGAATATTCAGATGCATATCCACACTTTATTCAACCAATAAACTTCAGTTCAGAAAGTGATTCGCAACCCCTAACATTTGATGTTCTATTCAAATATTCATACAACTTTACTCGATACGAAACTACACTAGGTGGTACTAATTTTTGATTGATATAATCTATGCTACATGAAATAATAAAAAAAACTATTCCCGAATATACTTGCTCATTACCAATTACCAAAAAAGAAATAAAATTTAGACCTCTTTTGGTAAAAGAAGAAAAGTTTATATCTCAAATAAACGAATTGTCTGAGTCATTTTCTGATCGGTTATATTCATTATGTAAATTAGTAGATTCTTGTTGTGATGGTGCTATAGATTCTATGCAGCTACCATTATACGATTTTCAATATCTACTGATTGATATTCGAAAACGTTCTATTACAGAAGAAACTAGTATGCAAATTCAATGTCCGTACACTGATGAATCGGTTATAGTTAAAGTAAACTTTAATTCTCTGCTTAAAAATTCAATTGTACAAAGTAAAACTAAAGAAATATCAATTGACAATTCTACTATACTAAAAGTAGGAATACCCAAAGTAAAAGATATATTAGACAGTTTGGTAGAGATGAAAAGTGAAAATGATGTAATGGGATTAATTTCATCTGTATTGATAGAATTAGAAACTCAAAATAAAACCATAGATTTGAAGTCCGAAACACAAGAAGAAAAAATTCAAATGTTAGAATCTATGAATAGAGATCAGTACAAAACAATAAAGGAATATGTGTTAAATGGTTACTTTGTAATGAAGTTAAAGTACCAGACATCAGACGGAGTTGAGAGGACGGTGAAAGTTTCTGACTTTGCAAATTTTTTAAGGTTTTATTTGGGTACGCTGATTTAGTTGCAACACTAACTTTATTGTTTAACATGACAGAAAAAACAAAATTGAATCTTAATGAGATAGAAAACATGATAATCTGGGAACGTGATGTGTATGTTTCACTAATGAATATAGAAACAGAAAAGAAACAAGACGCAATCCGAGAAAGAAAGATAACCTCATGAAAGATCAACTAAAAATCCTAAAAGAAGCACAAAAGAATTTATCATTTGAAAATATAACAAAAGCATTTACAGATAAATCTGGAATGGGTGATAAACTAAAAGGCGCTACAGATAATATAAGTGGTGGTATTTCTGATTTTTTCATGCAGGGATTTGGTGATATGATGAATTTAGGAACCGGTGATGATGATATGGATCTAAAATCATTACTTGGTGATTTCATACCCGAAGAACTAAAAGATATATTGGGTTTTGATGAGACACCGGAACTAAAAGATCCTGAAACTCCAGATACAATGGGACCACATCAACCCACAGAAACACAACAACGTGTTGAAGTACAAAACCAACAGGCTTCAGATTCTGCAAGTAGAACAATGAACGACCCCTCCGCAGGAAACGGAGGGGTCATTCGAGATCAATCTCAGGCTTCTACTCCCGGTATATCAGAATCTAGTAATGGGGTCAATACTATGATTTCTGCTATACATGCAGCACCAGCGAACAGAACTGGGATGTCATGACTCGTTAGCGAGCTTTTCGAAGTAATCCAGAGCATCTGTATTTTCTGATACTTCTTCTCGTGCAGGAGTGGGTTGCTCCGCAGTCTCTACTGTCTCGCTGTTAGTTTCAGTGGAACGAACATCTGCTCCAATAGTACCATCAAACTTAACCTTAAGAGCCTCATAGGTCTTGAATTGATCATCTGCAACGAAAGCCTGAAGAGAGTAAATCTTCTTCCACAGATCTTCTAGAGCCGAGTCCTGACCGTCGAAGAGAGCATCAGGAGTATCAAACTCACTCTTATCGTAATTGATGTAACCAGCGACCTTACGAACCTTGAGCTTGAAATCTGCACCCTTCCAGAAGTCAAACGGATTAATTGCTTCCTCGTCTTCAAACTCAGGAGACATGGCTTCGTTGATCTTATCAAAGATCTTCTTACCATACTTGTAAAGAAAGTTCTTACCTTCGTTCTGAGGATTAGTAGGATCACTAATCACTAGAATGTTGGAGGTATATTGCATCTTTCGCTTACGCTGACGAGCAATATCCTTATCACTTTCAATACCACTATTCCACAACTTGTTGTTTGCTTCGCATACTGGACACTTCCCACCAGTTGTGGTGGGACAGTTCTCAATAAACCAACCTCCGGTTCCCTGAAACGCATGGGAATAAGTCTTCACAAAAGGAAGATCTTCCGTACCAAACGCAGGAAGGAAACGGATGACTGCATAACCATTACTGGACTTATCCAGTTCAGGTCTCCAGAATCGATCATCCTTATATGAGTTCTTAGACTCAGACTTTTCAATCTTCTCCTGAAGACTCTTCGTGCTGCTACCTGACTTCTTCTTCATGTCTGCAAAATTCATATTTTGCCTTTCCCCGAGGAACTACCTCGGTACGAGTAATGTCGGGACCACCCCGACACGAGTAATTATACCACAAAACTCCACCATGTCAAAAGGGAAGTTGTGATAATTTTGGAAGGAGATTGATATCTTCTCCCTCTATTTTAATTTTTTCCATAATGGGCTTTGATATAAACTTTGCGCCCATTTCTGGTCCAAACCCAAATCTTTCTGAAATTGCCAAAACGGCATCTATATAAGAATCTTGAGATTCTTCGACATATTTCATCACTTCAATACAAAAATTTTTCTTAAAATCATCTGTCATATATTATCAATCCTCAAGTATTTTTTTGAATATTCTACGCTTTTTCTTAGCGGGCTCAGGAGCTTCTGTTACTACTGGTTCCACTATTTTCTTTACTTCCTTCTTTAGTTTAGCAACTGATTCTACCCAAAACCACCCAGCTCGTCGTTTTTCCCAAGATCCTTGATTATTCTTAGCATGATTTTCTCTAAAAAACGGTGCTCTAGAGTCGTCGTTTGATAATACCCAGAATTTACTTGCCATTTTAATCTTCCTTATTTTAGCAGTGAATATAAAAAATGTCAACTTTAATATATATACTAGTAACCAACCGGAGAATATCATGTCCATAACCGTAAACACTGCAGGTGGAACTGCCTGTCTTTCAACAGAGTTTGGCACATCACCTGTAGGTGCAACATGCCACCTACCACTCAATAAAATTGTATGGGGAGATGATACTGTTTCTCATAAAGTAAACGAAACATACCCACTTCCAGTACAGATAATGGAAATTACAGGTGAAGCAATTGCATTCACGGGTAACATGGGTGCAAGTGGGTCTTTCCCCATAGAAAACACAATAAATGGTTCTTCTTTAGAATATATTGCCATAGCAGGAAGTACTGATGGTAATACTCCAGTCGGTGTTACTGGTAATGTGACTATACAGAATTTTCCCGGTGGAAACACATTAAACACAAGAGCACTTGCTTCTACAACAGATACTGTAAATGTTGTGGGTACAGTTGGTATTTCCGGTGGTACTTTAAATCTAACACCAAACTCAGATAAGGTCGCAGTTTTTGGTTATGATGGTGGTAGATATGTA
>Ga0181377_1000155_pt1 | contig 26953 bp, 33 predicted proteins | sample LowvirmetaG_9_FD_130160 | JGI IMG/M metagenome (GOLD analysis project Ga0181377, IMG submission 130160) | Marine viral communities from the Subarctic Pacific Ocean - Lowphox_13 viral metaG | ecosystem: Environmental > Aquatic > Marine > Oceanic | place: Subarctic Pacific Ocean | collected...
AATAGCAAGGTCTGGTGATGTAAACGTTAGTGTTTGATTATCAGTTTCACTTGTCAAATAACCTGCGTCATTTGTAAACATTGAAATGTTTCCTGATTTGTTTGTTAGCGTTTCTGTTGAATCTGCTTTTATAAATGCTTCATCATTTGTCCATTGACTATTGCTTCCGCTTTTGTTTGTAAGTGTGTCTGTGGTAGACGCTGTAATGTAAGCTTCATCATTTGTCCATTGACTGTTGCTTCCGCTTTTGTTTGTTAGCGTGTCTGTGCTTGAAGCTGTGATGTAAGCAGCCAGGCTTGGTGTGTTCAATATATCTGTATAAGTTAATTGACGCTTTTCAACTCCACCTGCGTTTCCAATGAATACATTGTAGTGTGCAAGGTTTGGTGTATCATTTGATCTGCCTGCACCCATAAGAAACAATTGACCATTGTTGGCATGCACTCTTATAATCTTTGCAATCTTCTGAACTTCTTCACCACTGCCTGTTGGGCGTGTGTTTGTAAGTTTATTATTGTTTACAAATAGTTCATCACCTACAACCCAAGTCTCACCTTCTGTGGTTCCTGTAGTATCTACATTCTTTAGATCACCAAAGGTTGATATTGAACCATTGTTGTTGTTGGCAATGTCTGCTGAAGCAATACCAAAGGCTGGCATCTTGGCAGGATCATCAAAGTCAGCAACCATAACTTCTGGTGTGTTTCCTGAATGTCCTGAAATGTAAACAGGTTGTCCGGCAGTGACGGTTTCTCTTGCTTTGGCAGTAAAATGTTGCACGCCAAAGAAGTCTGATGTCACAGTGTTGAATTCTACATCTGCGGTTGTGCCAACATCTTGCCCAATACTAATATCTCCTGCAGCATAAGTTACGCCTGTTCCACCTGTTAAGTGACCATCAATTCTGGCATCTGTGTAATATAAATTGTTTGGACCTTCTGCCAATTCATCTGTGTCTGCAAAACTTAAATCTAAGTTAGCGCCAGTTTGTAGATCAACTCTGGCGTCAGCACGGGCGTCTGTGTAATATTGATTGACACCTTCTGATATTTCTGTAGTTGTAAGAGTTACATGATCAACCAAATTGTTTACGCTAAGGACCGCACTTGTGATGCTGACTGCCGCTGGTGTAATGTTTAGGACAACAGGGTTGTCTGCTTCTTGTATTGTTACATCAAGATCACTGTCATCCTGCAAAGATGGATCCAATGCAGGATCTATTACAGTAACCTCTAAATTTAAATCATCTTGAGGTAATACTGTATAAACTGTCATGCTCCTGTAACTCCTTGCTTAACAAATGCTTTGCCTTGAAACAAACGTGTTATTGCACCAGCACTGTTTGTCATGCGTATATCATAAACCCAGGTGCCTGGAACTAATGCACCTGTTTGTGTATCAGTTAATTCCATACTAAACAAACCATTTGGTGCATCTGTTATACTGCATGTAAAGTCTACATCTGTAGTTGATTGATAGGTTTCTTTTAATGCTGCATCAAAGCTATAATTTGTAATGTCTAAGATTACATCATCTTCTTTTAACTGAAATGATCTTTTGAAATCAGCATATTTGTCTATTGTTATGTTGTATGTGGCTGCCATTAGTTTATTAAACTCCCAATTAAGAATGCTAACCCTTGATATCCCCACGTAATTGTAAGGTAAAGTAATATCAGGTTAGAGAGGGTTGTTAAACTTTTGATTAATTTGTCTAAATCTTTCATAATGTGTTCCTTGTTTTATTTGTATACAGCTTTATTTATCTGTTTGGAAATCATCAGAAAATGCCCAGGCATCCCACAAGGAGAGGAGCCTGAGCTACCATGCCTCACAGAACCCCCACTGTTTGGTTGGTAGCTGTATTTATAGCTTTTTTGTAAGATTTAACGGCATAATGGTTTACAGATTAAACGGCCAATAAAAAACCCCACATAGCTTATAAGGGGGCTATGTGAGGTTAGTGATTATAAACTCTTATAATCTATTGCATCTCTGCAAATCCAATTGTAACAGGTTCAACAAAACCTTTATTTTGGTAACTGTATTTATCTTGACAGTAGTTCAACCATAGTTTTTTAGCTTTGCGTTGACTGATTAATCCACGTTTTACACTGTGCGTCAACATGTTCATGTATGCACGTTTGCTCATAACAGTATCTCCACGTGTGCCCAGTTATTGATAATTTGTGCTACTGTTGGGTGTAGAAATATATCTTGGATACATTCTTTAGCAGGTATATCTGCATAATCTCTACACCAGTTTGCTGCGTTAATTAGTGTTGTTTCTGGGTTAGTTATATAAGTCATTTGTTACACTCCTTTGTTAATGTGTAACTACAACATATAAGCTATAAACATCAGTGTCAAGCCTATAATTAAATAAATCACGCTGTCTCCTCTATAACTTCTTCTATTTCAATAATATCATAGTTATTACCAAGTTCTAAATCTGCTTGATTTTCTGCGGCTTCTCTGTTGACACCATAAGTATACATTTCTAATATTTCATTAGGATACCTATAGTGTTTATATTTTACTTTTATTTCCATTACGCCGTCTCCTCTAATTTATAATAAACACACATAAAATCTACAATAGTTTTAATATCTTGTTTACTATTAGCAGATAGCATACCTGTTACAGGAGCATCAATATAGGGATTTCTCCAATACCATTTACCATCATACTCACTGTATATTTCAAAGCCTTTATAAAGTTCCATTACGCTGCCTCCTGGGTTAATTTATCTAAAAATAGTATTTTTTCTACTGCTGTTTTATCAGCACCATACCAGTCAACAAAATTTTCTACTATTTCTTTGTTGTTGATTGTATAGCCTGCTGTTCTGTGAGCAGCCACAAAGTCATCAACATAATATTCTAATTCTTCAATAACATCTTGTTGGTCATACAATTCACCTTGTAATATGTGCAATGCTAGAAACACTTCTTCACCTGCATCCCATATCTTTTCATATAATTCATCTGATTGTTCTACGCCATCTTGTAGCTCAACTATAAAGCTACCATAATTGTCATGCTTTACATTCCACACTGTATATGGAAGTTTTGCTTGTAATAGGTCAAATAATTTTTGACATTGATCCTTCCATAGTGGCATATCTACTACTATAAAAAAGCTCTCATCATCTATTTTTTTGAAGTTATTCATTGTATTTGCTCCGTTTGTTGTCATAAACTTTATTGTCTATACTTATAGTATACAGCAAGATGTCTTACTTGTCAACCTTTTTATGCCGCTTCTTTAACATTATTTAATGCATCTTTATACCACGGCATAGCACCTGATTCAATTACATCATATACATCATCAAACATTTTGCAGAAGAATTGTGTTTTAATACGCTTGTAATTTTTGCGTATATTAGCCACTGTATGTGGTGCAAGGTCATAATAATCACCTTCTGCTAAATGCCAATCTTCTGGGAATTCAAATGTTTCAACAATCATAAAGTCATTCATATCATTAGCATCTGATACACTATCAATTGCTGCTTTAATTGACTGTGGATTAAGTTTATCAAAGCGTTCATGAACAATAAAACTTACTTCACAGTTGCTGTCAACACCGTGACTTACATCTGGTGCAATGCGTGAGCCTGTTTGTTCAAGTATTGCTGTGTAAACTTCATTTACATCACGGTAACATTCCGCTGATGTGCTATAAATTGCTACTGTTTTTGTATTAGTGTTTGTCATTGTTAACTCCGTTTGTTGTCATAACTTAATTGTTATACTTACAGTATACAGTAAGATGTCTTACTTGTCAACCTTTAGAGTCAAGAAAAAACCCATATATTTCAATGGGTTAAAATTTATTTTGATTTTATTTGTATTTTTTTGCGTATTTTATGACAAATTCACGTAATTCACTGTCAGTTGGTGCCCTGTATTCAAAGGGTTTTCCCAACATCTCATATACTTCTGTCCAAAATTTATACTTGCTTTTGCAACGTTCTATGAGATCTTCTGCTGATGTCATTTTTGCAGTCTTGAATGATCTGCAACACTGTCAAAGAATGCCGCACTAGCCAACAATCTTTCACGTCTGCCATTCATTGTGGGATGTGTTAATCTCCATAAGAAATACGCATCTGCACGGTTTAGTCTTTTGTATTCACTTGAATTGTATCTTTTTAATACACTTTTTGCATGATCAAATTGCTCTGGTGCAATGTGATAGTTGTGCATACAACGTCTGGTGTGTTTTACCAGCCATCTGTGTGCTATTTTATAATGATGATTTGTTTTCCACCATCTGTTAAATTTTGTTAGTCTACCTTGATTCATTTACCTGCTCCTATATATGCTTCTTTGTCAAAGATTGCTTTGCAATCCAAGTTGTTGCGTTGTGTTTGATTTAGACTGTTAAACTCAGAGATTGATATGTCATATATTTTATGTCCTACCCAAGTTCCTGCTAATTTACGCAGAACTAGATCTTTGTCTAATGCCCGTTGATTTTCATATTCAAATTTATCTATAATTCTTATTCCTGAATTATAACTGTATATCTCTACTACCATAATTGTATTTATTCCTTGTTATTAACACCTATCTTACAGATAGGAAACATCAAAACTCTAAAGAGTTTTTTCTGTTTATTTTTTATCTTTAGTTTTTAGTTCTTAAGTGGAACATGTATTCATTTATTAGATAATAATTATATTATCTTTAAGTTTGAAGTCATAGTCACGCTAGTATTAGCGTAACTATAAAAATCAAATACTTTAAGTATCTGTCATTTACTGTATTAACTTAACCCAATGGGAAAGGCAGGTTTTGCTGTCTCCTTTTACAAGCGTGTCTGTTTAACGCAATGCATTACAACCAATACAGAAGTCTCTGTAATGCACATGAGGGCTGAATTGTGTATCCCTCTCACTTAGCCAATATTAGTATATATTTGCCACACCATTAAGACAAGAGAAAAGCACTAACCACATAGGGGCGTCTTTTAAGGCATCCGCCATAAGCGGGTAGTCTCTTGAATCAGATAATAAGCAATCTTAACCTACCCTCTCACATCAGAAGGGATTCAGTAGCACTATTCAGTTGCCGTGCTGGGCTTAATCTTATTTGTGAGGGTTCTGTGTGTGTGAGTTGTGTTAGCCAATATTAGTATTATATGTTAGTTTTAATTATCTGTCAATCCCCAATATCCTGCTTCTATCATTGAAGTAATACATCCCCAAATAAGAGTTTGTGCTTCTCTCTGTTGTGGTGTGTTCATTGCGGCTGTCATTATTGCTGAAAAACTGTAATCACTTACGCCGTTGTCAACTGCCCATTGTTCAAATTTATCAAATTTTTGTTGAGCTGAATTGCGTAAATTTACAGGCATATCCCAAAATCCAGTGCATGCAAAATCTTTAAAATCTTCTATGTCTGCATCTGTTAGGTTATCACGTAATTTATGTAAGGTGCGTGTTTTAGTAAAATCACCATGCCATTGGTTAGGTGCTACTTGTTCACAAGTGTAGTTGTCTAAAAATGTTTTAATGATTGTATTCATATCAGTCTCCTTTGTTTATATAGAAATACGCTTTTTCTATATTTGTATTTATTAATTTAACACAAAAACCGTGTTTTGTCAAGTTTTTTCAGCGGTTTTGAAGTCAAAGAAAAACCCTATACGCAAATCATTTAAGGAGAAAACACGTATAGGGTTTTGAAAGTGCTGTAACACTTATTTGAAACGTTGTATACAGTATTGGGCAACTAACTGCGGCACATGAAATGTTTCATTCTTGTTTGGAGCTGCGCTATGAATTAAACGCAAATAACCCGTATACAACTTTAAGTTAAAAATTTGTAGGCTGTTATAACTGTATAGAGAACACGTTCATAACGTATGAGTATATTACAAAATATTTTTTTTAACTTACACTATTATTTATACACTAAGAAACGTTAACTGTCAACCTCTAATTCTTTGGCCATACGTTCATTGTATTTCTTTCTGTGGTAATATATGTTTGCGGCTGTGCAACCTAATTCATCTGCAATACTTGTGAGTGTTGCACCATTGTCTAATTTATGCACAATCTCTGCTTGTAATGTTTCACTGTTTACCATTGCATCATGTGAAAAACTTTTACTGTATCCGTTTTGTCCAGTTTGTTGAGTCTGTATACCTGACTTAGTCAATTTTATTTCAGCTGATCCTCTGGGTTCTAATCCGTGTAAACCCAACCATTCATCTATATTTGGTTCACTGGTTGCAACTGCTACTATGTCATGGAACCATCTATAGCAAACATAGTCTCCTGGACATTCTGCTATTAATTTTTTAACTGCTACAAAGTGGACCAATTGGTTGTATTTGTCTAATGTTAATGCTCTGTTGAAAGTGCCTTTAAGGCGGTTTATATTGTATTTCTTGTTGTGTAGGGGCATTGGTATTCCTTGTAAATTTTGACGCTATATATAGCCCTTGTTGAGCGTTTAAGACACCTTAATTGACTATATGTTGTTAGTAAGTTCCACCGTCTACGGAAGTGGCTACAATGTCTGCATTCTCCCATTGACTGGTAGTGCTGTTGTATTGTAAACTTTGTCCGTCTGACACGGCTGTTATAGTGACATCACTTAAACTATCAAGGGTTGTAACTTCACCAGTTGAAGTGTTAATGAACTGTGATGTTGTGCTGTCATATTTTAATATTTGATTGTTTTGAACATTTGTTAAAGTAACATCACTTAATTTATTTAGGTGAACACCAGTTTGTATGTCTTGTCCGCTTGGTGTGTATTGATGTAATGTTCCTGAACCTAGTGTAATTTTACTCATCTTTATAACTCCAATGCACTGTTGTAGGTTGTGGCAGTTATTTCAACTGTATTATCTTCAGTTATTTTTAATTCTTGCACTCTAAAGTATTTACGTGTTTGTCCTGCATCAGTTCCCCAACCCAAGTCATCAAGTCTTACTTCAATTACATCACCGCTGGCTAATAACAATGCTGTGTGAGCCGCTATAAAACTCAGTTGATATAAATCTCTACTTTGCTCTGCCATTTGTGTGATTAAGTCTTCAACTAATGTTGCGTCAGTGATCAATGTATAATCTTCTTGTGTTTCTAATACACTGCCATTGTCTTCTGATTGATATGCATCACTTTGAAACAACACCAAATCATCATTCCACTTTTGATTAGCATTGTTAAACAATCCTGTAACTTTATTTAGTTTGGCACTTTTTGATGGTAGTCCCAATGAAACTTCACCAAGGATATTATCTTTAGTAAAGATTGCACTGCTTGGAAGGTTTAGGTGTTCATCTTTTTTACGGATACGCAATTCATACTTACCATTAACAAACAACAACATACCATTGCAAACTTCTAATATTTCACTGATGTTGTCAAAGATTTGTTTTTCTGTTTGTAAGAATCCATTTAATGGATATCCACTGCCACCTCTTGCAGCATCACAATCTAATCTTGCTTGTTGAAAACTTGCTATGTTGATATTTGTTCCTGCAACCCAATTTCCATTTCCCAATCTATCTAATCCTTTTCCGTAAAACGGATGGATCAAATAGTCATACATTACATCAGCAGGGTTTTGATCTGCACCCCATGTATACGCACTTAATGGAAGAGGCGCTGTATCACCGTCAGTTAATTGACTCACGTCTATAATTTGTTTGCCTTTTAGTGTTGCATTAAATGTTGGCAGCTGTCCGCCAAACTTTTCACTTGCTTGAAGTTTCAATGCCAAATAGCTTACACTTTGTAATTTGTGATTGCTACCCCAAACACTACTGCCAACACTGCTTTGTATTGTTGTATCAACTGTTTGATCTCCTCTTCCAGGATACCATGCAACATACATACCTGCACCTGAGAATTGTGTGCCAGTCTCAAAACCTGTTAATTGATATCCACCACTGGACAGAACTGTTGCTTTATTACCATCTGTAATAGATCCTTGCCAAACAATTGTATCATTGAACCATAGTTGTGTCATATCAGCAACATTACCTTCACACATAGCAATAACCAAGTTTAGATATTCTGTGTTTATTACTTTTGTTTTTTCTGGATCTTCTGGTGTTGCGTCAGCAACAGTGCTTTGCACACTACCTGAACCATTGCTGGCTTCAACAAACACTCTTGTTCCGCCCATGCGTTGTTGTCCATACATTGGGTAAATTGGATCATTGTTTGATTGTTTGTTAACCATAACATTAGCACGGCCGGCACTTAGTTGTTTGGCTTGTTTCTTTTCAGCCTTACGTTGCTGGCTTGATGAGAATGCACCCTGTATTACATTTTTAAATAATTTTCCTATTACTTCTTTACCCATGGGTTTTATGTCTCCATATGCTGTAAGGCTTATCTGGCTCTTGTAATGCAAATCTTTGCATTCTTTTTGTTCCGTCTACATTAGTCCACGCTGTGTTCATACAAACAATATATCCACTTGGATACAATCCTGTTTCTACTATAACTATATCACCTGTGCTTGGATTACCCACACGTTTATAACCATGCTTTGGCAACCATTCACCTGTTATATTGAATTTACGGGCAGTTCTGATAGCGCCTGTTTTGTTAGTGTATTTATTATAGATTGATTTCAGTGTATCTGTGCCGTGCATATGATCATGATATTCCATAAACAGTGTGCAACAATCATTCTTACCACGCACGTAGGCTTGTTGTTGCTTTTCAGCTAACCACAGTCCTACTTTCATTAGTGCAGAATCATCCATTACTCTGGTTCACGCCACGTAATTTCTTTTTGTATTTCTTTTGAGTATTCCATGCCAACATCAGTAGGAAAATATTCCTGTTGACTTGTGTTGTTTGTATGACGTGTTGATACTCTATCAAAGTCTGTCCAATGGCTGCTGATATCAATACTTACAAGACTCTGATCACCTTGTGAATTTTGTGTTACACTTAAAACATTAATGTATCCTTTAAACAATACAATTTGATGTGCAACACCATAATCTTCCATAAATGCTCTGTATATTGTTACTGACTTATCAATATAATCTAAACTTTGTGCTTGAATCATTGCTGAATCTTCACTTGGATCTAATGGAACAATACCAGCTACAGTTATGTTAAGTTTGTCAATACTAAAGTTTGCGTTGTCAGTAAAGTCACTTATACTAAGCAATCCACCTGCGGCTTTGTATGTGTTGCCATCAGCTAGTGTTAAATTATATGGTGCTTGTGTCATATAATAATTATGCGTAGCATCAATGTTTATTGCTACGCAATCAAAGTATTGTATAGTTTCTTTTGCTACTATTTGCTCTAATGTTGCCATTTTTTATTTCCAATTATCTAAGTCAAATGCTACAGTTAAAGTATAGTAATTGTTTACATCTACACTGTATTCAAAATTATCACTGTTTAATGTAACTGATGCCCAGCCTGGATTTTTATAAACTCTTTGGCCAATTGACATTGGGTCTTGAATTGGCCACGGCAATCTAACCTTAGCTTCACCAAACGCATTTGAAGCCGCATCACCAATTGATGTATGTAATTGACCATTTTCATTTTCAGGACCAATAAACACTTCACCTGCTGCAAATGAGTATGGTTCATTGCTTGGCAATCCTTCAAGGAATAAAAGTCTGTCACCTGATAAAGCAGGAGTAATTGCACTTGCTTCAAATGAATTTGGATCAGTTATCATTCCCATGTCAGCCCATAGTAAACTAACTTCATCTTTATTTCTAAGTTTAAAATAAAATGGCATAGCTTGTCCTTGTGCTGCCTGAGCAACTGCATGAAACTCTCTAAATTCATTTGCTTTCATTGGTGGATATTCTACTTCTAACACCCATTTAGTGTATCCTGAACTGCGTGTATATTTTATACCATTCTGGCTATTGTTTACCATAGTAGGTGAATTATATACAATCTTTGCACTGCTTGGTGACACATGATATGGCCACACTTTATCTGATGAATATCCATAGTCTGTCCATTCATCATATGTGTTGAATACATCCTGTAATTCAGCTGTTGTAGGAATTGGTGGAACATATTCATTTGTTTTATCTTCTATTTCAAAGATCATGTCAGTTCCGTTGTTATAAAACCCTGGTGCTGACGGAGTTGTTACGCCAGCTAAATGTCCATTTGTATCCACAAATGCTGTTGCATTATGTGAAATTTGATCTGGATAATCATCAAGGTTACTTTCAAGTGTTGCTCCAGCTTCCCACCATTTATCATAATTAATCTGTGCGCCAAGTTGTGTAACATTGTTTATATCTTTATATGTGTAAGTTTCATTACCTGGCAATACCAACTCAACAGTTTTAATTTCAAATGGATTTGGTTCACTTGGTCCTAATTTTACTGTTCCTGTTGTTGAGTCATTTAAAGCACCTAAGAAACCAAGTGTTGCAGATCCGCCGTCTGTAAAAATAGGACTCATTGTTGGAGAAATATCACTTATTGGTCTGTTTGCTTGTTCAATATCATAATACATTTCACCAAATACCCAAGGCTTAACTTCAATGTTATCTTTGCGCCAGGCCTGTCTTTTAAATTTAACTTCACCCATATTATTTGGTGCCCATTCAAAGTTGTTGCTGAGTGTTTCAAGTGCCGTTGTTGTAGTTTCACCAGTTTCTGGATAATAAAACCTATTAGGAGACATCCAACTTGGTTTTGGTAATTGGTTGTTACCTGAGTTTGATTTGTATTCAACACCTACTAAATCTTTTGCATATAAGGCAAGTCCAAAATCTGCTTCTGGCTGAGATACATCATATACTGGACTTGGTGTAGCACTTGGGCTTTGTGTTGCAATATTTTCTGCTAACAATGTCCAACCGCTTCCACCCTGATCCAAGAATGTATCATCTGGTTGCATAAACCAAACACCGCTGTGCTGGTTTGGTGGTGTTCCTGGATAGTTAGGCACAACAACATTATCAAGTATTGGATTTTTTGGAGCAACAATGTCCTGGAACCTTGTCTCATCAGGAACTCCGTTTTCATACAGCCTTACCATAATCCATTCTTCACCATCAATGTGTTCTTCAGTTTTATTGGAACCAAGGTAATCTCTAATATCAAAAAACCAACCGTAACTTCCTGACGTTGCATCAACCATAAAATGATCATCTGATTTTGTTATATAACTTCCAGCGTCATGTGTTTTAATTAATATGTATTTGACACCATCTGGAGCTTGTATAATATCACCAGTATTTAAAAATCCATGCCATGGATTGAAACCAGTAATACTATCATCTACAACAACAGTAATGCGTTCAGTTTGAGCACTGCTGTCATTAGTTCTCCATGCACGTATTTCTGATAAATTACTCATTATATGTTTAGCAAGTCTTGGAATTGTAAATTTCTTAACTGCAACACTTGTAGGACTTAAGGCATGATACCCTGTGCCGCCGCTTGCTTTATAAACATTATCAATACCAGTATAAACATCAGTAGGTGCGCCTCCTGTGCCAAATACTCTATCATATGCAAAACCTCCGGTATCTGTGTTAATGGGTCTTGTTTCTGTAAACCCTGGCACTTTAGTGCTGATTGGACAACTAAATCCCATATAATCTGTAAAATTAACACCAGTTATTGCTGTTGATCTTGCATTAACATTTGGAAATTCTTGAACAGTATTGCTATTTTTAAAATAATTTTCACCAGTCCTGCCGCCTGTGATTCTTATGTGCGGTGGATAATCTGCATTAAGTATATTTGGACTTCCGTAGTAACATCTGGGCCCATCTGCAGCAGGTGGTGTAACACCAGTGTCCCAACCGTCTGCATTCATCATTAACCATTCTTCATTTCTATCTGTTTGATGCATATCAGTAATAGGAATTTTCATAGCAACTATAGAACCGTTAGCAAAGCTGTTCCTCAGCTCACTTGTGTATCTGTCTCCAAATGGTAAGTAACTTTTAAACATATAAGGTTTATAATCTTCAAATGTTCCAACTATACCGGTGTCTAATGAACTATTGAAAAACGGATCCCAGTCAACAAATTTATATAATTTTTTACCATTAAGTGTCATTGGAGCGTTAGTGGCTGGGTCTCTTCCTAATATTTTAATAGTAATTGGACCATTGTCTATGTTTTTCTCAAAGATACTGCTACTTTCATTTAATTCAATCTTTACTGTGTCAAATGGCAATCCTTCTAAACCAGTAACTTGTGCAGTTTCATTTAGATCTAAATCTAATTCAGTTGAATCATCAAGTGTAAAGCCACCATAATATGAATTTGTTGGATCATTAAGAATTTGATTATTTCCATCATCATATACTACTGAAGTCCACAGTCTATTGTTTCCTGAGCTTCCTTCTGGAAAGAAACCATGATAAGGTGTGTTAATCATTTCATCAATTGTAACTTCTCCATACTGTTGTATAACTGGTGTAGTTTTAGTATTGTCTGTATAAAGAACACCATCTGTTCCTAATGTGTATGTTGTATCAACATCTAAATCATCTATTATATCTGTGACAGCAGTATTAATTGGTAAATCTCTTAATTTAAATGCTATGTCTTTTTCTGGATATGTATCATTACCATAAGTTATATTACCTTTAAACTTATATTTGTTATTATCAAAACAGAATGTATAAAGTTTATCATATGTTAGATCACTAACATCCCAATCACTTGGTGGAACTGTGTTGTTGTTATTATCAGTTACTCTATACCAATTATTACCTTCATTGCTGTCTACTATAACGTCATGAATGAATACACTTGATGCAGCAATATAATTACCACTGTTAACTTTTATTGTTGTTCCAACTGGAAAAGTTGGAGAATTTAATTCAACATAAGTTTGATTACCATCTGTATATACACCATACCCATAAGTTGGGTTGTAAACTTCATATTGTGGATTCCATTCATAAGGATAATATCTACGGTCCCATCCATATATTCTTTCAACTGTATATTTTAATGGATCATTTTCTGTTTGAGTTAATTTAATTTGTTCACCGCTTTGCCACGGTCCAGGGTGTGAATTACCACTTGCAAATGCAGGACGGTTTGTGCTTACTCCAGCTAAATCATTATTATCTAATTCAGACGTTGTAAACACTGAGCCTATAGTTGTTCCATATTGTGGTATTGCGTTTACTTTATAATCTGTATCAGTTATTAATAAAGCATCTGCTCTGTTATAGGAATTTAGACCAAACCCTAAGCTAACCACATTGGGATTATCTGGATCTATATCTTTCTGATGAATATAACAAGTTGTTCCAATTAAATTTTTTCCATTCTTTTCAACATCTGTTATTTGAATTCTGTTATATGGGGCAGCGTAACCATCAATAAATTGATTATTTTGATTGAGGCTTCTATCCATCCATAAAGTTGCTACACGGGTTCTCCCTGCTGCTGGATAAACGCCTTCATACTCTGGTAAAGTTATTTCACGTGACCACTGTGCGCCACTGGGTAGTTGGCCTGGAGTATGAGTAGCTAATCTTCCTTGTTGCATATCACCATTGGAATATGTTGGATCCCAATCTAATGTATCACCTACGTTCCATCCAAAATCTGGATTAGCAACATTTACAACTGTTTTAGTAATAAGACCGCCTACTCCTTTTGTATATGTGTCTATTTGAGGAGTTAGTCCGTGTGGCTTTGTTCTAACTACAGATGAATTTTCCTCAAGTTCAATAGTAGAAACGTAATCACCCAGGGTAAGATCAGCTATTGTAAGTTTTGTAGTTAATGCACTGTCTTTGTATAATTCATATGTGTCTAGTGGTGAATCAAAAATATCAATATAATTCTCTCCAATTTTGCTATCACGGTATTTTAAATAATAGGTATTTCCACTTAATGCATCACCACCATTCAAACCTTTATGACTAGGAATATTCCCACAAACAATTGAATCACCATCTTCAACAACATGATTAGCTGGAATAAGCATAGTAACGTCTCCGTTGCCATGACCAATACTGGTAAACGGCGTATCAGTAGCATCTGCATATCCCATAGCTGGTTGCAAATGTTTCCAGCCAGGGTTGTAGGTTGGGCTGTAGTTATTAACTGGTGTAAATCTTTCTTCAATAACTACAGGTGTTGTATAATTACTGTCTGTGTATACTTCATATTCATATACATCAGCTGTTGTTTTTAAGTAATAAATTTGATCACTGTTCCAATGATATATATCATCACTCCAGCTTACAGGAGTGTTTACATAAACTCTTAATTGCTCTGTAGTTAACTGAGATGGTGTAACTACTTTTAATGGGTTACCTTCTATAAATGTAACTGCTACTTCAGTATTCAATGGAGCAATGTCATCCATCATAAGTGCATCACTTAATGTATCTGCATCTTTGTATATTTGATAATAGTGACCAATACCAGTTGACTTAAGATAATATTCATTGCCTATAATATTACTGCCGTTATTAGTAACACTATTAAAAACAATTTTTGTGTTAGCTGGAGGTAATATTCCTGCACTTGCAAAATTTATTTGAACTGGACTTACTAGAGCATACTCATAGCTTAATTCATCATCTATAAATGATACAGTAACTTGTTGTTGAAAACCAACCATTTGAGTTAATGCTTCATCATATGCTGCTTGCATACTCATTGAATTTATTCTTTTACAATAAAATTCTTGGTCATTGTGTAACACTCCCCACGTTCCATCAAATCCATCAATTTGGATTATCATACCATCTTCAAACTCATGTGTCTGTCCAATAGTTGCTAATCCACCGCTGGTATATGTTGTAAATGTAGAAGTATCATCAATACTAAATGTTTCATCAGTTATAACTGTAATTGTATAACTCTCTCCATTGACTTCTGTCATTCCACCAACATTAGAAAATTCAATAATATCTCCTGTGCTGAACCCATGTGCGTTTGGACATGTTACAACACCTGGATTAGCTGTTGTTATATCATCTACATTCTTCTGATAACCTGTAACAATAGTTGCAGGGTCTAATGTATCAGCTGAAATAATTGGGGCATCATCTGCTCTAGGACCTCTTGTTGCATAAACTAGTGGTTTCTCCCAAAAATCATAACGTGAAATATGACTTGCATGACTAAAATGATTATAATAATTTTTAAACTTTGAAATGTTTTGCATAGTTTGACTTGTAGTTGTGCCCAAGTCATTTACTGGATCTAATCCTAACCATGCTTTGTATGTTCCTGCTAACAGTTCATCAATTCTGCGTGTTAGTCCGCTTGTTGCATTACCTAAATAATCTGGATCAATATAATCTGTTCCAATATTATCTGGGTAAGTAAATATTTGTCTCATGTCAGCCATTAATAAATCCCCTGTTTTCCACGTCTGTTGTATGCATTCTGGATGATACCTTCTACTGCTTTTTTATTGTTAAGCAGGAACTCTGTTCCAGATTGTGTGTCTATTGCTTGTATAGTTATATTTACCGCAGGTGCGTTACCGCTCATTTGATTCATTGGAGTAACACCAGCTGGTCCATGAATAATCTCTGGTCCATTTTCTCCTGCTATACCAAACTTGCCTGCGCCTAGTGTTCCGCCGTTTGCAAAGAAGCCACCAAACAAACTACCCAAGCCGCCGCCTCCGCCGCCGCCAAATAGTCCACCTAATAATCCTCCAATGCCGCCGCCTCCGCCGCCGCCTCCAAACATTCCGCCACCAAATACTTTACCTAAGATGCCGCCAAATCCACCAGCACCTTGTGCCATTGAACCTAATTTGTTTTGGAAGAAATTAGCAAAGCCACCCAAGTCTAGTTTGCCTGTTTGTAATGCGTTTCCTAATGTGCTGGCAAATACATCTTCAAATGTTTGTGCACCTTGCATAGCTGATTGGTTAACTTGTGTTGTCATGGTTTGCATTTCACTAACACTTCCAACCTTCATGTCTTTGAATGAGGCAATAACTGCATCACGTAGGTCTGGAAAAACACTATTACCAACCAAGTAATTATACATACTACTTGCGCCATCTTTCACGCCGTTATACATACCGTTTGCTTTGTTAACAACACCATCTTTCATATTACCAAATGCACCTACTGTAGCATCTTTTAATTCAATTGCTTTTTGTTTAATTGCACCTAATGTATCAACAGCTTTTTGGAATACACCAACTACTGCATCAACAATACTTTTTAATCCTTCAAATCCTGCTTGAAGCGCCGGTAATGCAATCTCATAAACACTTTTCATTATTTCATATGCACTTGTAATTACATCAACAATGAATTGGAAACCTTCTTTTAATAATGGTAATGCACTGTCAACAAGTGGTGCAATTGCTTCTGCTATAAATCCCAAGTATTCAAATACTTTGGTTAAGATTGGAACTATAACTTCTGTAAGTAGTGTTCCTATCAATTCAAATACAGGTTGTAGATTACTAATTGCTGTTTGAACCTTTTCAATAATAGCAGGCATGTTTGCTAATATGTTTTCACTGAGATCCAATAACATTGGCATCAGCGGTGTAATTGCATCAGTCATCATTTGACCCAGGCCTTCTTTCAAGCGTCCAATGTTGTCATTGAATGCTTCTGCCTGTTCAGCTGCTTCTAGTGGAATAATGTTTGTGTTTTGTGAAACGTCATCAAGCGTAGCTTGTAGATCTTCTGCACTTTCATTCATGCTTGCAAACTGTTGTTGAATTAATGGACCAGCACGTCCACCAACAACTTTTGCAAAGTCTTCTGTTGTAATCTTGCCTTCATTTAAGGCATTCATCATTTCTTGTAATAGATCTGGACCTGACTTTAAGTTGCCGTTCAAGTCTAATATACTATCACCAAGTTTATCAGTAACAGCGGCAAATGATTTTTGTCCTTCTGTTCCTGCTTTTAATCTGCTTGTGGTTTGAAGCATAGCTCTATCAAATGTAGCAGCATCAATACCTGCTTCATTCATAGCTTGTTTCATTACTTGGAAGCCTTCAAATGCTTCCCCACTCATTGCTGCTCCGGCACTCCTTGCACTCTTGGCCAAGTCATCCATTGCTGTAATTTTATCACCAACAATTTTAACTGCACCTAAGGCAGCAAAAGCGGCACCTGCCGCCCCCATTGCAACCTTAAATTTATTGGCACTTCCTGTAAGCCCACCAAGTCCGCCTGAGATCTTACCAATTGATCCACTTGCGTTGTCCTTGGCGTTGATATTAATATTATAATCTGCCATTAGTTCATCCTTTTATTTTGTTGCTGATACTGGTATTCATAATATTTAGCCCAGCCCTGCAACTCCAATGTGCTTACATTGTGCAGGATCCATTCTACACTTTGTCCTATTTCTCCAGCAATCTTAAAGAGCAAGAGTGTGTCAAGATCCTCTGTTAGTTTCCCAGAGTTTCAGACGCCTTATCTTTTGCTGCATTTAATTCTGTGCAAACACGGATAATAACATTAGGATCAACTTCACGCATCAGCACATCTTTGTCTGCGTTCTTGAACATTTTCTTACCATCTTTATCTAATGATTTTTGAATCAATGTTTCTACTAGTGCAGCAACTAATTCACCTTTTGCATGCAATTCAAGAACTTTTTGTTCCTGTGCAAATGTTGATACGTTTTTAAAATAGATTTTTGTTTCCCATTCTGGAACATCAATACTATTTAGGTCTCCTGCTAGTTGGTCTCTGAAATGACCTTTTGCTTTATTTAATACGCTCATAATTATCTTTTCCTTGTTGTTTTACGTAGGGCAACTTCAACTATCCCGTTGGGTGCTTGTCTACTTGTTTTATCTGAGTCCAATACTCCAATGTATGGGACTGTGTTCTTTGCCAACGGAGCAATCTTTCTTCCGTTCATTCCACGGAATGTGTTTTGCCAACCTTGGCGTGCTCTACCTGTATCTATTGGGGTGGTAGCACGTAAATTTGCAACTAAGTCACGTGAAAAAGCGGACAAGTCTTTGGATATTTCCGCATACAGTTCTTTTTTAATTCCTGCTTGTGTTTTAGCCATTAACTTGTCCTCCTGTTTCTTATGATGTTATTAGTTCACCATCACCCATAAATGATAAAGATATAGTAATCATATCTTCAACACCTACAGAAGTTTCAAGTGACGTAACAATTGCACTACCGTTGTAAGTTTGTGTTCCTGCAATTTCATATGCTGTAAGAACTACCTCTGAACCAACAGTTGGGTATGTTTCACCTGTGTCAAAGATAGCTTCCGCTGATCCTTCCCAACTGAAGTTACCCGGTTTAACACATTTCCAATCTTCACCCATATAAGAGGCTTCAATTGTTTCTGCGTTTTGTGTAATAGTCCAAGCAGTTAATTGACCTACATTAGTAGATCCACCATCAACTGACAAAGCACCATTTTTTCCTGATATACATGCCATGTATTATCTCCTTTATGTATTATTTAATTGGTAACAATATTCTACAGTGAATATTATTCCACAACTTGCAAAAGGGGCGCTTTCACCAGTTGTAATAGTTTCAACTCTCGTGAGCCTAATATCTTCAACAATAGAATCTAAACTTCTATCTGCCATTAGTGTGTTTTCAATAGCTTCTACGGCAATATTTCTTTGCGTATCACGTTCTCTTCCACCCACTACTAGCACAATGCTGACTTCCATCAACCCTTTACGCATTAACCCAGCTGAACCCATTGACATAGTAATATCTTCAATTTCTTCATCTGTAGTTTCAATGTAAACAGCAGGAAAGGCAGTTGCGGCAAGTTCTTCAATCACAATAGGATCTCTTTGAACTACGCCAAGTTTCACACTGCGTTGCGCCTTTAGACGCTTAACTATTTCTACTAAAATATCTTCTCTGCGTGCCATTATCTATACAACCTATTTTGACTTACTTGTTTGACATCTGAGTTGTCAATAGTTCCGTCATCCTCAAAATCATATTTTATTCCTACACCAAATTGTAGTTCCCATTCTTCATTGAACCTATCTTTATAAAAAGATAATTGTTCTCTGTAGGGATCACCTTCTGGTCTGAACGTAGATAACCTTGGCAGAATATAACCATATAAGGCTTGATATACTGTAGTTTTAGTCCACTGTGCTTCAACCAATTTACTACTGTCAAATTCACTACGGCTATAGAATTTATTCCACCATTTGAATTGAATCATGTTGATAACATCAGTCTGTGCTTTGGCCAGTTCTTCTGTCCAATCATCAACTCCTTGTTGGAAAACTTCTGGAGCGTATTCTTCTAAATTTGTATTTGTAGCAAACATTTTCTTCTCCTGTTGAATAACTGAAGCGGTTGCCCGCTCCAGTTTGCTTTAAGCTATAATTAAGCTGTTCCTACAACTACACCACGTGTAGCGTCAAGGGCTGTAACACCAAATGCTGCTGAAGCAACAATGTCATTACCTACAGCTGCTGCTCTGCGTTCTACTTCTAAGTTTACGCCGCCTTGCATTGCCATTCTTAGAGCGTCTTGTGAGAACACTGCAAAGTCTGGAGTTGTAAGACCTGTGTTTGTTGCGTTGAAGTGTGAACTTACATAACATGGAACGCCTGCAATCATACCAATGAAACCAGTTCTCATTGCTGCGTTTTGTGTTTCTCCACCTGCAAAAGCTGATGAACCAATTTTTTCCATAAAGCCTTTGTAAGAAGTTGCTGCAACTATACAGTTAAGAGCACCTGTTTCACCTGCTGCACGGATTGTTCCAATTGCATCATAAAGGTCATTTAACAAGTTAGATGTTGGAGCTACTGCTGTGCCTAAGCCTGTGCCAATTGCTACTGAAACTTGCTTGTCAACTTCTGCTGCAATTGCGTTACCCATAACTCTACCCATTTCAGATGGATCAATTCCACCTAAGTCACGTAGGACTGTGCGTGCTGCAATCAAGTCTAAGTTGATTGATTTTTTAGTGTTAGTTGGAAGAGTTGAAGCAAAGTCTGCCTCAATTTCTTGTGTTCCGTCACCGTTGTTTGTTACTACTGTTGCGTCTACTGAACCCATAACAGCCACTTGTGCTGATGCTGAGCCTGCCGCCACTGATACTGATGGGATGATTAATCCTGGTAGGTATAGTGAGTTTTCTTGTGCAGCAAATACTGTTGCTGCTTGTGTAGGGACCATTAAAGCGTCTAAGTTGATGCCTGATCCATATTCATTTGCGTATGCCATAATATTTTTCCTTTTATATTATAAAATTAAACCTTGCCTTGCATCTTCATCTTTTTATAGATTTCTCTATGCTCTGGCTTGTTCATGTCAAGTTGTGCAAGATCAAAACTCTGTTGATCTGCGTTATTTGTATTACCCTGAGAGCCTGCACCACTTGGGCCTGCGCTCTTAAAATACTGGTTACTTGATAGGAACTCTTCAACTAAATGGTGAACGCTCATAGGATCTGCATTATCCGTATAACGTTGTTTACCTTCTGAATCTGTAACAATTACTTGTCCGTCTTCACTTAATTTAATGTTCTTTCTCAATAGTTGAGCCACGTGATCAGGTGCAACACTTTTAGCTTTAGATGCCGCATCAATTAATGCACCATCAATTTTGATACTCTCAAGTTCACTACGTAGTCTGTGGATTTCTCCTTCTGACTTTTCTTTTTGTTTCTTGAGAACACCGTTAAAGTCTTCCTTCTTGATCAATGTCTCTTCCTCAATCTGCTCTTTCAAGCCTCTGAGTGCTTTGTATTCTTCCATATCAACATTTTCATATTTCTTGTTGACTTGGGCAACACGTTTACCAATCAATTCATTTACCTCATCTTGAGTGAATGTCTTGGCTTCAACCTGGGTTTCTATATTTTGGCCTGCATCTACATCCCCAGTGTCTGTAGTTTCAGTAATACCATGAGTTTCTGTTGTCATGTCAATTTCCTTTATTAAGTTAGGGTTGGATCATATAATCTACTTATATAGCTTTATTTATCCTTTTACTCTTCTTCAAAGTTTTCTACAGGCACCCAATAGTGTTGGCAGTTGTATCCGCCACGCACTACAAATGCATCACCAGGCTCTTTTCCTGCCCAGCTTTCACCATTCCAGATGTTCTGTATTTCTTCTTCAGTCATTTGTAATCCCAACATACTTCTGCAAAATGGTCTTGATGTTGCCATCAACCCACCAGCATATTCAAAGCGTTCAATCTTCTGACGCTTTGCTCTGCTTTTTGCAAATGTTCCGTTGTAACTACCTACAACACTTTCTGCTTTTGTGCTCAACAACGTTGCTAATGCAGCCGCTGTGTTTACATCTCCAGGTAATTTACGTTTAATTTGTGCTACAAGATCTTTGTGTTGATCTCCTGTTGCTTTACGCAATTTACGTTGTAATCTTTTTACTTCTGGATCATTGGAATCCATATGAACTCCGCTAATTCTTCCTCTTACTTGATTTACTAATGCAGCTGTAGCCACACCAGCAACAGTTCCAAGCACTGCTGTCTTAATTACATCTTCACTAGCACTGCTGACAGTGTTAGCTAATTCATCTTGTGAACTTTGTAGTAATGCACTTTCTGCCTGGTAGTCTGCAGGTTCAACTGGCAAACTACTTTGGTCTAATAAGTCTGTGCTTACATCTCTTAAACTGTTTGCACTGGCACGCACACTTTCAGCATGACGTCCAAATGCTTGATTAATCTGTGGCCTTAAAGCCTCAACTGGTAGACCTTGGGATACCAGTTCCGCTACTTCTGACTCTAATGCTTTGGCATTGTCAAATACACCAGCTTGAACTTCTTCTAATGTATTCTCCAAAACTTTATCATGTTTTTTAACATTGAACTTTGCCATGTTTATCCTTCATGCGTGTAGCCTTGTTCAAGCAACGCTAAATGCTGTGCTTCTGATTCTACAATTACACTTTTACCTGTGCGTGGATCTACCATCACGTGTGTTTCAAACTCTTCTGTTGAATCCATGTCCGCAAGTATTTCACTTTGCAATTCTGCATCATCAACAGTGAGCGCAACAATTTGTCTTGATATCTCATCTTGGAACATTTGATTGTTAACACCTGCACTGCGTGTTTTCATTAACAAGTCTAATTCTAAATGTTCATCTCTCATATCAAATGTTTCTGGATATTCTAAACTAAAGTCTTCTGGCATACCTAATGCTTGCCAATCTAACCACATAATCCACATTTGATATTCTGTTTCTTTGAGCGTGTCAGCCATGTCTGATAGCTTTGCATTTAATAACTGACGTTCCGTTTGTAATGCAACACCACTCATTGGTGATCCTGTTGTTGCCTGTATTGCACTGGTGTGACTCATGCGTTTAATACTTGCAACACTGTTTTCAATTGTTTTTAATATACTATCTGTTGTTGATAGACTTGGTGAAAGCAGATAAGGTTTCAATCCTGGATCAACGCTTTCATCTAAATTTAGCACACTACCTGCACCAGCAACTGCGTCAGTTGAAGTTGGTTTTACCAGTGTTGGGTGTGAACTAATTCTCAAATGTTGTTCAATTTCACTTAAACAATTGTAGATAAACTTTTGTTGATTTGAAATATCTGCAACCAAACTTAATCCCACACCTTTTGTGGGTGATTTCATTGGAGCATGAAATACAAAAGGAATATAACCCAATGGATTTTCATGTTCTTCATAACTTTCAATACTGCGGTAATCACCAGTGTTTGGATCTTTTGTTACTTTGTATTTTTCTACAGTGTCTTTGTGCCAACACGTAAATGTAACACATTCATCATTTTCTGATTCTCTTACTTTGATGTATTCAAGTTCCATCTTGCCTGCAACATTACGTTCATAATACCAATCTAAAACGTTTTGTGGTGTATACATTGCTGCATAAGCACGGATGCCTAATTGAATTGCTTCAGCTTCTGTTTCTACTTTGTATGCAGGTTTGTCTACCAGTATCCACGTTGCACCGTGAACCATTGAAAGATCATTTGCAGTCTTTAAGAAACTGTCAATGCTTTGTCCTTCTTGGTCTGTGTCATACAACCAAGCATTTACCAATGGATTGTTTATCAATAATCCAATCTCACGTTTTGGTAATGTGCGGAACAAGAAGCTACGGTAAATGTCTACTGTAGTTTGCACATGGTTATCTAATGGTGTGCTGTTTAATCTCTTTCCATACTGGTCACCAGGCGCTTGATTTTCACCAATGTATTGTGTTAAATAACTACCGCTTTTATACAATTCACCACCCACGTATGATTTGTAATGATAGTTGGCCTGCTTTGCTACATTACTGTAGCTTGGATGGGTTTGTTCTATTTGTTCTAATGTCAACATAATTATATTTCCTTTATAAAGGTAGTCATTACAATAATGATCAGTTATTGCTGCTATATCAGTTATTTATCCGTTTAATAATGTCCAAACAACTGCGGTCCTTTGCCAAGCTCTGGCTGTGGTCTTCTTATAGGGTTTATCCAATGCACCAAATATCCTAATGCATCATTCATGTGGTCTAAGTTGCCGCTTTTATCTGGCACTTGTGTTCCTTCTTTGTAAACTTGACTGCTTATACATTTGATTAAGTTTCTACATTTAGGGTCCACACTTAATTTAACAGTTCCGTCCGTTGCTTTAAGACTTGCGTTCACTGCCGCTATTCTATCTTTCACTGGTGGATTGATATTCCTAACTTTAAGTGTGAACCCTGAGTTTCTCAGTATGTGATGGTCTGAAGTATTTGAACTGGTCTTACGTGCTTGACCTGAAGCATCTGGATACACCCAAATTCTATTGTCAGGGTATCTGTTTATCAGTTCTTCTGCCATTTCAAATGTGTTTGATCCTTCCATACTGATTTCATCTATTACGCTTATTTCATTTCCGTTAACTCTACTGATTGCAGCCACTAGCGGACTTACGTTAAAGTCCATTGCCACGTGTAGTATTTCATTCTTCTTAAAGTCTACATCTTGTTTCTTAATGTGTGTGCCGCTGTCCCAATTGTAGTAAATGCTTCCTGAATATTGTTCAAAGCTGGCTTCATATTCTTGTCTAAAACTTTTCTCATCTAATTCATTGCGGGCTTGTTCTATTTCTTCTGGCGGAACATTACCACCTTCTAATGTTGTGTATTGAAATGCACTCCAGTTGTCTTGAGCGTGTGCGCCTTGCCATAGTTCATATATCCATGAACCTTTGCCTTTTGGTGTTGTGATAAACAATGCATTTCCTTGTTTGTCACTCAACGCTGGTCTACAAACTTCTGTCCACATCTTTTGATCAATCATTGCCGCTTCATCCATGATCAAATAATTCATACTCACACCACGTAAACTATCTGGGTTGTCTGCTGAACGTAAATAAATCTTTGAACCATTGATCAATGTAATACAAAGATCACTTTCATTTATTTTCTTTACCCATCTGCATCTTATGAACTTCTCTTTTAGATCATCCCATATAATTTGTTTGGCTTGTCTATAACTTGGAAACACTGCAAAGATATTACTATTGGGAAAACGTGCATGCTTGGCAATTTCATGCATTGCAAGAAAGCTCTTCCCCCAACGTCTACCAGCAACAACAACTTTGAATCTGTTGCTGTCTTGGCTGACTTCTTTCTGAACTTCACTTAGTGGCATTACAAATTATCTCAATACTTTCTGAATCCATGTATTCTCCATTACTAAAGAACTGTCTTGTTACTGTTTCTCTTTTTACTTGTCCGCCTTCTACAAATATTGTTTCCAAGCGTTGTGTTTTTATCTTGCCATCAGGTTGATCCAGTTTGGTATCCCAATGGTCACTATTAATATGTCTTTTCATTGTGGGGTTTTATCCTATTTCTACTTGCCGTATTTCTTCTTGCCTTTTTTCTTCTTAGCCATTTTACAGTCCTCCCTTTATCATTCCTATTACAGTTGATACAACCAGTAGGCCTAATACCCACCATATCCTATCAGACATCTTTTCTATGGATTTTGTTTGTTTGCACATATCTTTTTCCAAGTGCGCTAAATGATTATTCTGAATTGTTTCAATTGAATGTTTAATATCTACAATATCTTTTGCATTCTGTTCTGTGACTTCTGCCCACTTGTGATCTGCTTTGCTCATTTGTGCATTCCTTTTAGTTTAGTCTGTCCAAGGTAGAATAGTTCCAGCCTCTTCATCAAGCGGAGTATCTGTTTGGTTGAGAACATTCTTACCTAGCCAAATCTGCATAGTAACATTATTCTTTTCCATAGCGTTTCTCCACTGTGCTCTGCGTAATGCTATCTTGCCTTGGCTTTTGCCTTCATCAATAACATCCCTATAGTTCCTATTTAATGTATCTACACTCACGCCCAAAACGTAGGCTATTTCTTTGATAGTGCATTGTATTTCACATAGATTGCGTAATACAGCTTTGTCTACTTTAATAGGTGGTCTTCCTTTGACTTTTTCCTGTTTGTCCTCAGTGTTGTCCGCATTTTCAATCATGGTAGATCTCCTTTATTAAACTATTGTGCCAGTGATGTAACGCCAATCACTTCCGTCATAATATTCTACTCTAGTATCATCCATGTTGTAGATTATCATACCTTCAGCTGCAGCAAGAGAATTTCTTTCTGTAGCAGTTAGTCTGGGTGGCATTATTGGCACTTCAAACCTAGCATCAGTTGAATCTATTTCCAATGCTTTATCTGTGTCTGTGTCTGAGATTTTAGCATGAACCTGAAAGTTCTCACAGTGAGCCTCAAACGGTTTGAATCCATAACCACCATAATTTCCTAACGGTCCTGGGCTTGGACTACCACTAGCTCCGTTATCACTACTGTTAGCATCATCATAGATTCTTAACTTAAATCCATCCTTGGCACCAAACACATTCATTTCCATACCTGGGTTGTTTATGTCATTGTATTCTTTTAGATAGTATATACCATAGTCACCTGCAAAACTTGTAATATTATTTGGACTGTGTATGTTTTCTGGATCTAGTGTAACAATAAACTTGTCTCTGTTTTGGTTAACATCATCCATCTCACCTATCATGCTGAATACTTTACCATTTGAATCTTCACATAGTATCTGTGGTCTGTTGTATCCAGTATCATCTACTTTGATGTTTAATACTGCATCATCTAGTTCTGCATCAGGATCTTCTATGTCCATTCCATCATTGGCTCTAATTCTAGGATTGATTGTTAAATCATTATTATTGCCTTCAAATATTGTGTATTTGTTTGATGGGTCACTAGCATCATATGTAAAGCCAGCTATCCAGTGTGGCTCACTAGCGTCATTGCTTCCACTGCCACCCATAAAGCCACCAGCATAAATGTTTTGTGGAGCGTTGTTTGTATTGGTTGCATCACTTTGAATACTAAAGTCTATACTTGCGGCTCTTTCTTCAAAGCCAGATACAGCTCCATCACTGCCTAAGTCTCTGGTTATTTCCACGGCTGTTAGCTGAGTATTCAAGCTGTTGTTTATTCTAGTTGCTTGTATACGGTTATTGTATGTCTGTGTTTCATTAGTTAATCCACTTGAAGTTTCTATCTTTCCACTTAGATCTAAACTTGATGCATCTTCAATTGCTGTAATGGCACGTGCATCTGTAAAATATTCATTGGTGCCTTCACTCAGGTCTGAGGTTGATTTTGAACTAAGATCTAAATTAGCACCTGTTTGTAAATCTACTCTGGCGTCTGCATCTGCATCATCATATTTGTTTGCAAGTATTACTGCGTCTGTTCCGTTTGTTGATGTATATAATTTCTTGTCCGCAACATCCATTGCAACTTCATATTGTTCCAGGCTACCTGCTGGTGAACCCGTTCCTCTTTTTAATTTAATAGTTCCCATTAGTAGGTTCCTCCATCTGTTAATGCACTCAAGTCTTGACTGTTTCCATTTGAAATAGCAAGGTCTGGTGATGTAAACGTTAGTGTTTGATTATCAGTTTCACTTGTCAAATAACCTGCGTCATTTGTAAACATTGAAATGTTTCCTGATTTGTTTGTTAGCGTTTCTGTTGAATC
>Ga0181377_1000160_pt1 | contig 26576 bp, 21 predicted proteins | sample LowvirmetaG_9_FD_130160 | JGI IMG/M metagenome (GOLD analysis project Ga0181377, IMG submission 130160) | Marine viral communities from the Subarctic Pacific Ocean - Lowphox_13 viral metaG | ecosystem: Environmental > Aquatic > Marine > Oceanic | place: Subarctic Pacific Ocean | collected...
TGATAAATTCAAGGTATTTACCCACGATACAGAGCCTTCATCTGATGTTGTTGCTGTAAGTGGAAACTATACTAAGGGTAATATGGACGTCGGCGCTGTTGAGGTGACTTCTCTCGACTCAAGTGGTCTTGTTGCTGGTCAGCTTCGTATGGAAGGTGATGAACCTGCTTCTGCTTCTGCAACAGGAACAGCTGGCGATATGAGATTTGACTCAGGCTTTATCTATGTATGTGTCGCTACAAATACCTGGAAACGAGTAAGCATAGGTTCATTCTAAGAATAACGAGGTTAGGCTTAGGCTTAACCTTTTATTGTTCTCCCTGTGTTTTATCGGATATTTACTAAAATTTAAACAGAAGTTAATGTGATAACCCTATTTATTATAGGAGGAGCCTCCGGGCACGAAAAGGTCAGGTGGGGTCCTTTGACATATAATATTTAGGAGCAAGAAGATATGGAGCAGAATTTAATGTTGTCTTTAGGCTCAATTATCGGTTTGTTAGGGTTATTTTATACTTTTCATAAAGATAGTAAAGTGACGGCCCAAAAACTACAAAAGATGGAGACTGAAATAGAACAACTAAAAGAACATAAACGTGATATTCGCGACTTAGGAAGAGAGATAAGCTCAATGAAGTCCGATATGAACGAGATAAGCAATACACTTATCAGAATAGACACAAACGTCTCAAATCTTATGGACGATAAAGCTTAAAATTCTTTAAAACTTTCATAATATTTCACATTTATGTGATACTTAATACTATATACCTAAAGTGAGATATAAAATGAAAGAAAATACAGATAATATGCCATTAGTTTATAAGAAGTTATTTGAGACGCTTGACGACATCAAGAAGCTTACAGATAGCATTGAAGAAAAAGTAGATAGGTTAGTAGAAAAATCCTATCAAAATAAAAAAAACAGGAGTAAATAATGCCTTGGTATGATAGATTTTTGCCAAATAAGAGTGAGGACAGCACTTTAGCTAAGAGTGTTGAGCCTTTAACGCTTGGGGATGATGCTCCTGACGAACATATCATTGAAGTAATAGCAAAAGAAGCTAAATATAGAGATATAGACCCATACGACCACGCAAACTCACGTATGATGAGTAGTTATAGCGGAAGCGGTAAGAAATATTACTTCGAAGAGCAACAAACTGATAACTTAAATCAGGGTGCTCTTATTAATATGTCTAAGCACCATTTAATTTCTTCAATTATAGGAAGTAGAATAAACCAGTGTGCAGAGTTTGGACAATATTCTCCTGATGAAGACTTAGGATATAAAATAGTTTTAAAAGACGAACACGCAGAAATGACTGATGATGATAAGAAAAATATCGTTGCTATTAATCAGTTTCTACAAAACTGTGGCACATCAGTTATTGACTATGAGCTTACTTTCGAAAGTTTTATTAGACAAATTATTAGAGATAGTTTAGTATTCGACAAAGCTTGTTTTGAAATAGTTAAAAATAGAAAAGGTCAAATAACTGGATTTATGCCGGTTGATGCGACAACTATTAAAAAAGCTCCTCTAACAGAAGATGAAATAGAAAGCGGACGTAAAGACCCTACTGGTATTAGGTATATACAGGTAATAAACAATAAAGTTGTTGCTGAGTATAAACAGGATGAACTCTGTTATGGTATTAGACGTCCTCGCACTGATATTAGACGTAAAGGTTTAGGACATAGTGAGTTAGAAGAGTTATACGGAATTTTAAATAACTTATTTAATGCAGAAACATACAATGCTGCAAACTTTACAAACGGTATTAATGCTAACGGTATTATCGCAGTTAAGTCTAAAATGGCTCCACAACTATTTAGAAGTTTTAGACGTGAGTTTTATCAAATGCTTAATGGTGTAGGTAATGCTAAACGAACTCCTCTTATACAGTTAGACCCAGATGAGAAAGAAGATATTTCATCAATTAACCTTCAGCCTTCTAACCGTGAGATGGAATACAATGTATGGATAAATTACTTAATAAAAGTAGCTTGTGGTGTTTATCAGATTGACCCAGCAGAAATAGGATTTGTTTTTGGTAGTGAAACACAAAACTCATCTTTATTCGGAACAGACCCATCTGCGCGCGTTCTAATGGGTAAAGAAAAAGGTTTGCGTCCTTTAGTTAGGTCATTACAGTCGTGGATAAACAGATATATTATCGACCAAGTTGATGACAGATATAAAATAGTATTTACAGGACTTGATAGTGTTTCTCTAATGGATAAAATGAAGTTAGAAGAGCACAAGATGAAGTATATGACCTTAAACGAAATAAGAACTATACACGACTTACCAGAAATGGAAGATGGTGATATACTTGCAGCAGCTTATACAGCAATTAAGACTGCAGTTATTAGAGAACACGGTATCCTTGTTGCTGAAGAAGTAGGTAAGGATGATATTAGTAGCGATTTAGAAGAAGCTGTAGAAGTAGAGCACGATAAAGAGTTAGAATTAGACGGTGAGGATGTTTCTCGTCCTGATGTTTCTGTTGAGAAAGCTAAAGTTGATATAGATGGGGATGGACAAGAACATCCTGCACAATACTTCGAAGGTTTAGATGAAGAAACTAAACGTAAGCGCGAAGCAGAGATAGAAAGACGTAAGCAACATTTTAAAGAGACAGGTGAGCAAATCTATGGAGAGCTACCTGGCGACGATATGGATAAAAAAAAACAGAAACAAAATAAAGGGACTAAGTCTAAGAAAGCTGATGAAGTAAGAGAAGAGATAAAGAAGCCCGGTAAAGATGAATTCATTAGAGCTGCAAGTAAAGTATCCGGCGTTTCTAAGAAAATTATAGAAGAAGTCTATGATAAAGGTTTAGCAGCATATGCAACAGGACATAGACCGGGTCAAACTCCACAATCTTGGGCACGTGCAAGAGTTTATGCATTCTTATTTGACAGTAAGAGTGGTGCTCGTAAAGCTGATAATTCTTTATGGGAAGAACATTTAGAAAGTAAAAAAGCCTTATCAGTTGCAGAAACTAAAGAAGTTTTTGTAGAAGGTTTAGTTAAGTCTGATACATATATACCTACTCAAGCTATTGCAGATAATGCACAGAAAGCTCTTGATGCTAAAGAAGAACATAATTTAGACTATGGAACTCCTGTAGGATGGAAAAGAGCACGTCAGTTAGCTAATAGAGAAGGTGTATCTATAGAAACAGTTAAAAGAATGAAGAGTTTCTTAGCAAGACACGAAAAGAATAAAGATATCCCTGAAGGTAAGGAATATAAGGACGATGCTGGCGCAGTAATGTGGGATGCGTGGGGAGGCTCAGAGGCTGTCAAATGGAGTAATGATATTGTAGATAAATATAACAAAGAGAAAGAAGAGGACAAGTAATGAAACACGACAATACATCAACAGCACCATATTATATATCAGCTGTGTATTTCATAACCTTTACAATCCCAGGTATATGTCAATATTTATAAATAAAAAAGGAGAGCAATGAGTTATTTACCACGCAAATATAATATTATCCCTAAACAACAACCACCCAACAATGGTTATACGTTAGCAGAAGCCATAGAAGAGTGGAAAGCATTAGCTAAAGAGGGTAAAATACAAGATAAACAAACTAACTCTACATATTATCTATAAACAACAACACATATCAACAATGGTTATACGTTAAGGAGAGCGAAAAAACTATGTCATTTTTAGAAGCATTACAAAAAGCAAGAGAAGAAGCAAAATTACAACAGTTAAAAAAGAAAGCATCTGTTGATACAATCGTAGAAACTAATATAAATACACCTATCAAGGAAGAAGTTAAAACAGACGTTAAGTCTGATACTCATATAACCATCTGTTTAGGTGATGCTATTATAAAACAGTCAAGTGAAGCAATGGTAAGATATAAAAAGCTTCGAGGAGGAACTGGCTCTGCGCGTAGGATTGCTAAAGCTATTGCAAAGCAAAAAATATCACATAGTCAATTAAAGAAAGCTTTTAATATTCAAAGCAGATACAATCCAAAACGTCCTGACTGGCACATAGTTGGGTCGTATGCTCTACATAGTCTCAAGGCTTTATTAGATGACGGTATAGAGTTAGAAAAAGCACTTAACACACCTTGGAAGGAATACCTATGAGTAAGAAGCTTGATGTATTTAGTAAGTTTCAGCCGGGACTTACACTAATAAAAAGTGATGATGATACATATAAAATTGAAGGCATCGCTACTACAGAACACGAAGATAGCCACGGAGAGATAATTAAGCAAGACGGCTTAGACTTTAGCTATTGTTTAAAGAGTGGTTGTCTAAACTATGACCATAAAAATGAGCCTAAGTATATATTAGGTGCTCCTACTGAAGTAAATAGAGTTGTTCATAACGGCAAACCTGCAACTGCAGTTAAAGGCATTCTTTATTCTCAAAAACAAATTGTTAAAGATTTGGTAGAGAATTTTAATGTTATGAAAGAAGCAGGCGGAGTTAGAAAATTAGGTTTTAGCATCGAAGGACAAGTTCTATCGAGAGACAATAAAAACCCACACATTATTACGAGAGCAAAGGTTTTAAACATATCACTAACTCATAACCCAGCTAACACAGAGGCTACTATCGCACTTGTTAAAAACATTTTATCAGATATGGAGGATAAAGAAGATATGCCAGAAGAAATAAATAAGTCGGAAGATAATGATTTACCGATGACTTACAGACAAAGCAAACTATTAGAAGAATATTCTTTAAAGTTATGCCAGCTACTTAAGTCATTACCTATGGATGCAGACTTGCCAGAATGGTGCCAAAGTAAAATTACTAAAGCATTAGACTATGTTCAAGCTGTTTATCACTATATGGATGTTGAGATGCGAGAAGAAATGGATAAAGCTAAAGTAGAATACGAAGAGGGAGAAAGCTCAGAGAGTAAAGCAAGAAAACTCTTAGAACTTCATCCTGAGTTGCTTGACCCAGAGCTTATGGCAGAAATACACCGTTTAATGTCTAAGGACGTTTCACCAGAATACCTTGATAACATAGAGGAAGAAGCAGTAGTAGCTCCAGAAGCTGCTCCAGTGCCTTCATTAGATAGAGATAATGACTATCCTCAGTCTTTTGAGATGAATAAAGGTTATAAATATAAGACAGAAGAAGAAATGGACAAAATGGACCGCAAACAACTTGCTGACTATGTTCGTTTCTTAGAGGGCTTAGTAAAAGAACGACCTGCTATGTCTGACTTATCAGCTCTACAACCAGAGAGTTTAGAAGGCGCAAAAGAAGAAGAAGAGCCTAAAGAACTTGCAAGTGCTGATATGAATATCGGTATGCCAGATGAAGAAGAAGAAGATATGGATAAAGAGACAACCCTTCAAACTTCACTATCCACTGATGAACTTAAAGAGCTTATCGAAGGTCTATTAAGACTGGGTATGGACGTAAAAGTTATTAAAGAATACATCGATAAGTATTCATCTTTCGAAACAATTTAAATAGCTTTGTAAGCACGAGATTTTATCTGTTTTTAACTTTTAACTGTTTTGGTAAAAATATACATAAAATAAATTAAAATTAAAAACAGATAAAAATGATAAACACTAAACAAATAAAACATATTTTAAGTTTAGACGACATCCAAATATAAATGATAAAAAAAAATGTGCAATTCTCAATAAAATTCATATAATCGAGATATATAATATTATTAGGGCAGCACAGTCTGGTAAAGAGAGTGTTTGTATAGTATTCGTTGTTTTCAGCTCAGATACAAATGCACAACCTCCACCTACGTCATCGAATAAAAAAATAACTATAAGGAGTTAAACAATGTCAGAGACAAACAAAGTTGAGGCAATCCTAACTGAAATTAAGGAAAGTCTTGAAGTAGAAAAAACAGTCTCAGAAACTCTTGCAAAAAATGCTGATAGCTTAGTCGAGGCACAAGTGGAAAAATTTGACGCTCTCGCTAAATCAGTAGAATTGCTTTCTGAGAAACTTGACAGCATTCACAGTGTTATTGAGGCTTTAAATATCCCTTCTAAAGAAGAAATTGAAAAAGCTATCGAGGTTAAGGCCGAAGAAATCAATAAGTCTGTAGATGCTAAAACAGAGGAAATTGAAGAGCTTTCTAAAAAAGTAGAAGAGCTTGAGAATGAGCCTGTTGTTAAATCAGCAACTGTTGTTGTTGCTGCAGAAGTTAAAGAGGAAGTAGTTGCTACACCTCTCAATAGACAAGATATGATTAAAAAAGCTGTAGCAGAGCTCGATACTGCTGACTATGACCGTAAAGCCCAGCTCTTTAAAGCGATTTCTCGCTTAGAGGCGGGTGTAAATATTGATAAGATAAATTTTTAAGGAGAAACTAATATGTTGCCAAATATCAATGAAAACGTTACAATTAACGAACTTACCCGCCTAAATGATGCTCTTCAAAAGAACAGCCAAGTAGGTTATCAAAGAGAAGAAGGAGGACTTGACCTTCGAGGACCACTTTCACCCATTATGCCTCAGAGCATTGAAGGAACTTTAGCATCAGCTGCTCACACTATGCGTGATTTAGCTCTATGGCCAATGCTACCTAAAGTCCAAGCTACTAACACCATCCACGAGTATGCTGTTATTGAAAGCCACGGCGAGGACTTAGACCCATTCATCTCTGAAGGTGGTGGCGATAGTTTTTTCGGTTCTTCTACTTCTCAGTATAGCCGTAAATCTGTTAAAATCAAGTATATGGCAGAGAAAAGAAGCATTTCTGATGTTTCTACTCTTGTAGGTATCGTAGGACAAAACGCTGACGCACTTGCTCTTGAGACTGAGCGCGGAACAATGAGCCTTCTTCGTAAAATGGAAGTTCAGTGCTTCTATGGTGATGAAGATGTAAATCCTCTTTCTTTCGACGGTGTTATGAAACAAATCGAGCGTGATTTAGACACAGACCGCAACCCTTACCAATTCGGACCTGGCTTCTCAGAAAATCAAGAAGACCTCGAAGGTGCAGCACTTACCGGCTCTAAGCTTCACGAAATTCTTGGAGAGCTTTATAGCGCTCCTCGTTTCGGTGCTCCTGATGCAATCTTTATGTCTCCACGTCAGTATAGCAAATTAATTGCTGATAGTGCTGCAAATGGACGTCACGACTCAATGGTTCTTGTAAATCAAGGCGACCAAGGTGTTCATACTTTAGGTGCTGGACCTCGTATCCACATTATGGGACCTATGGGACCAGTTCCTGTTGTTGCTGCGCCATTTATCAGTCGTCGTCTTAAGGCACCTTCAGTTGCTTCTGCAGGCAATGATATGAATGCTCCTGTTATCGCTGCATCAGGCGTTGATACTGCTGCTGATTTCTTACTTGCAGATGCTGACCACGGCACAGAGAATGGCTGGGGCGCAGTAGGCGTAGGCGACCACCAAGGTGATTTCCGTTATGTCTTAGTTCCAGTAAGTAAGTTGGGTTATGGAGCTCCTGTAGTTTCTGGCGCACTTACAGCTCATAATGACGCTATTCCTAAGCTTCAGCTTGCTGCTCTTAATAACTGCAAATACGTTCGCGTATATCGTGCAAAAATTGGTGCTGCTGCAACTGCTGCTCAAGTTATTAAAGCTGCTGAGCTTATCGGTGAAGTTCGTGCTGATGAGATTATCGGCAAAGACTGGTATGATGCTGGATTTGAGAGACAAGCTTGTGATAGCGTATTAATTTCACAAATGGACCAAAACACTGTTGAGTTTGCACGTCTTCTTGACTTTATCAGAAGACCTCTTGCTGAGGTAGGCGCTGCTAAGCAATTCCTATTGATGCTCTTCGGTGCTCCTTCAGTTAAGGTCCCTCGTAAGAACTTCGTGCTTCGCAACGTTAAGGGATAATATTCCTCTTAGCAAAAAGTTTTAGAGCGATAAACTTTATGAATTCAAAAAAAACTCTTTGTTTTATTTAGCCTCCTTGGTGTTTCGCTCTCCCTCACCTTGGAGGTATTTTTTTAACGACCTCATATAAACGCAGTTAAGCTTTCGAGCTTGACATATAAAAACATACAGATTATCTAAAAAGATAAAACGTAAGTTAAACAGATAACTCTAAAAAGGACGCACAATGGCTTTAGTATTACGCGACATTATTACAGTTGATTTATTAAAAAAGACTATGCTAACTGGGATAGACTTATCTGATGATGCCGGCAACCCTTTCCCTGATGAGTTGTTTGAGCAAAGTATTGACCAGGCAATATCGCTAATTGAAGAAGAACTCGAAATAAACATAGAGCCTTTTAAAGTATCAGGCGAAAGATATGACCTTTATAATGACCAAAGAATGGCGTGGTATTCTAACCAGTTAGATAGACGTCCTCTTAAGTCTGTTGATAAGTTGCAAATTAGTTATGGTAAATATAGTCCAGTTGATATCCCAGAACAATGGTTAAACATAACTTCTAATGATACATCAACTGTTGCACTTATTCCTACAGCAGAAAGCATAGGCACATTTAACTTTAGTAATGTATTACCTCTTCTCATTGACCCAATATCAAACTATAATGCAGCAAGCCGTGTGCCAGCTTATTTTACATATGACTACACAGCAGGCTTTAACTTATTAGAAGGCACTATAACAATACCTCAGGGCACAACTCAAGTTTTAGACATCGCGATTGCTGAAAAGTTATTAGATAGACCAAACTTCATATTCGAAATAACAGATGATGGTAATGGCAATATTGCTAATGCTCAAGTGCCTAAAATAAAGGTTTTCAATAAGGGTGATAAAACATTCTCTATAGAAACAGATATAACGCCTGCAGTAAGTGATATGGTTGTATCATTTAAACTACATTGCGTCCCACCACTTATCGTAAAAGCAATTCTATACACTGCTGCAATACTACCTTTAGACACAGCTGGCGACTTGTTAGCTGGAGCCGGTATAGGACAGTTTAGTTTAGCAGTTGATGGACTTAGTCAAAATATTGCAACAACAGCATCTGCAACAAGCGCAGGTTTTGGCGCTAAGATAATTTCATATAAAGACCAGCTTAAAACAGCAATGAAAACTCTTAAGAAAAGGTATAAAATGCCTAAGATTGCGAGTGGTTTCTAATGTTATTACCTACTCCTGCACAAAGCTTAACTAAAACACGTGCTGATTTTAGAATAAACGAATTTAGAAAACTAATACAGCAAAAAGGTTTAAGACTACAATGGGAGCAAACTATAAGTTGTCCTTGTTTTATTAAGTCATCATCAGCACTCGGTATGAACTTAATGAATGTAGTTGATATTGATGCAGACGAAGCAGGACCTAATTCTGCTTGCCCAAAGTGTGCAGGTGCTGGATTTATAAGACATTCTTCACAAGAAATAAAAGCTATACTAACATCTTCAGCAGGAGAAGAAACCGTAGAAAAATATGGACTTCATAGAAAAGAAAGATGTAAAATTACATTAGAGCCTGAGCATTTACCAAGTTATGGTGATAGGTTTAGAATGTTAGATAGCGTCACGGTAAAACGAGAAGTCATAGAAGTTTCAGTAGCAGGTCAGCTTTCTTTAAGAGAAACACCTACAACACGCTCTATACAACTATCAACTGGGCCGACTAATGTAAATATACTTTATATCTACCCATCTGATATAAATGGCTTAGCACAATTAAACACAGAAATACCAATATCAGATACGACGTTAAACGGTAAGGTCATAACTTTTAATAACCCTGCAAACACACCTCCTGTAGGCGCTAAAGTTGCTGTAAGTTATTATTATTCACCTACATTTACAGTCGTAGGACATCCCCACACTATAAGAGATACTTTTGTTCGGACAAATACAGTCGAAATAGCTACTGCAATGCCGATACAAGTTGAGTGCATAATGGAGATAGACTAATGAGTGTCACGGATTTACACATATCACATACAATAGCTAATGGTATAAAATACTACGTAGATAATAAAGTAGAGTTTGAAGCTTTATTTTTCGATGTTGCTCCAGCTTTAAGAGATAATTACTACAATAAGCTTGCATCGTTAGACATTAAGTTTGATGTAGCATTAAGAAAAAGGCACGAAAAATTCCCTCTGATAACTATATCTATAGACGAAAAGAGCGCAGACACATTTCAGCCATTAGGCAACAGAGGTATGCAAGGCCAGTTATCACTTTTAGTAAATCAAGACTGCGACTTAAACATTTATTGCGACGACTTAGACGCAATGAGAATACTGCAGAGAACAATTCAGTCATCAATGCTAATTTTTAAGAAAAACTTCTTAGCTATGGGATATTTAAATATGCAGTTTGTAAGTAGCACAAGTCTTGACATTGAGGATGATGTGATTACCAGTAATGTTGATGTATATGGTCGTTCATTAAGGTATAGAGCACAAAGACAATTAAATGCCAAGCCACCTGAAGTTGCTTTCAATTTACCTTGGGAGTTAAACTCCACCATCATCGAAAACTAAATGAAAAAATTATTACGTAATAAATTAAGGAGATAATATGCCATCATCAATTACATTTAGAGGCACAAGACTTTTCGAACCAAGTGTTGTCGTCGATGTTGTAAATACTCTCGATACAACAGGACAACTTGGCGCAAAAAATCTTTGTGTAGTGGGAGACTTTCCCATTCTCAAACCTGCGACAGCCTATAAATTCGGTAGTGGAGGTTTTGACCTCACTGAAGTTTATCCAATGGATGCAAAGCTTCTAACACTCGATAAAATTTATAAGTCTGCACTATCAAACGCAAGTGGTATCGCAAGAAGTATCACATACGTTAGTGCTAACCAAAGCTCTGCTGCATCTTTTGCATTAAACAACGCATCAGCAGCACTTGCACTAACATTAAGCAGCACATACTACGGAGGTCAAGGCAACAACTTACGTTTGCAACTTGATGACCCTTCTACATTGCCTGCTGAATTGTCTGCAAACGCAGACTATTATAAACTAACAATTAGAGCACCGTGGCAAGACCAAGATGGAGTATTCCTCATCGATGGTAGCAACCACTTACAGCTTACTCTTGCAGATGGAGACGCTATTGCAGTTTCTGGAGCAGGCGTTTTCACATACACACCAAGCGGACAAGCTGCACAAAACTTTACATTATCAGACTACTCACGTATGGATGAGTTTGTTGCAGTATTACCTGCAGCTTTAGCTCCTCTTGCGCTATCATTCTCAGACCCAGCTAAGCTTGACGTTATGAGCTTTACTAATGGCACAGGTGGTAGTATTAATAAGGTATTGCACGCACATACTGCAAAACTCATTGAGACTATTGAAGCTTTCGCTGATTTACCTTTTGAGGCAACTTTAGCAGGTGGATATGAAATACTTAATGACTTTGCATTAGCTGGTCCTTCTTCTGCAGGCGCAGACGGTGGAGCTCCATCAGATGCAAATTATACTACAGCATTAGAAACAGTAGAAACATCTGATATATCAACCATTACTATTCTTTCTCAAGATGCAGACCATCATATTCTTCTTAAGTCGCATATTGATGCTGCAGAACTATTAGGTAGAGAAAGAAACGGATATGTAGGCGGCACAGCAGGGACTACACTTGCTAACCTTTATACAGGCTTTGTATTACCTCTTAATGATGAAAGACTATCAGTTTGTGGCCAAAGCATTACTTTTGCAGACCATAAAGGCGCAAGAAGAAGTGAAGGACCTGAGTATTTAGCATATTACTTAATGTGTGCTCAAGGTGCATTACCTCCTGCAGAGCCTCTAACTCGTAAAGCTCTTAACATTTTTGATACAACTCAAGGATGGAGTAGAGAACGTGATAGTAATAGTGTTGCACAAAAGAGTGTTATCGCTGTTAAATTAGGACCAAGTAATGATTTAGAGGTAGTAAGGTCTTTAACTTCATATAGAAAAGATAACTTATCAGTAAATACTGAAGTTTCTTGCCGTGAAAGTATTGACATATGTTCTAAAGAACTTCGTAAATTCTTAACTTCTGAGTTAGGCTCACGTATTACAAATACAACTGTTGATAGAGTTAAAACTCTTGCTAAAAGCCGTTTATCTGATTTGCGTGAATTAGGTGCTATCCAGGACTTTAAAAACATTGCGGTTAGAAGAACCGGCGATACAGTTTTTATAGACTTTGATGTTGCACTTATTGAGCCACTCAACTTCATTCGCATTACAGCTAACATTGTAGCTGGACAATAAAGGAGATAAACAATGGCAAATATAATTACAGGCGCAAAAGCTATAGTTAAAATTGACGGTAAAGTTGCTGGGTATGCTACTGGTATATCAATACAAGAAAGCCAGCTTAATGGTCGTGTTGAGAGTTTAGGTTTTATCGATAGTCGTGAAATTACACCTATTTCTCGTATCGTCACCGCAACAATAAACTTTATTAGAATTTTTAAGACTAATGATAGAAATGGCCTCTCTGCTGACGAAGCTGATGAAGGTAGTATGATTACAACAGAGCAAACTCCTGATGGTGAAAACCCTACAGCTGAAGTTAGAACTAACAATGCTCTTACAAGTCGTCCATTTGACTTAGAACTTTATGACAGTGCTGCAGAAGCTGCACAAGAAGGCGAACTTCAAGATGGTGATAAAAAGATTTACACTGTTGTAGGATGTCGTCCATCATCACAAAGTATTGTTGTTGATAGAGGCAGTCTAATGGGTGTGCAGGTATCTGTTGATGCACTATATCTTATCAGACACCCTGATGGTTTAGAGTAATAAAAGGAGTATTCACGTTTATCTCTGTTTAAACTTTTACAATATTACCTATAAACATATAGACTAAGTCGTTTCTTTTACTGCGCATCATACGGTGTCTTAAGAGAAGCGACTTTTTTTTATTTAAAAAACGACATCTAAATATTGCTTAGACTTAATTTTATTTTATTTGTTTAAGTGATGCTTAACATTTTGTAAAACTCTTTTAAAGTATTTATATAAAAACGCAACTTAACATATAATTAAGATATGTAATACCATTAAAAGGGAGAACTAAAATGGATTTAGTAAAACTTAAAGAACAGTCAGATGCAGCTTTAGAAGAAAGCCCAAGTATCGTAGAAATAAAAAAGAAGAAGAAAACAAAGTCAATAACAAAAGAAGATGATACCTTTGAGCCTCGCAAGAAAGAAATACCTTTAGAATATTTACTTGATGACGGTAGTATTAAGAAATGCAAACTCATCTCTAAAGTTATGGACAGTAAAGCGCGCTTAGAATACGAAAGAGTATTATCAGCACTCTCTGATGGAGTTTATTTTGATAGACTACCTTATGAAACAAAAAACAGACATCTATGTATTGCTCGTATTGTTTGTCAGTTAGATACACCTCCATCTTGGGTATTAGAAGCTGCAGGGGAGGACTTAGAGTTTTGTTTTGAATTAGGAGGGAGGCTTCTTCAGCACGAAGGCGCATTTTTTCGAAACAGTGATACCCAGGACGAAGGCGCAGAGAGCAAACCCCGCTTTCGTTTTAGTGAGAAATAAATTAGAAAGTTCTCCTTTGCCGGTATTAGACACTGAAGAAATAACTTGTTGGGAGAATTTAGAGTTCTCACTTCTTTCTTTAGAGACAGAGCAATTTAATATACTTTACAAAGACTTTAATAATAAAAGTAAAGAAAACGTTAGAAAGAAACAGATTATCAAACTTAAAACTCCAGACAAAACAGAATTTGACGAAAAAATTGATATTGACAGTATCAAGGATGAAATCATCGCTGATAAGGCTATATTCGAAATGGAGAAGGCGTTTGCTGAAGGTGATAACTCATCACTCATTGATATGCTTAAAAAATACCAGTAGGAGAATAACTTATGATACCATTACTCGGAGGAGCAGGACCAAATAACGCAGCTCCACAAGGCGCCTTAGATGCACTATCAGCTTTTGGTCAAAACGGCCCAAAGATGCCAGACTTTAGTGGCAATCAGTTTGGTGGCCAGAATAATATGGATGCTGCAGGACAAACAAATCCTTTCTCTATGAGTGGCGCTGCAGGAGCTGCTGCTTCTAAACTACCTAATATGGGCAACCGAGGTGGCCGAGGTGGTGGAGGTATGGCTGGTTTAAGTGGTTCAATAAATAAACTTATTGCCTCAAATAATAAATTAGTTGCTGCTATTAACAAATTAGCTGCATCAATGGGTGGAGCCGGTGGCGGTGGTGGAGGAGGCAGAGGCAGAGGCTTTGGCGGCGGAGGCGGAGGTGCAGGACCTGATAATGATGATGCTTTCCAGCAAAGAAGCTTGCAGAACAAGCCCGGAGCAACTGGAGGCTTCCCAGGTGGAGGTCGTCTCGGTGGTATAATGCGCGGTGGTGCGGCTCGGGTAGGTTCTGATTTTGCTGGGTCTTTGGATGACGTAAAAACCGGAGCTTCACAGTTAGTGGCTGCTGGGTCTTTACATCAAGCTGGCAACTTACTTTCTGCTTTAAAAGTCCCCGGTGCATCTTCACTATATTCAGCAGCTCGATTTACAGCTAAAATGGCAAGAGCAAATTTATCAAAAGGTGTAGGTAGTGGTCAAGGGACGAGTTTAGGAGCAATAGTATCAACATTACCTGGTGGCTTTGGCGCAAAAACTGCACAACATATAGGCGTTTTAGGAGCGAGAAGAGACCAATTATTAGGACAAGAATACGGCGCATTTAAAACAGCAGCATCTATGGGTATGCAGTTTAATGGTGCTGGCAACTTTATGAACCAAATAATTGATGGCACATCTATTCGACAACTCGGCTCTGAGTTCGGTTTAGGACCAAATGCTGCAATGGATAATGTAATGGATGTTGCAACAAGTGGAGGTTTTAGAGCTACTCCAGGTGGTGTGAGCGTTAGAGGTGAGCAAAGTATGAGTTTAGATGCTATGTTTAACTTTAAAGGAGTAGGCTTCGGTTCTACAGTAATGGGTAATATACAAGAGTTAAGTAGAAGAGGTGCAGGCACAAGTGGCTTATTGACTGGTGAAAATTTAGCAGCATTTGGAGCCGGCGCCGGTTTAGGTGCAAGAGGTATGAATAGACTAACTTCAGCAGTAAGCGCATTTGCAGAGCAAGGTAGTATGTTTGGTTTATCATCTGGAGCAACCGGTAGATTGTTTAGAGAAGCTTTAGGGTTTGAAGATGGATTAAACACACCACTTTCATTTCAAGGCCACGGTAATGCATTTAATAGAAGTTTTATGACACATCAAAACCTATATCAGCAAACTACGGGTAAAGTCAGTGGTATGTTTAGCGATATGAGTGATAATATAGGCTTTGCATTCGATGTAAGGGCAGCAAGAGAAAAACTTGGGCCTAATGCAGGCGGCGTTCAAATAATGAGAGAAGCCAATAAAATGGCAAGAAACAGAACACCTCAACAAAAAGTAGCTCAAATGAGAGCAGCAGGTATGTCTGAGGATGTTATACAAGCAAGATTGTTAGGCGCTAATTTAGATGATGACCAGATAACTTTTGCAATGTCTGATAGTTTCTCAGATGGTCAAACCACTATAGCAAATAACATTGCAACAGGTAATGCAGATGCTACTGCTTCACGTAAGGGAGCAAAAAACTTAAAACTATCAAGAGCAACTGCACAAAAAGAGTTTGAAGAAAGTCAAAAAGGTTTTGCAAGGTCAAAGACTTTAGTTAAGTTAATACAGTCAGAGCAAAAATTAGAAAGAACTATATTCGAAAATTCTAAATTCACAGCTAAAACGGGCGACCAAATAGTTGCTCTCGCTGAGAGGTTTGAAAAAAATGGCAAGACACTTAGTGAAGGTATAAAAGCAACTAATAAATTAATAGATGCTATAAATGCATTAATAAAGACTGTGCCTAACCTAAGAAATAGAACGCCTATAGATAAGATTTAAGGGAGCATTAAATTATGGCAAAACAAAATCAACCGTCAAGTAGCGGCACATATTCATCCTCATCCTCATCAGGAGGTAGAAATAAAGCAGAAGAAATAGGACAAACACTTAACTTTAAAGAGACTGTAATAAATGGAGATGTTGTAAGTCCAGATGACCTTTTTTACGTAAATAGACAGAACCCAAGTGCTATTCCTTGGCCCGTTGCAGATGCTGCAGAATTAAAGGATGAAATATCAAGTGGTAATAATGGCAAAGCTGTTATAAAACTCATCGAATGGTTGATACAAAAGGTAAAAGAATACTTAAGTAATGATAACGGTTATTCGTTTGGTCAAAACTTTAACATAACATATCATAACCACGACATTACAGTCCCAATACCTTTATCACCGTTTATCACAAACTTAGCTATTACTGAAAGTCATAATGCTCCATATACTACAGCAAAAATAGCACTTAAGATACCTTTTGAGCACATACAAGTTATGTTTAGAAACGGAGGAGGGAGAATAGACCCGGGAGGGTTTATATGTATCAGACAAAAGCAAGCTCCTACAGCTGATGATATTATTGATAATAAAAGAGCACAACAGCAACACTTTTTATCACATTTGATGTGTGTTAGTAATATAAACTATATTGTTCAAACAGAACAAAGCTCTGGCCGCGTAATGACTGATTTAGTTTTAGACTGCTCATCATACATATCACCACTATTATCAGGTCAATATGTTGTATCCGAAGCTACTAATGTAGATACTTCATTGCAAACTCCACAGTTAGAAATATTAGCTTCTGAGATAAATGCAAGACTTGATGCTTTAGGGGTGCCGGCTGATAGCCCAAGACGTAATTTCTTAAAACAAACAGTGCCAAAAGGACGTAGAGCTGAGAGGAGAGGAGATATTATAGGTGAGTTCTTTTATGACACAGACTTATATAATAAATTCTTATCTTTAATACTCGAAGGTAGTATTACCAGAAAACATAGTGGTAAGGATATTAAAGACTTACTGACGTTTTTAGGATATCCTAAACTACCTTCTTCACTTACAGGTGAGTTTGACTTACAAAAATGGATAAGTGCTATAGAAAAAGACTTAGATAAAGGTGCAGTTTTTTATGTTAGACTTCTACGAACAATAGGTATATCAGAAGAAAAAATACAACAGATAGGTGAAGACTTACTTAATGTATTTGACCAAATAACAAGAAACGATGCTAACCCTACTCAAGCTAAATCTTTTGTTGATAGACCAGAAAAGTTTATAACTACAGGTGCAGCATCATCTAATGTTTCTGTCGGACCATTTGAATTTAACACTACAGCAGCAGGACCTGGCGATACAACTTTAGCAGCAGAAAACCTTATTAAAGAACTTGGACTAAAAAATACATTAAACAACGTAGGACAGTTTGTCGAAGGTATAGAACAACGTATAGGTGATGTTGTAAGAATAATAACATCTGTTGAGGACCTACCTAAAGGTATAGATACAAACAACTTAAAACAATTTCCTTGGTATTATTCATTAGGCGAGAAAGCTCTGGTTAATGAAAACATTAATAAAATAGGCAATTTATATTCTAAAGGTCAAACAATATGGGGAGCTTGTGTAGCAACATTTCAGCCAGACCCTAAAACACACGAACTCTTTCCTGTCGTCATACCCCTAATAGATGATGCTTGGTTTAAAGTAGCTAATGACTTTGAGAGAAAATTAGGTGGTATCTTATGTATTATCTATCGTAAAAAACCGATGCATCCTCAAATCGATTTAAATGCAAAAAGCCTTAATAAAGAGTATAGAGGCTATAGAAAGTTATTCGGTCAGAAAATTGATGAGCCATATTATCAGGATGTTTCATATAAGTTAGATAGTGAGCAGTTAGGACTTAACCAAGATAGTAGAATAAGCCTTATAAATGGTGTAGTAGCAGAATGGTTAAGTGGCGAGGGAGCTAAAGAATATTACGCAAACTCTGATGTATTACCTATGATACCGTATAGAGATGTTATTTCTATGGCTTTTAACCATACAAACACTGATAGAGTTAATGGTGTCCAATGTATGCATCCATATTCGACAACTCAACCAGAATTAAGTCATTTAACTAAGCCATATATAAACGTAGCTGACGCTAGCCGGTATGGTTTAAGGTTTTATCAGACTAACTATCCTTTCTTAGACTTAGCTCCATTAGAACAGGGAGCTTTAAACCAGGGTAATACTATTGCAGAACGTCTCTATATGACTTTAGGTGATGGCAGTAAATATTCAGTAGGTGTTATAGAGTTATATTTAGAAACAACTTACGGCATTAAACAGGGTTGCTGGTTTGCTATAGACTATAGTGAGCAACCAAAGAATGTTTCTAAATATATACCTCAATTTGAGAGAGAAAACTTTTTTATAGCATATTGTGATAGCATTGATTACTCATTTGTAGTAAGTCAAGATACAGGCAATATAATTTGTAAGTCTTCTATATTTTATTCACGTGGTAGCTGGGGTGGCATTATACCAGAACTACCATCATATCAGACATATCTTGAGAATAAAGAAGAAAAAATATCAAAAATAGTTTCTCCATCAGAAAGAAGAGTAGTAGCGGGTATGAAGGGCGCTGTAGCTAAGACTAAACCTGGAGAAGTTCAGCAACCTGTCAAAGCTATAGAAGCTGTAAAGCCTGAGGTTAGGTTTGCTTCTGATGAATGGGGTAGTTATGGAGATATTGAAGCTATAAATAGAAGAAATGCTGCATTCACAGATGCTTGGACCGGTCTTACTCCTGCTGAAAAAGCTATTACACAAAAACTTTCAGTGATTGGCGACAATAATGGAGTATTTTATGACCTCGATGGGGATGGCTTATATGAATGGGTGCAGGTAGAGTTTAACTATTTACATATACCTAAAGATAAGCGCCCAGCAGTTGATGGATATATATTCGACACTTACGAGGCTATACTTGGACCTGGGTATGTTAGTCCGTATCCAAGTGGATATACATCTAAGCCAGCAACTAAAGCAACAGCAACAACACCTGCAGTAGGCAGTGGCACAAATTAGGAGACAAAATGAAACAAGCACCGGTTTATGAAGCGTTTAGAGAAAACCCAATGGAGGTTGCTAACCCGCAAGTTATCGTAGGACAAATAAAAAACATTACTGTTAGAAGCTCTGATATTAAACCTATGTTATCAGTTAGACTTACAGATGGCACATTACATCACAATGTTGAGATGATAAATAATGGTGCAGCAACAGGATATGCATATATACACATACCTATAGCAATAGGTGGATTTGTTTATTGCCTTAAAACGTTTGAAAATCAACCACTTGTATGTTTAGGTGGAGCTGATAAACCTAAAGGCTTAGCTATAGAACACGGTGAAAGCACTGCAGGAGTTGATAGTGATAGAAAAGCATATAATATCAGAGACTTATTTCTAACAAACGACGGTAATAAAGTCAATCTTACACATTTAAATGGTTTAGTTTTAGAGAGTGATAAGATGATAAGACTACAATTAGGCGAAAACGCTGTATTTAGAATGAGTAGGTTTGGTAGAGCTGGAGATAATATTTTAGATGGCTCTAAATTTATAGACTATTTATTTGCATATATAGCTTTATTAGAAGAAAAAATAAATCAGCACTCTCAGTGGATACAAAACGCAACACCACAAATAGCAGCAGGGTTTTCATCAGATGCTGCAGCGAATGAATTAGAAGCTACAGCTCAAGGTAATGCAGGTAATGTTGCATTTGCTGCAACTTTAACGCAAAAAGCAATAGAAGAACGTCAAGCAGCTGCTGATGCAATAGAATTAGCTCTAACTGCAGGAGTAGCAATAAGTGAAACTACAGCAACAGCAAAGTTAGATGCAAGAACTGCATTAAACCCATATGTCCAAACACCTTATCAGGATTAAAAAACACAACACATAACATTGGTTATACGTTAAGGAGTAATAATGTTTAGCACGAAAAGTTTATCAACAGGTAAAACTCTGCCCGGAGCACGTAAAGAAACTCCTGGTTTTAATAGGTTTGGAGCCGACCCAAATTCTTTTTGGGGGCAGCTACAGAGAATACCTGCAAAGTATTATTTAGAAATACGTAAAGGTGGAGCAGTTGATAGTGTTATTTCGTTTCCGTATGACCCTGCAACAATGAAATATAATAGAGTAAATCCACACAACATAACTTATACATTAGGTGGAGTTATTAGAGAAACAAATACTATCAGGGCACACGAACTTATATTTGAAGGTCGAAGTGGTATTGCTCAACGTATATCTTATACAAGAGATGGTGGGATATCAAACTTAACAGGCTTAGATGCTTTTAAAGAATTTGATGAGTTTCTTAAACGTTATACAGAACTTTCTAACTTAGACTATGGAGTGAGAAACAAACTTATTACATCACCTGATGAATATATAAAAAAGGTGACACAAACTGGTCAAAGCTCAAACTCTATACAATTAGTTGTTAGATGCATAGAAGAAGACTTGCATTTATTTGTTGAGCCTTTACAATTTACATACGGACGTAATGCATCACATCAACAAGATATACAGTATTCTCTATCACTTAAAGCATATGACTATGCATATTCTTCATCATATAGCAATAAAATTCTTAATGGTTTAGATACTATAGATGGATATATAAATGCAACAGGCGGAGCTTTAGGCACAGTTGCTAATGTTATTGATAATGTTTCTAATGACTATATATCAGCTTTAAGAAATCCTTTAAGAAGTGCATCAGCTGCTATTAACCAAGTAAATAGAATACCTGATAGTTTAGGCTCTTTGACTTCTAATACTGCAGGAGTTATATCAGACTTTTGTCAAATAATAAAGGATGTAATGGCAATAGGTGGAGATAGCAGTGAGTTTAACAATATAGTTGATAACTTTACTGACAATTTAAAGCTATCTGCAACCAAATACGAAATAAGAAATACTTCTTTAGGTATGTTAAATGACCCAGGACCATTAAATGATGAAATTTTAGATGCAAGAAATAATGCATTTGTTGCTCAGATGTCTATTTTACTTAATGAAAGCGAAACTCTAAGAGGTTTTATACCACGAGAATATTTTAATAGAAGACATCGTGGTAGCGACTATAGGTTAGGCGAATGGTTATCAAACGAAGCTAACTTAAGCACTCTTAGTAATAACGGACCGGTATCAAGTGGCGTTATAGATAGAAGAGAAGCATATCCATATGAAATAGGTCGTTATGATGACTTAACACAAATTGCAATTAAATTTACTGGTGCTGCTTCTAATGCAAGAGTTATTCAAGAATACAATGGATGGAGAGATATAAGAAGAAATAGAGACGGTGATTATCCTCAGCCTGGAGACATTGTCTTCATACCTAATGCTCTATTTATACAAGATAACCCATTCTTAGAACCTGGAGACTTAATAGGGTATGACATTTTAGTGCCCTACAATGATGCTGTTTTAAATGATTTAGAAAACGATATGGTTTTAGTTGAGGGAGTAGAAAACATTAAACAGTATGTAAAACACGCACTCTTAACAGTTGCCGGTGAATTGCCAAGCTTCGAAACATTTGGGCTTAGAAATATATCAAAAATAAACGATACTGCTTATTTAGCTACATTAATACGTGATTTACTGATATCAGATAATAGAATTGTTGATGTCAATAACATACAAATTGAAATAGAGAAAGATAAAGTAAATGTTAGTATGGATATAAAAACAGTGCTTAATAACATCTTAACCTTCAGAGCGCCGTATCCGATATAAAAATATTTCTTAAAAATAGACAACAAAATGATATATAATATATAATAATAGGAGTTATTATGCCAAGATTTACACCGAGGCTACCTCTACCAGTATTAAGAGACTTGCTGAGTAAGGTAGTAAATAGAACAGATTTAAACGACGTCAATGTAGGGTCTTCTCTCTTTGCACTAATGAATGCAGTTGCTCACGAAATATCTTCTACTGAAGGTAGAATGTTTAACCTTCGTCAGAGTTATGCTGTAGAAAATGCAAGTGGCTCAGACTTAGATGCTCGTGTTGCAGAACTACCACCTATTGGGATTGCAAGAAAACGTGGCACAAGTGCAAGTGGGAGCATTTTAAAAATTACATTAAGACAAGCATTTAATACAATTACTACAGTCCCAGCAGGTAGCACCGTAGGTTCATCAGAAGATGGCACCGTTTATACTATTGTTCAAGACATTGTGTTTAATGCATTAGAAACAGAAAAGCAAAACGTAGCCATCGTCTGTAATACAACAGGAGCCGTAGGTAATGCAGCAACTGGAGTAATTGACCAAATTATATCAATGCCAGGTGAAGTGCTATCGGTGACAAACGAAGCTCCATTAGTAAATGGTATCGAAGAAGAAGATGACCAAAGTCTAAGAGATAGAGCTTTACGTTATCTTAACTCTATGGGTAGAACAAGCACATCTGCTTTAGAATACTTAGCAACTTCTTTTATTGATAGTAATAATACTTCATATCCTTTTGCTGCAGTTTTCGAAGATGTATCTCAACCCGGTTTATGCGAACTGATAGTTGATGATGGTAGTGGCGAATATAACTCCAAAAAAGCAGGATATGGTGTCTCATTTAGAGCTCCTACAGGTGGCGCAAACTTTATTACATTCGAAGGTCCAGCAGTTAAAGCTACATTTGAGCACGAATTTGATTTTACTATTAGAGACAGCACAGGACAACCTAAGACAGATGCTTTCGGTAATGAAAGAACTTACGCAGGTGAATATACTGTTATACCAGAGAGAGGTATAATATTCTTTGAGGACGGAGTATTGCAAGAAGGTGATGTTTTTAGAATGTTGCCATATGACATATTCGACGGGTTTATTAAAGACTTACAGAATGAAATAGAAGGTAATGTAAATAGAGGTAATATTTTACGTGGATGGAGAGCAGCTGGCACAAGAGTTAGAGTTTTGCCACCACGAAAAGAAGACTTAACATTTGACATTTCTATCAGACCTTTAAACCCAGGCAACATAAACTTAAACGCACTTTTTGAGCAAGTAAGAGAAGAAGCTATAAACTTTGTAAATCAATTAGGGCCTGGGCAACCTTTCTTGCCTTCGCAACTGATGAGGCAGTTATTAAATACGCAACCTATCGTTTCAGCAAACATACACGTGTTTGGAGCTCAAGGTGCTTGCTCACTACTTGAGGATAGATATCCTTCTTCTAACAGGGTTGTTTTTAGAACTAACAGCAATCTCATATCAGTTTCAAACATATAGGAGTTATAAATGAAAAACAAGATAAATTTTGAGTCGCTACAAAGGCTTGATAAAGTTGATGCAAACGATTTACAAGAAAATATCTACTCACAAGTAGAAGACCTAACACAAGGGATGTTCAGAAGTGGTATTCACGGTATCGCTTCACAAGCAACAAAATTAGATAATGCTAAACGCAATGGTATGCACGGTCCTATTATACCTATACCAAGTGTTTCTATCGACCAAGCTAACAATTTATTTACGATAAATGATGACTTTGCAGTTGTAGAAAGAAATACTGGAGACGTTATTACATTTGATGCTACTGATAGAGCAGAAGGTTCTCACGTAATAAGCACTGCTACAGCTCAAGCAACTGTTGATGCAGACCCTCCAGCTTACAGACAAAACGATATCGAAGGTGGTGGATTTACTGCTTTAGCTATATTTGCATATCCAGTTGTAGATACTAAAACAGAACCTCGTAATTTCTTCGATGTAGGTAGCAATGCAACAGTAAGCCAAAATACAACTACAAGAAACAGAACAAGACTAAGTTTATTTGCTGATATATATGAAGCACGTAAAAACATTACAGATGCAAATGGCAACTATCCTACACTTATAGGTAAATGGGAGTTTGGTCGTAATGAAGCAGGAGTTCGAACTGATAGTGGTGGAGGCAACTTTGTTCTTAATCCAGTAGTCCAATGGGCATCTTCAGCAGGATGGATATCTAACCTTGTATGGAATTGGGCATACCCTGATACTTTAAACGTTATGCAAGGCACAACTCACGCTGATAGGTCTTTACCTAACTCCGGCAAACTACCTAATACTATTACAGAGCCGGGTCAATTAAGAGTAGCAGATGGTGGCACAGCAACTCACGACCTACGCTTAATGTTTAAACACGTTCAAAGACTTATCGATAGAATACAAGTTGCAGGCGCAAGCGACCCAACAACAACAGACTTAGGCGTCACTAACAACCCACAGCTTGATGATAGCAACCAAGTTGTTGATGAATATGGAGTTTTAACAGGCGGTTTAAAGCTAACTAATAACTCTTTACACGCAGAACACCCTCCATATTCTTTAAGAGGCCTAAAAAGATTTATTGATGTTTATGAAAGCAATAGACCTATAACATCATCCGTTTCTGTAGAATTTCAAAGATATACAACAGATACATCAGCATTTACAGACGGCACAGCAAGAGCTACAACAAAATCAGTCCAGCACGGTCCCAGTGGTGAATTTGCCTTAGGTGTTTTATATGACTTCTATGATGTATATACAAGCTCACTCGGAGTAGCAGCTCCTTCATCATCAGATGCTCAAATGGCTTTAGGTAATGCAAGAGCTTCTTCTATTACTGGCGTTTTTGAGAATACAAGTCAAGCAGCAACGGTCACCGCACAAACTTTAGTTAAATTATATAGAAATGCAATAATATCAATACCTGATGAATATGCTGGATATAATGTTGTAGGACTTAGTATTAACTTCTTTGCACGAGCAACAGCAACCACAACTACATTTTATGGTGTAGGTATGCAAGCTGTAGGTCCTTTACAAGCATTACTTTTAACAGATGATGATGACGCACTGGATGGTGCAGCATCTGGATTTAATACAGGACGACCTGCTGGTGAAGCTTTAACACAAGTTAAAACTATAAGATATACTGATAACCAAGGTGTTTCATCACAAGTAAATGGCATTAGACTTCTATTAGGGACTAACGCGACCTTTATAAGTGCTTTAACTCAGGTAAGTAATAAAGGATATGGCTTTAACATCTCCTTAACTCTAAGAAACAATAACACATTAGCAATCTAAGGAGAACAAACAGATGGCAATTACAGTATCACTAAACAGTAATGAATTTACGATAAACCAAGATGACTTAAACCAAAATATAACAATGACAGGCACTGCAGCAGATACCTCAGAACCGGGGAGAGACGCTGATAACTTTGTTTATTCTTGGACTATTATCGACATACCAGCAGCCAGCAACTTCGCGCTTTCTGCAAATGTAGGTAGAACAGTGACGGGCGTTATGGACGTGTGGGGGACAATTAGGGTTTTCTGTGTTGCCACTAACTCTGATACTAATGAAACATCAGAAGCAGACCCACTATTAGCTCCTACATCAGCTTTTGTTGATATCAAGGTAAGACATAGTCCTACACTACTACAGAAACCTGCCAGAAGTCAAAGAAACTGGCACGATGAATATTATACATTAGTAGATTATGTTGCAAACATTGATACAACAGCTACAGTTAATGCATCCGGAGTATCTGACGCAGACCCTACTACAAGAATTGAGGGTGTTGTTGAGTTAGCTTCTATTAAAGATGTTTCTGAGGCAAGAAGTTATGACACAACTACATTTACATTAGCACAATATACTGCAGGGTTAGCACCGACATATGCTATCAGACCTACAGCATTACACGCTGCTATTTTAGATAGCTCTTCTTTAGGTATCCCAGGCGTTGATGCTGGAGGCTCAAACGTATTAGCACAGGCTGTAGAAGCAAGAGCCGTTTTAGGTGTAAGTCGCCAAGATTTAAATATTCTTGATGATGTAAATTATACTCGCGGTATAAATGATGGAGATAGACTACGTTGGGATAATGCAAATAGCTACTGGAAACCATATCAGCATCAAAGATTTGATACAGGCCTTATCTTAAATGCTGCAGATGAAGCTTTTACTCCTACTACAAATAATGGTGATGTAGGTGAGATATTATGGACTAAAAATGATAATACATATGCAAGGTTAGGATATGATACTACTAATAACTACATCCAAGTAGGCGACATTTTAGCATTTGCTCCTAACTCAAATAAAGGCATAGATTTAGGCACAGAAAATCAGAGATGGAATGAGTTATACCTTTCTGGCGGCTCAATAGATATGGAAAACGGTGTTATTTCTATGGGCTCTGGCGGTGTAATGAGTATTACCGAAAGCAGCACAACTAAAGAAGTGCCATCAATTACAGGCTCTAAGGTGACTAACGGCTTCGTTAAATGGGATGGTTCAAACTTTGTGACCGAAACTCTTGCAGGAGCAGAAGGTGATATTACTGCTGTTGTAGCCGGGTTAGGTTTAACTGGAGGAGGAACAGCAGGGTCGGTCACTCTTAACGTTGCAAACTTAGATACAACACATATTAATGCATCAGCTTTATTAACAAGTGGAGAAAGCTTTGTTGATAATGATGCATCTCTAATGTCTGCTGCAGCTATCAATGATTTAATTGAGAGTAAAGGTTATACAACAAACACAGGTGATATAACTTCAGTCGTTGCAGGCACAGGTTTAAGTGGTGGAGCAACAAGTGGTGATGCTACATTAAATGTAAGTGGTCTAACAGTAAGTGAGTTTGCTGCTAA
>Ga0181377_1000162_pt1 | contig 26526 bp, 19 predicted proteins | sample LowvirmetaG_9_FD_130160 | JGI IMG/M metagenome (GOLD analysis project Ga0181377, IMG submission 130160) | Marine viral communities from the Subarctic Pacific Ocean - Lowphox_13 viral metaG | ecosystem: Environmental > Aquatic > Marine > Oceanic | place: Subarctic Pacific Ocean | collected...
AAAGGTTCTCTTCCTTGAGGTTTATCAACTGCACCATTAAAATATGATGAGCCTATTTCTGAAAGTTGTAATTGTGTTGCACTATTTGGGTCTTCACTAACAATAAAGAAATATCTTCCATTGCCATCTGCACCTGTTATCTTACAATATCGTTGAATGTGTGAGCAATTCCATGCAGACGAATCCAGCGGTGCTGAAACTATGCTACCTGTTATATTTACCTGTTTAATTAGGTTTATCTTTTTCATTAGCTGATAGAAATATTCAAATATAACCTTTTCAGATGCTCTTTCATTATATTCTACAATCTGGAATGCACTTAACCATTCCTTTTCAGTTATATGTGCAAGAGGTTTATAGAATCCGTTGTTTTGAACTTTATAAAAGTTATCTATTACATTTAATTCTTTGTTTTCTGCAGCAACTCTAACACGTTTATCTATTTGTTTATATATACCTGTTATACCTGTAAATGTATTATGTGTTTTACCTGTATAACTTAGAGTATGTCCATCATTTAAATGTAATACACCTTCTGAAGGAAAATCTATTGTTGATTCAACGTTTAAAATTGTTTCATTTTTGTTTGTTTGGTCTGTTGTAAGTGTGTAATCAGAGTTATATACATTATTAAAGTTTTGACCAACTGAATGTAATATCTTTGATAGATTACTTTCATTACGTTTTATATATTGTGTATCTAATTCAACAGCATCCGTTCTCTCAGAAACATTCCAGTATCTTGGGCATTGATTCTTAATTGAAAGTGTTTTATCATTTCTTAATCTATGAACTACTTTTAACGTATCACCAAACTCAAAGAATTCAACTCTACCTTGTCCGAAGAATATTCTTAATTTATAATCACCTTGCTCCATAACAGGAGTGCATAATGTAAGTGATTTACCAGTTATGTCTGTATAAAGCTCTGTTTTATATGAAGATAATCCACTAAATGCATCATATTCTCTTCCACTTACATCTTCAGATATAAACTTAGCAAAGAAAGGACCAACAGGTTTTTCAAATTGAGGTGAAGGTATATTAAACGTATCAAATAATTGTCCGAATGGCCCTCTTAATTGTAAAACTTCTCCACCATTATCAGGTAATAATAAATCTTCTTTGCCGAAGATAGTTGCTAAAACATTATCGTGAGGATCTCCAAAGAATCTTTCTTGATTATGTGCGTATGTATTACCACTTGCGTCTGTTATACTTTGTGGAGCACCAAAGCCGCCACCTACAAACTCTGCTGAAGTTGCTAAGTTGAATGTTGTTGGAGATCCGAACCCCAGCTCGAGTCCATTTACGTCAAAATGTGCCATTTAATATACCTCACTTAATTCTGTTTATGTTTTTATGATGTCGTTGAGTATTTATACCTGTTTTTAAAAAACATTTAACTGGCATAAACCTCGTGATTAGCTATTAAGCGAAACCTACGTTTGCCTCAAGCTCAAATTGAACTGATATCATTGAATCAGCGTGTCCTGTATTAGGTATAGTAGTAATAACAACACCTACATATTCACCGTTAGCAATAGTTGATGAAGTGGTTTGTTTGCTTTGTCCTTGACCTAAAGTTCCTCCACTCCCACTTGAATTATTTACTGTGAATCCACTTCCAAGTTGTGTCCATGTATTAGCAAGTGCTGCAGAATCATTAGCTGCTTTTACTAAACTCATAGTTAAAGATGCATTCATCATTGACCCAACCATTACGTGTGTTTGTTTTAAATCTATTGAGTTCCCTGTGCAGTTTCTTGCAAAATATATGCAAGCTTGCGAATCAACAGGATGAGATAGATTACTTCCACTGAAAGATGATACGCTATTTGTTCTTGTAAGACCACCTGTAGAATAAATAACTCTTTGTTTTATTGTTGCAAATTCTAATGAAGTTTCATTTGTGCCAACAGAAGAAGCATACATAACAGAATTAGCAGCGCCACCTGCAGGAGGTAATAACATTGTATGTGAAACACCTTGTTTGGTTTGTGTTGATAGAATTATCTTATCTCCACTTGAATCAACAATACTTAATTTACCAGCAGTTGATGCTGTAGTTGCTCCAACGATTACTTCGTCTGATGTTAAGTCAATATGACCTGAAACTTGACCATTCTCACCAGCTTTAATCAATAATGTTCCAGCTGCTCCATCGTCTTGAATTGTTGCAAAATCTTCAAACATTGCGTTCCCTTGGATTATCGCAACGTCTCCTATAGTTACATCATCTGAAAAGTTCCCGTCTAATGCATAAACATTTCCATATCTATTTGAGCTTGATCCTAAATGGACGCCAGTTGAAGCAGGGTCTAAGTCATATGCAGCATCTATAAGTAATTGATTACTTCCATTAGATGTTAAACCATCAATGCCTGCTGCAGAAACGTCTGCTTCTAATTGCCATCCACCAGCTGAAGAGTCATACTTAAGTATTTGATTATCTGCAGGAGTTCCGCTGAAATGTGGAATACTATTTGTGCTTTGAAACTTTAATACGTTTGAATCAACAGATAAACCACTTGTTCCAAGATATAGATTACCATCACAGTATATATCTCTTACAGCATTCCCTGTGCTTCCTATATCAAAAGCATTGTTAGTCCCCGGTATGAAATCATCTCCTGAATCAATACTCCAGTTAGCTGCAGCGAATCCGTTAGAAGCATCAGCTATTTGTATTTGATATTGATTACCTGCAGATGTTCCTCCACCACCTCCTAATGATAATTCAGCAGCAGACTTAGGCACCCAAGCACCTGTATCATTATCGCCACTATCATCAGTTGCTGTTGGATTCCAGACTAATAAGTCATTAGCTACAGGTGTATGAGTTGTTGTATCAACGTCAGCTAATTCTGTGATTGATACCTCATTCATCTTTTCTAAAGCAGCTGTTTTAACGTGATTACGTAATACGTTTGTTTGTGCGCTTGTTAGATTACCATTAGCTGAGTTGTTTTGTAATACAGCTGATAACTGCTCGGTTGTTATTGCTAAGAAATCATTGCCGCTTGTTGAATCAGTCGGTCCAGCAACAGTTGCTATTTCTGCTGCTGTCGCTATTTCAACATCACCACTTGCTAAGAAAGTTGCTGGTGTGCTATTTAATCCTTCAACAACATCAACAAGCTTCCAGTATTGAGGATGCCAATTGCGTTGTGATTTAGAAGGCTTTTCTAAGTCTTTATTTGTTGATTCAACTCTTATGTCAAAGAATGAGTTAAGAGGTGCCTCAAGTGGGTTAGAAGTTGATGATTCATTCGTTGCAAGATTAGTTGCGATACAAAATATTCTATATGAACCCCATAAATCAGCAGCTAATGAAACAGAAGAGCCGACTAAAGCTGATAATGTTGCTGTTGATGAAGGTGGCTTATCAATAATATGCCAACTAAAATTAAATGATGCTCCTGAATCACCACTATCAGTCCCAACCCCTGTTAGTGTTATTGTTTGTGGTAAATTTTCTTGTGATAATGGTTGAGCCACGTCAGAAGAAATTGCTATTGTTACTGCCATTTTATATGTCCTTTATGATAAATAATCTGGGTCTTCAAGCTCAACCTGAATTTGAACTGCGAATTTATTGTCTGTTGAATTTTCAAGAGCACTGAAATAAAATATATTGTTGAATGCTAATTTAAAAGCAGCAAGTTTGGTGTAAGGAACTCCAGTTGAATCCATACCTTTAGCTGCTTGTATCCTATTAACACTTGCATCACTATAAATTACTGTATCATCACCACTTATTGCTGACCCGTCGTTTGGAAGCTTAAAATAAGAGAAGCCACCCATATTAGGTTGAGTCCCACTATTGTTATTAGTATTTTTTAAAAATCCGTTTATATTATTTACTGGACCACCAGCTTCTGTAGTTATGAAATGGACGTTTAAGTTTCTGATATGATAACCAGCAAATGAGTTAGCCATACTAACGATAACTCTTGAAAATATTTGTTTTCTCTGTAATGATGTATATCCACCTGAAGATGAGAATGCGTTTTTAGATGAAGCAACAGTATTTGGGTCAGAATCATTTGTATCACACCATGTATAGTCTAATGCAACAGCAAATTCTGCTATTTCATTTCTATTATCATAAACCTGTTGAACTAAAGGTGATGAGCCAGTAAAGTCATAAACAATTGTTGCAGATGCTCTTTTTATTTTGTTTGAATTTTTTACGTTTGATGATGAAACTTCACCAATCTCATAAGTTAAACCCTGAAGAGATTTAAGTGGTCTTGCATTGTATCCGAGCAAAGTTGTTGCTTGCGAATCAGAAACACCATAAGAAACAATACGATTTAATTGTCGTTCAAGTTTCTTAAAAGGAGTATTAAATCCTAATCCTTCAGTTCGTGTTGTTGAATATCCACCTACAGCATTATCTCTGTTATTTGCAACATTAGGTAATGACGTATCATCAAATTCAATTTGTGGGTATGTAAAATCATAATACGATGCAGATTTAAAATTAGTCGGGATAAAAGGTGAAGTGGAGTTTGTTGTTAATATATCAGCAGTTGCAACGTGCCCTATTCTTATAGGATAGAATCCATCACTATTCTGAACGTTAAAGGTTTCTGCAGTGTTTGCTATAAACTCAATAGATGATTGTTGTCTTGTATTTATAACTCTGTTTGTAGGAGCATTATCAACTAAAGAAAAGAATTCTCTACTCTCTGAATCAGTATTTTCAGATTTAGGATAAGCATAAAAATATATACCTCCTGGATCTGCCCCACCAGCAACAAGAGTTTGATGTGTAGCATATGCAGCATTCATATCAGCCTGTAATAAAGCGTTATCAATGTCTGTTTGGTCGAATGATAATGCTTCATTTTCTGCAGTCAATAACTCCATAGCAGAGAATCTTGCAATACCATCAGATACGCCTACACAAGTTATTACACTTGTTGGACCACCTTGTGGAATTGAAGAAGAACGATTTGTATTTACAGAATTTGCAAGTGATTTAAGCTTATTAAGCACACCTTGTTGAAGTTCATTTGCATCCTTTAAATCAAACCTTTGTAATGTTTCAAATAATATCTTTTTAATCATTTTAGTTTAATCCTTTATATTGTTGTATTTACTGCGATTGAAGATGAATCTGCTCTCAAGGTATGCTTAGCACTTGCAGGGAAGATGTCTTCTAAAACTGTATCTGTTGTTGCAACCTTTAATCTACAAGATACTATAGGTTGTGTATTCATTAGATGCTGAACGAGTGTTGCTGTTCTTAATTCTTGACCGATATCAAGTTCATTTATATAGTCAATGCAAGCTAATCTAACTGCTTCTCTTAAATCTTCTGTATTTCTATCAGGTTGCACTATTATTGAAACATCGAATTTAGCAATCGTTAGCTCTGGATTCACGATTCTTACTCTTGTTCCTGCGGCTCTGAATCCAGTTAAAACTGCACCATTATTCACATTGCCTTCAATTTCTTCTTGAAGTTCTGCGATTAATCCTCTATGAACGTTGATTCGTTTAATTTTTAAAATATCATCTGATTGTAAGAATCCATCCTTAAAGAATATTAGACCTCTTTCTGGGATTGATACGAAATCTTGCTCTCTTATCACAACTTCAGCACCGCCTCTTGTTATCTCAAGTTGAGATGCTCTAACAGGCTCTGTTGCAGGTCTTGCATGACTGAAATATCTACTTCCATCAAGAGAAACTGTATATTGTATATCGCCAACTCTTTCTGTCGGAGGTGAAGCTAATCCACTTCCATCATCAACAACCAATTCAGCGTATCCGGGTTGGGTTGGATCTTCGAAGATTCTTGCAAACTTAAATGATACGTTTTGTGATGAAACAAAAGAAGTGCCTAAAAATTCAAGTGCAGATTTAGATACTCTTCCTAATGAGTTTATGTATCTTAATGCTCTGTTTCTTAGAGATATATCTGTTTCTAAATCAATACCGTTTCTAATAACTGCAGTGTTAGTTACAGCTATAATTTGTTCTGGCATTGAAACGATAGTATCGATTGCACCAAGGTTTGCATTTGCAATAGCACCTGAAGAATTAGCAACAATATAAACGTTGTCTAAATCAGCAATTCCGCCTGGCATTGTTACTTGCTGTGCAGTTCTATATTGCTGGCCGCTATTACCTTGAGCTACAACACTTCCTGCAGGAATTATCAATGCTGTATTATAATCAGCATGAGTTGAATCACGAGTAATCTTTAATGAGCTCCCAGCAGCATTTGTGTCTCTCTTCCTTGAAATACCTATAGGAGGAAGCTCAGCACAACGTGCATCAAGTTCTGACCCTGTAGAGTTTTGTAAAGAAAAACCTCTGCGAAGATTAAACATTCTTGCTTCAGTATTTGCTACTTCCATTGAAATAGCATTTAGAATAGTAAAAAGTGTTGAGCCAACATTTACATCGGATAAATCAGTTCTTGATACTACCTTTGCTGTTAAATCTCTAAGCACTTGTTTTTGTGTTCTTGGAACGAATACAGGCATCTTTTAGCTCCTCCTAACGTTATTATATATCATTTTGTTTTTGTTTTTTAAATATTTTTTGTGATTAACCACAGCCACTGATAGGCACTCTGACCTTTATAGTAATCTCATCTATAGCCGATACATCACAATTTACAACTACTGAGTCTTGTTCGTATTCAACGACTATGTTAGAAACTGATATTATTCTTGGGTCTTGCATCAATGTTTCTCTTAATATTGCAGCAACATATGCTTCATTACCTATTTGAGGAATAGCACCAAGTCCGAATCCGAATCCAGCTAATTCACCTCTTCTTGTTAGTAATGTATTTTTAATAATCTGCTCAATGTTTTCTTTATTGCCTATTAGCGTTACATCTAAATTTACATGGTCAATACATATATCATCAAAAGGCATATATAAATCTATTCCGATTGGGTCAAGAATTTCACCGAACGGATTCGTTTGTCCCATATTGTTTAAAGGGATTCTAATAGTTTGTCCTTGTTCTATAAATCTACCTTCAGAATTTCTTCTATGGTCTCTAAAATCATTAAATTCAGCAATAACTCTCCATTTATCTGGATCTCCATAGAACTTCTTAGCAATGTTTGTTAAGTCTTCATTAGCACCTATTACATAAGCTGCTGTATTATCATTTCTAAAGTCGTCAATATTAGGTTCATTTATTAAACCTTTAGCTAATTTTGATAGGTTTGCTTCGTTTGATAAGTATTCACCTAAGTTTAGTAAATTATTTTCGTTTTTAAGCATTCTGCTTTCAAAGAATTTTCTTGGAATAGACCCTCTTAAGATTTGTGCCGTTGATTCAACTCCTGAAAGACCTGCGATGATGCTGCCTAGTTGGTCTCTATACGTATCATCGCCTATAACAATAGGAGTTGAATGAACCTCCAGAGCTTGTTGTGTGTTATCAAATGTAAGAGTTGTTACATAAGTTGTTTCAACTCGATGAAACTCACCTAAATTGCTTTTCCATACCTCTTCAAAGTTTTGTGCTGTTGAATCTTCACCGAATCCTGCTTCAAAACTTGAGGCAATAAACTTAGCACTGGCTCCAACATCAGCTAAGTCTGCTGCAATACCAGCAACATTACTTAGTAAGCCGTCAAAAGCTGTTGCAAAATCTGCTGCTACTCTCATTGCACCTGCAACATTTCTAATTGTTTCTCTAACTCTTCCAACATAATCATTTGAAACATTGTTTAATAAGTTATTTACTACTGAAATATTACCTGCCATTCCATTCATTATATTATCAACAGTATCCATAGCAAAGAAGAAAGGATTTGTATATTTAGTTGAATAACCATACGCATGAAAATCACAAGTCCAAGCATAATCAAATCTGTTTGTCTCCACTGACTTTTCCCATTTAAAATTTACAGGCTCAACCATTAAATGTAAATCTTCGTCTAAACATCTTAGCACCATATAGACTTGTTCTTGACCATTAGCTCCGAATTTTGATAATCTATCTTTGTTTCTATCATGAGGTATAGAAGGCATTATGTTTTGTGTTAAACCAAATTCAGCTGCACATATTTCTTGATAACGCTTGAAAAACTCATCAAATTCTTGGAATACTTCTTCACCTTCGATGTATAATAGTTTTCCGTCTCTTGAGTATGCATTTCTTCTGCCTAAACCAGTCCTCCCTGAAAGACTTAAATCATGTCTTCTAATGCTTGAAGCTTCTCTAACAACTCCTCCTAATGTATATGTTATATTTGTAGGTTGTGGTCTTGAATAAGCTACAGATTGTGGGTCATATGGGAACTTCATTACTGCAATTACTTCATCACCTTTTCTAACTTCTAAAAAGTATCTTGCAGGAATCTTAGTTAAGTCTGAAAGAAATAACCCTACTCCACTTGATGTGCTCATTAGAGCAGCTTGATCCACAAAAGCAGCAATGGTTCTTGGAGCTCTTTCACCATCAAACTTGACGTCTTTGTATTTATTAGCAATAGGCCTATCTGAGTTTATAGCCATTGTGCGTTATCCTTTCTTAGAACATTAAGGTGTATAATCATTTATTTAGTAAAAGTTTAACTGTGTTAAACGTCATAACTCTCACGTTGGTGTTTTAGGTAATTTAATTGTTGTGCATAAAGCAGCAGCCTGTTCTTGTCCAGTCTGTTGTTTAGTTCTTAAAGGTAATCCTTGAAGTGTTGTGTTTCTGGATGTTGTTGATTGATGAGCCACGACTTGTGTATTATATGCAGCAGCAGCTGTTGTTGCTGCAGCAATCAAACCTGCAGGACCACCAGAAACACAAGCATCATAAAAAGCTTTTGCCGCTGCACTTTCAGTAGCTGTGAATCCAGAAATAATACTCATCATTTCTCTTAGGTCATCTTGTATATCTCTTATTTCATCAAGATAATCATTTATAGCAGTAATATATGCCGCACCTTTCAGAGGATAATCTTCACATAAACCTTTTTTACTTATTCTAAGGATACCACTTGGCCCTAACTGTAATCTAATGTCTTGAGTAGAAGATTGTGTTATACCGTAATCTTGTGAAAGATTTATTTTGTTCCCTTTATTAGAAATAATATAATCACTTGCAACAACAGATTCTCTATCAAAAGAATTATCAGAAAACTCTACGTTTCTACTTACTTCAATTTTTGAAGGTTTATATACAGTGCCAAGTATATAAGGCTGAGCGTTGTGTGATGTTTGCATTATATATACTTCATTACCTACATCATAAGAAAGTTTTGTATATGAATCAGAAGAACCGCTACCTTGGACTATAGATTCAACGCTTTTATGAAAATTACCCATCATATCAACAACATCACAAACAACCATATTATCAACATTTCTTATTGAAACACGTGTTATGTTGCCTCTAACAATTGTTGGTCTTGCTTCGTTTGTTTCTAATGGTCTGTTTTTATTATTTAACATAAGTCTCCTTTATTCTTGTGTGCCATCTTGGTCCATTAAAGTATCTACTAATGCTTGGTCCATCGCAAATCTTGTCTTAACAGCATTAAACAAAGCCATGTCATCTTTAGGAATACCATCTGGATTCCCTGAATCAATTAAGTCTTTACCTTCTGAAGGTGTCATTTGTCCTTGTTGGATTTTAGATATTGCATAATGTCTTAAAGCTTGCTCAGTAATTGATTCTTGCCTAACAATAGGTTCAATCTCTGGCACAATCTTTTCTTGAGTGCCAACTGGACGTCCGTTATCCTCATCATCATCAAAATTATAATCATCAACATCATTATCAAAATCATCACCTTCAGTTAAATCTACCTTTATATGTGGTCCTTTAAAATAAGGGAAATCAGGTATTTGAGCTCCCATAGATCCTCGAGTAAAGTCTATGATTGTCCTCATAGTAATAAGACCATCTGATTGTCTAACATCATAATCATATGCTATACTTTCAACATAAATAAGCATGCTTTCTTTTGCATAAATATCAACATTATTACCTCCACCTAAGAAAACTTCAACCCACTGACCGGGAGTTATACCTTTATCAATTAATGACATTGCAACTAAAGTCCCAGCAAAATATTTTTGGTCGTCTCCCATAATAAGATAACATCTCTCTGAAAGATGTGTATTTAACATTTTATAGTTAGGAGCTTCACTGGCTTCAGGCTTAGATGTTGGAGCACTTCTAAATTCATTATAAGGCCAGACTGGGTCATATGAACGTAATCCATGTCTAACAGCACTCGGAACGTTTTGAATAGCATCTCCGTCTATAGCATATCTTAATTTAGAGCCCATATTTTTTGTCTGAGGATTTATAACTTTAACGCTATTTACTCTTGCTCTATCATTTAAACCATATGACATTCTAATAATCTCATCCTGATAGACTTGAGGTGGTAATGAGTAAGCCCTAATATAGTCAGGATGTTCTGAAGAAATCTGTGGATCTACATAGTAAGGTAAAGCTTCTCCATAAGAGCAATCTTTATATTCTGATAACTTTCTTCCGTTTAAAACATCTTTCATTTTTTCAGACGCTGTGTGATATTGTAATTCAGGATTTACATTAAAATTAGATGCGCCTAATGATGTCCTTCCTTTTTTCGTTGCAAAATCAATAGTTCTCTTACTAATACCATGCTTACCCATCATTGGATGCATAGGCTTCATTCTAAGAATCAAAGTAGGAATTCCGCCTAATAATCTATGAATTCTTCTTACTTCTATGTTTTGTTGTTTGTAATAAGCTAAATCTCTTGCTGAAACTGATAAGATTGTCGGGAAGAACTCAATAATATTACTATCAGTTTGAAATGTTCCTTGCATTAAGTCCCAGACAGTTGTTGTCTCCATATTTACGTTTTTAATTCTATTTATATCAACAAAAGGTATATCATCATGAGGCATGCAACCCCACATTGGATGTGAAGGCGGAATATGGTCTCTTGTTGTTGCAATATGAACAATAGATGATATTTTTAAAACGCCACCTTTAGCATCAAAAAAGGTTGGATCCTCAAGATATCTTTTAAATATTTCTATTTCTTCAGTTGAATCATCGACTCCAAATATATTATTGTCATCACTAATTTTTTCTGCATAATATGCTGCAGCAGCTGTTTTTATCTGGGTATAATTTACAACTGGTGAATCAATAGCAAGTATTTCATAAACACTTAAAATACCATTAAAATAAAACTCTAAAATCTTAGGAGGAACTATTAGTGCTAGTCTTCCTATTAACTCTTCAAGACTAAAATTACTCCCTGCATATACATTTAAAAAAGAAGCTAAATCCATGGGTTCTAAATTTACTGAAGGTGGTAATTGAGGATATGCAAGGGCATCAGTTAAGAGTCTTAGGCTTTTTCTTAGACTTACTTTTCCAGATGCTGCTTGTGATTCTTGTTGGATTAGAGCATACCAGTCAGGCCAGTTTATCATATAACTACTACTTTCTGCAGTCGCTTCTACTATAAACGTTTCTTCCTCACCCTCAATCTCAGAAATCGCTTGGTCTCTCATACCTGTTGGCTTAACTTTATATTCAGCATACATTAAATTATGAATAAATGAATTTGCTAACACTGATATTGAGCATACACTATTACCTTCAGAACTAGTTGTTATCTCATAGTCTATTCCTGTAATTGTCCCAATAAACTGTAAGTTATCCATTGCCATCCCAGCTGAAGCACCAAATATAGAATCATAAGGTGAGTTGTTTGGGTCATTAGGACGGTGTCTTATAATAAGCCATTGTCCCGGCTCTGGATGTCCAGATGGTCCAGAAAATAAACCTGTTGCTATGCTTACAGGAAGTTGTAATGTCATACTTGCTGATTGATATGGTGAATCTTTTGTGTTAGTCAGCTCAATTGAAGTTATAAACATCTGTAAAGGTATGGGAACTGGGAAGTTATAATTATGAAGATTCACTATAAAGTTATTTGCGTATGAATCTTCTATTCTATCAAACTTCATTGAACTCTGAATCAACTTAAATAATGGCGATAATACTTTTTGTGTAGTGCTCTCGGGATTATCTGGGTCAAAAAAATCCCTAGTTTTAAAAGTAAGAGGATTATAAGGGAATGGTGGGAGTGGTAATTTACCTTTTCTATAATCATCAATATCATCATAACGACGTCCTTCAATGACACTCTCATCGAAATTATATGAGTCTCCAACATCTTGCTCAAATACAGATTTTTGGGCTTTATTATTGCCGGGCTTTGGGCCTGTCTTTGCCATTATCTAATCCTTTTCTCAGATAGTCTCTGTTTTATCTTTCTTGTAAATCCAAGAATATATATTGATTCTGCATAAAGATTTACGTAAGAACGTTATAACCTTCTTTAAACGTATATCCATCATGATTTTGGTGGCTTTTTCTCTTTAGCCTTTTTCTTAGGTGCTGGCGAGAATGTGTCTTTAAGGAATGCTTCAATATCCTTAAGTGTAGCTTTACTAATCTCATTTGCTTCCTTGTTTGCTTCAGCAGCTGTCATCATCCTGAAAGTTAATTTATTAAAATTCTCCATACGTTGAATCTCTTTTTCTGCTTTAGCACCACCAACAGATTTCTCTGCCATAGCTCCTAATGTGGTTCTTTCTTTTTGTGATAAATTCTCTAATCTATCAGGAGATTGTAATATTGTATCAACAGTATCAGGAGTCATACCTGGGAGTGATAGTAAAGCGTCTCTTAAACCTTTTCCACTGAATCCAGCAGCTTTAAAACGTCTTCTAGCAGATAGAGGTCCCATTTCATGCATTGTCCTCATTGAGCCTGCAATATCTCCATCATTTTCAGCTAATACTGATGCCATTAAAACATCTTCGCCGAATCCACCAAGAATGCCTTTGATGCCTGATGTTCCCTTTTCAGCAAATTGTCTCATTTCATTTGCTCTATTACCAAAATTACCACCCATAAATGATTGAAGTCTTCTTGCTCGACCTCTATTTATAACTGTATTTATCTCACCTTCCATCTGCATCTGATCAGCACTAAATCCTCTTTGAAATAACGTAGGAGCACCGGGACCATTTAAACCTATTTCAGCATTTCCTCCTACAGCCATAGTAAAGCCACCTGAACGAGGATTAAACCCGCCTTCAGACATTTTGCTAAAGAATTCTAATCTTCCTTTGATATGTTGTTGAGCTCCAGCACCTCTTAAATCCAAAAATGCTGCTTCATTTATTAAGTCTCTTGCATCTGCAGAGTGCATACCACCCATACCACCACGACCTATTTGTCCAGCTAAACCTATTGTTGATATAGAGAATCCACGTTGTCTTGCATTTAGAACTGTATCAAGTCCCATTGCTCTATTATGATTATTTCTTCTTAAAGATGCTGGATCTCTAAAATCATTAGTTCCAGCTGCTAAAATATCTTGGTCTAATGCGCTACCAGAGCTTATCAATTTTAAAGGTGCTCTTCCATATGCAGCTAACTGTCGTGCTCCAGCACCGGTCATATTATCAGCAGCATTAGCATGTGGGTTTGCTGCCATACCTGCTAATATATCACCTTGAAAAGCTCCGATTGATCCATCACCCTCTAATGGTGAAGCAAGACCTCTAATTAAAATTCCGTCTGGGTCTCCTGCTCTTATTGTTTTTTTGAATATTCTTTTACGCCTCCGACGCTCGGCTCTGGTTCTTGGATTTAATATAGTATTTTCACCAGCAACAACATTATGTTCTATACCTCTAAATCCTTGAGCAGAAGCTATAGCATTCATTTCTTTAGTTGCTTGAACATTACCTATTCCTAAAGTGCTACCGAATGCTGCACTCATTTCAAGAACTGACCCTTCTTCGTTTATATCTAACAAACCTCCTTCGCCACTAGTGTTTATACGTCCTTGTGGATCCATAAATCTTGAATATCTACCTGTGCGCATAGAAACGTTAGCCATAAACTCGAATCCAGCTTGCTCCATAGGCATCATCAGTTCGTTCCCTATTGATGCTAAAAGAGAGAATTGCCTTCCTTTTCTTTTAAATCGAGCTGCCCTTGAAACTGCATTAGCTCCTTCGCCTCCAGAAAAAGATGCTCTTCCCTGAAAGTATTGACCGACGTTAGTTGAACCTCTAACAGCCCCTCTTGCTCCAGCAGTAAATATTTCTCTATCCTGTTCTAATCTTCTTTGATATTCAGCTGAATTTTGATCATTGGATTCAACGCGAGCCGCCTCACCAGCATTAGATACTATTTTATTACCGAGCATGCTTGCGCTTCCACCGATACCCATTGCTCCTAATCCGTATCCTGATACTGTAAGCGAAGTCCCTGCTGTAAATGGTGCTGCTGCAAGCCCTCCAATGACCGCTAAACCACCGAGCATCATCGTCCCAGCGCCAACACCAGAAACTATATTACCTGCACTATCTCTTTTCGCGTTAGCAACATTTTGATTGACACCCATAGACCTGAATTGACTGCCCATACCACCTAAGCTTTGTTTGAAAAACACTTCTTGATTCTGCGCGGCCATCGCATTTGCTTGAAAACCCATTTGTTGCGTATCAAAATCAATCATAGCACCTGTGCCTGTGACCGCCATTCCAACTGCTTGTCCTAAAGCGTTCATTGAGAATTTACCACCAAAGGGCCGTTGTTTTTGTCGTTGTGAAGGCTGACCTCCGCCTCCGCCACCACCTCCGCCAGGGCTTTTTTTACCTCCTCCCAATTTACTTGCTAAGTTATTTAATGCTGCAACTAACTTTTCATTACTTGCAACTATTTTTGCTGCTGAAGAAGCGATAGCAGCACCTGCGCCGCCGCCTCCTCCTCCCATAGAACTTCCTGCTCCACCAAATGATGGAAGATTAGCGCTAGCCGCAGCAGCACCTCCACTCATACCAAATGGATTAGCGCCGAATGATGTAGGAGAACCTCCCAAACCGCTTGAAGCTTGCGCCATTGGACTACCCTGAAATTGATTATTACGTGAAAAATCAGGGAGTTTTAATCCTGCTGCATTATTGCGCAAAGAATCTAAAGCAGTAAATCCGCTTTGTTGCCTCTGCATATCTGGTGTTCTTGGTGCCATATTATATACCTCATTACATTTTAAAAGCTTTTAACATTTCAGAAACGTTATTACCATTACCAGCTGCAAGTTGTTTCTCCATTTCAAGAATGAATGGGTCATCTTTAACACTTTGTGGAAGATTATCAATCTTTTTATCCATAGTGTTTCTTTTATATCTTGCAAGTTTTTGGTATTCTGATAATGATTTAGAATTTAGGTCTTCTAATTTTTGTTTTCGTTCTTTCCAGAGAATATTAAATTGAGTGTCCTCAAGTTTAAGCATACACAGCTCAAGGTTCTCCCAACAAGTAATATCGCTAGCGCTTAGAACAGGTAATGGTGTAATCTCTAAAGAGTTTCTAATCAATGGAAAACCTGGGCTTTCCCTCTGCTTTCTTATTCGTTCTACTACTGTTTCGAAAGAAACGGCTCTCATGATCGAGCAATTTACCTCCTATAGAAAAACAAAACTCTAAGTCTTCACCTGCTTTTTCTAAGAGCCATTCAACTGGATCTACTATTTGACAAATCATTCTTGCAACACAGATATAACGATTTCTTGTATCAACTGGAAGTGTATCAAAAGGAACTCCTCCGCTTAAATCGCTGATAACTCTATCATATCTAATTCTCTCTTCGTGATTCATGATTCGTGATGTTACAACACTTTCCATATCACCTTTTGCATCATCTGTGTAGGTTACTTTAAAGTTCTCAATACGTTTTGCATATTCAAAATCATCTTCTAACTCTTTTTGAGTCTTGATGTTTTTTAAATCGTTTGGACTTGAAATCTTCTGATCTCGTGCTTCTTCTTTTAACTTTACTAAATCCATTACTCATCTCCCGGAAATATAGTTTCTATAGTATTATATATACAGTAAATACGCTTTTATATAAACATTTTAACATTAAACGAAAAAAAGTATAATCTACTTAACTTTTAATTAGTTATTTAAGCATACAAACCCTTACCTATTAGCTATACAAGTAGAAAAGAGAAAAGCTAGCAGCACTTCCACCTTTTACAAATAGGATGTGAGTTCCTATTTAAATCTTTCAGCGAATACTAAAAAACACCCACAGTTTAACATAAAGGAAAAGAGATGGGTGTTTAATCGGATAATAAGAGATGTTTAAACAGAGATAAACGTCGTTATCCCTATTATATTATTATCAAGGTCTAACTACTTCTGTTGGAGGTTTATGACGAATCAGATGAGTTGCATCGACTGTGCATTGAACGCCCATCATTGACCCTCTATCAACAACAATGTTTTGTGAAGAAATTCTGCATCCTTTAAGAGTATAAATTTCAACATCATTAGCAGCAGCATCAGTCCCAACAGCAGTTGGTCGAGCAAGAGAATTTGCAGCATCATAAATTGTTAAGTCAAAAGTTGGGAATGTTAAAACATCGTCAGTTCTTTGTTGTCCTGTTGATGTGGTATTCACTGAAGAATTTACTACAACAACTTCGTCTGTATCTGTTGTTGATTCTAAGCCGTCAAAGTTGTCATTATCAGTATTAAAGATACGAATGAAATTTACTGTTGCTGAAACATTGCGTCCGATTGGAACGATTTCACGTGTATCTACAAAGCCGAGTGAATCAACACGACCATTAAAGGTTACTTCTGAGATAGAAATACCTGTGGCATAACCTGCAATCTTTTCTGTCCCACCTGTCGGTGTGATTTTGATTACGGCTTTAGCGCCTGTTATTACATTTACAGCCATTTTAATTTTCCTTTCTTATTATCTTAAGATGGTCGCGTTGATGCGAATAAAGTTAAGTGGATTAGTAAGTTGAACTTCGTATGAAGCTGTTGCAGTATCGCCTGATATTGCTACAGAAACATTTTGAAAATCTCTTATGATTCCACGAGTTCGATGTAAGACTAATCTTTCTTCGATTAGCTTTTTAAGAGAACCTAATGTTGTGTTGCTTATAGTTGTTCCTAATTTTTGTGAAACATAAGCTCTTAAGTCTCTAACGTTCATATCAATTGATTCTTTAGAAGAAATCTCAATATCCTGAAGAAGATTAGATGAAGCTTTAGAAGTAAGACCTCTAACAACACTTAGTTGATTGTTGCTATTTAAGAAGATTCCTAAGATGCTTCTTTTAGCTAAATCGTGAATATCTAAGTCTCGGCTCCAAGATTCTTTTGTATCAAGGATGTTAGGTTGCTTATTTGTAAGAGGGATTGCTGCACCTAATGCACCTTGACCACACATCATCAATACAGCCATATCAACTGTGTTGCCTACTCTTCTATTACCTTGATAGTCTTCATAAACAATATCTTGTGCAACAACAGAAACTCTGCTGTCATCAAGAGGAAGAACGTATAGGTTATATACTGCATCCAGTGTTTGACTTGATGGTGCAGCAACGTAAGCATTTCTTTCTTTAAGTAATCCTTCAGATGCATTACAATAGTCTCTAAGTAATTTATGAACTGAAGCTGTTGTGCTTTCGATTGTGCAAGATGTGAAATCTTTACCGATAATAGCTCCATCCTCAAGAACAGATCTGAAGTTAGCAGTTGTTGCATCACTTTGTGTGCCGCCTGTAAGACTTAGCATATTTAAAGGTGCTGCATCTGCATTACCAGCTGTTGCAGTAAGAGGACGATATCTATCATCACCTAATTCTAATTTAACTGGGAAAGTTGTAAGACGCTCAAGACCTTCTTCTAAGGCTTTAACATGAGCATGAAATACAACCTCAACAGGAGTATTTGCTGCAGTATCATCGTTAAATGTTGCAGTTAATTCATCAAGCTCTTCAGGTTTAACATCATAATTTAAAACTGTTGCAGCAAAACGAGAGTCTGTTGATTCAATAACTTGTTGTAAATCATTCATACCACCTAATTCAGATAGGTCAATAGTTGTTGAGCCTGCTGAAGTTGTGATTACCATTGAGCCAGATGCAATTACTATGGTTGCATCTTGGTCTTGAGCACTATCATCAGTATAAACTACTTTGAGTTGATTCGGATAACCGAATTCTTGTGATGATAAAGGAAAGCCTGGTGCAGAAGCTCTAACACGATAGAACTTTGTTGTAGCTGAAAGACCGATACCAGCAGGGTCTCCTGTCCCAGTTGAAGGTGTTTCAATTCTTACTCGTGCTTGATTACCCTTTGTGCCGTAATAACGAGCTTTAAACTCACTGTCATCAACAGTTACAGCAGCTTGAGCAGACGTACCACAGTTTATGAGTGATAGGCTGTCTGAAAAGTTATCGATACCGCTCAATGAGAGGCGCCATAACTTATCGTAGTTTCGAATTTTTGCGACGTTTGGGTAAAGCTCTGCTAATGAAGAGCCACCCTTAACAGAAGTATAAACTTTACCACTTTCTAACTCAGGGAAGTCTCCGAAAATTGCCAAAGATTTACCTAATGCTGAAGGTGCCACAAGCTCATTCTGAACGTCTATAATAGTTACAGGGGCAAAAAAAGTATTTCCCTTGTATGTTTGAAATGTAGGCATTGTTTTTCTCCTAATATATTAAAAGTTTTTTTTTAGTTATTGACGCTAATTGGTGATACCACCCATGGGAACGACTGATCTGCTGGGAGTATAGGTTTAGCGTGAAGTTGTTTCTGTGCTAAGTAAGTAATTTCTCTACCAAAAACGCTTACGCCTTTACCTATGATATCCTCATCAGGTCTAAGTTCTGTAGAACTAATAAACTCAACGTTTAGATACCCAGATTTTAGAAAGCTTTGTTTGAAAATCAGAAAAGCAGACTGAATCATTCTGTGAAGTGCTCTCAAAACATCTTTATCAGATGTATATAAACTAACTATGCACTCTTGATTCAAAAATAGAACTTTCTTTTCATTATACCCTTGATTACCCAACATCTGGTCTGCATCTGTTGTTGATTCAGCAAGTGAAGTTGTAATTAAAGGATACGAATCATGAGTGTTTGAATATGCACTATCATATTTTATATCGAGATTCTGTATTTTTGCATATAATTTATCTGAATATGTTTGAGATATGTCATCAAAGATAGCTCTGAACTCATCTTGATTTTCTTGATAGTATTTGACGCCGTTAGCTATACCGTGTATTAAATGTAAATCAATCATTTTATTTATCCACTTCCATTTTAGCTTCTGCCTGAACAAGCATTGGTGAAAACACTTCTTGATTGTTCGTTCTTAAGAAAGTATCTCTTAACGTATGAGGATATTCTATTATTACATATGTCGGATTAGCGTAATATGAAATAGTTAGATTAGTTCCTGCAGCAGGCTCACTTCCATTTAAAAATGTTATTGAAGCACCACCGGCATTTATTTGTATATCTTCTTGATTCACTCCTCCAGCAATTCCTAAACCATCCACTCCACTTTTTTGTATATATAATACGCCTACGGGTGTTTCACCGCTGGCAAGATTTAAGTTTCTTGTAATAATAGGCCTTGAAGGAGTTATATTAACACCAGCATTAGGCATCTTAAGTGTTTCTCTAAAAACTATAACAGAATCTTTAAGTGTTATTCTATCACCATAACTTAATAAATGTTCTGGCTCTGTTGTAATTTTTATTTTTTCTTGTTTAAGTAATCCGTATTTACCACTTACTTCTTCACCTGAAGCTGATGTTATCAGTGCTTTTATTGTTTGTGCTGAATGTCTAACGATTCCTATACCGTTGCATATTGTGCAATCAGGAGCATAACCACTTGAATTTACGTCCGAATCAACAACTTCTAATAAGTCTAATCCATAGTTTGTTGATGATTTAATTGAGCAAGGACACTCTAATGCTTGTTCCCAAGTAATATTTAGTCCTTTTTGTTGTATAAGTTTTCTAAACTCAACAACTTTAAAATCTGCACGTCCTTTATTAAGAAGTTGCGCTGGTAAAGGGAATAACATTAGAATCCTCCTGCAATCTTAGGAACCTTATATTTCTTCTTTACAGAAGCTAATGCCATTTTCAGTTGTCTTTCATAACTCAAGATACGAGCTCCATAACCAGCTGAAGTTGCTGAAGATGTGGATGCTATGTTTTGACTTAATCCATCAACTGCTAAACTAAATTGTCCTATACCTGCTCCTAATAGTAAATCACCTGCAGTGTCTAATGGAAGCATTGCTGATACGTATAAAATACATTTTACTAAAACAGATGGCATAGTATGAATCTTTACTTTAATTATCATATCAGCAACTGCAGGAGTAATTGATGTTGTAGCAGAGAATCCTTCGTCTGATAGACCAAATGCTTTAATCTTAGGAACGGGAGCACCCACGATGTTGCCGTTTCCATCATCTACAATCTCAAATATAAAATTAGGTGTATCTGTTAAAGTCTCACCAAACGTTAAACCTGTTATCTCTGTTGAATTCTGTGGAATAGTTATTGTTTTCTCTATAAAGTTGAATCCAGAAGTATAGTCATATGAAAAATATCCAGGAACTCTTGAATAATAAGCTCTTTCTGCCATCGGATCTAATAGAAGAGGTATAACGTTATTAAAGTTAAATGTCCCAACACTCTCTGCTGTCGGGATTAAATGAACAGACCCACCTTCTGGAGATGTAATATTTATCCATACTTGAGGAATTTCAACTGGCTGGTAATTACCATAACTTATTGTAAGTTTATCAACACTTCTAAGTGGTCTTTTATCTAACTGATTCGGATAGAATCCACGTGCTTGGTCTGAATCTAAGTCGTGTCGTTCCTTTTTCGTGCTGAAAGGATTAATAGTTATTTCTAACTCTTCCTGCATCATAGAAATCGCTTGTGCTATAGATTGCTCGAATAAGTCATCAGGATATGCACTTCCATCATCTAACGTTAAATCAATACCAGCAAGCATTGTATTTTTCAATAAATCAACTGTGATTATGTCGAAGACGTCGATTGCCATTGTAATCCTTTCGTTATTCTGTTTTATCTCTGTTTAAACTTTAACAAACTTATGTGTAATTTATCATACACACATAGAAGTAAAAACAGAGCTGCTTATAGATGTCGATAAAAAAATAGCCTCGTCGAATGGGGAGAGAAACATCCGTTGAGGCCTAAAAAAAGAAATTCATCTTGTTTTTAAAAATAAAATACATATTGAAGTTAGGCTGCATTGTCTCCCGAGCTTAGCATACCTAAATATGTTATTTGCTTACGTTTCGCAATACGAAGTTCTTGCGCGCAACCTTTACTGAAGGAGCACCGAACATCATCAAAAGGAATTGTTGAGCAGCGCCAACATTTGCCAAAGGACGACGAATGAAATCGAGGAGACGAGCAAATTCGATACATTGTGGGTCCATTTGAGAGATAAGAACGCTTGAGCAATCATTTCTCTCAAATCCTGCGTCAAACCAAGGAGCTGCAACAATTTCAGCAGTCTTAACTTCACCGATAAGCTGTGCCTGACGAAGACATTGTGCATCGCTAAGGTTGCCCTTACAACGATAGATACGAACGTAATCAGCAACACCAGCAGAAGGACCAGCAAGTTGGAACTTAGGAATTTGACCGTCGTGTGCATCAACAGAAGCACTCATAAATGGCGCAGAATAACCTTTTTTATTAACATATACGAATACATAGCGATAATCACCTTGGTGCTCGCCATTACCAGTTGGATCCCAGCCTACACCAGTAGCAAGGTCAGCATTGATTGCAGTTACAGCAGCACGATAATTACCGTCAGTATCAATACCTTGTGAAGTGAAATCATTACCAGCTGCATCACTTGGAAGAGTGAAATCAGATCCAGCAGACTTAACACGAGGTGGAGCAAGACGACGACTGATAAATGGAGCAGCTACAACAGGTACGGGTCCCATAGGTCCCATAATGTGGATACGAGGTCCAGCACCTAAAGTATGAACGCCTTGGTCTCCTTGTCCTACAAGAACCATAGAATCATGACGACCGTTAGCAGCTGAATCAGCAATCAATTTACTGTATGCCTTAGGAGACATAAAGATTGCGTCAGGAGCACCAAAACGAGGAGCTGAATATAACTCACCAAGAACTTCGTGTAGTTTGCTACCAGTTAAAGCAGCACCTTGTAGATCTTCTTGATTATCAGAGTAATCACGACCGAAGTTGAAAGGATTACGGACGCCAGCGTCGCTACGCTCAATTTGCTTAAGAACACCATCAAAAGCAAGAGGATTAACATCTTCATCACCGTGGAAAAGTTGAACTTCCATTTTGCGAAGAAGGCTCATTGTTCCGCGCTCGGTCTCTTCAGCTAAAGCGTCAGCGTTAGGTCCTACGATACCAACAAGAGTAGAAACATCAGAAATGCTTCTTTTCTCTGCTAAATATTTAATCTTTACTGATTTTCTTTCATACTGACTTGCAGATGCACCGAATTCACTTCCACCACCTTCAGCGATGAATGGGTCAAGGTCTTCACCATGCTGTGAAATTACAGCATACTCATGAAGAGTATTACTTGCTTGAATCTTAGGAAGCATTGGCCATAGAGCCAAATCACGCATAGTGTGAGCAGCAGAAGCTAAAGTTCCTTCGATTGATTGTGCTACGAGAGGAGCAAGTGAGCCGGAGCCCATTGAGTTGCTTTGATAACCAACTTGGCTATTTTTGCGTAAAGAGTCATTTAGACGGGTCAATTCATTGATAGTTACATTTTCATTGATATTAGGTAACATATGTGTTTCTCCTTAAAAGTTTATTTTATCAATTGATACGCCTGCTTCTAAACGACTAATCGCTTTGAATAGCTGGCTTTTTCTTTGGTAGTCGGCAGTTGGAAGCTCTGCCATAGCTGTTTTAATTAGTTCATCACGAGTAGGCGCAAGAGTTTCAACAACTTCTTCTTCTACTTTTTCTACAACAACAGTTGCTGATTTGACAACAGGCTCGTTTTCAAGATCTTCTACTTTTTTAGAAAGCTCTTCAATTTCAACTTTGTGCTCTGCATCTTTTTCTTCAACTGTTTTACTTAATTCTTCAGCCTTAACTTCGATTGCTTTTTCAATCTCATCCTGTGATGGAATGTTAAGTTCTGAAATAGTATTCAAAATGTTATCTAGTTTCTCAGAAACTGCATCAACAGATTTCGACAACACTTCGAATTTTTCAAGTTGTGCTGCAATTAAACCATCCGCTGATTTTGCTATTTCTGAAGAAACTTTGTTTTCGACTTCGAGATTCTCTTTGATTTCGTTGAGAATCTCTTCTACTTTATTAGTGTTCTCTAACATAAGTTCTCCTGTTTTTAATATTTATAATAGCTAATAGCATAAAAGGGTAATGAACATTGTTTAGGAGTTTGCGCAAATAAAATACACTTCTATTGCTCAATCAATAAAAACATTCACAGCATAAGTGCTGTCCTCTACATTATTATATATCTGTTTCTCGGCCTTTTTTAAAAAAAAAGTTCGAAGATTATTTGTTTAGATGTCAATTTATAATGATGACTTAATAAATGTTAGGTTTTTTAAGTTTTCTTTATTTTTATTTAGAAATTAATTTTTATTTATTTTATATAAACCTATTAAAATCCTGTAAAGATTAAAACAGGAGCAATCTGGGTTGCTCTATTTATAATATTCTTTAATCTTTTCAAGAATCTTTTCGATAGGAAGATTCATTTTAAGCATTTCAATAATTAGTGCTTTTAAGTCTTCACGTGATAATACATCTTCTTGGTCTTCTAAATCTAAATCTTCGACCATATCTTCTTCATAACCAATGTTCATATCACTTGAAGCTATTACATCATCTTCTAAACTCTCTGGCTGAATTGGCTTTAAATCAGATTGCTTTTCCATTTCTAATCGCTCACGGCATTTAGGACATTCTTCACAATCACCTTCGCAGTCTTCACAATCATCACATTTTTTATCTGATTCAGCTTTTGATTCAGAATCCATGTAATCTTTTTTTAGACCTTCAAGGAATCTGATGTATTCAATAAGTTGTTTTGAATCCATTTTGTCCATTTCTTCGTCAGAATATTTCTTACTGATAAGATTGTGTATTTCTGTCATAATTTCTTCATCTTTCAATTCAGGGTGTCTTTCTAAAAGTTTCTTAGCTTTGTCTTCAGCACTTTCGCCGTCTTCATATTTAATCTCAGCTTTATCCATAGATAACTCATCTTTCTCTTTTTTGTCGTCGCTTTCAAGATAGTGATAAACAGCCTGAACATAATCTAACGCTTTAGTGATTTTACTTTGTGTCCATTCTGGAAGATCTGCATCTTCACCCATTGAATCAAGCAATAAACATAATTTATCAGAATATTCTTTAAGCTGCTCGGCTTGACGATAACTCATAGGCTGATCAGCATATTCACTCTTTACCATTTCTTCCTCTTTCTCTATATTAGCTAAAATACTTTTAACCATTGCAACAGTTGCTTCTGTATTACAAGGATTATGTGTTAAAGATACGTTAAGGACTCGAGCTCTTGTAATAATATGAGGTTGTTTATTATCTCTTGTAAGGACTTGACCTTCAATTGAAAAACCTAAGTGTCTAATTTGACCAGCACTTTTCATTGCTTTATAGTTTTCTACTAAGTCTTGCACAATTTGCTTACGAGCATAAAGCACACCTTTAATAGATGTAGCAGCTTTTCCATTATGAATCAACTTCTTAACAGATTGAGGAGCTCCCATAATAAACTTAGGCTCATTAGAATGGTCATAATTAAAGCTACCATTCTTTAGACAATAACTCCAATCTAAACCTTCCTGAAGGATTATCTCACCCGCAGTATCTTCATGCTCAGTTGTCGCAATGCCTTCTATTTCTATTGTATCTTTATCATCATCAGCTTTAGATAAATCTAATGTTAAAGGCTGAAATGAAGAGAAAACGTCTAATTTACTCATCTTTGTTCTCCGTATATTGTGTATTTAACGCAACATTCAAATCTATTCCTTTATTTAAAAGCTGTTTTAAATGTGCCATTGGCTCTCCGCCTACAAGTTTGTAGTTTATGTTTTTATTATGCGAGAATCTATCCTGCATTTTAAAACATTTTTGAAGCTCAGAATGTGTTATATGTCCTTTTGATAATTTATTAGCTAATCTTTTTGCTGCATTTACGTTTTTCAATGCTTTAGAGCTTTTTATCGCAGCGGTTGATTCAGCTATGATTAAATCACCTAATGTAATTGTTTTTTTTAGAGTGTCTGTGTTATTCTCTGTTAATATTTCTTTGTCTTTAGGTATATTACTATTAGTTTCTTCGCTTTTATTTACTGACTTATTTCTCTTATTCTCTAAATGTTTATCCCATAAGTCCTTGTCAGCTTTACGAGCACCACTCTTTGAATCAAACAAAAAGGCATATACACGGGCCCTCGACCACGACTGTGGTGTTTGACCCGGTCTATGTCCTGAAGTGGCATATGCTGCTAATCCTTTATCATAAACTGTTTCAATAATCTTTTTAGAAACACCTGAAACTTTACTGCATGCTCTAATAAATTCAGCTTTGCCAGGTTTCTTTATTTCTTCTCTTACTTCATCAGCTTTCTTAGACTTAGTGCCTTTATTTTGTTTAGCCTTATCTATATCTTCGTCTCCAGGTAAAGGACCATAAACTGGCTTTCCTGTTTCTTCATATATTTTTTTACGGCGTTCCATTTCTTTTTCACGCTTACGTTTAGTCTCTTCATCAAGACCTTCGAAGTATTGAGCAGGATGTGATTCACCGTCGCCATCTAAATCAACTTTACGTTTTTTTAAATCAGCCTTAGCTTGTTCTCTTGATTTTTGTAATAATTCTAAAAAACTCATTTTGGATTCCTACTTGTATAGCTATAGGGAATGGTATTTATGTATATATTGTTATTATATTCTGAAGGATATACTTTATCTGTTTGTTTATTAGATAGTGATTCCCACAAATCAATTTGTTTTTGTAATTCGTCGTATTGTTTTTGTGTCATAAATCTCTCCACTTATTTATTACTTATCTTTTGATTCTTGTTGATTCATTATTTTTTCACACCACTTAATAGCTTCTTTGCCGCCCCACGCGTCATACATTACTGCACCTTTATCTTCGTGGTATTCTTTGCCTTTACCTATTTCAGCGTTCTTTTCATGTCTTTTTAAGAAACTATACATACGTTTTACTGTATCATATGATATTACTTCTCTATTTGCTAATTGACGTGCTCTTTTCCATCCTACTGGTGTGCCGTAATCTTTTAAATCATATTTTTCTTTAGCATCTAATGCTTTTTGTGCATTATCAGCAATATATTGAGGAGGAATGATTGATTCGCTGCGAGCTTTTTCAAGTTCGGCCATGTATTTATCCATATCTTTGTCTTCTGAATCAACAGAAACAACGTCAGATTCTTTAGATACATCCTTGTCTTCTCTTTCCTCTTTATCTTCAACAGCTATTTCTAATCCTACTTCGTTATCATCATCACCAAATTCTTCAGCAACTAAAACGCCTTCTTCTTTAATAACAGTGTTTTTAATTTTATCGTA
>Ga0181377_1000164_pt1 | contig 26390 bp, 11 predicted proteins | sample LowvirmetaG_9_FD_130160 | JGI IMG/M metagenome (GOLD analysis project Ga0181377, IMG submission 130160) | Marine viral communities from the Subarctic Pacific Ocean - Lowphox_13 viral metaG | ecosystem: Environmental > Aquatic > Marine > Oceanic | place: Subarctic Pacific Ocean | collected...
GTTACTAAAGGTGTTTATCTTATTCAATTAAATAGCATATATTCTGTACATGTTTTACAAAGAACTTTATTTCATGAATTAGCACATGTGTATCAATTCGAAAGAAGACTCTTACAAGATATGGGTAATATAATAATATGGAATGATACGATATATGACTGGAGCCAACCATGGGCAGATAGGCCATGGGAACAGCACGCAGAGAAATTAGTTGAAGAACTTTTTGTGCCTATTTGTGAAGATGATATATAAAATGTACCGCTTGGATAAAAAGAATAATTCAGGTGATATATAATATGTTACTAAGATAGTATATAACCTTTTAAACAAAAAATAAATGTCAGCAAACGCTAAAAGAAAGCGCATCGGACAAGATGCACCAACAACAGTCGCAGTCGAAGAAAAGACTCAAACAACACAATCGCAGGTAGAAGCTAAAACAGAAGCTAAAGAAGAACCTGCAAATCCCTACGCAGAATTTTATGATGATAATGGAGAATTCCTTTGGGAAGCTTACGAAGGTACGTGTCCCACTAGAAATAGAACTCCTAATCCACATATCAAAACTAATAATGGTGATAAGGTATACTCTCGAGAACCTTATGCGCAAGAGTTATATGATAAGATGGAAAACTACGGTAAAGATATTAAGCCTATCATAAATGAGGGTGAAATTCACGATGGTATTATTTACGGTATTGATAAAGATTATATTACTGTTGACATAGGCTATAGAGAATCTGTTTATGTTAAGTTTGGTAAAGAGTCTGCTGAAGTTCAAGCATCTTCAGTTGGAGATGAAACTGCAGTTTTAATTACAGAAACTAAAGGTACTTTAACAGGTACGATTACAGGTGGTGTAAAACATAAAACATTCATGGATCTTAGAGATGCAATTGATGAAGGTAGAACTGCATGGATTGGTACGGTTAAGAATATGATTGACAAAGGTGGTTATGTAGTTACTGTACAAGGTATCAACTGCTTTATGCCAGGTTCATTAGCGGGTATAAATAAATTATCTGATTTTAGTTCTATTGTCGGCGAAGAGATTTATGTGGTACCAGTTAGTTTCTCTCCAGATAGAGGTACAATTGTAGTTTCACATAGAAAATACTTACAAGCACTTATTCCAACTGCAATTGAAGAATTAAAGCAGAGTATTGAAATAGAAAGAGAAGGTCTAGTAACAGGTACAGCTAAGTATGGTGTATTCGTAGAGTTTAGCAAATGTTTAACTGGTATGATTCACAACAATGACTTAGACGAAGAAACTTTAGTTAAATTTAAAGCTAGAGAAATTAAGCCTGGAGATCCAATTAACTTTAAAGTAAAAGATATTATTAGTAATAAGAAGATTACGTTAACTCAAAAAGACGTGGTTGAAGTTAATCCTTGGATAAACATAGGACAAAGATACCAAATACCTTCTGTGGTAGAGGCAACTGTAAAGTCTAAAAAAGACTATGGTTTGTTTATTACAATTGAAGATGGTGTAACTGGATTACTACATATTAGCGAAATAGGTGAAGAGACTATGTCTGTATTCAACCCTGGTGATAAAATAACCGTTCAGATCACTAGAATTGATGAGGCAACAATGAAGGTCTTTTTAAAGATGCCCTAATAACTATCTCAGAAGAGATTGATATATATTGAAAGTAATATTATACTCTCAATATGCAAAAACTAAATAGAGACTCAAGTAGAATTTCGGTACTGAACGGAAGTCAAATCGGTATAGAGTTTGAATTCTATTCTAATCTAGAACTTGAAGAGACGCAGAAGTCTTTATCTACGCTACTTAATCGTAAGATTAGGCTAGAAGATAAAGCACATTCTGACTTTCAACCAAGCAAAGACGTTTTTAAAATGGAACCAGATATGTCTGGTGGGGCAGGGCTAATTGAATTAGTTACTGGACCTATGCCATACAGAGACGCTAGGTTAGTTATTATTAAAATGTTAGGATGGATTAGAGCAAACGGTTATACAACTGACCGTGCTTCTATCCACCTTAATATGTCTTTTAATACAGATTATTTAGCAGATCCTATGATGGTTTCTAAAATGAATATTTTAAAGTTTATTTTAGAATTTGATGAGAAGAGGGTTTACAAATATTTCCCTAATAGAGAGAATTCAACTTATGCAAAATCTATTAAATGGGTTATGCCTAAGAATGAGGCTTTCTATTACAATGAAAACTTAATTAGTTCGGATAACTTTACATTTGCTAATACTAAATATTATGGTATTAACTTTGAAAAAGCTCAAAGTAATTATTTAGAATTTAGATATATTGGAGGTAAAGATTATGAAAAAAGAGCTGATGATATTTTACATTTAGCAGAAATGTTTATCATGTCTGTGTGGAAATCTTGCTTTAATCCTAATTTTACTGCTTCTAATAAAATAGAGATGAAAAGGATTTTGCAGAAAAATGCACCCCTTTCAGCAGTATTAAAAGACTATACCGCCGTAAATAAACATTGGCCTAAGATACATATACTAGTAGATTTGCAAGATAATCCGCAGGTTATCCAAGTACAATGGGATAGATTTAAGAAAAAAGTACTAGATCTATTGTCGAACGGAGGAATGGAAGAGGGAACAATTAACTATGATTCTGATTTTTCAGGGGTTCAGGTTAAGGATGGTAAATTTAAAACATCATATTTATTAGATGGTTTTGAATTTGTAGACTGTGAATTATCAGGTAATATTGAAAACTGTGATTTATACGGATGTAAAGTCAAGGGTGCTCAAATATTAAGATCAAATTTATACCAAGGTACGGAAGTTTGGGATTCTAAAGTTGAGTCCTCTTTTGTGCATGGGAGTTGTACTTTAAACAACTGTTATGTTTTCGGCAGAGACGGTATTTTTAAAGGCAAAATGAATGCAGGTATTTTTAGAGAAGGTGGGGTTGGACCTCACGCTAGATTCTCTGATGATACTGAAGTTATTGTAAGTAAAAAAATTAAAGCGTAAAAATGAGCGAAATTAGAGAAGGTAACGGCACAGGCTTAAGCACCGAAAGAGATTTTGGAGGTAACTGCTTAAATGAATTTTTAGCAGAGCTTGGAGATGATTTAACCGGTGCTTGTATGGTTCCTGTTAATTTACCACAAAGAGAAATCGTTAACATTATTAAAAGAGCTAAAAAATGGTTCTATAAGCAATATGAAGATTCTGTATTAGAGAATTATTATGTTGTGCCTAAGAATGTTTTCGAGTCTGCATATTTTAAAACACATAGATGTTTAAACCTACCAGGAGCTGGTGCTGATGGTGGAGGTGCAGTCTATTCAGTTTTTGGAGTTCATGATTTAGCTTCTGGTTTTAATGGAGTTGGCCAAGGTATGGATGTTAGATTCCAGGGCGGTGGTGACTTCTCACTAGATAAAATGTTATTCAGAGGTATGTATGACGGATCCGGTCCGGCTGAAGCTGCTGAAGAACTACAATACTACGTACTAAATGCGTCGTTGGCTGATATGTCAAGACAAATTTTAGAAAACCCTATTAGCTTTCAGTATGCTAGACTAAATGGTAAGCTGAAAATAATGGGAGATACTCCGAAAGGAGATTGTATACTACATGTATATGAAACTATATCAGACTGTGCACTTTATTCAGATGAGATTTTCTTTAGATATTGCTCTGCAAAGATAAAGCAATCTTTAGGTGCTAAGTTAGGTATATTTAAGTTTGCATTACCTGGTAATGTAGAATTTGATTATGACGCTATTAAAGACATGGGAGACACCGAGTTAGAGTCGATAGTAGAGGAAATTAAGGGCGACGAAGGCGTGGACTATATGTTCCACTCATAATAAGCCGAATACATATATAAATGGAATTTTATATTAAATACATAGGTGACCCTAATTACAATGCTACACAGTTACAAAATAACGGTGAGATCGAGCAGTTAATTACTCAAATTGAAACCACCTTATTTACTAGAAAAACTGAAGTCTTGGGCTCTCCAGGGTTTGGTTGTAATCTTGAAGATTTAGTTTACTCATTAAATCAAAATGAGTATAATATTAAACAAGAAATTACAAATCAAATAAGAACTTATTGCCCACTTGCTACAAAATATAAAGTTGGAACTAGTGTAAAATTCTTTAAAGGTACTGTAAGAGATATTGCCTATATTGACATTACAATTGATAGTAAATATCTAGTTCAAATAAACCTAAGATAAAAGAGATAAATAATAAATGGCACAACTAAAATTTTTAGATACAGTTAGAAATAACGCGGCGGCAATTAAGGCTGATACAAGAACCTATATAAGTAGAGTCTACAAGAGAGCTAATACTCTTTTTACAGAAGCATCTCCTTTTGCTCAGATTATTTCTGTATTCTCAGAGCTATATGAACTGATTATGTTTTATATTGAGGATGCTGTTGTTGAACAAAACATATATACTGCACAACAAGCAGAATCCATATATGGTATGTCGAGATTGACAGGCCACGATGCAACAAGAGGTTTTGCTTCAACTGGTGAAATTCAATTTAGATGGAAGCCGGGCGCTGATCTAGGCAAGATTGCAGGTACTGGATTAAATATAGATGCAAGAGCTGAGTTAAAATGTGAATTAAATAATTTAACTTACACTTTGTTATCTTCAAACGATAGATACCGATTAGAAAAATCTTCTATGAACATGGTTAAGTGTGGTATTATTCAGGGTAAATATGAAAGACAAACCTTAACTGGTACTGGAGAGAAGTTACAGTCTTTTAATGTACAAACAAAGAAATTATCAGATCACTCTAAAGTTAGTGTTTCTGTAAACGGTGAAAAATGGACTAAACACGTTTCACTATATGACTTATTAAATAAAGAAAAAGGTTATCTATTAAAGACTGGTATCTCAGGAGGTATTGATGTTTATTTTGGTAATGGAGCGTTTGGTGCAATACCAGAACTAGGATCTACTATTGAAGTAGAATATGTAAACCACGATGGTGCAATGGGTAACATTGATGATGGTAGAGATATTACTTTTAAATGGGATGCAGAGGGAACTGATTCCTTAGGAGGAGAACATGACTTAAATGAATTCTTAGATATTACATGTACGTCATCTCCAAAGATGGGAGCAGAAAGAGAGTCTACTGACTTTACAAAAATCATGACGCCTCTTGCTTCAAAATCTTTTGTTTTAGCGACTCCAGATAATTATGAATACTTCTTATCAAGATACGGATTATTCTCGTACATAGATGCTTACAATACTACTTCGGATGAATACTTAGATGATGATAACGTTATCTATATTTTTGCAATTCCGGATGTTAAAAAGAAATTAATTAGTGGTCAAGATTACTTCTCTATCCCAGAGAATGAAATGTTCTTTGACCAAAATGAATATGATAAAATGGGACAAGTGATTCAGGATAGTGGCCAGCAAATGGTTACAACTGAAGTTGTCTTTGTAAAACCACAGGTTAGAAAATATAGTATGGATATTAATATTAGATATTTTTCAGGGTTTAACAAAGAAGAGATTTTTAATGATGTCAGAGCAAAGGTAAGTGATTACATGTTAAATGTAACAAGAAGAGATAAACTGCCTAAATCTGATATTGTCTATATTCTAGAGGAAATAGAAGGTATTGATGCTGTTAACGTTAGGTTTATTTCAGAAACTGAAGAAACAGCTAGAAGACTAGGTTACTTTGAGTCGGTTACAACAACGATTCAACCACAAGAGCCGGTAGTCTTAGAAGACATAGGTAACGGTAAGCAAAAATATATCTTTTTCAAAAAAGTAGAAGAAGTCAAAGTCGTGGACGTTGATGAAACTACAGTAATACCGTACACTGTTGCTGGCTTAGACCAGTGGGGTGATATAATTATGGAGAAAGAGGAAGTTGCAGTCTTTAGAGGCGGATGGCAAGATCGTGATGGTGACGAGATTGTTGATAAAGCTCTAATTAATGCAGAAGCAGCTCTGTCTGTTAACTTCGACCCAACGCCAGTGCCTAGGACGATATACACTAGAGTACAGGCTGGAAACAGAAAAGCCTTGAAATAATGTCATTATATAAAGATCTATTAGCATATAAAAGAAAGAGCCTTTACAAGGTGGCTAGAACTAGAAAAGATTCTAAGCTAAATGTTGGTACAGATTATCAAGAGATTGGTTTGTTTCAAAGAATGATTTCTAAGCATATTCAAAGAAATACAACTCTTAATGATTTTATTGGTTTCTTAAATGACTATCTTTTAAATATATTAAATGGTAATAGATTTCTAAAAGGTTACAAGAATTATACGGTTAAAAAAGATGATAAGTACATTAGATAATTATGTGGAATAATTTAAGATTTTTTAACGGAACAACAAACGAGTTACAGCTCGAGCAAGTAGATGGCATCTGGCAAGGTTCTATCTATTTACCTGTTGTATCTACTCAGTTGTACGAAACAGTTAACCTGTTTATCTTAGAAGAGGCCCTAGACGATAATGGCGATTCTATTATTAATACTCCAGTTTCTCCGGATGGTACAATAACTACATTTGATTTTAAATGGGAACCTACTAAAGTAGATGAGTCTGAAGATATTATCATGTATGGTTATACTTTAACAGATGGTAAACCATTTATTAAAGAATTAAAAACTCAAAACAAAGACTTAGGTTTATTCTCAAATATTATTAGTCAAGATGCTGAGTATCTTAAAACTCTAACCGAGAATACTAATGTTGCTATTCAAGTTAATATTGCTCTTAACTCTATGAAAGAGGGTATTCATAAAAGAATATTAGAGGTTAAAGCTGGTAATGATATAGTTGCTAGGATTCAAGTTTACGGAGAAGTTGAAGGTGAAGATGAAAGATTAAAAGTTCTTTTAGCTAACCTAGGAGCAACGTTAGATGATTCAGATTTCTTACTGTTTAAATCACATGATATATCCGAGCAATCTCCTGACCAGGTTTTAATGAATGCAAAGAGAAAAGAACTCTTATTAGAATTACATAACATTAAACCTTTTGTCGGTACATATAAAGCTATCTTAAACGCGATAGATTATTTTGGCTATGATAAAATTACACTTAAAGAGTATTGGATTAATATAGATAAATCAGAGAATAACTTTGGTAAGCTACATGCCATTCCAGTACCTAACTCATCCGTAAGAGGTGAGATGACTAGAAAGAGATTAAAGTTTAAAGTTCCTTCTTCAACTGTAAAAAAGACTAGTAGGTTTTCTTTAGTCTATAGATTAAATGAGCCTAACGGAACTTATGACCAATGGGATATTGCAAATGTAGATGAAGTATTTGATTATACACCAGACGAAGTTATCATTAAACTATATGGTTTAAAGAATAGATTACAAACAGATTATTTACCACTCGAGGCTAAGATTATAGATATTACAGGTGAGGGTGATTACTTTACAAATAGAAATTTAAACATCTGGAAAATTCAGAATCCAATTGGATTCTTTACTGAAGGGCATAAAATTAAGTACCAAGTATTTCCTAACGACAGAGATCTTTTTATTGAAGATACGTCAATGGTATTAAAGTCTACTTTAGATCAGAATGATGCTAGTGTAGATACTTATGATGCAAACGGTGACTTAATTTCACAGGGCGCTAACTATAGTACTCTTTTAAATCTTGAACCTGGTAACGAAAGTTCATTAACTGAATTACAGAGAACGCAAACTAAAGATATTTACAGAGAGTTTTATAGAACATACCACGATAGAGAACTACATTCATATAATGAAGATATTCCAATTGGATGTCCAGTTATTTTAGATGGTGTACCTTCTTTTGATGATGTATGGGATGAAGCTAATTTTATCTGGGATGATGCCATAGATGCAAATGCAAACTTAAGAGTAACTTGGGATAACTGGTGGAAGAAATGGGTTTATGAAATTGAATGGTTAATTGATGGGCCAAATGGTTTACACCAAGAATATAGAGGTGCGATTGATGACTATAAACAATTAGCCCTTAGTCTACCTTATACAGGTTCATATACTGTAGAGATGAGAACATACGACCTATTCGGTCACATGTCTTTCTATAAAACAGAAGACCTGTTTGAAGTTAAATTAAAAGACTTAGAATTATATGGTATCTATAAGTGGTTAGATGTAGATAGAAATAACGAACCGTTTACATGGGATTCTAAAAAGATAGAGTGGAATAAATCTGGTGGTTACTGGGAGTTTCCTCAGGACAACCAAACTAAAGTCGAGGATAATATTGCACCAATGTACTTAACCCTAGACAGATCAAACTATATACATGATGAAGAACAAGGAGTTAGATTCTCTACTGTAAGAAGATATTCAGATGTTTATTCAGATACTGGATATTCAGAAACTACTGGACCGTATACTTATGACGAGTCTACTTTTAGATGGAAAGATACAAGCCACTTATGGTGGGATGCAATGAGAGTTGGTCCGGATTTAGCGGCATCATTTAAGATTGACTGGATTGAATATGGAGATCTTTTAAGAATTGTATATAAAGATCCTACAACTGGTGTACTATCTTTTGGAGAACATACTATTACTACTCCAACTCCTGTTAATGCTGCAGATTTTGCAGGATGGCAAGCGGTTGTTGCAGATCTTGAGTCAAGTGTTGACCCAATAATAAATAAATTTAATTTTAATCCTATATTTGAGGATTTTAATGACGGTGGACTTATATATGATTATATGCATCATATATTATGTGTAGGTCAAGAATATTCTAGAACTTATGACTTTGAAAGCGTAGAGATTGTTAAGGCAAGTAATGCTTCAAATGCGCAAGTTAGTGGATTTATCCACCATAAATCTTACAACCCAACATGGGACGACACGAAAGTGTTTAAACACCATGCGACAGTAGATCGATCTACTCACGTAACCATATCAACTGATATTTCTAAGTTTCCCGGAGCTAAAAATGCAAAATGGACTATTACTAATTTAAGTAACCCAGAAATCAATGATATATACTATAATAATATGTGGCTAACGTACATTTTCAAGGAGCCGGGTGACTACTCTATTGAGCTGGAAGCGGAAGATACATATAACAACAAAAACGTCATAAGGCGTAATATGATAAAAGTAAAATAAACTAAAATGGCAAACATTACAGAAATTTTAGGTACCGACTCGGTATCGTCTTCAAGACCAACTATTAACAGTAACTTTGAGTTGTTAAACGACGAGTTAGCTTCAGTAATTGCTTTAATTAATCCAACCGTTAAAACGGCAACTGGATTAAATAGCGTAGTAACTAAAGCTTTAACGGTTAGTGATGGTACGAATCTTTTAGTAGTAGGTACAGCAGGTATAACTGTTAGTACAAACTCTACATTTAGTAACAATGTTTCATTCGGTGGCAGTATTGTCAAGGCCGGTGTTGCAGGAACTTTCGCAGCTCCTACAGCAGCGAACGCTCCGTCTGAAATTACAAAAGGCTCATACTTTATTAACGATACGTTTAATCTTCCACAAGCAATTGATGGAACAGAAGTAACTCTAATTAATTCTGCTGCAGCAAGTAATGCAGTAGTTGCTAGTACAGGCGCATCTTTAGGTGCAACTTCAGTAGCATTAGATAACTTAAACTCAACAATAACGTTAAGATGTTTTGAAAACAAATGGTATATTATTAGCGCATACGCTTGTACTATATCTTAAATTAATTAAACTGAAACCTAATAGATGGCAACTCCTTTAGTTAGAATACCACAGCCACAAGGTGGCACGATGTATGCTTTTGCTTCTTCAGCAAGAGATATGACTAGGGCGTTTAACAGTTCTGATCTGAACTTTGAGTTTAGTAAATACGCTTTACTAGACTTACCAGATTTTACAGACTCTGTGAACGGCTCTAATACTATTGACTTTGAATTAAATTTAAAGCAAGCATCAGGACAGGCTTATGTAGCTGGACAACCTAATGTAGATTGGGCACAAACTTTCCAGAACTACGCCTTAAATATGGAAGAGATTCTACTAAATGACGACGACTACGACCCAATTATTTTAGCATCAGATGCTGAGAAGATTTTCTTTAAATGGATGTCTGCTCTTGGTGCGATGAGCTTTAGACCTACAGATTCTAACGAATCTAGTAATGGTGCATACTCAGAGAATGATAACGCAATTCTAGGAGGTTCGAACTACGATAGAGTAGTTAAGTATTTAGGTAGTATTGATGCAGAGAATGATGTGGCTTACCAAGGTAACACATATCATGAAGTCTATATTAATGTACCTACGTCTGTTGGAAATACTCCATTGGTTTTATTTAGACCATACGACTATAACACGACAGCTACAAAACTTTATTTAGACCCAAATAATGCACAGGTTGAAGGAAGAGAGGGTCAAACACACCCAGATCCAAACATTAACTTAGAACCAGTTGTAGATAACTGGACTTTAAATGACGGAGGATTTTACGATATTGTTACAAATGCTACAGATTCAGTAGGTATCGATTGGGATCCAACATCTTATGCAGGAATTCAGAATAACCCGGATGTAAAGTCTTTACTAGACTTTGCAAAGACTGGCCAACAATTTAGATTTAATGCCGTTTTAGTTTACTATGATTTATATAGCCAGTCAATTCCAGCAAACAGATCTACCAACCTATATGGTATCTTAATCTTAGATGATATTTTAGATGCGTATGGACCTGGTACAAAAATTCACGAACAAATTAAATTTAAGCCTAATGAAGTTACCGGTCTTAATGGTAATGCTTATTCATTAAAGTTAAATCTTAAATTTAATTCATCTCTAGATAATGTAGGTGTTGAGACAAGTGTAAATGATTTTACTACTTTCTCGATGGACCTTTTCATGGATACGACTACAGCTTTAGAAAATGCAACAGATCTACTATTACAAACTAATAATAGATATGGTAAAGTTACTGATAGGTTAGATAGTTTAGAGAGTATAATTCTAGGTACTGCAAAGGCTTCGGCTTTAGAGGCTAGAATAAAAGAATTAGAAGATGACTTTACAGCGTCTTCAATACAATTACAAGACTCTAAGTCATTATTGGATCTTGTAAATAATGCACATGGTAAAATCAATCAATTAATAGACGGGACAATTCCAGTAGAATTACAATATAATACAGATGTAATTTTTGCAGGAAAGGGAACCGCGGTTGATAAATCAATAGCTGGTAAAATTAAAGTAAACAATATCGTTGACGGATATGTTATTGCTGACGTATTTAGATGGGACATAGGTTCATCAACTGTAGTTAGTCAATTAGCTACAAATAACTTATTTGACCCTACTAATGCTAATCAATATGGAGTTTGGTCTAAGTTAGCACCTTTCTCTAATAGATTAAGCCTAAAGAACATTACAGATTCTGGGGTGTTCAACGGAGACTTGAATATATACATTGATGATTCTACTAACGGATGGACAAAAGGCCAGATCTTTAGAGTTGCATTAGATAATATAGACATTAACGGAAACAATATAAAAATTTGGACGAGTACTTCTACAGGTTTCAATCAAGCAGTTGCTAATATAGACCCTTCAAGGTTAATTACAACAACTCCTTATATTGAAATAGTATGTATGGACCCATCAAATTACGTATTTGAAGCAGATATACTAAGATAATATGAACACAAACAATTCTATTTCCAACTCACTAAAGAGGCTCTTAGAGCTTAACACTAATTCATTAAAAACTTTTGAAAGAATTAATGAAGCAGTTACTACTGATCAAAAAAGTATTCCATTAGAGATACTTACAGATGAGGGTACTAAAATAGTTTCTATTCCTGGGTTTAGCTTTATGCAAAAAGAATTGCAAAGATTAGATACTAATCTTAAAGCTCTAACTGGTTTAGGCAAAGGTTCAACTAAGATTAAGTTACCAGATGGAACTTTTCAAAATATTATTACATCTGCTCTTAAGAGTCCAGCAAATGATTTAACTGCGGTAGCAAGGCCGATTAACTTTTCGACTGCTCCAAACTATTTTGCTGAAGACTTTTTAAACCCAATGCTTAAAACTGCTTTTGATGTAAGCGGTCAAATACCAAATGATACAGAAAGAGTTTTAGTAAAAAGAATTATTTTTGATTCTTCAAACCAAACAGCGGTAGACTGGTTTAATGAAAATTATAGAAATAAAGAAGAGGTAGATTATTTAACTGCTATTAGAGATGTAGTAAATAATAATATTGCATATATTGTTGATGAAGAGTTAAGAGATATGCCATATAGAACTGGACAATATACTGGAAAGTTTGATGTCCTATCAATTTCTAATTCTCAAAGAGAAGTTCTTGAAGGTGGAGTTACTAAGAAACAAGCTATTAAATTATACACTTTAGATAAGCTAACTTACTCTGATAAGAGTAAAGATCTAGACCAGACTGAATTAATCCGCGTAGGAGATGAATTGATGGTCGCTGGTGGTTCTAAAAACACAAGATATAGAATTGACAAGCTGGATTCTTCAACTAGACAGGTAGAGCTTAGATTGATTGAGGGATATGAACCAATTAAGATTGGAGCTAACGCATTAGGTATCTATAAGAACGAAGATAATAACTTACAGATTGAGATTCCATGTGGATTCAATGAGAGAGTTTTAATGTTTATGAAAGCAATTGATGCTGATTCTAAACTATTAGCAGAGAACTGGTCTCCAGGTGTTGGTTATTATACAAACGAATTAACTCTTACTCAAGAGGATGGTGTACAAATTACTTTAGCAGAATACTACAAAGAGAATGTAGCTGATTTTAGCAGAATGATTGATGCATTAAAAGTAGACTCAATTCCTCCTGCAGCAGTTGGTGTATCTCCGGATGCTCCAGTTTTAGATTCAGGTAACTTTAAAGTAGTTCAGGTAAATACACACTTAAGTTCAAACGATGCTAAAGGTAAAATTACAAAACTATCTGCTGATAAAATTACAGTTGATGAATCAGTTAAAAAATTAGATTCAACTATTTCTAAGAAGCGTGGAGAAATCGCTACTAAGAAATATAGATCTGAAGTACAAAGAGATAAAGATAAATCAGAGTTAAACTCTCTTGTAGAAGAAAGAGTTTCAGAGGCTAAAATGTTTAGCTCTATTGTAAATCAAATACAAAGTGTTTCTGCAGATACTAATGTTAAGAAGATTAGTCCTAAATATAGAATTAGAGGTTTCTGGGCAATACCAGGTGCTAAGAAGGTTGCAGATACTGCAGATCAAGAAGTAGTACAGTTTATTGTTGCATATAGATACCTATCAACTTCTGGTAAATCAGGAGAGGCTTCTCAACTTAAATTTGCAGAAGACGGTAGAGAGAAAACAGCAGTATTCTCAAACTGGAATGAAAAGAAAACTAAAGTAAGACCAAGAGCTAAGTCAATTGCACCAGATGGTACAGTATCTACTAAGTTTACATGGCAGCCATCAAGAGTAGAAGATGGTCAAGAGATTAACTTTAACCAATTGGATATTCCGATTAGTCAAGGTGAAACTGTAGAGATTAGAATTAAATCTATCTCTGAAGCTGGTTATCCTCAAAACCCAATCATGTCAGATTGGTCAGAGTCGATGACAGTTGCTTTCCCAGAGGCTGAAATTGATACTACTGATATTGCAGCAACAGTTGAAGCTAACCTAGCTGAATTAGCTAGAGTAAGAATGACGGAAGAGTTAACTGCTCAGGGTATTTACACTCACGTCGGAGATTCTTTCTCTGCAAATGAAAGTTATTATGCTCACGTTGCAACTAATATTGCATCAGGGTTTTTAACAGATGAACAAAAACCTATTTCTGTATATGATAAAATTGCAGAATTAGAAGCTGCACTTGCAGGTCTTAAAGGTAGTGTTGAAGCTGAAGTTGGTGAACTTGTTGTTAAGATCGTTGATGAAGATGGTACAGTGACTAACGTTACTAAAGATCAAACAGTTCAATTATTTGCTGGATATTATGTAAATGAAGTTGCTGATTTAGCAATTAGAAAAGGACATATTGTAAATAAGACATTTAGATTACAATTAGAAAATAGTAAAGCTACTAAATTAGAATTAGTATCTAAACTAGTTGGTAATAGAGATAAACCAGCATACAGATCTTCTGCTGCAAACTCAACAGAGGCTAGTAACGGATTTGGTATTAAAGAAAATGACAGCCTTAGTGAGGCAGTAGATAAAAAGGTAGAAAATGATAGTTACTATTTAGTTGAAGGTAAATATGATTTAGCTCCTGTACAATATCAAAACATAGATACTGAAACTGGTTTAGAAGAGGTTTCAGATGCTCCATACCAATCAACACAAAGAAGAGGTCAATTTATTTACAGTAGATTTATGGATGTTGCAAATCAAGATGCTCACTATATAGTTGAGCCTTTAGAATCAGAAACAACACCTTATGATATTACTGACTATGAGTATGGATTAAGTTATAGTTCTGCACTTCCATTAACAACATCTACTGATCCAACTGATTTTATTTGGGATGGTACTTTTAGTGACTATTCCGGTAATTGGAATACTGATAAAATTAATGTAGCTACTATTGGTTCTACTAACCTTAATCTTTATCAATATAATGTAGGTATGTTTTTACATAAAGAGCATCCTCTTTTAGAAAATTTATGGGAAGGTGCTGCAGATCAGAATTCAACAGTTGATATTGATGATATTAGAAAGTCAATGATTTTCTCAATGCCTAAAACTGCAACAAAGGCAACAGGCTCTACATTATATAGCTTCTTTGGTTACAATAGTCTTTTAGCAAACGCAAGGGTTGGAAATAAACAACAAACTGCATATCATAATGGTAGAGGTTTAAGTGCTGTTACTGCCGGAAATGATTTAGATAGACCTATTAAAATGTCTTATGAAGAAAGCGATCAATATTTACTAGGTGGTAGATCTTGTGGTTCATTCTTATATATGAACCCGGTTAATATAGAAACTTTAAAAGTTGGAGGCGATACTAAAAGAAGTAAAAAACAAATAAACCCTAAAAAAGATAATTCATCTAACGCTGTTTCTGTTGAAGTTGTATTCCAATATAGAATGACTGATTACTTTGGCAACGACGAATCTACGGACACAGGTAGAGTTGGAGGATTCGCTAGATTAGCCTACAATAACTTGACTTATACTAAGAAAATCGGTTTTGATATTTTCGATAAATTCGGTGAACAATTCTCTTTTGATTTAGAGGTGTTTGCTAAGTACAGCCCTAAAGGTAAGAATTTAAACTCTATTAGAGCTGCAAGATTAACGAGAAACACGTCAGCACCTATTAATGCATGGTATACTCCATCTAGTAACGGTAGACGAAATATCTTTAGCCAGTAATCCTTCATTTAGTTAGATAATAATCTTGATATATAATAGAGACGGAAGATCTCTATAATAAGATTTAAAACTGAATGGCACAATTAATACTTATAGGTAATGCAGTAGCTACATCTGCTTTGGCAGTTGCAGAGGCAGGAGGAAATTCTGTTACTGTATATTTTGATGATTCTAGTAATGCTAGCGTTGGCGTATTACAAACAGGTAATGTACTTTATACTACCTATACACCAGCAGACCCAAATACCAATACTCCGGAATCTTATACTAACCCGTATGATCCGACTGGTGGCTCAGCGCTGTGGCATTTTGCAACAGACCCTGCTTCCGACCAACTAACCGTAAAAATAGAGGGTGATCCAAATAATACTTTAGGTGAAGTTTTAACAATTAACGCTCACTCTTATGATACTTTAACATCAGACTTTGCAAACGTCGATGAGGGCGGTTCTGTTGAATTCACATTAGATACTACTAATATTCCAGATGGTACAACGGTAGGATATACTATATCTGGTGCTGGTATCGATGTTAATGATTTCGATCCTGCACTTAGTTCATTAACTGGTAATTTTACTATCAATAGTGATACCGCTACTGTTACATTTACTCTAAATGAAGATGTTACTACAGAATCTGCGGAGACATTAACTTTAACATTAGATGCGGCTGATAATAATAGTATTAATACTGGAGCGCTTTCACATAGTGTTACTATAAACGACACATCGGTAACCCCTGTAAATAATGCGCCTACTGTAAATCCTCAAACATTTGACGTAACTCAAAATAATGACCCTACTGATAGTGTAACGATAAACCTTCAGCAACTTACTAATGACCCAGAGGGTGACCCATTAGTATGGAAAATTGTTTCTTTACCGGTAACAGGAACATTAAGAGATAATTATGCTCCTTCTACTCCGATTACTGCACAACAATTGCCGTATGAACTACAAGTAGATGGTAATGGAAATAACTACATAGTTAAATACCACCCTGGTAATACAGTTGCTGGTGCGCAACAAGCGTTTACATATACAGCAACAGACGATAACGGCAATGTATCAAATATTGGTACAATTACAATAAACGTTAATGCACCTGCTAATCAACCCCCAACTGGTAATCCAATAACCTTGGGTTTAGTAGCCGATGGTACTACTAATTCTGCTACTTTTACTAGAGTCGCGACTGACCCTGAGGGCTTAGGAATGACTTACAATTGGTGTACTGCATCAGGTGCAACAATAGGCCTACCTTCGTTAAACCATGGAGCTTTAACTCAAGTAGGTGGTGAAACTTTTCAGTATACACAAAATAGTGGATTATACATTGCTCCAGGTTCTAATCCATCTACATTAACAGATGTTTTTTACTATAAAGCTAATGATGGTACTGACGATTCTGCTCCGATTCAAGTAACTGTTAATAATACTTCAACTACCAATACGGCTCCCGTATGGAAACAGAATGGGCAGGCATATAACGCCCCGGGTAATGCAATTGCTATTGTAGCCGGTTCTCCATTTACTGTTACTGGCTTAACTGCTACAGATGTTGACCCGAATCAAACTTTACAATATTCAGTTAATGATAACCCTTTAGGCAATAATACTGGAACTGTTGCAGCAACATATAGTGCAAGTACTCAGACGTTTTCAGTTAATGGAGTAACTGCGGGGAGTGCCACGGTAAGGTTAAGAGTGAATGACGGAATTGTAGATTCAGATCTTACTTATCAGTTTACTATAACAGAGGTACCATATAGAGGTATTCAGTATTCTACATTTTCAAACTCTGATCAGTCGGCATGTTCATTAACAAAAAGTACTGGACAGGATCAATACTATTACAATACAAGTGCAAATACGAATTTAGGGCCCGGGGCAACATTTTTAGCTAATTTAGAAGTAGGTAATTTTATTTATGAAGATGATGACTTACAGGCTACAAGTATTGTAATTCCTCCAAGTGCTAGTAGCACATGGCTTTCTGTAGAAGAAACATCACAGGGAACTGTAAAAGCACTTCAATTAAACGCAACAACCGGTGCGATAGAGAGTATATTAAATTGTACAACCACTGGCGGAGCTGCATGGCCATTGAATGTTACTTTTAATTCGTCTATTACTACTTATTGTGATAATGATCCGCTACAAGTTATACAGGGAGAGGCTTGGCAAAATGTTGCAGATGGTGCAACTTTAGCTCAAGTTGTAGCAGCAGGCGGTCAATTATTTTCATCTGAATATTATGCAAACCAATATGCTGGACAGACTGCTCCGGCTTCTTTCATACTAGCAGAGGGTGCGTATCGTGATTATGCCATGGCAGCTAATACATATTATTATTGGGACGCTGCATCTGGTTGGTTAGAAGACGTTAATGCACCAGGTACTTATCTATTAGATTGTCCAACACCAATAACATACATAACAAAATCACTAGATGTTAGATATTATAGTGCTGATCCTACTAATATAGGTGCAGTATGTAATGCTATAGGAGGTTTACCATGGGTTGATGTCGATGATGAACGTTTTGATTTAGTTACAATTCATTTTAGATGGGATCAAGCTGAGGCTAACCAAAACCCATCATTATTAGACTTAGCAAAATTTACTACTGCAAATGGAACTAAGATTCAAGTTTTTGCAACTGCAGGTGGAGCGGTAAGTCAGAATTATTCATTATTACAACCTAGCTCAGTTTTGCTAGATACTGCTAGTGGCGGTTTTGTATTATGGGATAATGATGATTATACTGGATATGATGGTACATATAACTGGTTTGCGTTTGATACTAATAATGTATTAGAACAAGCTAGTGCTGGTTCTCAATTAGGAACATGTAGCGACGGTATTGGAGGTCCTTTAGCAGATTATCAAAGAGATGGTCTTTGGGGCGTAACTCATGATTTATTAGACGAAGATGGCAATTTAGCTCTTGCTAATTCAATTCAAGTAGGTATTGCTACGGGTTCTAAAAATTCTTTATTCTATGCATTTTATGCATGTGAACCTCAATTAGACCCAGGTATACCTGGAGGTCAACCTTATTACCCTGTTTATATTGTAGACGGGATGGCGGATGTTGAACAGTTTAATGAAAGTGGAGTATCTTACATTAATGATTTTATGAAGGCACTTCACGTTGGTAACAAAGACGTTAGGGCTCAAGTTAAAATAGATGGTAAGTGTTTTACTTATACAAATTATATAGCTGCGACAAATATTGAAGAGGCTGTTGATTTAATGCAGACTGAAATTGATATAGTTAAACAATCTAATATTACTGGAGGTGGCTCTGGTGATATGGACGCTAAAGCAGTTTCTATTAACGCAGTTGATTTTGGATTAGGTAACCAAACATCAGTTATTTGGAGAAACTTTACACAAGGAGAAGAGGGTACAATATGTTACTCATGTGCATCTGGAACTCAAGGGACTAGTCACAATTGGGCTACATATACGTTTCCAGCGATGGATAATGCTGAAGTATTAGATAGAACAGCTCCTAATTTTAATCTAGAAGAAAACTATACATTAGATAATGTATCTAAGCCTCTATTAAGAACAAACCCTAAATTAACAACTAATGCTAAATTAGTAGTAAATAGTACTGATCAGATTTTTCTTGAGTCTATTGATGCAACTAAAGAGTTAGCTTCAGTTGAATACAAGAAGTGGGCACTTAACCCAGAGGGACAGTGGTCTCAAGACTTATACAAGTTCTATAAGAGTAGTTCCACACCTTCTAAAATAATGTATGCTACAAGAGCTGATTATTCAGACTTTACAGTACAAGATAGTTTTGATAAACAAATTGAAGAGGTTTATCATTACGGAACAACATATAACTATTCTAAACTTCACACAGAAGAATTAAGAATGTTAGCACCAATTTGGTTAGATAAAGATATTCCTAAAAAGTTTGTTGTATTTAGAGTTAACGATCCTGTTGGAGAGATGGACTTTGATACAAGATCTAATTTTGACAACATACAGGAGATTCTTAAAAATTCTGAAATTATTAAGACGTTTGATTTAACTACAGATTCATCGATTGGTAAATATATTAGAAACCACGTTAATTCTGAATCATTCCCTCAAGCACCAATACAATTTAACTTTGAAAAGAGAGAGAAAAGTAGCTTTAATGGTATTGATTTAGGAAAGGGTGGGTTTACTAGAAAGGGTGAATATTTACATAAAGACTTTGTTAGAGCGGATAGTCCACTTATCGCTAGTAATGAAATGATAACAGATGGTTTTGAAAGAAATAAGCTGGCATGTGCTAATTTAATTAACATGGAGTTTTTATTTAACGACCATAACGCTACAGATTATTCTGTTAACAGGTATTTTGGATTATATGTAAATGATATTGATTCAGGGTATGGTAGTATAAGTTCTGCAAATAATGGTGAAATCAGTTTTAAGAACTTAAACTCGTATATTAACGATCTTCCAGCATCTGCGATACCGTCATTTAAACACGTTTCAACAACTCCTACGTTGGCTTATCTTAATATAAGCGACGAGTTCTATAAAATATCGACAAGGGCTAGATATGATATTAATGCTCCTTTTTTAGCTGATGTAATTGTAGAAGATAATAATAATCAAATACCTGCTGAAGTTAAAACAGCTCCTAATGGTAATTCTATTGATATTGTTAAAAATGATTTACCCGGTTTTGATTTTGTAAAATTTACGGTTACTGGAACTCCTGCTGTAAATGATAGGTTTACAGTATTTGAGTCTAGAGAATCAGTATATTCAATTAAGTTTTTAAGACATATACCAAATGAATCTTGGAAAATGTCTATTAATATTGATGGTGCTGTAATTAATGTTCCTAACATTAACATTGGTATAAATGCTCAAGGTGCTTATGCTGCAATTAAAAATGCACTCAATGCGTATAGGGATAATATAGTTATCACATACGATGGTCAGAATACTATTTTTATTAACGAGATTAATGCATCTTTACAAGATTTACAACTTTCGTTTACAGCGAATGGAGCAGGTGCTAGTAGTATTGCTAAGGTTACACAGATGCAGACATCTGTTAATTTAGATAGTTCTACGTTTTTTGCAACACATTCATTAACACCAGGTACATATAATGGTAATTTTTATTCTCTAGAAGGTACGACCTCTGAGATTGCTAAAGCAATTGTAGGTTGTATTAACAATAGTAGTATTAATTTTACTGCAATAATAGATGATGGATCTTCTGATTTCTATATTAAGAACGCAGTAAGCGGCTATAAGCTTTTACAGTCTGGTATTTTAATACCTACTAATAATGCTAATAGTTTTATTACGCTAAATAATAGAGATTTAAAAACCGTAAACGACCCTAATGGTTTACTTAAACTTTCAGAAAATATAATTGACAACAACTTTGTGCATTATATGAATGGTGGTAATTCTGCTGGTAAATCAGTTTTAGTAACTAAAGATTCTGTTTCAGATGTTGCAGTAGGTAATATGTTATCAACAACTTCGGTTGGTGTTTACAATGAGGTTATTGACATAGTCGATGATATTACAACACCAAACACTATTTACCAAAAACTAATATTAGATAAAAAGAATTATATTGAGAGTGGAGAACAAAAGGTATACTCAGAAAATATAGCCAGACTTGGTTTATTCTCAGCGTATGATATTCATGATATGAATTTTGATTTTTATGATGTTGAAAATTCTGAGCTAAAAGAATTAGAATATGAAACTCCTGCTATTATTAATTATGAGCCTGAGAGAAGTCAATTAAATACACTAGAAGTATTTGGTACTGATTATGATATATCAGATCCATATACTTACTTTAGTGGAATTAATGATCGCTTAGGAGAGGAGACTGAATCTGAATATAACGAGGTTAAACTTTTCACTGAATATGATAGGTTACAAGAGAATAATTTAAAGGAATTTGTAATACAGTCTAGAGTAGTTCCTAATATAAATAAATGGGTATTAAAAGATAGTTTAACTGTAAGAGAACAGCCTTATTATCTAAACGCAAATGAGGCTTTTGGTAGAACTAATTTTTCACCAGACTTTAACTCTGTAGGTAGAGATAGACTTGGGATGACACATGAGTGGTTTTACATGGATAAACTTCCAAAGTACTTAGATAAAAATCAGCTTAACGAAACATTTAGTTATGTTAACTTTTTAAGTGACTTTGAGTTAAAGCCATCTCACTTTAAAAGCACATCATATAATTACTTTGATAAGTTTATGATTACAGATGGATTTGAAGTAAAAGACCAGTACGATATAAAATCTTTTATTAAAACAAATTTAAAGAAGAAATATACTTTAATTTCTGGAGGTAACGATGCTTCGTTTGCTAGTACAGTATTTAAAGGTATTAAAGTAGACTTTAAAAATAGAAAGGAATTTGTAAATACTAAAGCTAGTGAGTTTGTTAAAACTTCTGAGTTTAATGGTTACAAGTTTAGCACTGTAGTATTAGTAAGAGGTGGAAGTGATAATAATGGAATACAGTATGAGATAATTCAAAATAAAACATTTAAGTTTGTTGTCTTTTTAATTACAGTATCTTTAGATGATTTATGGATTGATGGTTCTTTAAATAGAAAACTTTTATATGAAATGAATCATAGCTTTGTTTGGAACCATGAAGATCAAAACTTTAGCTACTCTGATGTTGGATTATCAGGCGCACTTAACTTAAACAATATTAATTTTACAAATCCAAATGATGATGATTATTTAATAGCAACTGGTATAAATCATGCAGATGGGTCTGAGCCTAGCTTTTTAAATCAGATTAATGCAGATGATAATGACATATTTGGTAATATTGAAATTACAGTTACAGATTCTACAGGTCCTGTTACCTTTGTACTAAAAATACAATCAGTAGACGATCAAAACCAAATAACTCTAGCAGGAAGTCCAGAAGACTTAAACGGCAACCCTGTTAATGTTTCTAATATAGCAGGTTATATTCAAAATAGTGCAGAGTATGTATACAAAAGAGGAGGTAAGAATGCGTTTACGTCGATCTTAGATCAATTATCGGTTGGATCCGTAGCTGATTTATTATTACTAAATGATGGTAGTATTGTATATACTACGGTTGAAGAAGATGGTACTATTTTAAATAACCAATTTGAATTAGATTTTGAAAACGGAGTAGAGATAATTAAATCTTCTAATTTAACTATAGTTCCTGATGATAATAAGCCTAAGACTTTTAAATTAAAACAAGGAGTTATTGGGTTTGATATTGAGCAAGGAGATACTTACTATCCGTTCTTAGTTAGACATAATGGTAACTACACTGTAGATACTAGACCCGTAGTAACATTTACAGATACATATTCTCATTTTAAAACTAATACACTTCAGACTACATTAAATGAAACTGAGTTAAACTTAGAAGAGCCTATGTATAAGCACTCTTTAACTAATGCTGAAGAAATTAAATTTGCTAGAGATTATTACAAAAGATATAATAGATGTGGTACTTCATTTAATTTAGGTTTTATACAAGATTCTGGAGTACATGACACTGCTTGGGGTATAATTAAAAACCATTTTTATAGAAAGGTAAATGAGACTAACTCTTCAGGTGTTACTAAACTATCAAGATCTACGGATAAGTTACCTCTTTACCCACTAATCGGTGAGATTGCAATAGATAAAAAAGATGTAAATGTATTTAGATCTTCTTGGGATAAAAACTATTATACTAGATCTTTATCCGGAGGTGCTAATGAAAGAGTGCCCGGTACATTTGAAACTAAAGAAGAAAGATCTTACTTAGGTTCTACAATTATGAAAGTAAAAGATTCATATAATATGATTAATTTTACTTCGTATAAAACTAATACACAGGAGCAACAAGATAGAATCTTAGCTAATAATGATGAAAAGTATGATGTAGTCTTATTTGAAGATAAGAAGTATGTTTATATGGATTTTTATATTACTAAGACTCTTAATAAATTATTGAGTAGTGAAGGCGTTTTAGATTCTATTAATAAATTTGTTTCGGCTGCTGATTCTGCAGGTGATAAAACTACAACTAAGGATGATGCACGACTTTACGTGGAAAACAACTTATTAAACACTTTTAATTTAGACATGATAAAGATTTACACTAGTAGAGTTAAGGGTGTAGATTCTGAGATTATATCTTCTGCGAGTGTTGAAAATCTAGATGATGGTGGCTATATGAATGACACAAACTTTACGTTTAAGTCGCACGAACAAAAGCCCCTTAATTTTAGGTTGATATATAATAAAAGATTAGGTTATTCTTATCGAATTAAGCCTATGGTAAAAATAAAGTCATAAGCAATGGCAATTAACATTCAAGAAATACTACACCCTAGTGACTCTGACAGTATCAAGTTCTCGAAGATTAACTATAACTTCGATCAACTAGTTGTTAATGGAGGTGGACCTGCTGGTCCAAAAGGAGAGATAGGTAATACTGGTAGCACTGGTTTAACAGGCCAACAAGGTGTAACTGGTGACAAGGGTAGCAAAGGGGAATCTGGTGAAACTACCAGCCCTTGGAAAAATATTGCCATAGATTTAAACCTTAGCGATGGTAAAAATAACGTTAGGATTCTAAAGCCAAAACCAGGCACTGATTTAGAGTCTCCTATTATTTGGCTAGGTGATAGTTCATTTTTAGATGAAGGCTCTAACGCATCAGACGGAGATACTACATTAAGATCTACTTTGAATGTTGGTAGACATTATGATTTTGGAGGTGCTGCAGTCAATGCTGAATATGCTACGTTTTGGCATAATGCTAATGCTAAAATTAAATTAGACTCTGAAGGTGTAACTGATGGTAGTAATAATTATACTAGATTTAATCTTTCTGCGGTGGAGCCTATCGTATCAGGTAGTAACCCAGAAGATATTAGATTTTCAATAAACTTACCAACAACACATACTGGAGAATTTAGATTAAATAACTTTAATATTACTGGTAATTTTGAAGATGGTATGCTTAGATATAACTCAGGAGCTAATAAGTTTGAGGGTTATATTAATAATGCATGGGTAGAATTATGTACAGCACCATGTGGTACTGGGGGTTCTAGCGGTAGTATCTCAATTAGTGGTACTAACTTAAACCTTAATGTAGACGGAAGTTTATCAACCGGTACTATGTTCCAATATAGTGACTGGAACGGTAGTGTTAGTGTTGATGCTGCAGGTGCGGTAACTATTACTAATGGTAATGCTACAACTGTGGTTACAGATCCTGTAGGCCCAGTAGCTCAAAATAACACTGTTGGAACTAATGACGTAGTTTTCTCCGTTACAATTACAGTTCCTACTGGATATGATAACGTAGGTCAACCGGTTGCGGGTGTTTATACAGCAACACAGCCAACTAGTTTCGTTGCTGCGGAGACATTTACCTTAAACTTAAATGAAGGTAATTCTGGTTCTAACTGGGATGTAACTTCTGCATCACTAATTACATCAAACTCTAATGGTGCGACTCAAAACTCATTTAACCCGACCGCGGGCGGTGGAGTATTGCAGGTAGAAGCAAATGCAGGTACTCAAATACAAATTGAATTACTGGGAGCTGCAGCTAGCAACCTGGAGTTTGTGACGGATCCGTTTACAATAACAACATCATCAGGCCTTGCAAATAGTATCGTATCTCAGCAATTATCTAATAATGACGAAGATGCTCAATTAATACTTAATATTACGTTACCAGGTTCGGGAGGTACTTCAAACTTTACTATTGAAGCCGGAACACAATCTTCACTAGTAGCTTTTGATTGTAATACTACAGGTTTAGTAGCTGAAGTTGATAATGGTGTCATTGGTGACAACGTAACATGGACTCTAACATTAAACGGTGTTGCTATAACACCAGCATCTGTAACTCCAGTAACTTATTCTGCTGGAGCTAATAATTATACTCTTGGATTTAATATTCCTAGTGGATATACTAATTCAGGGCAGCCGACAACATGTACAGACTCTGCACTTGGATCGACCGCGCCTACTTATACAACAACTTGGAACTTAACTGATAACTTTACAGGTGCAATCTTAAGTGACAACATGAACGGTACGAATCCGGTTACTTCTATAACATCAATACCCGGTGTATCTGGTACTACTCAATCTGCATATTTATTTGTAAATAAAGAGTCAGGGTATCAAGCATTTGCAAATACTAGTGAGGTAACCGCTACTTCTTCAGGAGGTACTGTAGGTGGCGCAACCTTAGGCCCTCAAGGCTCTTGGGTTAGGTTATCACTACAAGATGTTAACCAAGGTCAGAATGCAACTATAAATGTGGATGTTTCAGGTTCACTATCTACTGAAGTGATGACGTTTACATGGTCGGTGCCAGGAACTAACTCCAACCAAAACGACATGAAATGGGCTGCTGATGCAACCATTGCTGATAACATCCAAGAATTTACTTGGCAAGATGTTAATTCCGGCGTACAAGGTCCTCCACTTGCAGGTGGAACCGCGGCTGCCAGTGACTTTAACTGGTACGAATGGGATCAGCTAGATAATGCGGCTTCATACGCGTACGTTGCTGATACTTTCAGTGGTGCTTCACAAGAAAATGGTATTCACACTGGTGGTTCAGGTTGGGTAAAATTCGTCTTTACAAACGATGGAACAAATACGGCAGGACAACAAGCCGGTAATGCTAATGGAACAGAGGTTATCTTTGACGGAAGCACATGGGGAGGGATGGTTGATTCAGGTTCAGTAACGGACATGTGGGTCGTACTAGCTGCATGGTGTCACCTTGCAGGTACGGTAATGCAATTAGCTGATGGCTCAACTAAATTGATTGAAGATCTAGAAGTTGGTGATGTATTAAAATCATATAGTATTACAGGTCTTGGAACTGATGAAAACGAACAACCACCAAGCTCTTATACTGCGAGTGCAGAAGGATGGACTGCTGTTGAAAGCACAACAACTGTAACACATATAAACGAAGGTTCATA
>Ga0181377_1000165_pt1 | contig 26331 bp, 29 predicted proteins | sample LowvirmetaG_9_FD_130160 | JGI IMG/M metagenome (GOLD analysis project Ga0181377, IMG submission 130160) | Marine viral communities from the Subarctic Pacific Ocean - Lowphox_13 viral metaG | ecosystem: Environmental > Aquatic > Marine > Oceanic | place: Subarctic Pacific Ocean | collected...
TTAGTAGCTACATACTGGGACTGTGATGCATGGGAATGGGGAGAACACCATGATAGAGGTATATGGCCAGTTTACGAATCTGAAATGTTTCTTAAACATTACGGTCCTCTTAAAAGATGGATATTAGCTAATAAAGCAGATCAAAATTATAAAAAAGAAGTAGAGCATTTAACAAGATGTATTAATCTACCTGAACTCGAATTATCTCATATAGAAAATCGTTAATATGAAAATATACAATAAAGAATATATTAGACAGTTTCTTACTAATAACCCAGTTATGTCTAAAGACGTTAACGGCAAACCTGTCAAAAATTTTAGACAAGTACCATATAGGTGGACTCATGGTGCTACTGATTACCATTTAGGAGATGGGCATTTAGTTCATTCAATAATTGTAGCTATGAGATATAAATCTTTAGTTTGTTTAGGTTCAGGAGGTGGATTTATTCCTAGAATAATGACTCAAGCTAGACTAGACCTTCATGATACTGAAATATTTGATGGAGATAATGATATTAATTACGGTGATATAGGGACTACATACTTAGTAGATGCATGTAATGGAGTCGGCGGAAAAGTTGATTATGAGGAACCTCATTCGTTTTTTAGATATCAATTTATTCCTAAGTTTTTAAAAGAAACTACTGAAAATGCTTATTATAATTATTTTGTAAAAAAAGATATTAAAATTGATTTTTTATATATAGATGCAGGCCATTCTTATGAAGACGTTAAAAATGATTTTAATTTATATTCTCAACTTCTCAACCCAAAAGGAATGATTGCTATACACGATACTGATGAAAGGTATCAAAAAGAAATGGTTATTACAGAAGACGAAAAAGAGTATTATGAATTTTTCGATGGTCCTCCTAAATTTATAAAAGAATTAGGACCGGAATGGAAGACTTTTGACTTTTTTAATACAGGTATTCATCCATCAAAACCACAATCAACAGGATTAACAATAGTTCAGCGTGCTTAATTTAGCTACAGTAGTCGGAAGAAACACACATATGTTACCTCATATGTTAAATCACTATAAGAATATAGTCGATAACATATATGTTGTAGTATATAGACAATCTGAAGATGATAATATACTAGATGAAATAGAAGAATTAGGTATAACTCCATTTAAAGTTGTTACTGAACCTAAATTCGACTGGCATAAAGTTACAGAGTTTTATAATAGACTTAAACGTACTAAAGCGGATGAGTGGTGGATAGTTTCTGATGATGATGAACTACAGGTTTATCCAAGAGATATAAGAGAGATAATAGAAACATGTGAGGTAAAGGATTATAAATTTGTTACTGGAGGATTTATAGACAGAATAGGACCTGAAGGTACGTTTCCTGAAATAAAAAGAGATACTGACGTTCATAAAGCATTTCCATATGCTGGATTTTTTAGATATCCAATGTCTGGTGCGTGTCCTAACAAAGTTACTTTAATGAAAGGATATGTAGATGTAACACCAGGACAACATTACGTTCAATTTGCTAACGGAACCAATAGCTGGGGAGATAAACATCCAGATAGGATGCCTATCGAAGAATGCTTTACTCAAGTTCATCACTTTAAATGGGATTCTTCTGTTCTGAAAAGGTTATTAGAAGTAGCTGAAACGAAAACTGATTTTAGTTTTCATAAAGAATACAATAAAATGTACCGTGCAATAGCACGATCTAATTGGAAAATTGATATAAAAAATAAAGATTATTTTGTTGAAAAGCTGAAAAACTTTTCGTATATTGATTATAAAGATTATCCCCATTGGGATAAGTTAAGAAGTTTAATAGTTAAAATTTAAAAAAATGGCAGGTAAATTAACCGATCACGAAAAAGAATCATTATTATTACAAGAGAGACAGGTAAAAGCTCTAGAAAAAATTGCTGCATCAACAGATGCATTAGCTTTATGGTTTGAAGAAAAAGATTTCTCACAATGGGACGAGAGAATTCAATTCTATTTACATGAGTTTATGACTGTAGCTAAAGGAAAAGCAAATGACCAAGCATAGGCTTGGAATAGTAATTCCTTATAGAAATAGGTACTCTCAACTCTATGAATTTAAAACAGCTATAAAAGAATATCTAAGAAAAACAGATATTGATTATAGATTAATTATAGTAGAGCAAGATGATGCTAAACTATTTAATAGAGGTAAATTACTTAACATAGGTTTCTCTGAAGCTACAAAACTCAACTGTGATTACGTATGTTTTCATGATGTAGATATGTTACCGTCTAAGGTTGACTACGGGTATAGCAATATACCTATTCACTTAGCTACGACGTTAATTAATTCAGATAATACACACAAACCAATATTTGATCAGTACTTTGGAGGAGTTACTATGTTTCCAGTAGAGACATTTAGTAAAATTAACGGCTATAGTAATAATTACTGGGGCTGGGGATTCGAAGATGATGATTTACTATGGAGATGTCTACATTACAATCTACCTTGTGATACAGCTCTTCTCAAAAACTCAGGACCAAAAACAGCAGCGTTAAAATTTAACGGTCAAGACTCTTATGTTGAAATGAAAAATACAATTAATTTTTCTAAAGACTTTACTATTTTAGTTAGTTTTCAACCTGAGCATACTGATTTTGATATAAACGCTAGAGATGATTTTTTCACAGCTTTTGGTATTCCAGGATATGATTTTAATATCGGATGGAATAGTTTTAATAGATATAAAATAGAGTTGTTTAATAAACGTAAGAAATATATTCAAGTCTATTCTGATGAAGATTCTATGAAAAAAGTTACTGCAGTAGTTTCTTATAAGAGCACAGATAAAATTATTGAGGGATATATTAACGGTGAATCTATAGGTGAAGTTAATTTAGATACTTCGATACTTGACTATTCAAAATCTAGGTTTATGTATCTAGGAGTTTCTGATCCTACTAGAGAAGAACAGAATAAATACTATAAAGGTAAGGTAGATAGTCTAGCTATATTTAAAAATAGTTTAACCCGTAAAGAAATTAAAGAAATTAGTAAAAATAGATATTTCGGATTAACTCAAAATTTTGGCGATTACAGAAGTGCAGGTAAATTAATGACTTATTACGATGGTAAATTTATAAAAGGATATAGGTTAATGGATTTATCAGGTAAAAATAATGACGGTATTATAAAGAACTGTGAAATGGTTCCTACTAATTTAGAGAGTAGTACTACTATACCTAGACCGTATAGACGTAAAAGTCGATTTAAGTTACTAGATCACGAAGACGTAGGGTTTAGTAATAATTCTTGGCAAGACCTTAATACACGATATAATCAATTAAGATTTAATAATGAGGTTAAGAATAATTGGCACGATCCTTCTAAAGACGGACTTAATAGTTTAGATTATAAATTACATTCAAATACGGTTTCTGGTAAAGTAACACATTTAATAGTTTCAATATGACAAAACACAAATTAGGAGTATGTGTTCCTTATAGAGATAGAGAAATACACATGCATGAGTTTATACCTAGAACAGGTAAGTACCTTAAAGAAAGAGGTATCGACTTTCAAATGTATTTTATTCACCAGGTAGATGATAAGTTATTTAATAGAGGAGCAACTAAAAATATAGGAGCAAAAATAGCACTAGAAGATGGATGTGATTACGTATGTTTTCATGATATAGATATGATACCTGAACAAAACGGAGGTGCTGATTATAGTCATCCAGGAGAATTCCCCAGGCATATAGCGACAAACATATCTCAAATGAACTACGGTTTAAAGTATCATGAATATTTTGGTGGTTCAGTAATCTTTTCTAAAGAACATTTAGAAGCTACTAATGGATATTCTAATGAATATTGGGATTGGGGGATGGAAGATGATGATTTATTTTGGAGATGTCATTTAGAAGGACTTACTAATGTAACTTATTTAGATACGGAATTAGAGAATCAAACGTTTGCTAGATTTAACGGAGATACATCAAAAATAAAAATACCTTTTACTAGAAAATTTAGAGGGTTAACCACAGCAGATCACACTGTTTCAGTATTAGTTAGAAACCAACACCAAAATCACAAAACAGGAATATTTTTAATTGGAGATGCAGATATTAAATATATAGAACATCCTATATTTAGAATACCAGGTTATGATTATGGATTATCTTTTAATAATTCTAGAGCTGTTTCTATGACTTATTGGAATAATTTTAGTAAACATCATTATATGTGGATTAAAAGATATGCCGATCAATGGAGCTGGGTAACAGTAACATTTGATAAGAATAACAAGCTTTCTCATCTTTATCTAAACGGTACTGAAGTAGACTCAAAAGCAGGGTATGGAAGTCCTTCACCACTCAAATGGGATGGGAACTTAAAAAGTTACGGATTACAGGATATTTATTTAGGACATACTCCTTCGTTCCCTGATAAACTACACGGTTATTTTAAAGGAGATATAGCAAAAGTTTATGCATGGAATAGATGTTTGAAACCTGAAGAAGTTATGAATATGAATAAAACTGTTCCTGCTGGTAGTAGAGTATTAGATTTAGATTTTAACGATCCAAAAGTTAAATACGAAACAACCGATGTTGAAATGTTACAAGAAGATGTAATAGTACCCAATTCCATAATTCCTCATAGAATTCCTGGTAGATTTAGATGTTTACCTCATAAAGATGAAGGATTAGTTAATGGTAAATGGGCAAAAGGTGAAACTACTGCTAGAAATGAAAAAAGATATGTTACTCAAATGCAACAAGGTAAAATCAATCATAAACAAGACGGTATAAAACAATTAAAATACGAAGTAGTAGGAGAAGAAAAATTTACCCCTTGGGCTAAAATGATTAACATTAAACTATGATAAGTCAAAAAAACGATGCTCTTGAAAAAGAAAAAGAGCATAGAAAAATTCTATTAGGAAATCATGATTATGCTACTACTAAGAAAAAGTTAGATAGTGTTGGTTGTGGAATGTGTCTAGCAAAATGGACTCAAACTACTATACACCTACATATGGGTCAAACGCATTCTTGCCATCACCCTGCTACTCATAAAATACCATTACACGAATTAAAACGTAATCCTTCAGCGCTTCATAATACTAAGTTTAAGAAATTGAAGAGAAAAGAGATGCTAGAAGGTAAAAGACCTTCTGAATGTGATTATTGCTGGAACGTTGAAGATAACTCTCCTCAGTTTTCGGATAGAGTATTTAAATCTAATGAGTCTTGGTCTAAACCATACTTTAATGAAATAAAAGAACTAGGATGGAGAGAAGATTATAATCCTAAATATGTTGAGGTATCTTTTTCTAACTTATGTAACTTTAAATGCTCTTATTGTGGTCCATCGTTTTCTTCTAAGTGGGTAGAAGAAGCTAAAAAACACGGACCTTACCCTACTCAAGATAACTTTAATGACCTTCAAGGATTAATTAGTAATGGGAAAATGCCTATACATCACACAGAACATAATCCTTATGTGGAAGCATTCTGGAAATGGTGGCCTGAACTTTATAGAGACTTACATACCTTTAGAATTACCGGAGGAGAACCGTTACTATCAAAAGATACTTGGAAGATACTAGACTATATTATAGAAGAACCTAACCCTAATAAGAAACTAAACTTAGCTATTAATTCTAATTTAGGAGTACCTGATAATTTAGTTGATAAGTTAATTGAAAAAATTAAAAGAATTGAAGATGAAGGAAGAGTAAATGAATTTATTATTTTTACTTCTGTAGATGCTTGGGGTAAAAGAGCAGAGTATATTAGAAATGGACTTGAGTTTAATAGGTTCTGGGATAATATGAATAAAATACTTAGAGCATGCCCAAGAGTTAACATAACAGTAATGTCTACGTTTAATGCATTATCTGTGACTTCTTATAAACCTTTAGTAGACGGTATATATAAACTAAAAGAAGAATACGGTTCAACAGATAGATACTGGGTATCAGCAGTATTTCTAGATAGTTCATACCTAAGACATCCAATCCATCAAACAGTTCAAGTTCTACCAGAAGGAGATTTTGCTCCTATTTTATGGGATACAGTATTGTATATGGATTATCTTGGTATTCCAAAATTCGATCATAAATTAATTGGATATTCAGATGTCGAAGTACAGAAAATTAAAAGAACATACGATTGGATGATCTCTAAATTTAAAGATCCTGAAGCTATATTGAGACAGCAAAGAGATTTTGGAAGATATTTTAAAGCTCATGATGCAAGAAGAGGAACAGATTTCTGTAAAACGTTTCCTGAACTAGAAGATTTTTATAATTTTACACAAGCAATAACAGTATAATGAGGTTACACAAAGATTACACTTATTTATTTCACGATATCGATAGACATGGAGTAAGACAAAATCATACACATCAAATGTTAGTAAATGACTTTACAGCATTGATTAGATTTAAACCAGATTTAGATAGTATTTATGAACTTCTTGAAGATAGAAAAGATGATCCTTTTTACAATACTACTGTTTATGTAAAACAATGTATATTCGGCAAAAACGGTAAACACTGTGGACTATTTCTAACTACTTTTATTGATGAGACTAATTTAGTAAAACATCACTTAGAGTATGAATGGTGGGAAAATCCTAATTGGGATAAAGATCCGGATCCATCTAAAGACACAGTTGCTAAAGCATCGTTAATGGTAGAACCTGAATTCGATGGTACTTATAATGTAATTATTAGAAAGTATAATAATGAAGTAACTATTGATATACCGGGTATAGGTACTAATTCTTGTCCGATAAACGGTATGATAGACTATACAAAAGCACTCATGTGGTGCGGTACTGCTACTGGGCTACCTAACGAAGAAGGAAAGACTCCACAGGTATTTCAATGTTTTTACACAGGTGATATAAGCTTACTTCATATTCAAGAAGCTTCTATGTCAGAAGAGGACATTAAATTAGCGTTTAATGATTACGAACAGTTTAAAGAAAATGGTTTCGATACTAAAGGAGATGGAATCTATATATCAACGAATTTCGAAGAAACAACACCGCTTAAAGCTAGAGATTACTCTGGTAACGGTATGCATTTATTAAAATACGACTACAGATGGATAAGTTAAAAGTACTACTAGCAGAAGGAGATAGCTGGACTGCGGGGGATATTATCGATCCAAGAATAACAGAAGACCTAGCCGGTAATGTTAACGCAAAAATTAATGATAATTATAGATTACCTAGAGTATGGCCTCATAAACTAGCTAATAAATTAGGAATTAAATCATATAATACATCTGTAGCAGGATCATCTAATGATGGAATAGTCAGAAGAGTAATTGATAATACAATTAATTTACTTAAAAATTACGAACCAGAACAAATAAAAGTAGTAATAGGATTAACCTCTCCTGAAAGAAAAGATTTTTATTATAAAAAAGATAATGAATACGGCTGGGATGTTTTATATCCATTAGATTCTTCTGAACTTACTGAAGAAAGAAGTTTATTCAAAAAGGTATATTCTTCAATTTACTGGAATAAAGAAGAGTATATTTCAAGATATTTACAATCGGTATTTTTAATTCATCAGTTTCTTAAAAGTAAAGGAATAGATCATACTTTTTTTAATGCTTTTTATCAGGATAATGACGGTAAATTTGGGTACAATCTACATAAAAGTATTGAGCTATTAGAGTTAAAATCTACTAGAGGTTATTTAAAACATCTTGATCTATATAATCTGATAAGTGAATATAAAAATATAGTTAAAAATTACTTTTGTTTAACTAGTTTCAAAGCATATTTAGATGCATTTGGTAAAAATCATTGTTTTGATGGTATGCATCCAAACGAAGATGGACATGATGTATGGGCTGAGTATCTATACCAATACTTCACTAAAAAAGATGCACCGGCTATGCATGATGCAATTAATTTAGCTAGATTAGATAAACCTACAGAAGATATTTTATACCATTACAGAGATGTTCCTGAAATAAACGATGTAGATGAAAGAGGGCACATAATGGTAAGACCTGTTTTTTCTGAAACGGGTATAGATAAATTAATGAAACTAAATAATAAAGATTTAAGTGAAGATTATGAAGGGTATTTTACCTATCATACAATGATGCATCACGATATTATGTTAGTTGCTAAATGGCTAAGTAAACTTCCAGAAAAAGTATTAGAAGGAGTACGAAATGGAAACTGTAAATTAATTTTAGACGATAGTTTAGAAGGTAAACCTATTTTTGAATTTTTATTACAACTCTATAAAACTACAGATGAATTAAAGTTAAATAGAAAAAGAATAGTATATGTAACTAATAATTTATTTGCTGAAAGAGATTTTAAGAAATTTAAAAAAGAACATAACGAATATACTGAGCATATAAATGTTGTATCTTATATGTATAACGTAAATGATATTAACAGATTAAAAGATAAAAATTGTAATTTAGAATATAATGATGCTTACCTACCGGAATATGTAGATATAGAAGAAGAAATAAAATACAAAAAAGAAAATATTAAAACTATAGTTCCTTTTTTAAAAGTCAACAGAACAGGTAGACCTGAAAGAAATCTTTTTATGCTATACATTAACGAAAATAATTTATACCATAAGTTTAAAATTAGCTTTCCAGAATACCATAAAGATTATTATGGTTCGAGAGTAAAAAAACTCTTTCCATCTTTAATCACCGAAGATAATATTAAGGGTTTAAAAGAAAAACTACCTTTAGATATAGATGAATCCGATATACATAATCACGGTAAACCTGGAACCGGTAAAGGCTTTTTTAATGCTGATTTACCATTTAAACCAATACATTATAGAAATACATTTATAAGTGTTGTATTCTGTGCTTTTCCAATGGATGCTGCTTGTCACCTACATAGCTCAACTTTTAATCCAATATACTGTGGTCACCCGGTAATTCAATTTGGACCAGTAGGTCATTTAGAAGAGTTACGTAAAAGAGGGTTTAAGACATTTGGAAAATGGTGGTCAGAAGAATATGATTATATAGAAGACCATTGGTTAAGGTTTGAATATGTATGTAAACTAGTTCATAACTTGTCTACTAAAAGCAAAGAAGAGTTATTAAGTATGTATATTGATATGAAAGATGTACTTCAACATAACGTAAATGTAATATATAACTACGATTTGCATAATAGTTTAACAAATAAAGTGCTTTATAACGATGAAATATTCAATTCCGATACATAATAAAAAGTATACTTTAATATCTAAAAAATCATTAGCAATTGATATTCCTGACTACATAGATAGATACGAAGGTAATATTCAAACTATAGTCCACGATATTAATAAACACCAGTTCAGTACTGACCAACTGTATACCGCTCATATTATTATTACCGACAATGATATAACTAAATTTATGTTGAACTCTATTATAGATGTATTACCTACTTTGGAATTTGACCATAAACAAGTATACGTAAATGATTTTATAAATCACGGTGAATACAAAAAAAATAAAATAAAAACTCACTTTTATGTATGTGATTCATACCTACTTCCAATAATTGGATACCAGAAAAGACAAGAAGCAACTGAGTATGGTAATATACTTAATCATAGAGGTAGGTTAGTAAGACTAAGAGAACACAACGAAACCTTTTTAAAATCAGTATCATGAAAATAGCAGTTTGTTTAAGCGGTCAACTGAGACAATGGGAAATGGGAGTAAAAAACCAAAAATGGTTTTGGAATACTGCTAATAAAGAGAACGTTGAGGTTGATTATTTTGCTCATACTTGGACTTATAGCTGGGATAGACCAGGGGTATCGCGTCCATATGTACAACGAGTAGTAACACAAGAAGAAATAGATTCTTTTAAAGCTGAATACGACCTTAAAGGTCTATTAGTAGATTCTAGACCTCAAAATCAATTTAGAGGAAACGATCATTGGAGTGCATTATTTTATAGTTTTTATAAATCTTTAGAATTAAAAAGAGAGTATGAAATAAAAAATAATTTTATATACGACCTAGTAGTAAAATCTAGACCAGATGTTTTATTCAACCCAGAAAAAACATTTGATGTTCCTAATTTAGAAAATAACGTTATACATACTTCTCATGGAGGTATTATGGAATTAGAATACCATATGTTCAATCTTAATGATATTTTATTTTTAAGTAACTCGTATAGTATGGATCTACTTGCCAATCTATATTTCTTCAGGCAAGAAGGTATAGAAGAATACAATATTCAAAATAAAAAAAATATCCATGTTATGGGACCAGGAACTTTAATGCACGAATATTTTAGAGAGTATGGCATTACTCCTTACTTCCGTACAGCACCTGAATGTATACTTCTTAAGGAAGGTTGTCCTCAAAATCTTGACCTTTTAGAAGCTGAACAATTTGATCAGATGAGAACATACTGGCGAAATTGGTATACAAAATGAAAAGTATAGGTTTTTTTGCCTGCTCTAACGGGTTTGGACATTACAAACGTATATCGGAAATAGCATCATTACTTTCAAATGATTTCGATATAACTATATATGCTACTTGGTTTCAAATGTTTCATTTAGGAGGTGCTAAAAACTGTAGACATGTACAGCAACATACTCATAATATAAGATGGGATAAGACTTTGTCTGAATCTAAAGTAGATTATAAATCATATAGAGGTTGTTTAGAAGATCATAAAAAAGACCTACGTAGACATGATTATGTTATATCAGATAATATTATAGGTATTTTAGATTATAGACCAGATGCTATTATTATAGGATCTTTTTTATGGAAAGATGTACTTTTTAATAAATTTGGAGATAATAGGATTAGTGATATAGATAGAACCTTATTAAGAGAATATGTCCCTCCTATAATAACTAATAAGTATGTTGAAACAGGAACATTAAAAGAATATACAAATAAAATACAATTTGGTTTTGGGTGTAAATCTAAACCTTATAAACAATTTAAAATAGATGAGTGTGTTACTTTAAAACCAAGCTTAAATTATTTAGATTCTTATTCTAACTTTTTTGATAATTTAAAAATTAAAACAACAGAAGATTTTTCTAAAACATCTAATGTAGCACTGATGTGCAGACCGGGATTAGGTATAATTACTCATTGTGTAGAACATAGTATACCCCTAATAGCTCTATATGACGAAAATGATTCTAGTGAAATAGTAGAATTAGCTGATAAAGTTGTAGATTTAAGTATAGGATTTAAGCAAAATGTAAATGAGGAATTTAATTATAATAGATATAGTCTTCTTAAAGATAACTCTATTTATATGTACAAACATCTTGATAAAGATGGTTATAAACAAATTGCAGATTATTTAAAATCTAAGTTATGAGTAAACCCAATTACTATTTTGGTACTTTTAGCGATTTAAAACCTTTTGATATCATATCTAACCAGCAGGTAGTTGATAGATATACTAAAACTGAACAGCTATTATATAAAACTGATAATCTACGAACTAGTAATAAAGGTAAATCAGGTCCTGTTTATGATCCTTTAAATGAAGTACATAAACCAATATACTTTATGTATACACCTAAAGGAATACCAATGGAAAGCCAAGGAGTTAAGTCTGATATTACAAGTATGAAGCTTTTTAACTACGGTAAAAAATGGTCTCATTGGGTCTATCTTACTATTCCTAAAGAGTTTATATTAGAAAAACAAAAACATACAGTAGACAATCATGTAGAGTCTTTAGTTAACATATTTAGAGAGTTTATGCAGGAATGTATTGATAAAAATCTTAATGAAAAAGAATGTTATGAACTACAACTAAAGTATGATGAAAAATACCCAGAAGATTATCCTTTAGATACTGACAGACTTATGAGACCTGGATGGAGGTTTGATAATAAAGTATCTCAGTTTATATCAGTTAAAAAATCAGGTATATTTTTTCCAGTAGCGTACCCTAATCATGATGATGGAATTATTCTTTTCAGAGGTACTCATAGAGCTTTAATATTTGCAACTTTAGGTAATGATGTTCCAATTTTCGTTCAGCACCCTAAATTAGGAGGAAGTGATAATTTTAAATTTGAACTTACTACTGATGTTCCTTCTTTTAGTAGTTTGTCTTATAAAATAGTAGTAGATTTAAAAAATAAAAAATTAAGTTATGGATAAAACTTTAGCAGTTTTGGTACATGCTCGAAGAGAAAGCACTAGAGTACCAGATAAACATTTAAGACCTTTAGATTCCGCAGGCAATTGTATGTTAGATATCGCTTTAAGAAAAGTTAGAGATATAAAAAACGTTGATGAAAAATATTTAGCAGCATGGGATGCAGATATTAAAGATAGATACGTACCTGGAGTAAATATACTACATAGAGAAAGAGCATCAGTAGCACCGGGTAATTGTCATCACTCTATTATGTACAAACATTTAGAAGAAGTAGAATCGGAATATATTTGTAACTATAATCCTTGTCAACCATTTTTAGATATAAATAAAGTACAGGAAGTTATAGATTGGTTTATAAGTAGTAAGCATGATAGTGCTATAACAGTTAAAAAAACTAGAAACTTTTTTTGGAATGATAATCTAACTCCTACTAACTTTAAAGCTAATGATAGATTATCTACTACATCCGGGCCTTGGCTATATGAAGCTACTCATTCTTTAGTTTTTTATAAAAAAGATTATATGCTAAACAACTGGGAATTATTTTCTAATAGTGAAAATGATCCTCATCCATACGTCATTGACTGGTCAGAAGAAGAACTAGTTGATGTAGATACAGAAACAGATTTTAAACTAGTAGAAAAATTATATGAAGTACGTAATAGACATTGATGATACTATATGTAGAGAAGAGGGAACTGTAATAGGTAGAGCACCCTTCAAAGATAGGATAGAAATTATAAATAAAATGTATGATGAAGGTCATACAATAATATACTATACTGCAAGAGGCAATAAAAGCGGTAGAGGAGAAAAATACTATAGACCAATAACCGAAGCTCAACTGGAAAATTGGGGCTGTAAGTATCATCATCTCTATTTTAAACCTTTTGACGCTGATGTTTTTATCGACGACAGAGGAATACACCCAAACGATTTTTTTAAAGATGATAAAACATAAAACAACAGGTGTAAATTTTTGGAAACCGTTTTTTAACGATCTCAATCCTTTTGATACATTAGATATAGAAGATGTATTAAAAAGATATAAAGATACTATTTGCTCTTTTGATCAATGTAAAAAGCAAGAAGAGGCCGGTCATTACTTTTTAAGAATAACTGATGATCAATTAACAGATCCTAGAGTTAAAAAATTACATACTACTTTTAATCATAAAAATACTAATTTAAATGACTTACAAATAATTAAATTTGAAGCATATGGAAAAAGAGTATTTAAACAAAACTATGATCCAAATTATATAAAAAGAGATATGCCTAACTTTCAGTTAAGAGACGGTAAAGTATCTCCTGGATTTGGAACATGGAACTGGAAAGAATATTTTGAAAGAATTGATAAAGGTATTAGTTCTAGAGAAAATATCTACTTAGAAATACCGCATAAAATTATAGAAGATAATTTAGCATTATTAGAAAGAGCAGAAGGTACTAATGTACCCGTTATAAAAAAATTTATCAAAGAAATAGAAGACACAGAAGAAGGATTTACTGACATAGACCATGTAAATAACATAATAAAAGAATATGATAGTATATGGAAAGATTGGAACTTTGAGTTTCCAATTTTATCTTATATATCTATAAAAAGAGACGGACTATTATTTCCTATATTAGGTTCAATATCAGCTAATTCTTTCCCAGGTAACGGTTTACATAGATTTGCTATGACAGCTTACGCTAAATCAGATGTACCTATAATTTTACCGAAAAGTAAAGAAAGTAGATACTATATTAGATCTAAATTTAAACATTATAGACAAATAGATAATGAATATACTTATTTACTGTTAGATGTAGATACAAAAAAGAAAGTAATAACTTTTTATTTATCTTCTGAAGATATAATAAAAGAATGTTTAGGAAAATATGAATTATTTTGAGTTTATAAAACATAATAATAAGTCAATAGAAGAGCTTAGAGAATATTTTCAATCAAACTTTTCTAAATATTATGATTTATGGTACGACGGATACTGGAAAAGTAAGTTTACCGGTGTTGGGATGGCTGTAGCTTTATACTTAACAGGTTATATTCATAGTAAGAGACCTAAATATATAGTAGAATACGGTAGCGGAGTTACTACACTACTTATGAGTACAATTTTAAAAGACTTAAACTACGGAGGTAGTATTATTTCGTTTGAAGATAATAAAAAGTACTACTCTTTAGGTAAAGACTCAGGTTTTTATATTAACAGCAATGTATATTTAGTAGACGTTACTATTGATAATGATCAAACATGTTATTATAATCATGATATGAGTTTGATAAAAGATGTAGACTTTGTTTTAGATGATGGACCTGATATTGCTAAATACAATTGCAATGCGTCTACTAATATGGTTAAGTTAAAAGAGCATTTTAAAACTAATTTTAGTTTTTTAATTGATGGAAGAATACAACAACAAAGGTACTATAAATCTTTATTTGGGGATAAAGTAGAAAGTAGCTGGATTGGAATAGATAAAACTAAAGAATTTAAAAGAGAAGACGGATATAAATGTGGAATAGGAACAATATGAAAAATTTATATATTAACGGATGTAGTTTCACCGCAGGAGATAATCTTAAAGACGAAGAGAGTTGGCCATATAAGCTAGCTCAGCTTTCTAATACTAAATTATATAATAATTCAGTAAACGGTCAATCGTTTGGTTCTATTTTTACTAATACAATAAATCATTTAACTAAATTAGATAATACAGATACAAATGTAGTAATAGGATTAACATGGCCTCATAGGCACTATTTTACTTATAATGGGTGGAATATAAATGTAACAAATGCTGATTTTCCTAATCCTAGATATTCCTCTAAAATAAATCATTGGCGAAGAATGAGTTCACCAAATCATCTTGATACCTATACTGATGAAGCAAAAGAAGAAATAGGTAACTTAAAAAAAGAAAAAAGAGCAAAAGCACTATATCTTGCTAAAAGGGAATATATAAAAGCTATGATTACATATAACCCTACTTATAAAGAAGATATTTTTTCTTCCTACTATTCTAAAATAATAGCATTACAGGGATATTTAGAGTATAAAAAATTTAATTACCTATTTGTAGCATTTGATTCAGTATCGGGACATGTACAAAAGATTAAAAAATTAGGTAGTTTAAATATAGATAAGATTCTATTTTTTGATATAACTAAAAACGAAACTGCGCATCCAACCAAAGAAGACTGTACAGTAATTTCTAATAAAATATATGAAACAATTTTTTAATATAGTACTGCCAATGGCAGGAAGAGGATCTAGATTTAGACAAAAGGGGTATAAAGACTCAAAACCTTTTATAGATGTAGAAGGAAAACCGATGATACGTAGAGTTATAGAAAACTTAAATATAGAGTTTGATAAAAACTTTAAGTTTATAATTTTATGTCAAAAAGCTGATTATGAACAGTATGATTTTTCTATATTCAACGAAATAATAGGACATGATAATATAGAAATAATTAAACTTGATGGAATAACTGAAGGAGCTGCTTGTACTTTATTAACTGCAAAAGAGTTTATCAATAATCGTGTTCCTCTACTAAGTTTTAACTCAGACCAAATGATTGACTATAATCCTAGCGAAACCTTTAGTAGATTAAGTCTACATGACGGAGGTATGCCATGCTTTAAAGGAGAAGGACCTAAATGGAGTTACGCTAAAGTAGACGAAGAAGGATATGTTACTGAAGTAGCAGAAAAGAAACAGATATCTAACGACGCTACTGCTGGATATTACTATTGGAACAGAGGTTCTGATTTTGTAAAATATGCTGAACAGATGATAGCTGCTAATGATAGACTTAATAACGAATTTTATGTAGCACCAGTTTATAACTATGCAATTAAAGACGGCAAACACATAGTAATAACTCAGGTTGATAATATTTATCAAATGGGTACACCAGAAGATTTACAAGAATATTTAAATGGTAAATAAAAAAACTATACCAGTATTACTGTACGGCCAAATAAGAGGTCTAACAGCTTTAAATAGATTCTATGATCAGTTTCTTAAAAGCGAAAAATATGACTATGAATTTTATTTAGCCGGGTGGAATTGTGATTTAGTAAATCAAATTAAACTTCCATTTAAAAAAAAGATATTAGTTAATGAAAAACAATATAAACAAGAGTTTCGAGAACTTACTTTAAGAAGGATAGACGGATACGATTGTAGTCTAGATGTAACTGCTGCAAGACAAGCATTTCATATAAAGAATTTAGGTATAATTTCAAAAGAATATATTAAGACTAATCAATTCGTTTTAGTTTGCCGTGTAGACTATTTTTTAAACATAAAACAATTAGAAAAACACTTAGATGAATTATATGATTCTGATATTAATTTACTTGATAAGGATTTTATTAGTTTAAATAGTGGACTTACTGTATATAAGTATTTTCAAGTACCATCAGATGGGTTTTTTATTGCTAATAATAATGCTATACTTAAAATGTTTGATATGTACGACAATGTATTTACTCATAATAAATTAAAAGATGTAAAGATAAGACCGTGTACTGGTCCTCATCAAACATTTGCAAATTATATAGTAGAATTTAAAATTAACGTAATAACAAACAAAATTGAAGTAATGTTAGATGAACCGTTGAACAGGAGATAATGACAGAAAATAAAGATACATTTTTAAATCACAGAAAGAATCAAGAGAAACTTCACTTTGATAAAGTTGATACTTCTGATCCTTTAAGTTCGTTACTTACAGTAGAAATAAATACTACTGAATTATGTAACAGAACCTGTGTATTTTGCCCTAGACACGATAGAAATGTTTATCCTAATAGGAATTTAAATATGTCTTTGAAAACAGCTGAAGCAATCGCTTATAATTTGAGTTTAGACAATTATAAAGGTAAGATTTCTTATAGCGGATTTAGCGAAAACTTGCTTAACAAACAATTTGCTGAAATAATAAAAATTTTAAAAGATAAATTACCTGAAACTACAGCAGAATGTAATACTAACGGAGACAGATTAACACCAGCCTATGCTAAACGATTATTTGACTCTGGATTAGATTTACTTTATATAAATTTATATGATGGAATAGATCAAATTAATAAGTTTGACATTATAATGAAAGATATAGATAAGTCTAAATATAAATATAGAGCTCATTACTCACAAGCTGATTATGGACTAAATCTTAATAATAGAGGAGGGTCTATTACATGGTTAGGGTTAGATGAAGAATCAGTTGATAAATTAAAAGGACAGCCTTGTCACTATCCTTTTTATAAAATGTTTGTTGATTGGGATGGTGAAGTAATATTTTGTGCTAATGATTGGCAAAAAGAAAGAAAAGTTGGTAACTTAGCTAAATATAGATTAAAAGACGTTTGGTTAGGAAAAGACTTAAACGTAATAAGAAAAAGACTAATAAAAGGAGATAGAAGCGAAAGCCCTTGTAACAAATGCACAGTAAACGGTCAGTTGTTCGGTAAACCAAGCTTTGAAATATTAAAAAATAGTTTATGAAAATTTCAATAACAAATAGTCACAGAGGATTGGGATTAGAAATAGCAAAACGATTTAATTACGTAGTAGATGGTTTTGACGAGACTAGTGATGTATTTATTAATAACAGACATAATAGCTTCAGTCAAACTGAACTTCTTATGGAGGTATTTGATAAATGGAAAGACACTGATAAAACGATAGTTAATATTATCAGTAGAAGTAAGTACCCTAATATATCAAAAGGTTATTTATACTCTGCTTCTAAAGCAGCATTAAGTCACTTGTCTAATAATTTAAGATTAAATAGTGATAAAAAATGTAGAATAATAGATATTAACCCAGGTTTATTAGAGTCTGATTTACCTTCTTTAAAATATAGAGAAGTAGTCGACGCTATTGAGTACTGTATTTACCTTCCATCTCATATTGAGGTAGGAGAATTATCTATATGGCATAAAACACCGTATAATCAAATATCAAAAATGAAAGATGAAAGAAAGTCTTAAAATATTTATAGGATACGATTCTAGGCAAGATAAAGATCCACTAGGAAAAGGGATTGTTAACCCTCCTTACGAAGTATGTAAAGCATCAATAAGAAATTTTAATACTAGAGTACAAATAATACCTTTAAAATTAGATGAACTTATTGAATACGGAATTTATAATAGAGACAAAGACCCGTTAGCTTCTACTGAGTTTACATATTCTAGATTTTTAGTTCCTTATTTAAGCAACTATAGAGGAATATCATTATTTTGTGATTCAGATTTTTTTTGGCAAACTGATATTACTGACGTGTTAAAGTACTTTGATACTAAAAATTCAGTTATGTGCTGTAAACATCAATATACACCAACTAATAATACTAAAATGGATGGTCTTAAGCAGACCGTATATCCTAGAAAAAATTGGTCAAGCTTAATGTTATTCAATTGCTCAGATAGTCACTGTAAAGAATTAACCCCTGAAGTTATTAATAATGAATCTCCAAAATTTTTACACCGTATGCTTTGGACTGATGATGAAAAAATAGGAAACATACCATTAGAGTATAATTGGCTAGAAGGTGATTACGATAATTCTGTTAGTCCTAAAGCTATACACTTTACTAACGGTGGGCCATGGCATAATAGTTGGGACGGTGACTATAAACAAATATGGCTTAATCAATATAATATGTTATAATGAAGTGGTGGAAAGGAATATTTAACGATTTAAAACCATATGATACTATGTCTATGGATAATGTCTTAGATAGATATCATAGAGGATTGAAATCTTTCGATTATTATCAAGGATATTACGATCAAGGTTATTTTTTTGTTAATATACATGAAAGTGAATTAAAATATAAAGAACTTAATTATTTCCATAAAAAATATAACTCACCAGCTTGTGATACTAAAAATTTTAATTTACACGGTGATTATTACGAACCAGTAAAAAAAATAGCGTATAGTTTATCTGAATATAAAAATTTTGACAAACCTGAATATCATTCTATTCTTAAGTTTAAAGGTCAAACTAGTAACTATAATGGTAGAGATGGACAAATCAGAGGCGGTTTTGCTACTCCTAGCATATATGAATACTATTATAAACCTAAACTCGATAAAAAAATAACTGGTGAATGGATATATCAAGAAATACCTCATGAAATAATATACAATAATTTAAAAACTACAAATAATGGTGTAGAAATAAGTATTGCAAAAGATTTTGTAATCGAAGTAGAAAAAACTATAGGATGGGATAATATAGAAAAAGTAAAAGAAGTTGTTAATAGATACGATAACAAATACCCAGACTGGAGTCATGATTTTCCTATAAACGGTTATATGCAGATGAAGAAAGATGGTTTATTGTTCCCAGCTGTATGGACTTATCATAGCAAATTAGCTTACCATAGTTTTCATAGAATGATAATGACGTCTTTTAACAAAGTTAATTTTCCATTTATTATTCCTCAACCGTATGGTAAGAGAAAATGGACCGGTCAATCGCGTATGAAGAATTTTTATAATGAAGGGGAGTATAAATATTTAAACTTTTACTTTGATTTAGATACTAAACTAACTGAGTTTAAATTTAGCACTAAAAAACTTATTAACTATGATTAGTAAGCCAATTACATATGCATATTTAGAGACCACTAATTACTGTAACTTACAGTGCTCTTTTTGTAACAGAGAAGAGGTAATTGGAGCCCTACAGCATATGCCTCTAAGTAAGTTTAGAAAGATGTTAGACAATCTTAAACATCACCCAATAAAAGAAGCTAAACTAATGGGGATGGGAGAACCTATGCTCCACCCTCAATTCGACGAAATCTGTAAAACCTTTAAAGAATACTTTCCTGATGCTTTTCTAATAGTTGCTACTAACTGTCAATATCCTATAAGACCTGATACTAAAATGGGTAAAAAATTTAACGAATCTATGAAATACATAGACTTAATGTATTTTAGTATAGACGGTTATAAAGACTCTTACGAAAGAGATAGAGCACCAGCTAAATGGGGTAAGTTAATTAAGTTTTTAGAGGATTTCAAACACATGGATAGGTATAATTGCAGAGTAACCTGTAATTATGTTGTAAACCACGATAATATTTACGATATTAGTATAATACAGAAAGAGATAGTAGATCTATATAATTTAGAAGAATTAAGACTTAATATAGCACAAGAGTGGAGTGAAGATAAATCTCTACCAGGTGGATATACCTTGGATCAAATAAAATACCTTAATGAAAATTGGAAAGATAATATAAAAGGTAAGAGTAAATGGGACTTTAGTGACTGTTTTTGGGTTGAAGAAGGAATTTATACTACAGTAGAAGGAAATGTGAAAATGTGCTGCATGAATACTGGTGCGGAACCGTTCGGTAATTTATTTGAAGATACTATAGAGAATATTAGAACGACAAGCGACTACTTAAACGTAAAAAAAGGCTGTAATACTAATAATCCAACTTCTCATTGTAAAAACTGTTCATATAAAGAACTTACACCGTTGTTAACTGAAATTAGAAGTTAAATGAAGAAACATTTAAAAAATATTTATAGAAAATGTAATCAAGAAGATAAAACTCTGTATAAATATGTTCTAACTCAAAATGAAAGAAATCATCCTATTCCTGAAAAACAATTAAGAGAGTTTTTCGATAGTCTAAAACAAAAAGACATATGTTTCTACCCTAATACAACTAATTTAAAAAAGAAAATCTGTGACTATTATAATATAGAAGTTGAAAATTTATTACTTACCCCAGGCTCTACTTTTGCAATAAAAACAATCTTTGAAACTTTTGATGTTAAAGGAAATAATATAGTTTCCTCAGATTACTGTTTTCCTATGTATAACGTATTTAGTGAACTATACCAAGTTGAGCTTAGAAAAGCTAAATATAAAAGTATGAGATTAGAGGTTAGTGATATTTTATATTTAATTGATAATAAAACTAAATTTATTATTTTAGCTAATCCAAATTCTCCTTTAGGTGATTTATATACAGAAGAACAAATTATAAGTTTATTAAAAACAGGTAAAACTGTAATAATTGATGAAGCTTATATAGAATTTACAGAACAAGATAGTTGTATTCATCTAATAAAAAAATATCCTAACCTAATAGTAACTAAAACATTTTCTAAAGCATATGGTGCAGCAGGCTGTAGAGTAGGTTTTCTGGTAGGAAGTAAAGAAAACTTAGAATACCTTTCGAAATTTAGAGCTATGTATGAAATTAACGGAGTAGGAGCTAAATACACAGAATTTATTCTTGATAACATAAGCGATTATAATAGTTATATAAAAAAAACATACAAAGATAAAAAAATTGCAATTAAACAATTAAAAAAACTTAATCATTCTATTATTGATACTGACGCTAGTTGGTTTTTTGTTAAAAGATGGGAAAAAGTAGACAACCTAAAGAAGTTTAACGAATTAGGAATGTCTTTCAGAACCGTTATACTACCTGATGGTATAGAATATATTAAATTTAATTACGATTTAAAGTTACATTATGATAACAACAACCCCTTCAAGTAAAAGTGTCTTAAAAACAGTATTTGAAAAGACAGATATATACCACTGTAATAGCTTTGAACCTAAATGGAGCTTAACAGCATACGGTTCTGACTATAATAATGTTTTAAGTAGTATAAGATATGAATATCTATACAGCTGTGATGGGTTTGTTACCTCTATCAACAACTATAGTACTGAGCCTAGTAGGATATTTGAATTTTTAAAACATGGCGATCAACCATTGACTATAAGACATAAGTTAAACATGGTCGACACACTCATAGATACTGATATGAAAACCAATCTACCGACTCATATTAGTATAGAACCAAAAATTAAAGACAAAAAAGTAGATATACAAGACTTATATCACAATCCTACAGACTATAAAATGATTATTCACCCCGGTTTTACTAGAATGAATGGTGCAATATTTCTTAACTCTCCATTACGTAACGTTCTAATCTATATAAATAAAGAACACAACGTACAGCTTAACAATCACCAGAGCTTAACTAAAATTAACTCTGAACAAGAATTGGTAAAAAACTATATCCCTTTTACTGATTTAAAAAATTATGAAATAGATTTTTATATACCTAATAAATTTCCTGAAATAGATAAGTGGACATTTGACGGAATAAAACATCATAATGGAACTAAAACACCGGTACTTAAAAGCAACGGTATAAAAATTAAACCCTTTAAAGAAGGATGCTCTGTACACCCGTCCGATAATTATGCTTTAAGTACTTTTATTACTTTTGATAAATTTTGTAATATACTTTTCAACAATAAAATTAAAGTTTATATAGAAAAAAATACTAAAGACAAATTAGCAGGACAGTTTTCTAGTAATATTGAAAAAATAAGTTTAGGTTATTTTGGTAATCCTAATACTATAAGGACAAAAATAGTTTCTCAAAACAGTAATAGAGAACACTATATGCAGCTAAAAAATTTAAAAAGACTAAAAAATATTTCTAAGCAAAAATCAGAATTTTACGATCAATTTATAGAACCTTTAAGAAAGTTTCATGAAGAGCAAACACAAGAGCCTAGCTATTATATAAACCATTTAGAACATTGGTATATAGAAAAAGCAGAAGAATTAGATGAGAAGAATTTTGAATTAAGAAATGACAAAGGATACTTAAGTCAATTAGTAAAAGATAATAATTTTAAAGGAATAATTGCTATATTAAATAAAGATTGTATTAAACGTGATAGAACTTTCTCAGAAATTATTATGTGTTTAAGTCCAACTTCCGCTGTTACTAGATCTGAAGACTCAAGTATAATACTAATCAACTGTAATCATCAATTTTGGAGTACAGGAATAAATTATATAGAAAAAACTATTAATAAACAATTTTTTATGATATGAAGACCATAGGATTTTTAACACCCTACCAACACCTTCCTGAATTTGCTGACTATGTTAAAAGTAAATTTAAATGTATTAGTATGGTAGGATTACCAAAAGATAAATTAAACATTTTTAAAAGTGTTGATTATTTATTTGCTGCACCTAACTACCTTAAGTATGTAATTGAAGAAAAGGATATAGAAGGTACTGGTATAAAAGGAATAATAACTCCTTCTACCGGAGACAATCATATAAACGTTACTATACCAGTTATATCTATAAAAAATGATAGCATATTAAAAGAAATATATTCTACTGCAGAGCATAATTTATACTTATGCTTAGCACTACCCAGACAGATAGGTACTATAGTTGAGTTAAAAGAAAAGACTTTAGGTATTTTAGGATATGGTAGATTAGGAAAAATATTAGAAAAAATAACTAAACCATTATTTAAACAAGTATTGAAAGCTGATATAGATTTTATAGATGATAATTTTTTTAGCGATACTGATTTTTTATCTATCAATATAGACTATAAAGATGCAAATATAGACTATATAAATGAAGAATTTGTTGGAAAATTCAAAAAGAATATCTATATTGTTAATACTAGTCGTGGTGAAGTAGTAGATGAAGTAGACATACTAAAAGGACTATACGAAGGTAAAGTAATAGGTTATGCTACAGACGTTATTAAAGAAGAACATACTTCTAAAGCTACAGTTTTAAAAGTAGAAAATAGTAATAAAATTCTCATAACACCTCACATAGGAGGAACAGCAATTGAAGCGCAAGAAAAAGCATATAAAAGAGTAATAGAAAAAGTATATGAAAATAATATCTGAATTATGCCAGAATCATAACGGTAATAGAGATATATTAGAAAGATTAATTAAAACAGCTGCTGTATGTAGCGATATAATTAAAATTCAATCTATAAAAGCCAGTACCTTCACATTTCGGGAAGAATACGAAGAGTTTAGACCTTACGAAAATGAATATGAAAGACTCAAAGGTTTAGAACTATCAAGAGAAGACGAAGAGTTTTTTATTTTTAAATGTATGGAATATGGAGCTGAACCTATGACTACAATATTCGTTCCTCAACATGCACCTGCTTTTAATGAACTAGGATACGATAATATAAAACTATCAGGATATTCAATACCGGCTTTTGATTACGGTAAAAAGTTAAAAAATTTTAAATTTAAAAGATTATTTTTTTCTACTTCAAGCTTATCTTTAGAAGAAATAAAAGAAACTATAAAAAATTTAAATGAAATGGGAATAGAGTACTATATGCTACAATGTACTTGTGTATACCCTACACCATTAGAAAAACTTAATTTACAAAATATAGAATTTTTTAAAAATGAATTAGGAGTAAAAAATGTGGGATTAAGTGATCATACTAATCCTTACGAAGATAATTTACTATCTTCTAAGCTAGCAATACTACAGGGTATTGACGCAATAGAAAGACATTTTACAGTTCTACCAGTAGATGAGACTAGAGACGGTAAAGTATCTGTTACTCCTAGTATGATGTCTGAAATAAAAAGATTTAGCAGACTATCAAAAGAAGATCAGTACCAAGAACTTAATAAGTTTAACAAACAACAAATTTTTAACCACGAATATTATAGAGGTAGATTTAAATGAGCAGTATTAAATTAATTATTTTTGACTTAGATGGTGTTTTAATAGAAACTAAACACTTACATTTTAAAGCACTTAATGAGGCATTAGGTGAGTACGCTTTTGATTGGGCTGAACACCTGGCAGTATATGACGGACTAACAACTAAACAGAAACTTAAGGTGTTATCTACAAACAAAGGATTACCTGTCGAAAAGCATAATGAAATATGGAAAAAGAAACAGTTAATTACTTTTGAAATGTTAAGAGACATAAAACCTGACCCTAGACTACAGACTATTATGTCTTCTCTGTCTAAAAAAGGATTTAAAATGGGGTTATGTACTAACTCTATACGTAAGACTGCTATAACAGTTTTAGCTAAATTAGGATTAGCTGAATATATGGATTTTATTCTATCTGGAGAAGATGTTACTAATCCTAAACCTCATCCTGAAATATACTGGACTGCAATATCTAAAATGAGCGTACTACCAGAAGAAACTCTTATAGTAGAAGATTCACCCTATGGATTATTAGCTGCATCGAGAAGCAAATCTTATATTTATAGAGTAAAAAATCCATCTGAAGTAGTTGTAAATAAAATTTTAACTAAAATAGAGCAGATAGATATAGGAGAAAAACAACTAACTCCAGCATGGAGAGATGAAAACCTTAATGTACTTATTCCGATGGCAGGAGCAGGTAGTAGGTTTACTCAGGCAGGTTATACGTTTCCTAAACCTTTAATAGACGTTAAAGGTAAACCTATGATTCAAGTTGTAACTGATAATTTAAATATAAAAGCAAATTATATTTACGTAGTACAAAAAGAGCATAGAGAAAAATATAATTTAGATACTTTACTTAATCTTATTACTCCGAAATGTAAAATAGTAGAAGTAGATGGAGTAACTGAAGGAGCAGCTTGTACTGCTTTATTAGCTAAAAAGTATATAGATAATGACAACCCTTTATTCTTTGCTAACTCAGATCAATTTGTAGAATGGGACTCTAACGAATTTTTATATAAGATGAACGAAACTGATGCAGATGGAGGAATCGTTACTTTTAAAGCTACTCATCCTAAATGGTCTTTTGCAAAAATAAATAAAGCCGGACTAGTTACACAAGTAGCAGAAAAGAATCCTATATCAGATATTGCAACAGTTGGATATTATTATTGGAAAAAAGGTTCTGATTTTGTAAAGTACGCAGAAGATATGATAGAGAAGGATATTAGAGTTAACAATGAGTTTTATGTTTGTCCTGTATTTAATCAAGCAATAGAAGATAATAAAAAGATCCGTACTTTTGATATTCCTAAAATGTGGGGATTAGGAACCCCCGAAGATTTAAAATACTATCTAGAAAATAATGATTCTAATTTCTCATAGAGGTAATATAGACGGTAAGAAAGAGGATAAAGAAAATAAACCTTCTTATATAGCTGAAGCAATAAATAGAGGATTTAACTGTGAAGTAGATTTTTGGTTTATAGACGGTAAATTTGTTTTAGGTCATGATGAACCGCAGTACGAAATATCTATAGAATTTATGGAAACGTATTATAGACATTTATGGATTCATTGTAAAAACTATGATGCTTTAAGTAAGTTAGTAGAA
>Ga0181377_1000167_pt1 | contig 25982 bp, 31 predicted proteins | sample LowvirmetaG_9_FD_130160 | JGI IMG/M metagenome (GOLD analysis project Ga0181377, IMG submission 130160) | Marine viral communities from the Subarctic Pacific Ocean - Lowphox_13 viral metaG | ecosystem: Environmental > Aquatic > Marine > Oceanic | place: Subarctic Pacific Ocean | collected...
ATTCTATCGCTTAACCGTGTTTATACTCACTTGACTAATCTGTTATAATGCTTCTAACTTGGCTAATATGAAAGCCGTTGATTGATCCCATGAATTCAAGTTGAAACCATCCATTCGCATCCAATCGCTTGATAACACCTTCTGCGGAAAGGGATTCATCAATAGGATCAAATGGTTTGAGCGAGATGAAAACATGCTCACCTGAATCAATGTAATTTTTAATCATTTTTTCTTTTAACATAATTGTATCTACATTACACCTCGAGAAAGTCACTTAAATCGATGGTGTGAGTGATTGTGCTTTCAGCTTTACGACGCATAAGATCTACATCAACTTTAAAATGCTCAGAGGCCTCTTTGACAAGCATGTGTAGCTCCTCACGTGGTGGAGGAAAGTTTAGGAGATGTTCTTCAATCCAAGCTATTCCGTCCTCTAATTTTTTATTTTCTTTCATAATGTAATATACTTTCTTCCTTGATTCTGATTATATTCTACCACAGAAAATGGCCACTGTAAATACTTTTTTACTAAATAATAGCACTTTTTTTTAATCTGTAATACAGATTTAAGTCATTTTTGTATAAAACTGCTAAAAAGATACACTTTTGACTGCAAAATCTATGGCTCGAGCAGCTTCAAGTTTTACTGGTCTACCACGATACCACCCTCCATTTTCGTTGTCAATTTCTCTAACAAGTGATTCAACCTCGTTAGGTGTGATAGGATATTTTCTACGAATAGCATTAGCAGCAATACTCATCATTATTCGATACATGTGGTGATACCAACCAGATTCATTAATTGTCATATACTCAGTAACAAGCTGCTTGTTAACAAAAGGACAATCACGATAAGATGTCCATTTAATACTTGTATTTGTTAACTTGCTTTCATAGTGCTTTTTCAACTCTTTTTGAATTGCTTCAGGCAAATGGTCACTTAATGAATTTCCTGAATTTTCTACAAAATCATATTTTGCCATTAGTTTTACCGGATCAAGAAATGGTCCTTCATGTGTAAAAATAAAGTTATACGCATTAGGATATTGTGCTGGAACATAATACATACGTGAAAGATCTTTGGTTTGCGGATCACCAAGTGAATTGTATTCTTTGTTTAACGCAAACCAAAGATGTTTAATCTTATCAGCTTTTACTTCTTCTGTAAGCGGGAAGACAATTCTGAATTTTGGTTTTTCTTTCGATGAAGATGCAGAGCTATAGCACACGAATCGATGACCTTTAAAGGCTTCGATCGTTTCTTCGAACGTAGAATCATATTCATCAATGTCAAGGGCAACCCAACTAGCCCACGAAATAACATTCCTATTAGCGCGAGTCGTGCCCCCATCATAGGTAGCTGGTGTAATAAGCGGCGAGCCATCTTTTCTTTCTCCTTTCTTTGGTTTATAACCAGGCTGTTTGCTCAAAGAATATAACAAGTCTTCAAAACCTTTCCAATTTTGGAAGGCCATTTTTCGATGTGTTTTATTATCGAAAATAGAATTGAATATTGTGAGCGAATACATCTTAGGAAATCTTTTTCAAATCGCCATGGTTACCTTCGTGAGATGGCGCTACCCATCCTTCAGGTTTAATCAGATCCGGTAGGCCGAGTGGATTCGGTCTACTTTCTTTAATCCCAACTTCTTTATTCATATTCGCTTCTAGAACTGCATCCCAGGCTTTATTTGCATCAATACCAAACGCATCGAGTGTGCCAATAGCCACAACACAAAGGTCAATAAGGCCGTCGACTACTTCTTCTGCGTCGATATATCCAGCATTATTTGCCGCTAGTTTAGTTTCGTCTAATTCTTCATTAAGAAATTTTACTCGGAAATTCAGAAATGTGCGTAAGTCCAATCTAGTCATTTTTTCAACAACAGGACGTACGCCATATTTCTCGTGCATATTATTGATATCTTGTACCCAATCTTTACTCATATTTTTTGTTTGTTTATTATAATAGAATTCATTACCCTATAGCCTATAGTTTTTTGCCATAGCGTCTACATCCTTAATACTATATCTGTTGGATAGACCCATTAAAGTAGGAGCCCATAATCCGACAAAAATTCCATGCCATAAATTGACATTAGTATACAGATAAATTGAAGCCAGTACAGATACTAGCGATGCTACGAAAAAGATTTGTGATTTAATTTTATTAGTTATCATTTGGTTTATTGTATTGTATTGTTGTAAATATTAAAATAGAAATTGTTGAAGATCTGCTCTTGGTTCTGCTGACCAACCAATCGCATCGAGGATAATTTTGATTGGGTCAAGGAAAGTCTTTTGAAACTGAAGATCATAATTAATGTACTTATTTAGCTCGAGTTCTTCAGGCAAATGCCCTGGAAATGATATGACATTTTCTTGAATTGTATTTGGAACATGAAGATACAGAAATTTAATTTTATCGCCATTTTGGATAAGTTCATATTTTTTTTCCAAACCTAATGATTTTACTCGATTGTTGTAAAGAAGTGAACCCCGGGCGTGTATAGGTGTTCCTTTTGTGTAAACAGTAGAACGATTAGACCATTTAGTCATATCAGTCACGCCGCGAGGAAACGCAACTTGATCAGCAGGAAGAGATTTAAAATGATCTTTGAAAAGAGATATTGCTTTTTGTGTTTTGTCTTCGTCACCAGTCACAATGATTTTAAACATTTGGTTCATAGCTTCTCGGCAAGCTTGAGGAGTAGAAGATTTTACCGCTTCAATACCCATCATTTTAATTTTAGGTTCAGCGTATTGTACACCTTCGTTGTTATGTACATTAAGAATGTAACGTTTTTTCGCAGTCCAAATACCTCGATCTGCGATAGCTTCTCGCTTCATAACCATACGATTTGTATAAGCATTTGTACTATCAGAAAACTCTTGGAAAGCTTTTTCAAGCATAGGTTCAATTGCTTTAGATCCAAACTCATCAAGGAATGCTATAGGATTCTTAGGTTCGAACTTTTCAATAATATCGTTAACTCCAATGTAAAGAGAGTCAGTGTCCATTGCAATAACACGATCTTTACTTTCGCCGATGAACTTGTCCAAAAATGAATTTACATTTTTTTCGGCATGTTTAATAATAGCTTGGCCGGTCATAGTAATTCCAGAAGCAATACGAAGATCAAAGTAGCGGAAATACTTATTTCCCATAGCGCCATAAAGAGAGTTAAGAAGAATCTTGATTGCTGTCTGAAGAGTTTCAAGGCGAGCAACTTGGCCAGAGGTTGATTGATACTCGCTGCGCTGACGTTTTGAAATTGTTTCAAGTTTGCTTTTAGCATCAAGCATTTCATTCTTAACAGTCACACGTTTTGCGTATAACTCTTCAACAATTTCGGGAATAATACCTTTTTTTGCTTTACTAAACACAGCGCCGTTTGAAGCTACAGCACCTTCTGCGCCTGGCATTCCTAAGATAGTTTCAGGCGACATATTGTATTGAACAATTATGTTTGGATAAAGTGAGTTAAGGTCAAAGGACATTACCCAATCGTGCATACCTACATGAGGATCTTTTACATATCCACCTGGAAAGCTTTCTGAAGTTTTTTCGTCAGCTGGAATTGTAGCAATCTTCGAACGTGCTAGCCTTCTAAAAATAATGGAATCCCATATCGCACAGGTGCCTAGTGTGTCTTGGTAATTTACACCACCTAGGTATGCCATAGTCATAACAAGAGTAATAAGACCAAGTTTTTCTTCCATTCGCTCGATAAGCTCGACATCTTTGATGTTGTAGTCTACAAACATTTGATAATCTGCATCATAAAGATCGCGCAAAGAACCAACTTCAGAATAATCGAGTTTTTTCTCGCCAAGTACTACACTTGAAATATGATTAAGGGAATAAGATTCTTGATTGCCATATGTGTAAGCAAACTTTTTAAACAATTCCATATAATCAAGATGCTGAATACCCATAATGTCAAATGTAGTTCGAACACTACCTTGAACACGAATATCTCTACGTTCAATCTTTCGCCATGGGGAAAGGCCTTTCACAATGTCTTCGCCGAGAAGAAAAACCATTCGAGAAATCATATATGGAATATCAAAAAAGCGGGTGTTCCAACCTGTAATAATGTCAGGTGTATTTTCTGGCGTTGCCCAATATTCGACAAATGCTTCCAACATCGAAGCTTCGTCTGTAAACTGACGATATTCAATATTTAAAGAACGCAGCTGAGATGATTGTTCGTCATAGGGTTTTAAACCCCAAACGCGATAGGTGTCGTCTCTAGAACTTTTTAGCGCAATAGTAAGAATCTCATTAACTGGATTATCAATTTCTGGAAAACCATCGCCAAACGATGTTTCAATGTCAAGAGAAGCGATGTCAATTAGTCGTCGATCATAAGGGATTTCATTTGGAAACTGCCCTTGAATAAAAGCTGGAATGTGTCGTTCGTTGCCATACAGCTTAAAGTCAGGAACATCGCGATAAGTTTTCTGAAATTCGCGAAGCTCTGACATTGAGCTAAATTGAATAGGATCTACTGGAACACCATCAAGTGACTTCCAAGACGAATTCTGTTTTTTAGACTTAAGATAAAGCGTTGGCTTGTATTTGATACGATGAGATATTTTTTTGCCATCGTCATCGTAACCACGATAGAGAAGATTGTTTGCTAAACGTTCAACACTTGTATAGAATCCACCTAGTAACATGTAAGTATTATACCATGTCTAAACATGATTGTAAATAACAAAATTGTACCAATCTTGTAAGACTGATTTTTCTAAAATAGTAAATGATGAAACTGTGGTTTTTGGAAAAGCGTTAAACGTTTCAAAGAGGTTGCCTTTTTTATCATAGAACAATACATCATCATATTGCTGATTATTGTTAAAATTAAATGTTTGTGTTTTTCCATTATATATTGTCATAATATTATTTATTATAAAAGCTCCCTTACACTTTTGCATAAGGGAGCTTAAGTTAACTTACATCGACTAATGTTTAATTAATCACCAATTTTAAACGATTTTGGCTTTTTATCTTCAGGGATTGATTTATCTAAAAACACAGATAGAATTCCATCAGTGAGAGATACTTTTGAAACTTCAATGTATTCACCTAACGTAAATGTTTTATTGAATTTACGTGTTGCAATTCCTTTATGAATATATTCTTTATTGCCGTTTAAATCAACATCTTTAGATGCGACGGAAAGAACATTTTCATTTTGTTCAACGAATAAATCACCCTTACTAAATCCAGCGACTGCGATAGCAATTTCAAAGCTATCTTCATCGTGTTTTACCACGTTATGTGGTGGATAAGTTGGTTGTTTTGAACTTAATTTTTCGATTCGGTCAAAGACGGAATCGAACCCGACTGTCCACGCATGTGGAATATTATATGTTGTCATTTTTTTATCTCCTTATTTAAGCGAGTTAATATTGTGGACTCCTTTCGGACATCCGATTTGAAAAGCTTCGTGCTTTTCAAAAGTTATTTATACGATTTAATGTTACCAATCGAATATTTTGATTCTAAATTCCATTCTTTTTTATCTTTATGAGAAATAATTTTAATTGCTCTTAAAGACGTTTTTGGATTTGCAGAGGAAGGTATTACGATTTCAAGTAAACCCCAATCAGAAAGTAAAGTGGTAATTGTATTTCTACGAGCTAAATCGTCTTCTGTAAAGTTTGATGGTTTTCCATCTAATAAAAAAAGTTCTTTAAAATGTACAATAAAATAGCGGCCTTGTTTATGCAAAATATGACAACTTTGATAAAGTGTGTTATTTTCTTTTTTAGAAGATACACCAATTCTTGTAAGTGTTTCTTTTATTTTAAGAAAGTCGTCTGGTTCTTCAATCCGGACCTCAAGCATATTAGAAGGTTTCCATTCTGTAACATCTTCGTTCATAGAACTATTTATAGAATTTTAACCTTTGCCATAATTACTTTTTATTTTTAAATTTACGGATAAGTAATTTAACAGAAAGCGCAGCTGCTGCTAATATACCAATTGTTTTTGTTTTTTTAAATTTCATTTATTTTCCTCCCTTGTCGTGTTTCTTATAAAGAATATTTATTTGTTTGTTGTTGAAAAGAGGATAAACAGCTTCAGCTTTTTCTCGAGAATAACCATATTCTTTTTGAATTATTTCAATATCCTTTAACGCGTTTGCCTTTTTACCCCATTTCGAAAACCTTTTCTTTGCTGTAACAATATTGCGGTAAAAATCATATTGCATTCGATTAGGCAAAGTGTGATTAATGTTCATTTCATTAGCAAAAAGAACGGTATCTTTAAAATAAGATAAACTTCGATTAATCACGAACGGCACATAAGCTTTATCCGGAGATTCAGGATTTGCCATCTCAAGAGATTGGTCGGCCTTACAATCTTCTAAGAGATGTTTATCTTTTCGTCCATTATTAATAGAATTAATAAATGTAAATGGTGTTACCTTTTTCATTTCCATTCTGAAGATGCCATAATTTCAGTTAGACAAGCAACAGTGTTTAGTTCTTTATCAGCAACAAAACCCGCCTTATATTGATAATCAGCAAGAATTAGAATAATTGCAGGTATTGATTGCGGTTGTGCATAATCATAAAGTGTATCATAAATACGTCTAAATATAACAGATGAATCAACATCTGTGTTATTAGTCACCCAGGACCTCATGTTTTTAAAGTTTTTTGTTTTAAGAAAACCAACAAGAGAAGCAATATTTTGATCTGACATACCAACAAGTATATCAGCTGTAATTTCACCAGAAGAAGAATATCGTTGAACTTCATTGATAACTCTACGCCAATCTGGCGCATATCTCATAATCAATTCAGCTAAAATCTTGTTATTAAATGAAACCTTTTCTGCTGTAAGGATATCCTGTAAGCGTTTCATAAATCCAGCTGCAAGTTCGGCAAGCTGCTTTTTAGTTGTATTAAACTCAATAACAGAACAACGAGAATGCAAAGGTTCAATAATACGATTCTTAAAGTTACATGTTAAAATAAACCTGCAATTTTTACTGAACTCTTCAATGAAACCTCTGAGAGCTGGTTGCGTCGATTGAGCATTAAGATAATCAGCTTCATCAAGAATTACGACTTTAGTTCCTCCATTTAGAGAAACAGAAGAAGCAAATTGTTTAATCTTAGAACGAAGAACATCGATGCCGCTTTCTTCAGAAGCATTGATTACCATACAATCGAGGTTTAACTGGTGACACAAAGCTTTAGCGACTGTTGTTTTACCAAGACCAGCTGATCCTGTTAAAAGCATGTTGTGCATTTCGCCGGTGTCAACAATTTTTTGAAAAGTCTTCTTTAGACTTTCTGGAAGAATACAATCTTCGATGGTTTGTGGGCGATATTTTTCAACCCATAGGAATTCACTTTTACTCATAAACAAATATATTTTACACTAATTTTTACAGATTGTACATACTAAAATGGCTCCGAAGGTAGGGTTCGAACCTACGACCTAGTGGTTAACAGCCACCCGCTCTACCACTGAGCTACTTCGGAATAAATTGGCGGGGCAGCAAGATTCGAACTCACACATTGACACGTATTATATAACGCCGTCTCTACCAATTGGACTATGCACCCTAATAAATGGAGCTCCGAGTCGGACTTGAACCGACGACCTGGTGATTACAAATCAACTGCTCTACCAACTGAGCTATCGGAGCTTTTATCTTACTTAAAAATGCTAGCTAAACGAGAAAAAAGACATTTTCTTTTAGCTGCAACTTCAACGATTTTTTCTACAACAATTGGCTCTGGTTCAACAAATTCAACAGGTTGTATATCTTCTGGATTTTTGTGTGCGCGGTCTAAAGCTTTTTCCATATCTTTATGTGTAAAAAGATATGCTTCGCCATTCTCTGCAAACACGTGAAAGTATTTGTTCGAAGCGCTTGTGCGGGCTTTTTTATTTTTAATAAGCTTAATGTATGCTCTTTGTGTTTTTGCACCAGTCATAATAATATGTTTTTAGTGTTTGGCTAGTTTAACAACATAGCCAGGTTAGTTTTTTTATTTTGAAGCTTCAGCTGTTTCTTCAACAGAGTCTTCAGTTGATTCTTCGTTTGGTGTGTTTTGTTTAACAAACTCTGCGAAGAGGTCACGCAACTGGCCAACGGATGAAAGTTCGGGGCCTTTGAAACCACCTCGCTCTGAAGCAGCATCGATGATTTGTGTTGCGAAAGAAATGTGCTGAACATTCAATTGTACTTCTTGCACTTCGTTAGTTTCTACTGCGGTGTCTTTTTTATTCTCTGACATAATATGTTTTTTGTTAGTTGTTAAATGATGAATTTTTTTCTAAAGCAATCCAATACTTTGTTTTATTGTTAATACCATTCCATTGTGAAATAAGTTTAGAACTCACTAAAACTTCATAATCGTCTGGCAAAAGTTTTAAGTTAGAAATAAGAAATTGAAAGTCGTATGTTCTACTTTCGTTGTCGTCAATGATAAGTCGATAAGTATTAGCAGAAGAGTTATCCGGATCTTTTACTTCTAAATAAACGTTATTGTCGTTATCGAGAGAGCAAATTGAAACAACAACATGACCAAGTGCACCTCCAGCTTTACGAATTTCGTTAATAACGTTTGAAGTAATTTTAACTTTAAAATCAGCCTCAGGCATACTCACCTCTTTTTGTGGAGAAGTAAGGATAAGAGGATCTGAGTAACGATAATTAACTGATGCCCTAGTATTATTAATAGAAACTGAATTTTCACCGAAGTTCAAATCGGGATCTTCAATAAGATTGAGAGCAGATAAGAATTCATTTAGATCATATATTCCTACTTCAGAGTCAAAGGACTCTTGTACAACAACAGAAGCCATAATATTTTTAGCGTCTGCAATTGTTGATAAATTGTTACCCTCCTTGATTACAAGGTTAGGGTTAATTGCTGAAAAGTTCTTAAGAACTTCGATTGTTTCTTTGCTGATTTTCATAATCAAGTTATTCTACACTATTTTCAGAGGTTTGTAAATAATAAAATTCCAATAAAAACATCATGCAACAAACCGCGTGTGCGGCGTGATGAATGCCGGTTTCCTCATCCAAAGTTTCACCGCGTTGAAGGGCCCACATATGACGCTGCGCTGCAGCAAAATAACGACTATCAAGATTCTCGAGATATTGCCAATTGTTTCTATCATATTTCTGTGCTCCATGTGTTAATACTTTTACAACATCGTCTAGTGCGTTTGGTGGAACTAAACTATAGTCTGGTTTTTCTGAATCATATTTAATGCCTTCCATATTGTTTAGATATTATACTACAATTTCGGCCGTTTGTAAACTACTTTTTTTCATTTGGCTAAAATTATTTACTTTTTCAAATTCAATCTTGCTAGGAAACTTGCCTTCTAATAAATCCTGTTTGTGTGAAATTATAAAAACGTTTGTTTCTTTACCAAGTGTATTAAGAATTTTAAGAAGATTGTCAACACCATCTGCGTCCATACTTGAATCAAACGTTTCGTCAAGGACCAAAAGATTAGTGTTTGCACTATTCTTCATTTTAGATATTTGTCTCCACGAAAACAATAAACTTAAATCAATTCTTTGTTTTTCACCTTCTGAAAAAGATGCATATGTAAATTCATCGCGATGTCGTGATTTAATCGTTTCATTAAAAGAATCGTCAAGATGAAAAAGAACAAAGAAATCAAGTACTTGTAAATACTGGTTGATAAGCTTATTCATAATTGGAAGATATTGGCGAATAACTTTAGTTTTAATCCCAGTGTCTCTTAGTAGTTCACTAATAGCATCAAAGTAAGAGCTTTTTTGCGATTGTTTTAAACGTACTTCATTTAAATTTGCTCTTTTACTTCTATCGTTAGACAATGTTTTTTCAGCAACATTAGTGTCTTGAATATCTACATTTTTAGAAAGGCTTTGAATACGTTTTTTAAGAATATTAATTCGTGTTTGATTATTGAGCATACTAGAGTTAACCTCATTTAAATGAACAATTTTCTCGTTTAATTCATTTACATTTTTTTCAACTATCTTTAATTCTTCTTTTGCTTTATAATAATCTTCATTTAAAGATTTAGCTTTTATTTTACAGTTGTGATTTTTAGATTCTTTCAATTCTTTCGAAATGTCTTGCTCACAGGTAGGGCAACAATCATTTTTATCATAGAACATCGATTCTTTTACAACATCGTCCATCTTATGCTTAAGACTATTAATTTCCATAGCATAAGTGTTCATACTTTCTTTTTCTTTTTTATGTGATTCTACTGAAGTAATATAAAACTCTTCGTATTCATTTTGAAGAGACGAATTACTATTAAGCAATTCTTCAACCTCTTCGTTTAAATTAGAAATTTCGTTTTTTCTTTTTTCTTCGTGAGAAGAATCAATCTTTTTTAATTCATCAATATGTTTTGCCTGAAGATCAATGCGTTCTTTAAGAATATTTAGTTCATTGTCTGTTTCGTTCATTTTATGGCGAAGAACAACAATTTTTTCTTTTAAAACACCATTCATTTTTGTAAATATTCCAATATCAAGAAGATCTTCAATTACATTTCTTCTTTGGTGAGAAGGCAATTGCATGAATGGAATAAAATTAGATGATCCTAAAACAACAACCTGATGAAATGACTTGTGATTAAGTTTAAGAATGTTTTGCTCAATGATTTTTTGGTAATCACGGCTATGTGATTCTTGATTTAGCAGTTCTCCATTTCGATAAACTTCAAAAACGTTAGGTTTAATTCCTCGAATAATTTTGTATTCAACAGATCCAACAGAAAATTCTACTGTAACAAGACATTTTTTATTGTTTATAGAATTTACCAATTGCGGTTTGTTGATACTTCTATGAGGCTTTCCAAATAACGCAAATGATAAAGCATCAAGCATTGTTGATTTTCCTGCTCCATTTGAACCAACAATGAGTGTTGCTGAATCTTTGTTAAGGTAAATAGTTGTTTTTTTATCGCCTGTTGATAGAAAGTTTTTCCATGTGAGTTTCTTAAATATAATCATTATATAGTATCTAAAGATTGTGCTTCAATTAAAAGTTCTTGCATCATTTTTTTAAGAACGTCCTGATTTAAATTTGTTTCTGTAGCATCAATGTAACTGTTTAGTAACGTTGAAGTATCATCAACTTTTACAGCATTATCATCAATGTTATCTCCTTCATATTCATCAAACGATTCAATAATTCTAAGTTCATAAGGATTAAAATCATAAAGCATATCCATGAATTTGTCAAAGATGTATAAATCAGTTTTATTAGTCACGATGACTTTAACAAAGGTGTTTTGAATTTCATCTCGGGTTATCGCTTTAAGATTATCTTCATCATAATAAATTTTTTGAAATAAATATTGAGGATTTCTAATTGCTTCGACTTTTCGTGTTTCTGTATCGAGAATATGAAAATATTTTGGATCATGCGCATCAGACCACGTAAGCTCAAATTGAGTTCCAAGATATGTGATATTTCCTTGACTGCTTTTTGTATGATAGTGACCAGAATAAACAGAGTCATAGCGATCAAATAAACTACTATCCATTCCGTGTGACTTAATGTCAGCATTTCCCATGTATTTAAATCCTCCTAATTCTAGGTGGCCCATTAAAATAGATGCATCAGAATTTTTAATGAAATCCATACATTCATCATTGTTAGTTTCACACATCCATGGTAAAAAGCCGATTTTTAATTCAGCGAATTTTTTTACGATAGGATTCATAGAAACATTAATCCTATCGCTATATTTGTTTAAAATTAATTCTAAAGAATTTAATTCGTTAGTGTTTTTATAATAAACATCATGGTTTCCGGGGATTATATCCATGAACATATCATAATCATAAAGTTTTTTTATAAAATCATTATAATTTTGTTTTAAAACTTTGTAATTTATGTATCTGCGATGATCAAAATAATCTCCTAAATGAATTATATCTTTAATGTTGTTTTCTAACAAATACGGAAAAAAGACATCATTATAAAAATTAGATGAGTGATTCAAAAAAATATCTGAACCATTCTTAATTCCAGCGTGTGTATCATTAATAAGAGCTATTTTCATATTAAATAAAATCTTCTAACAGACCGGAAATTCTTTTTTTAGATCGCTTTTTCTTTTTTATTTTTTTGCCGAAGTTTTTAATTGCAGAATCGCGATCTCGAATAAGTTGTGATTTAAAACGTATACGTTCAACAATACCATCTGCACCTTTATGATCACCGACATCCATAAATCCTGCAGCATCAGCGTGTTCCATATATAGCTCTTTAATATCCTGGTGTTTCTTTTCTTTAGCGATTCTTCTTAAAAAAGCGTAATATGTAATCTGTGTAAAATACGCAAATGCATTAGGTAAACCAGTGCGAGTTGCTTTTTTTACATCATAATTCATAATAGCCTTAATACAATTTTCGACTGCATCCATTACCATCTCTTCACGGTATGTGTATCCAGAAAAGTTAGGTTTGTGAGAAAGGCCTTCTGCAATTTTAAGAAAGCACGTTCCAATGTATTCAGTGATCCGTGGTTCTTCAACGTCTTTTTCTCGGGCCTCTAAAACAGATTCAGTGTATTCTACAACTGCGGTTGAAAACTCCCTGTTATTTACGTAGTGAGGTTTATCTTTAGCTTTCTTTTTCATAGCATAGTTATATTATACAATATAAACTCTTAAATGTACATATTTAATTGCAACCTTGTGCATTTTTTTATGTACAGAATTATAAATTTGGTGTATAATATTCTTAGAAAGGCAAAAAACATCTATGTTAATTTTTGCCGTATGGATTATCCCATTTACTTCTCCATTTAAAAGAAGATTGTGGATTATAGCAATCATCAATTTCCGTATCATCAATACCTCCATCAATATCTGTATGCATAAAATTATCAACTGGATCATTAAACAATTGTTTTAAAACAGTATCAATCTCATTGTTAGTAAGATGGCCTTCTAAATTAGATTTTATTAAATACCTGTGGTATTGTATTTGTACACTTTCCAAAGGAACTCCAGAAGATATAATTTGACTTTCCTTTATTTGTATAACATCGATGTCTTTAACTAGCATCCAGGGATTAAAAAATGATTCGTTCTTTCCTAAGATTTGAATTTCTACAGCTCCAGTGAGGTGGAAGCTCCTTGTATCTCTGTCAAATCTTTCTTCGTTTGCTATTATGTGACTACCGTCGATTAGCCTATAAGTTACTATCTCAAACTGATTCAAGTAGTCTTTAAGATCTTTATTCATATCGGCACTTCGTGGATTTTGTAATTAAAGTTTTCTTTTGTATATATTTTTACACGTTCTATCGCGTGATTAAGTGTGTAATTCTTTTTTCTTTTCCATGATAAATCATCTGCCAAATCATAAATTATAGTGCCTCGTCCATCGTTAGTTTTTCTTAACCCTCTCCCAATCGATTGCAATACACGAATTTGTGACTTCGTAGGAGAGGCAAACACGATGTTGTGGAGGTTAACTATATTTATACCTGTCGAAAAGGTGCCTACACTCGCTACGATAATCGCGTTTTTTTCTTTTTCTGTAATCTCACGAATTTTTTCTCTTTCTTCTGCGTTTACTGCACCTGACACAAAAAATACTTTTCGGTTAGTACCTTTAAGATTTTCAATAAACGCATCATAAAGAGGCTTTCCGTGTTTTTGCACTAAATTGTATAGAACTAGTGAGTTGCCCTTTTGATCACACGTAAGATTAACAATAAATCTATTTCTTTTTTCGTGTGAAACAATGTGGTCAATTTCGTCTTGGTATTTAAGATTTTTACAAAGCTTTCTTTCTTCTTCAGAATACTTTAACACTAAACATTCAATCGATAGTTGTGCTAAAGTCTCTGATTCGATTAATTCTTTAGTAGATGTTACTCTATACACAGGTCCAAAATTACCTTCAAGAGTCATCTGATTTGCAAGAGCATTATCAATCGTTCCTGTTGTGCCAATTCTAAAGCCTGCATTCACGAGCCTATTCATGATTGTGGTTAGTGATTTAGCTTTAAACGTATGTGCTTCATCACCTATAACCATTCCATATGGTTGAAACCATGATTGTGGCAGTTTAATTGCGCTTTGCCACGTTGTTACAACAACTGACGCGTCAAAACCGACTTTATCTTTACCTGAATAAATTTTATGCACATCTTCCTGCACATCAAATGAATCATCTTTATGCGAGTATGATTCGAAATCTTTATACATTTGTTCAACTAGTGATGTAGTAGGAACAACGACTAACACCTTTTTATCCATTTCATGACTTAGATAATGTCTCATCATCATGTATATGATTAATGATTTTCCTGATCCAGTCGGCGATATAAGTATTGCTCGTCTATTTTGTATACCATGTGTAAATGCGTCGAACTGATAATCTCTCGGCTCAATCAATTTATCTCCAAGACTTATCGTAGAATCATTAATAAATTTTTCTAAATCGTTTTTTTCGAAAAACTTATTAGTTTTCATCGACTCATCATACACAAGCTTATATCCTCGTTCTTGGCAAAACTCAGCTACACGTTTCATCAAACCAAATGGTATAGTCTGTGATCTAGAATCAAATAAACGTATCTTACCATCCCATAGTTTATTTCTATAAGCAGGCATAAACTTATAGCCTTCTGCGTAAAAAGTAAAGTATTCAGACAATTCCATAAGAAGACCAGAATCATCTGATCTAAGAAAAGCTTTTGCTTCGTCTTTTTTATACGCGGTTATCATTACATTCCAGACGTAAACTTCTTAAATTCTAAGATGTTTTTTACGTGAGTATGTCTCCATCGGATATTTCCCATGATTTCTTCGAGAGTAGTAATGATCGTTTTTTGATAATCAATCTGTGCTTTTATTTTTACAAGATCGTTATCAGTTGAGTAATACATATCCATATCAGATTTCATAGGTTTAGTCATACCATCAAATGGATCATATTTCCATTTGCGACTATCCATATCATCTTTAGTCATTTTACCATTATAGTAGAGCCATTTGTCTTTTCTCATTGACTCATACTCCATTTCTTTTTTCTTTAGCATTAATTTTGCCATAGAAAAAAGCTCTAGATATTTAGCGTGAAGCTTTGAAGATTTTAGTGTTTCTTCATCTAAACATACGTCATCAATAATAACGTCTTTTTTCCACATAGTTAAAATATCATTCAAATCCATAATGTACAAATTTATTTATAACTATCTTATTATTAAAAATTCGTCGTATCTAAATGTAACTTCCCCTTGAACATATGTAACGTCATTAGCTTGCGTGTTAAACTCAACACCACTTAACGATGTTGGGAACGCATTTTTAAATTGAAATTGTTTATTAAGTGTGCTATGACTTGACATCACAGAAAGAATCATATCAGCTGCTTCATACTTTTCAGTGTTTTCTTTAATCCAATTATAAATTTCGGTGTAGTTTTTCATATCTTCATCAATAGCAAATCTAAGATTCAATGAACCAAATTGGCGACTTTCACTTGATTGAAATGCTATTCCTCCACGAAACGCCATTGCAATTTCACCGGCGGTAATTTCAGGAATTGAAAAACTCGTAATAAAATATTCGGTGTTTGCGTATTTTTGTCTGTTAATCGTAAGCTTAAATCCTATAGGAGATAAAAGATTAGTGTTTGTAGTTAGATTATTTTCAGCCATAATTCTATTTATAAAAAAGAGGGCCCCCTTTCGAGGGCCCTCTTAAATTTAGGTTTTTAAACTGCCGAATTAAGCTGCGTTAATGTTCTTAACGCGGAAGGTACGGAAGTATGGGTTAGTATTCTTAGCACCAAGTCCGTCCTGTGGGTTTGCAGCAACCATTGGGTTAGCAACAAGACCATAACGTGTCTTAAATGCGATCTTCGGCTGGAAGCTATTCTCTCCAACTGCACGAACCATAGTAAGAGGAACGTACGGGCAGTAGAACATACCAGCGTCATATGGATTAGCACCCCTATAACCAACAGTAGCGTAGTCAGATGTAGCATATGGATCAACATACACTTTCAGTTTTCCATTGAGTGTACCAGCAAATGTATTACCGGTAGCATCAACAGCAATTTCACCTTCTCCACCAAACTTAAGTTGACCACCAGCAGCAAGTGCAGAAGCAACGTTGCTTGAGCAGATAACGAAGTTACCCTTACCACGACGTGTGTCTAGTGCAATTTGGTTGGCTTCCTGCTCGATCTGGAAGATCAAAGACTGGAATTTCTCAACAGCCCAACGGCCATCAGCTTGTGTCTTAAGGTCAAACTCGTGTTTAACACCAATACCAGCTTCCTTACCAGTAACAACGATGTTACGGATAACCTCACGGTTGATTTCCGCAAGGATCTCACCGGAAAGGATGTTAGCAAGCTCAGACTCAGCATCAAGGCCGTGAACGGCTTTGAGGTCTTGAGCAAGCTCCATGGTGTACTCAGCTTTGAGCTGACGTGTTTTGGCAGTAACAGTCGCCTTTTCGATGGTGAAACCCATTTCAGCAAGTGCTGATGAAGTTTCAGCCGTGTTAGTAGCGATACCAGTTCCTGTAGTGATAGCAGCAGGGGAATCAAAGAGTCCCTTAGCGCTTTGTGTACCAGCACCGGAGAAGTCTGTGTCAGCCTCATTGAAGAGAGCCTCAGCATCAGTTTTGATGATTGGTGTACCATCACCAACACGAGCCTTCATTGCGAAGATGAGGCCAGTAGGACCAGACATAGGCTGGACACCTGCGACATCATAAGCGATGAGGTTAGGCATTGCGCGACGAACCAATGAGATAAGCACTGGATCAGGGTTAGCAACTGCTGATGTATTTTGGTTACCATCGGCCTCGTTCAACGAAGTAAACGAAGATGCTTGAGCCTCCTCACGGAGAGCAACTTCGGTGTTTTCGAGCAATTTGGCTGTAACAGCCTTCCGATAGCTATCAGTGATAGCGGGAGCGTCAGCGTGCTCAAGCACGGGAGCCCATTTTTGTAGTTCTTTTTCTGCGTTTAGCATAATAGTTTTTCTTTCTTTTGTTGTTTGGTTGGGTTATTTGAAGCGAGAAAGAGTTGAAATATAGCGTTGCATGTCACCAGACAACTTGCTATTAGGATCAATTTCTCCCTCGACGATTGTTTTTACGTTAGTTGAATCAGTTGATTCAGTAATGACTTCTTCTTCTTCTTTCGAATCAGAATCTGAGAAGAATCCTTCTTTAATGACATCGACTTTTTCAGTAAATGTTTCAGCATCTACAAAATCGACATCTTCAAGAAGAGAGTTGAGTTTAGCAGCTTGAGTAGATGCTAAATCACCAGTAGCTTCAGAAACAATTTTCTCACGATAGAGTTTTTCAACTTCTTCAGAAAGAGAAATATTCTTTTCTTCAACTGTTGTGAGGGTTTCTTCAATGCTTTTCACTTCATCAGAAAGTTGATCAACAAGATCAACCTTAGAATCAGGTACTTCAATATAGTGCTCAGTGAACACACCTTGAAGAGCCTTCATGAAGTTTTCTGCGATTTCAGTGCGAAGCTTGTTATCAACAAACTCTTGGTTTTCTTCGATCCAAGTTTCGACAACATAAGAAAGATAATCATCAATCTTAGTGACGAGAGACTCACGAATGTAGCCTACTTCTTCTTGAAGATCATTCTCATATTGAGCTTCAAGAGATTCTTTGATCTCGACAACACGGTTTGCAATAGCACCTTCAAACAGAGTACCAACCTTAGCTTTAAAGCTTTCGGTTAATTCCTGCTCAGAGTCGGCAAGGATTTTGAGATCTTCAACATAGCTTTCAGTCTCAATTTCCTCATTAACATCTTCACAATGCGAATCTTGAATAGCCTTATAAGAGGCCATCAGCTGATCTTTTTTCATGGCCTTAAGTTGACCATACATTGCGTTAATAATGTCTCCCTTTGTCTTTGGTACTTCTACTTCACCTTCATCTTCACTCACATTAATACCTTTATAGGCACTAACGAGCTGCGATTTCTTCATTCCCTTAAGAGCATCAAAACTTGCAGCAAGATAACCTGCTTTAGTTTTAACATCTGGAAGATTAACTTCTTCTACTTCATCAGAGTCTTCGGCAGATTCTTCTACCTCTTCATCTTCTTCAGCAGCTTCTTCTACTTCTTCCTCTTTTTCAGGATCTTCTTCTTCAGTCTTGGCTTTAGCTTCTTCCACTTCCTCGGAATCATCTTCTTCGGTCTTGGCTTTAGCTTCTTCCATTTCTTCTTCTTCGTCTTTAGAATCGTCGTCATCTGACTCTTCTTCGGATTCATTCTTCTTAGCTTCGCCAAGAAGTGCGTCTACGACGGCTTGAGTTAAAGTTTGACTTGTGTCCTCAGCAACTTCTTCAGGAATATCCTGCACAAGCTCCTGGTTCTCAACAAGATCAGCTTCCTCGACGTCTTCGATAATTTGGTTTTCGTCTGACATATATTCTTATTTTGAATTTAGAGTTTGGAGAGGAAATCATTGAAGATCCGTTCCTGAGCTTCGCTTACGCGCCCAAGTGGAACTTTATTAATTTCAGTCTCATATTCTTCAATTTGCTGAGGTTTAAGAAGACCATTCTCCCAAATCCATTCGACACCTTCCATAATACCTTCAACGAAGGCGGAAGGGGCAGAAGGATCTTGGACAATATCCACAGTAGAAAGAACGAAATCGTCCTTAACATATGTTTTGCCTTCCTTTTGCTCAACAGTACCCATACCACGGCTAGAGACACCTAACTTGCATCCACCTTCAACGAGACCTTTCACGATTTTGCCCATTGGTGTATCAAGTACAAGTGCCTTTCCAACAACATTATTACCTTCCCATTTGAGTTCGGTAATTCTGTGTGAAACTTTATCTAAGTTAATTGCTGGTCCTTCGGGGTGATTCAACTCACCACAAGCACGACCTGTGTTAACTTGTTCTTTAACGTATCTTTCATACGCAGCTTTTAAAACTGCTTTAGGATAGATTCGTTTATTGCGGTTTTGTTGCTCCGCTTGCATAAAAATTCCTTCGATGAAAACGTTCTTTTCGCCGTCATCTTTCGCTTCAGTAGTATACTCAAGCTTATCTAAATGTTCCGTAATTAATTTCATAGCTCTTTATCCGTAAAAACCTAATTTAGTAAATAGGACGTTAGTATTTGCACCAGTTCCTGCAGCTGCAGTAGATGCGAAAATTTCGTCCGCGCTGTCTTTACGAACTATAATGTTACTTTTAGCAGGAACATAAAACGAAGCATAACGCGTTCCGCTTGTTCCTGTTTCTATATGTACGTATGCCGCGGCAGTACCAATATTTTGTACTAGTACTTGTTGAGCTTCACTTACGTTTGATGCTCCAGCAGTAAGCGATGCAGCTGCTGCTATTGTTAATGGTTCGATTTTCATTTTTTTTATTATTTTTTTTAGTCTTCCATCCCTATTGATAGTGTAGAGATAGCATCACGAAGATTGTCAAAATGTTCTACAGAATCTTTACCTCCATCAAACTTAATTTTACCTTTGTCCAAACTAAATTCAATTTTAGAGCCACCAAAATCTACAACGTTACCTTTACGTTTTCCACCGTTTTTAGTTGCAAATTTTAAAACCTTTTCAACATCTCCTTTAGAAGCTTCTGCGATTTCAGTACTATCTTCTTGTAACTTAGCCAATTTGCTTTTTAGCATATCAACATACTTAGTGCCACCACCATATTCCTTAACTCTACTAGGATCAGGATTCTTAATTAGCTTTTCAAGGTCCTTCACAAGGGCTTTATTTTTACTTGATTCTTCAAGATCAGTTGATTCGTATACTTTATACCCATCTTTTTTTAACTGTCCTGCTTCTTTATTTGTTGAAGGAACTAAAAATTTGCCATCATCGCCCACAAATACTTGAGTTTTATATTTCTGCTTAGAAGCAGCACTCTTCGCGAGTTTAGGATCTGAAAATACAGATATATTAGAACTTGGTATTTTAGCTTCTTCAAGATCTACTGATTCTTCAACGACAGTTTCAGAGCTTGGAACTTGCTTGTTGTAAATATCTGCGGTAATACCGGCCCTACGAACATCCAGAGCTTGATCCATTTTTTGTTGTATTGCACTACCAAAATCTTCTTGTGAAGCCGTATCGGTAACAATACTTTTAAATAATTCTTTAGCAATATCACTCATGTTATTAATACTATTTATAATTTTTTTGTTTTAGAGATTTAAATATCTTCATCTTCAAATTCATCACCTTCATCTCCTGAACCTTCTTCTTCAATTTCTTTATCAAGACGCATAATATCTTCATCTGATTGTTTAAGTATGACTGTGCGTACATACTTATCAGAGATATACTTACCAACAATATCTTCAAGCATTTGCGACATTTCCAAACGTTCTCTAAGGATTTCAAATTCTTTTAGTTCAGCGAAATAGTTATCTTCAAGAAAGTTAATGTTAATAGATTCTTCAATGTCACCCCAATCTTTTTCGGTAATAACACCTTTAAGAATAAGTTGTATCCTCAAAGCGTCCATCAACATGAAAGAAAACTTCTTTCTTAAACGATCAATAAACTTTTGAAATTTAACTTCTTCTCTTGAAACTTCACTCGCACGACCAACACTAAATGCTGTATCTTGTTCTAACCGCGCAACGGGAACATTAAGCGCCCGGTATAGTTTACGTTGGAAAAACTGTACGTCTTCAATCTGACCTAAGTTTTCTCCACCACCAAGTGTAGTAATCTCAGTTCCTCGTCCACCTTCTCGTCTAGGAAGATAAAAATCTTCAAGCATTGACATGTGTCTACGATCATCGCTGATATTTCCGGTATTTGCATCATACACAAGCTTATTTCTATAACGAGAAACTACTTGTTGAACGTATTCTTCAGCCTTACCTTTTGGAAGGTTACCAACATCAATATAAAAAATTCTTCTTTCCGGAGCTCGTGAAACACGATAAACAACCAAAGAATCTTCCATATAGCGAAGCTGATTAACAAGCTTCATCGCTTTATGAAGATGGCCAACTGTTCGTATTTTATCAGGATCCATTATTCCAGAATTAACTTGAATAATTGCATCTGTAGCGAACTTAATCCCGTTTAATTTATCAACAGCGTTATTTCCAAGATCAGGAGAATAAACATAATATTCGTCTACGACCTTTTCATATTCTAATCCTGTTTTTTTGTCAGTTTCTTGTTTTACTTCTTTAACTTTATTGATGTGTGTTGATTCAACAGGCCGAAGTTCTACAATACCTTTCTGAGGATTATTAGGATCGATGATTACATTAAAGTATGCTTTACCATCAATATACCAATTACGAAAATACTCTGAGGCATTTCTATTAAATTTATAGAGTTTCAACACTCGGTTAAACTCATTAATTATTTGTTTCTTTACATTATTAGGTAGATCTAAATCGTGCATAGTCAAATCGACCGGAGCAGATTCTTCTGATGACGCAATAGCTCCATCTACAATGTCAGAAACAGCAGCATCACATTCAGGTTGCATCGCTGCTTCACGATATTTGCGAATTAGTTCGTGGTCTGAAACTGTATCAGTATTTGAAAGATCTACATATTGACCATAGTAACCTCCTCCAACTGCCACCGTTGATGCAGATTCATCGTTAGGTTTAGGTATAGGTGATACTGGTTCAACTTTTTGTTGTGCTGAAACCTTTTTACTGATTTCAAATCCAAATAAATTTATCGCCATAATATATTATTTATAATAAAAAACCAGGGAGGGCTTGGACCTCCCCGGCTTTATTGTTTTAAGTTGTAGTGTTTGACTCCCAATACTGATATGCAAATTCAACTGTGAATTCTTCAATAGTATCGGCGGATTCGTTACTTACATCAATTGCAGATACATTCACCGGCCAAGAGCCTCTGAAAACGTATGATTTGATTACATTACCTTCTTTATCAAGCTGATCAACAGCAAGATCTGTTTGGTAATCTGATGGGTTTGTTAAACCACCATTTGATGTGTGTGTTCCAATGCCATTTTGCCAACGCTCCATTGCATCTCGAATTTCAAATCCTGTATCATTGATAATTGTTACTGACCAGTTTTCGTATGTACGATCACCGGCTATTTTCATTTGACGTCCACGATATGGGACATCAATTTGACCAACAACGCTTGCAGGAAGTTGAGCTGCTTTACACATAAATTGCGCAAGCTCGCTATCTCCTCCAGCGTAAGCGGGGAACGTGATGGTAGCCTTAAATAGGTTTGCTCTCGCACCTCCACCAATAAGCTTTGCTTTAAAATCGTCTACTGTTGCCATAATTCTTTTTTCTATTTGTTATTTATTAGTTTCCAGTTCCAACGATTTCAGAGAATTCAACTCCAGTTCTCGTAGCAATAAAGTTAAGAGTAATAAAGTTAATTGAGCGAGCAGGCTTAATGTAGATATCTGCAACAAACCTATTGCTATCAATGACTTCTCCGGTGTTGTTTGTTTCGTCACAAACAACTAAAAAGTCAGTAATACCTCGCCGGCCTTTAACATCCCTGAGGAATGGTTCTGTCATGTTTCTAAACATTGCTCTTGTAAACTCGTCATTGAGCTCAAAGAGTTGGAATTTAGATGCTGTGGAGACTGCTTTTTGAAGAACAATAAACAATCTGCGAACATTAATACGATCAAATGCAGATGGTTTACTTTGTGCAGTCTTATCGCCGAAAAGGAGAATTCCTTGTCCTGGCTCAGAAATAATTGGATTAATTCCTGCTTTATACAGTTCGTCTCTCTGAGCTTTATTCGGGTTCCACTTAAGCTTAGTTACTCCAAGAAGATTTCCTCGGTTATACCCAGCTGGCGAGAACCAAGGATCGTTAGTATCATCAGTCCTTGCACAAAGACCAGCAATGTGGCCATTTGCAGGAATGTAACGATAAGTATCATTATACTTATTATACACATAAACTGCAGAAGAATCTTGTACAATATAAGAACTATTGTAATCAAGATTGGCTTTAACCTTAGAGGTATCATCAGATACTATATCTGGTGATACAAACCCAACACAATCTTTACGTGCAGTGCCTGCAATACGCACTATTTCGTTATGAATTGAACTATCGCTGTCTACGCCTTCAGCGAAAAGAAGACTAATGTCAATCTTTTCAGGATTAGAGAACTCGCCAAGAGCAGTAAGAATGTCACCAGCAGCTGGAGCACTAATTCCATCAGTTCCGTTATACAGCTCATAGTCAAATAAATTATTATTTGAAACTGTAGCAACTGTAACAACTAAACTTGAATCATTCCCCTCATCAGTTCCAGTCGGCCCGCCTAAGGCCTCTTCACTGAAAGTAATTGTATTGGTTGCAGCAAAACCAAAACCTCCATGGAGAAGAGTTACAGTTGCATCAAACTCGTTTGGACCCGTAGAGGTTTGGGTTATTACGACTTTAAATTGAGCAGCTGCTCCGGAGCCAGTTTTTGTAACACCTGTCGATTCTGATGATAAAAAATATGTTCCTGCAACAATATCATCAAGACCAGCTGTCGGGCCAAAATTGTTTTTGGCCGGGGTACCAATTGTCGCAATACCAGTTGAAACAACAAGCCCAGAAGAGCTGAATAAATGTCCTGCAGTAGCTGCGCTCCCTGGTACAGCATAAAGTGCACCACTTACATTAGCTCTAAATAAATTTTTAAACTCAGCTTCATTAATAAAAATATACTTAGAATCTCTATTAATAACTGTTTTATAGTAATTTGTTCCGCCATCCTTAGAAGCATCTGAGTATAAAGAAAGACCTTCAAATACTTCAAGAACTGTCCCTGGGACGCCGGTAAATAAACCATCTTGGTCAACTACTACAGCATGAATTTCATCTTTAGCGACGATGTCTGTATCAGTATATCCTAAAGCTGCATTTTTTGCAGCCCAATCACTTGTTCCTGCGACGTTATTTACGAGCGAATCGTATGCAGATTCTGAAAACTTTCCTGCAGTTTGGCTGGAAGTTGGTGCAAGAAGTGGAGAAGCAAGGAAAACCTTAAGGCTGTTACCTAGTTTACCAGGGCACCGTGCATGGATAACTCCATCCTTAGCACCAAAATCCGCAAGCGCATCAAATGCATCTTGATTGTTAATTTTTACAACGTCTACTAATTCTCCGTACCGAGACGATCCCGCGGCGTTTCTAGCCGCGGTGTTACATGCACGAGAAATTCGCAATGCGTTTCCGTATTTTAAAAAGCTAGAAGCCTGTAAAAAAGAAGTGTAATTATCATATGAAGCCCCGCCAATTGTATCATTGGGTGTTCCATATTCTGCGGCAAGTTCCTTTTCAGAGGAAACTAGCTTAACTTCTTCTACAGGGCCCCAGCTGAAGTGACCTGCGAAAGCACCGATCGATGTCGATACTGCGGGGATCACATTAGTCAAGTCTACTTCCTTGACTTCTACTCCGGGTGATACCTGAAATGCCATATTAGTTTTTTCCTTTCAATGTGTTATTAATAAGTTTATTCATTACAAGATTGTTTCAATATTTCTATTTATAATAAAATGTATTTAGAGATCATGCCACGCACGCACCTCTTCTGCTATAGCCTCATGCTTATTTTGAAATTCTCGACCGTCAGTTATAATTCCAAACGGAGGAACATCGTTTTCTATTTGATCCATCTTTTCTTTAAACAACATTTCTTTTAAGTCAACAGTTGATATATCACCAAATGCTTCAGAAGAAACAAACCATGCGAACATAACGAGATTCATAACTAAATCGTCATGGTTACCGGCAGATGCTTCGTAAGACGCGCCTTTAACTTCAAATGTTGAAAGCTCATTAATAGTATTTTCATCAATGACTGATAATTTACCAAGCTCAATTAAATCTTTTAAGTTTGAACAACCAATTCTTTTAATTTTTTTCGTCATCATAACACCAATGCCATTTTTACGAACGCTCGACTCAACAAACATATTTTCGTATTCATGCTCATAATAAATGTCATTACAAACAACCATGCCTGCATCGTTATTTTCAACGATTAACATCGCTTCATTATATTCTCTACCTACTCTAACAATAATATCACCAAAAATCATAGGAGATATCATGTTATCTCTGTATGTAGCTACTTGTTTAAAATGTCCAAAGGTGACGTCTATAACTGTAAATGTTGAATAATCTTGCCCTCGCCCTTTAGAAACGTCTACGGTTATAATGTATTGGTGATCTAACTGTGGATCTTCATAATACTTAACTCCTCTAAAACGTTTATCAGGCGTGTGCATTTGCAATCCTAGAAGAGCATTAGATGAAATAAGTGTATTTGATGTTCCAATAAAACTATTTCCAAATTCTTGTTCAAATTGTAATTCAGAAGTATTAGCAATTGTCATTGCTTTCCACGCTTCATCCCGTCCAGGAACGTCATACCAGTCAACTCTAAAAGGTGAAAATTCGTTCTTCTTTTTCTGTGCGCCTTCCCACAATCCACAGAAAATGTTGCCAATACCATTAGCAGTGGAAGTAATAATTACTTTTGTTTCTTTACCAGCAGAAACAACAGGATATGTAGATGTATAAAATTCGTTTGCATTTTCTACAAACGCAAACTCATCAAGAAAAAGAAGGTTAACAGACAATCCTCGAATAGAACTACCTGATGTGGCCGAAGCAACAATTTTAGAATTATTTGAAAATTCAATTGATCCTTTATTAAGAGCTTTACAACCTGGTTGTAAAAAGAAAGGTAAGTTTTCTAGTGCAAGAGTAATACGACTTAGCATTTCTCTAGCAGTTGATCCTTTGTTTGCTAAAATTGCTACAGTCTTTTCTGAATTGAAAATTACATACCACAAAATGTAGATCACTGATGAAATAGATTTTCCAGACTGCCGACATGCAAGAACTATATTAAAGCGATTTTCGTTAAACTGTTTGAACATCTTTTTCTGATACTCATAAGGTTTAAATTGTACTAATC
>Ga0181377_1000170_pt1 | contig 25811 bp, 28 predicted proteins | sample LowvirmetaG_9_FD_130160 | JGI IMG/M metagenome (GOLD analysis project Ga0181377, IMG submission 130160) | Marine viral communities from the Subarctic Pacific Ocean - Lowphox_13 viral metaG | ecosystem: Environmental > Aquatic > Marine > Oceanic | place: Subarctic Pacific Ocean | collected...
TATATTGTTGAAGAACACTTTGTTGATTCTCACTGCACGTGCACTATATGACCATTCACTTCTATACTCACAATTGCCTCGAAAGGACATACAGCACACTATCACAAGCTTTTTCGATGTCATAATATCTTTAAGCACCTCAGTATGATCACTATCATATCGATCAGTATCAACTATCACGTCACCCATTCTGATATATAGTGCCTGTTCATCTACATGTTGCACTCTAGGCTTGTATTGTCTTGTATATCTCTCTATCTCGTTTCTAAATCTTATACTGGAATAACCCGGTTGATTTATATCAATGTTATTCATGTACATATATAATAATGTATTATAATATTTTGGTGAGGATAATATTCGTTCCCGATCATCCAACCAGCTTGACTCCTCTGAATTCAATATGTTGAAGATGTTGTATCCAGACATATCCTCAATAACACTGATTGTGTTAAATAGCTCGTCACGTGATGTCATATATATCTACCCTATCACCACCGTAAAACTTATTGAATCCATACTGTTCCAATATACATTTATAAACCGTATTCTCATCATTGTATGGGAAGCAAAAACTACTCGGGGTTAAATTGTTGTCTTCAAAATGTTTCATCATCAATTTTGTATCATATATGGTGTTGAATCCTGTGTGTCTTATATGCATGTGGCTGTGGGCTCCTATTTCACATTGAGGTTCCATGTTTAACAATTGTATTTGAGACCAGTTCATATAATGTGATAGATCTCCACTCTCAAACAATTTACCGTGAGCTGCATGACATTCTATAAACTCATCTGATTGCTTGGTTTGGTCTGTGGCAACAGTTCCGGTGGTGATGAAAAATATTTTGTCAGTGTCTACATTTTTTATTTTGTCAAAGTGTACATATTGTGTGTACAATCCGTCATCGAACGTCAATATATACTCATGTAATGGTAAATCAAACATCCACTCAGCAACTTCATGTATCATTAGAACTGGTTTCATGTCTTACGCTTATCATACAACCACCACTCGTTACAGCTGCATGTATCGTTTGGACATATTGACTTGCATGTAAGATTATCTCCTGTGATCGATAATCTCTCCTTAGTGCAACTATTTTCAAAACCACCAGTGGTTGTTATCTTCCATGATTTCGGCGTGCATTCCCATCCCTTGAACTTCTTAATATTGTTCATATAGATGTCCTGTACTGTGACTTGATGATGACGGCCATCTGCGGTCATGATAGGGTAATTGATATCATTCAAACCTCGTCCATGTTGAAGATATTTTGAAAATGTTGTGAAGAATTCATCAGTATACTCAGGTATGTAACCATGAGCAGGTTCTAGGAAGGTTGAGTTATATTCAATCTCATTATCCAGACACATCTCTAAATACTCTATCATCATCGACCAATATTGCTTGTTATCATGTAGCATGATAGTGGGTTGTATTGACGTGTTGGTTTGTGTGACTAGATCTAAGGTTTTATTAAGTAGATTCGAGTTGTAGTATTCAAAATGTATTGATGGGTTCAACGTTAACTTATCATGTATATCATCACATAACTTCATAAAGTAATCTAACGACTTGGATAGATTAGTTATAATATAAATAGCATTACATGTATCAATCTTGGATAGCTTATCTATAATCTCTCTCAAATCCGGATGTAGAGTTGGTTCACCACCAAGCAATGATATATCCCACATATGCTTTTTTAATATCCTAAGCCTCATGAGGACTGTTCTCCATACACCACGTGTCACTCCTCCCTTGAAGAACGATGATTCCGGTCGGTGATCATCATGACCATATCCAGCTGAACAATATGAACACCTGTAGTTACAAATGTCTATAACATCCCAAGCAAAAGATGTGTATATTTCATTCTCATCATGATGGTGATTTTGAAATCCCGCAGCAATCACTTCTGATTCTTTGTATTTCATATCATACTTTTGATAATGTCTTGCGTTGTATATATAGGGAGGTAATATTTACTAATTTTGTCAATGTTTGGTTTGCGTTTGTATATCTCTCCAAAATCTTCACTAAATGTGTCATCATATGATTTATAAACAACATGTAGGTCTTTGTCAAGAGTCTTGATTACCAGTTCCGCTAATTGAGCTATAGTGACTGTATTGTTAGGGTTACCTATATTATAAATCTCATTAACGTGATTAGGTCCGGATACTATATCAATCATTTGTACAGCGTCCCTAATATCACAAAAGGATCTAAATTGTTTACCATCACCATACACAACAATATTCTCACCTCTCTTGGCTTGATCTACAAATGTAGGTAATACCATACCATGATCTCGGAGCTGCCGGTTACCTGTTACATTAAAAAGCCTAACTATTGTGCTAGGAAAATCATATGTCTTCAATAGAAACTCTGACATCAATTTTCCACATGCATATCCCCAGCGTAATGTATCCGGTGAGCCAATGCAAAGAGTATCAGTCTCATATGCTTCTGTGGTATTACCATATACTTCACTGGTACTAGCAAATACAACACGGTTGTTATACTTCTCAAAAAGCGGAAGCAACACATTATTAACATCAAACGAATTTCGAAGAGTTTTCTTAGGATCACTATCGATATATTTAACACCTACTGAACTAGCCATGTGATATACAAGATCCGCACGCTCCAAACACTTCTCAATAATGGTCATATCTTTATCTACACCTAAGTTGAATCTTATTAGCTCTCTTTGAACGTTTAAATCCTCATGTGATGTACTTAAATTATCGATAACAGTCACATCATCCCCACGCTCTTGGTGCATATCCGCTAGATGTGATCCTATAAACCCAGTACCGCCTGTAATTAGCACTTTCATATTATTATTATACCGGTTTGTGGCACTGATTGCCATAAATATTTACATGGAACTTGACATTATTCAACGCTTAAAAGGTATTTTCCGATCGACAGCAGATAAACACTCAAGTGAGTTTGTTAAAAGTTTTGAATCAGACTTTATTGATTTAGATTCATCTCTCTTAAGAATCACCTCCCGGGATCATCGACCGGTAACTCACGCAATATATAATGATGAGTGTAAATATGTATCAAAACATGGATTATTTGAGCTCTTCAAGTGTTATAATGATGTACGCGCACGAGATGGACTTACCGTTACGAATATAACAATGGATGTTTTACTTGATTGTTGGAGAGTTTGTATGAGTGCAGGTCTCCTGCCCAACATTATCGAAGAGACTACAAACTGGTTCAAAGTTGAGTATTTATCACCAGAAAATTTTAATGAAATTACCACCACACATCTGATACAAGTCAGCAAGAATAAAGACAAGCTGAATGAGTATTACGATATTATTAAGGATCTACCAGTGTGTATTAATGATTTCAATCTATGTAATTTTGTGCTTAACAACCAAACAAATGAGTTATTTCTTATCGACGTATGTGATGTTGATTATACAGATCAATTCCGACCGGAGATATTTTTTACTGATCGGATGGAGGAGCAATATACATACTATATTTGTAAAGCTATGCAACGTTTAAATAAGTCTGAGTATGCGAAATTAATTGAGACTTATTTGGGAGGTGTTGAGGAGATTGAGGGTATACATTACTTTTAATCTTCACGCGAAAATATCAATTTAAAAACCTCCGCCTTATCAAAGCCAAATATCGATCCGTGATATTCTGCTAAACTCGTAAGTTTATCTAACGATAGAGGATCATGCCCTTCGCGAATCTCACTTACGTATCTACCTATATATCGGAGCTTATCTGCGAAATAGTCCGTTATATTGACCGCAACGTTAAAACTACTATTATGTGTAGTGAAATTCCAGTCAGTACTACCAGGTATATGATATTCAAATAATTTGTTGATATTGGATATACTTCTAGGCCGAGCAGCAACACGTGTTATCTCGGATACCATCCGATGATCTACATTGATGTCATTATTATTGTTTGTGTAGATGGTATCTATCTGCCATTTTTCGATATATTTTTGGATTTGATAAACTAAATCATTATAATTAGACATAGCGATATTCTGATCATCACAACCTAAGCAACGCCATTCAGTGAATCCCATCTCGGTCATGTTCTGAATAAAAACATCACCGCGGATGGATTTAGCATCAGTTAAGCGATTCGGTGTATTACCCTTACATACTACTAGACCGAATACACAATAACCTTCATTTATATATCGTAGAGCCAGACCACCAGTTCCAATCTCAATATCATCTAGATGTGCACCTATTATTAAAATATTTTTCTTTGATATCACTTATTATATATATTATTGTATATTGTTGTACCGTATATTTTGTATATCATAACTTTGAGCCATGGTGGTGTGAAATACTCCTGGAGGTTCGATGACCGATCCGGGACACACATTAAATCATCGTAGTGTACTACAGTAGACATTGGATTATATCGTTCGATAAACTCATCCATATGCTGCGTATCTCTATTATTGAATGTATGCACTTGACTTGGTAAAACTTGAGTAAGTTTATTTGATTTAATTACAATATCCATCGTGAGTTCTTCTACTCTGTTTTCAAAGTTATTACTTTTATCATAAAACGCAAAACTCTTAGAATCTTTTTGTTGTATATAATCTATATAATCACGTGTCTTTATGTTCCACTCTCTCCAGAATGGGGACTTAGCTGCAGTGTATATAAGCCATGAATTTGTGGCTGTATACTCTCTAGGGTTCGGTTCATTAACTTTTGACATTAAGTCACAGTACAGCTCTTTATCAGTTATAAAATCCGTAGAATCATGAGTTATATACTCTGCACTAGTATCATTATTCAGAAATTGATTATTATACAGATATACAATCTCATTGTTATCTAAAGTTGGTATCACTGGTTCATCTAGGACTACAACATCACCATCTAACCATAGAAAATACTCGTAATCACTACCTATATTGGTATATAACCACTCACATGCGATTGGCTTATTTGTATAGTTATATTCTCGAGTAGTTTGATTATAATCTGTATTTATTTTGTGATAATACACACCAGGTATACGTTGAAGTGTATTATACACATTGCTCGTAATGTCATATTGAGTTGGTTGTACGAGATGTATATCTATATCCTTAAACTTACCACCATTCCGGCGTAAAGATTCTACTAGCATTAAATAATCTCGCTCCAACCGATTATCAACAGTGCCCTCTATAGCCCCTATTATTGCAATACTACTCACATGTTATATATGTTATATATTATATAATTCAAGTCGTTAAGAGTTCGGTGGTCTAAACCAACCACACTTTTTATTGCATGTCTTGCTGACACTATCTATCTTAGATATAAACTTACCTGAGTCACCATACATGTCGGTTATTTTATCAGAAATGACACTACTCTTGTTCCAGTCCATGCAGCAGAAGCATATACCATTATCTGTCAGAAGTGGCTCAGACATAAAATGACAATGATGTGTACCGGACTTTTGGTCCTCTACGTAGTTATCTCTATCAGCCACCCACTCCTCATCTATACTACACTTACCTATCAAATACCGCATCCCTACCGACATGGGTTGGTTCAATAACGGACCATCTTCTTCTGGAGTTCGATTAATAATAATAATCCTGTTCTTGTTCTTGTACCGAGATAATAGGTATTTAAAATTTTTATAAAATGTACTGAACGCATTCACATTTGTTCTCCTTTTAAATGTCTCAGGCGTCGTACCATATAGACTTATTTCAAATTGAAGTTTAGGGCGATCAGCGATGCTATCAATACCGCTACGTGGGCAGACGAGACATGATATAAATGTGTATTCTGTTATAGCTGGTATTGAGTCCAAATAATCTAAGTACTCACCAAATCTAGGTATAGTTAGAACTTCACCTACTATTGGCGTTAAATCGATGACAGACACTCCAGATTCAACAATTTCGTCTACCTTTTCTTGGAATGTCTCAATCGACATAACTGACCCGGATTTGAAATATTGATCACTATTTGCACAAAACGAGCACCGGAGCGGACACTTTTGAGTAATCCATATACCGAATTTTTCAGGTATCTTCATAACATATGTCTAAATTGAATATCATTATCAATGTAATTATATTTATTCAAATTGTTTTGATTATAAATGTGATGATGATGGAAGGATATATTATGATGACTGCTCATATCCGATAGAGATGTATATGTTTCACCGAACATTATATCCTCGACCGGAATAATATTAACGTGTTTATTATCAGTGTATCCTAATACATCCATTGCAGCCTCTTCAAGTTTATCGTAACTCACATCACTGTAGTATTCTTGCACTAGAGTAGTATCCTGTTCTAATAGTTTGAGACAATTATACCATTCAGTGAACAACTGGTCTTTTCTCTTCGCTGTAATGTAGCACGTATTAAATGGTCGATAGTTATGTAAACTCGAGTTTGGATTTGATTTTCTCTCATGTAGTGTATCTCGTTCATCATAAACCAAACATGAGTTTATATTAAAGTCTACTTGAAGTTCTCTGAGAAGATACATGTCTAGATCTACATGTATTATAATATCATGATGCAGGTTCTTCTCCATGAAGCTGCATGCTAGTGGCTTGTTCCACCACCCATTTTTAAATCTATCACTCTCTGGCATATATTCATGTAAATATGTTACATCATAACTATTCATCATGTCCACACAATACCGGCTAGGTGTATTTTTTGTTATACATACGCAATAAATGTCTATATTGGCTAGAGCTCCACCGTTTTTACGCCAACATCGGAAACATTTAATCGCCTCTTGCTCGAGTAATCGTAGGGCTCCGGAGGACATGTTGATATTATTGAGATTACCCTCGATGACACCTACTAGAGCTACACTATTCATAATGATCTTCTTAGGTCAAGTGTAGAGCAATGTATACCTCCACCAAATATTGTACTATGTCGAAAAGGAATGGTTATTACATTAAAGCCAAACTTATCTAATATATCTGCTCCTCGCGTAAATACGTCCTGTATTAATACTGTATCTGGTGTAAGAGATAATACATTAACATCCATTCCCTCCCACGTTGCGAGCTCAGGACCAGTCAAGTGGCTTTGATCGTATATAGCTTTATCTAATTTTGTGTCGTTTATCTCAATAATATCCCAACCCTTAAACTTATTAGGTAAGAATTCTCGTATTGGTTTGTTTAAAAAGCATGTGTTTGACAGAAAGAGTCCTTCTCGGAGGGGTAGAATAGTACCATCGATGTGATTATCACATATATTGATAGGATATAAGTTAATACTACTTGGTAATATGCTCCGGAGCCACGTGTATCCATTATAAGCATTCCTGTTACCTATATTCATTATAATATCATTATTTGTAACCTTTATACAATTCGCGGCGTCAAATAATATCTCATATTCCGGATAATATTTTACATGTTCATCAATACTATATTCTTCCCAAGGTGTGTTGTCTATCTTTAGTGTATCTAGGCTGGGAATTGGTGGAGATATAACTCGAGTACCCGCTTGCATTTCTTCCATCAATATATCGTATAGTAATATATTTTCAAAAAATCTAGATCGGACTGAGGAGTATGAGCATATGATAATGTCGTCTAAGGTTAGGCATAGATCCCTAACATTGGAATTTGAGTATGCAATACTATCAAAAGACGGTGTTCGGGTAGTCTTTATACCACCACATGATTTCGGTCGACAAACATTTACTTTATGTGACTGTAGGACTCGAGCTAGATTCTCTAGATCAGCTTTACGCTCCTGTATTATATTTTCAGCTATATCATACTGAGTGAAACTATCATCATGGTAGTAATCATGTATATTATTTTTAAAAAATAATTTTAGTGTGTAGTCAACACGCCTAGTTTTTTCAAACGTCTCAACACCTACAATCACCTTCTTTAATGTATCATATTCTGTCATAATGTTATCTATATTTCTTAAAGTCTAAACCATCGTAACATGCATTATTCAAACATCTAACATTCTTCTTTAAATATGTATTAAAATTGACGTCTGTTATGTGTGTTTTATTTATATTACTGTAGTAGTCATCGTTACAATGATATGTATATAAATTATGATCAATAACAACACCCTTTGTTCCGCATTCACATTTCATCAATCTGAATTTCTTATGTATGTTGTATCCGGATACTTCTGAAAAATTATACACCTCATCATCCACTTTAAAATCCCACCCGGATTCAAAATGTGACCTCCACTCCGGGAATTCTCTCAACCAATACCTAAACTCAAGCGATTTGCCTCTATCATTACCTACTAAATATGCATCATCAATAAACTCTTCATACCCGGGGATGTTTTTATCAACAAGAGCTTCTGTTTCTGTGAACCTCAATTTTATCTTATCATCAAACCTATCAATCAACATGTTAAACTCATCAATACACTGCTGTCTCTTTGGTAGCTCTGTACTAAAAAAACATAAACCTAGAGCATTATACTTCTCACATATCTCAAGTTTATTTATAAATTCGTGTATATCTTGTTTACCTAGATGGTAACTGCTACATATATCTATCACATGATCTAGGTCTGTAGTATTTTGAAGAAACTTAGTTAATCTTGAGGTTGATAGACTTAAATTTGTTTGTGTCTGTAGATATAATTCTCTATCATGTAAGGTTTTTATCAACTCGTATTGTATATACTCCCAATGCTTTGATAGTGTAGGTTCACCACCATAAAAATAAAAAAATATCTTGTGCTTTTCTTTTGGTATTTGCTTGATCTTATCTAATACTATATCACACTGATCTTTAGACCATACTTTAGTTTTATTGTCATATTCCTCACAAAACCAACATTTATGATTGCATCGAAAGCATGGCTTCAATGTTATTTTCAAATCGTAATCCGGCCATTGATCACTTGGTATTAAGTCGAAAGTTTTCATTTGGTGAATTTTTGTGATTTCATGCTCCAACCATATTTAGGATGCTTAATTGTTCGCTTGCGTGATACTAACTGATCATGATCAGCCTGTTGATAGACATAATGATCAATTGGTTGTTTATAATCATAGCTATCAGCTAATATTTTAGCATAACTCGATCTAATATAGTAACCACATAGTCCATGGTTTTTCATATCATTACCATCCGGCATTATCATATCGTATTCAGCATTATAATTTACTTTGTGTTTAATACCATCAGTGTATAACGTTATTAAGTTAATTTTAGAATCAAGAGGTATATCTACACTCAAATCATCTAGTATAGCATCATCTTCTAATATAAACATCCACTCTGCTGTGTTGTATACTCTCCATATACATATATGACCATCAGCAACCCGGTGCTCCGGATTTGAGTTGTCAGATACATTTACATGTATAGAGTGTTGAACGTTTTTTAAATATGATTGAATTCGCCTTAATCTCACATGTGACAACATTTGATCACATGTCAACACTATTGTATTATTACAATTCACTTACAATACTAATTATGTCATCATTATCACTCAATGTAACAATGTCTAACGATTCATTGACATCTGATATTCTAAACTTCAAACCTGTATCATGACTGAGATAATCATCATCTATATCGTGATAAATCACACCTTTGTTATAATGTTTACATTCAGCGATCAACCGGTTGCTGCAATCAAACATTTTTGATATCGACGTGTATATATAATCATCAAACAGCTCAAACAGGTTATCTACAGGAGGGTGGACAACAGTACAACATGATGGGAGGTCCTTATATTCTACATCGGTAACTATGAGATAACTATCATAATCATATTGTGTTATTATATTCTCGATCTGTTCTGTTGATAATTTCCTACAATTTTTTGTGGCATATATTAAACATGTATTTGTTTTTATGGTCTCTATATTTTTATATTTTGAGAAATTTATCTTTTTTATATAGTGTTTAGCCATATGTGTATCTACATCATCATAAACACGCATGTCTTGTAATAGTTTTATATTTTTGTACACTAAGTTATGATGTGTGGAATATTTACAGCACCGGAATGTTAATATATTTTTAAATATTAACACCACTCCAGCAGATTGAAAATGTGTTTGTAGTAGACCATCAACAAATAGAATGTTGTGACCTTTAATAAATTTTGGTCGATCTACGAATGTTGTGTCGGTGATAATATCCGCTAACATCTCAGATGTTACATCATATTTATCTGTCAGAGCTTTAGAGTACACATGTGTGGATATGGGTTCCCCTATCAATATTTTAACATTAAAATATTCTTTTAGTAAAAAATAATAGTCGAATATTTCGTACAAGTGACCACATACACCATGATTATTACCAGTACTCGACCATGTCATCGAAATATACAAATCTATATATAATTCGTTAACATCATGAGTGTCAAGTACTAGTGTGTTATTCATAAAATCCGGAGCGATAATGATTTACTTCACGAATGCGGTCACCAGATACAGGCTTCGGTTCAAAATCACTAACCTGCTTTTCCACCCCATCACATATATTGTAATATTTACATTTAATACAGTCTATAGGTTTTGTATATGCTTTTTGTCTCTCGTTGTCTGCTTGAACATATGCCATGTCAATCTTCTCGACATCCGTATATTTTCTGCTAGTGTCTATATCATAATTGTATATCTCTTTGTTCCAGTCAAATTTATCGTATATATGCTGAAATTGATTACAAACATACCTTTCATAACCTTGCATGTAACAAAATGGCGTGTATCTAACGTTTATATATTTGACATGATGCTTGATATTATCGATGCATTTCTTGATGTTTGTGGTTGCTAGCTCATAATCTATAGGTTCAGCGTGTTTGTTATTGGTCCAATAGTTGAGAGTTAAGAAGTTAACCTCGAGCGGATTTAATTGTTTGAGTACATTATGATATGTTTGCAAACCGTTAATATTCTTCTGATATACTGTACAATTGACTCTGACAATTATATCATTCGCGTGCGCTAATTCTATAGCTTTAACAATCTTCAACCATGCTCCACGTCGACCTACAATCTCATCATGACTACTTTCGTCAAATCCATGAACACTGAACATGATCTCCTTCAATCCATGTTGCTTACTCTTGATCAGGAAATCTTCTTTCGCAAATGCCCAGCCATTGCTGAGTGTGCTTATGTGACTAAATCTATCATCACAGTAATCTAGTATATCAAACCAGTCTTTATGTATACTACTCTCACCACCACTTAAATCTATCTCATCAATGCCATAATCATGAATAATATCAATTCTCTTCTTTATAGTATCAAAACTCGTTTTAAGGTGTAACAACCCTTGGTAATAACAAAATTCACAATCATAGTTACAGAATGTACCAGTATCGAGTTTCGCTCTATTACATCTAGGGGTATCATAATCTCTGCTCAAGAGATGATTACTATACTTATTACAGTGTGTCACTGCTTATATTATATATTATCTATATGAGACTTGCAATTATTTTCTTATAATCAACATGTATATCATCTAGATCTTTTATCTCCAGATAAAATGCTCTCAACTCTTGTTTTGTGCATCTTTTTGCAAGTGATAATAGCTGCATCTGCGCCAACTGCTCCGCGTGCTCTAACTTGGCTTTCATCATATCATCGAATTCCTCATCATCTGTATCATCCGCGTATGGAGTATCTGAAGTGATGTTGTGTGCTACCGGTTTGGGTAACATTAAACTTGGCCAAAATTCAAATAGTTTCTCGAGGGTGTCACATTCACTCATATTAGTATCCTGTGGTATGTCTCTGAACATCTGCTTGATTGTGTCTATATCTGCTAGATCATCCTCACTACCTCCAGCATCTCTTGTCTCTTGTTCCAATTGATCCAACTCTTCAAACATAGGTTTACGATGTTCACGTATATAATCCATATAACACTCACGTGCGATTTCCATATCAGATTCTTTCAGTTGATCATTAGGTTTGTTTGTATCGAGTGCATCACGTACATCAACCGAGTTTAATTTGAATTTGAACATCTTCTGAATTTGTACACCTGTGTATCCATTTTTCTTGAGTTCATCATGACACATATGTCTGTCGATTGTATCATCACAGCCACAATTCAGTTCATCAATCTCTCCACACAACCGGTCACATAACTCTTCAGTCACCTCTAGATTCACACCTTTTATTGTGTCACAGCAATCACCGTCTGCATCTGCAACCGTTTGATCATGTCCGTGAAATGTCGATTTAACTATATGATCAAGTATTATCACTTCTAGATGTTTACCAACACAATCATACACCTTGATACTTCTAGTCTCTTCATCCATCACTTGATCATCTATCTGTTGATGATGTTGTGTTGGTATCAACTCAGGACACAATGTGAAATATTCATGTTGTGTCTGGTATCCGGAGGTTGATGTCTCCCAAATAACGCGGGAGATCTGCACTCTACCGGTGGTGAGCTCTTGTAATAATTTTATATATTGTTGTTGCATTATCTGTTTGGATTCTCTCCCATGTTTTGTATCAATCCGCCATGATAACCGTATGATGTTGTGTATCCAGTCGCACTAGATTCTTCTGAAACATGTCTGTCTTGATTTGGATCACTAGGACCAGTCCAGAAGTGGTATGTCTCTGACCAGCCTCCGCCGCCCCACTGTATATAATTGTTAGCATCCTTAATGGGATAATAACTGTAAGCACCGGTGAGTGTATTTTTAAATTTCAAATGCAATGTGGCTCGATTCAATGTGTCACTAGGTGAACCTTGTGTGGTTTGCCCGTCACCTTGATTCAAACCATCATAACAACCTCTTATAACACAATATGTTCTGTTCGCATTACCGGCTCGTTGATATGTTTTTCCTGGTGACCAATCTAGTTGGATGCTAGCCCCGGTGGCGACATCTGTTATACGGATGTTGTACCTTGTACCGGCATTTTGCGGCGTGCCTTCCCATTGTTCATTTTTATTTGGCGCCACACTACCACTACCGTAATACGCCGAGGATGCACTGACGGAGTTGTGTCCGAAGCTAGGATATTTGTTCTTTCCAGAAATTTTTCCTCCGGAGGGAATATTACCTGAACTGGAGGTGGAGGTGTAAACTCTGACCTTTGTACCACCAGTAGCTCCAGTCGTCTTTCGATCAGCATGGGTGTGTCCTCCACCAGAGATAGAAATATCCACTCCACTAGATGCAATTGGTCCACCCTTAGCATCACCATGAGACAATCCATGTGGTATCACACGGATACAACCATCATCCATATTACTATATCCCCCGCTAAACGTTTCACCAGTACCATATACAGACACTCCAAGTATTGTGGCTTTGTGAAAATCACTAAATTTGACTTCAGTCCCGCTGCCTCCCGGTTGTGTACCATCATTTACACCCAATGCACCATATGATTTGAACCAGTTCCTCATCTCGTTGAAGGATTGATTGGGTCTATTGGCGGACCAGTCGGTCGGATTTTTCATCCGACGTTGAAGCGCCATATCAGACATTCTGATACTATTTGTTTCTAAAATTGGATTCCATTTCCAGGCCATAAGATTATTTAAGTTTAGATTTTAAATTTTCTACTTGTGTTGATAACTCTTTTATCGACTCAATCAACAACGGTACAATCTTCTCATAATTTACAGCCTTTGTACCATCTTCACGTGTGCGAACCACATCAGGTAACACCTGTTCAATCTCTTGGGCTACAACACCCACATCATGACCTGTGTGAACCTCTTGCTTGTCATTCCAGTCAAATTCATACCCACTTATTTTGTTGATTTTCGCTAGTGGGTCTGTGATTGGTTTCAGGTTGTCCTTGAGCGTGCGATCAGAACTTGAGAACGCGACTATGTCACCTGCACAACTGATAGTACCAGTTACATGCATGTCTCCACTGATGGTACCACCGGTTTTCGTATAATATTTTTCATGCAACCAACCATCACTCTTGGTCCAAAGAGTACCTTCTTTTGATAAGAGCATCGTTCTGTTAGCTGCTGCATCACCTCCGTACTGCCACGTGAATGCATAGCCACCAATATCAGCCTTATATGGCGATGTACCGTCTGTTCTGAACACCATTTGTCTAGCGCCACCATAACACTTGAAGTGGTTGTTGTCATCTTTCTCTCTCAGCCACTCGTTGTTCACATCGTAGGTGTGATTGTGATTGGCAGTGGCATAATAACTACCCAGCTGTCCATTCAATCTGTTCGAGTCTCCAGCTTTCATCTCAGATACATTCAAATTACCGCTATGTAATATGTGTCGCATGGTACCTGTGTTGTCCTCAACCATCCAGGCTTCGGCACTGTCATCCCATTGAAATGTACGGTGTGTGTTGCTGTTATCGTCGTAGAAAAATATGTTACTATCATGTCCGCCGTTCGAACCAACATATATGTCACCAGTTACTCCAAGGTTTTGAGCAAAAGAAGCGGTACCATTGACAGTTAGTCCTGTTTCTGACATCTTGCACATGACACTACCTGAAGTGTTTTTAACTTCCAATCGTCCCATGTTAACAGAAACACGTGAATTACCATCTTCATATATATCAAACTTGGTTGTGTCTCCGTCTTGAGCGAGACTCATCATCACCTGAGAGGCATCATTTGTGTCTGAATTGTCACCATCCTGTGATGTCAATCTTCTCCACTCTATATTCTTGTCGGTAGGAATGTAGAAACTGGTGTTGGATCCCATGTGTGGTTTGAAGTGCCAGTCAGACGTTGTGGTGTACACCTTGTTATGAGCAGCACCAGAAGCATATGTTTCTGCACTAAATTGTATCTCACTACCACTGTACCAGCCAGTTGTTATCTTCCGGTCTGTGAACGTGTTTGTGTTTCTCAAGAACGCACTACCACCCAAACCATCCAATGATACATCAATCGCATCCAGTCTGGTGTCCAGTGTGTCAATGACTGATCCCATCTGAGCCTTGTCGTAGAAAATGTCATTCAAATTCTGGTGAGTGTAATCACTAACTGTACCATAGTCACCAAAAGATGTACCGGTGATCACTCGAGTGACTTTATTGTAGCTGTTAGACTTTTGACCTGCCGGTAGATACGATTCTGCGTTGCTATGATGATCAGGTATGTGTACTTGTTTGCTTAAATCTGCTGGTGATAGATCATCACCAAATCGCCCACCAGTACCCATACCAAACAATTGCGGATATCGATCGTCAAAATCCTTGCTCCTGATACCAATAACATGGCCCTCATTATTTATAGTCACTCCACCTAACGCGAATCCAGCTTGTCTGTATGGTGCTGGTGTGTTACTGTCATCATCCTCTGGTGTGACTGGAATCAATTCATCAAAATAACGATTGTTCTCGGTTATTCCTGCGAACAATGTTTTGGCAAGTATGGCTTTATTGCCTCCGGCTCTGATGAATGTCAATCCATCCACTTGTGATCCTTTGGAATACGCATAGCTAGCGAGATCGTTGTGCTCGATCCTCACACCTCTATTATCAATACCAGTGTCGAAATGCACGGTGCGAATGGTACCACCAAGTTGAGCTGTATAATCTCCACGTATCGTGACCTTCTCACTTGGGTCAGTTGGTGTTTTACCGGTGGCTTTGATCGAACCAGTGTCTGTCACCCATGTGCTAAATTTTGTGAACCACTTCTCTCTTGTGGTTGTGTCGCTGCTCAAATAATCTGGAGCAAATGTATTGTTGACTCTGATCACCCCGTCACTTTGACCATCTCGTGAGCCTGTACCGTCGCTATAATCAAATGTGATCCACTCGCTATGAGCCAGTTTGCTAGCGACAACACCTTTGTTTTCAGTACCTATCATCAACGAACCTTGTGTCAATGACATGCTGAGCAAATCATTATCAGATGCAGCAGAGTCATGATCCCCGGATGTGTATATAACACCACCGGAATTGAATAAATTTTGACCAGTTCCACCACTACTGACACCCAATGGGGCACCAGGTGTACCATCTTCTTTTCGAATGTTGATTCCGGCGAATGTGGGTACAGCTCTTGTGTCAAGGCTTTGATTGATCTTGTAAGAGTTGTACGCACCGGTGGTTGAATCTCCAGCATCATATACCATCAAGCCAGCCTCTAGAGACAGATGAGCATGTCCAGTGTATTGTTTGCCATTGAAATCAAATTGTGAATCGGATGGTCGTAGAGATTGTATTATGATCGGCTTGCTTGAATTATGATCCGGATTCAAGTGTGTGCCGGTGTTTGGCTCGAAATCCTGCGTGAATGTTGATCTACCATTACCTGGTGTACGGTCAGTTGGATTGACTTTGTAGCTCGTGTTCCAATCCGCTGAATTTCCCCATGTGTATGTTTGCGAGTTGCTCTCCCAGTCATTATAATACAGTGGAGGGCAAAGCTCAAAACAACTCATACCCACTTGATTGGCAATCTCTCCAACTCTAATCCAACCTGCACTCAAGTAGTTATCATGTGCTATATAAAACCCAGCACCATTACTATCAACACCCTGTCCTGGATCCAGCGGATCATCTTTGACTTGTGCGTCACCATACAATACATTTATATCAATTGTCTTGTCAGAAAAATGGGTTGCTTCAACTCCGGTGAACACTATGTCTGAGGATGCGATGTCTACAGGTCCCTGGATGTACACTTTGTCGTTTCTGACAAAAATTCGATCGTTCAAGTTGACACCAGTACCTGGTCCGGTGGTAGGATTGCTCGAGTGTATTTTCAACTCACCAGAACCAGCATGTTCAATCTCAGCATTTTGACTCTCAGCACTAGCAAACAAAAGATTCTTCTCTGTCTCGATGTCTCTTGTCACGGGATGGAACCATCTTGTGTTTGTGTCACTCACCACCTCACCAGCTAACGTTTGTGATAAACCGACAATGTTGATATCAAGATATTGTGCACCTCCGCTATTGTCACGATTTTCTATTGTCCACCGGGCGTCTCCATCTCCTGGATGTTTGTCGATGAAATGTAGATGATCGTTCCTGGCGCTCAATGCCGGTATGCCTCCTGGTGTTATACCGTCACCCACCCATAAACGTTTTGTGTCCAGTGTGAATCCGGGTTCTCCGCTAGCTAAAATTGTTTGCTCTCGGTCCGAATCATTACCTCTGCGGAACAAGAATTTTGTTATTGTCGTTGTTGTGGCCATGTGTACTCAATTATTTATCATGTCAAATCACTTTTCCAATGGAAATTTGTGTGTTATGTTATTATTATATATGTATGAGTTCAACAAAAAATAATAAATTGAAATGTATCGTGACAGGTCGTCAGTTGATCGCCACCAAAGAATATTACAAACGCAAGGTGGATAAAGCGGGAGATGAACAAAAATTACATGACACATATATATGTAGAGAAGCGAAAAATTTACTCAAGCAAGGTACATCTTTGGATCGTGTGAGAGTTCTTCTAGATGCCACGATAAACACACCTGTTGAACAAGATATAATTGACCAGATGTTACAAGATGAGAGTTCCACCAAGATGCGCCGCATAAATAACATAATGAACACCAACAAATCACTGAATATTGTAACTGATCCTCAGGTCAAAAAATTCATACAAAACATAACAAACCAATGAATAAAGCATACACTGTACGACCAGATGGACCTGGCGGGTATGTAGTGATAGACATGAAGACTGGTGCGTTCGTAAATCGCTTTCACGTTCCTGGACAACTAGTTAATGGGCCAATAGTCAGTTCTGACAGTTGTACCATAGTGACCAAAACAAACAACATGCAAATGGGTTATGTGGTCAGATTACCAAGTGGTCAACTTCTCAACAGATTTGCAGCGTAAACACATAAGTACCTGTACATGAGTACAGAGAGAAAAGATGATTGTCACGACTTCAGCAAGCTCGAAAAACGAATCGAGGATGAACTCGACAAAATAAAAAAAGAAGTTGATGACTTGTACGAGACCGTCTATAAAGGAAACGGGCATCCTTCGCTAGTTACGAGAGTTAACAGCGTCGAGGGCAAGCTACGCGGGTTACGCGAACAAATGGACGAAAAAATCTCTCATCTGTCACGTGAAAATAGTCTCAAATTTGATTCCATCCATCAAAAACTCGAGAGTAAATTCGGTAGGCTAGAAGGCTGGATCGAGACAAAGTTCAACGGCATGGAGGATATCATGCGGACTGTCACAGAGCAACAAAACATAGGTTATAGAGGCAGCTGGCAAGTCCGGACGGCGATGGTAGGTGGAGTGATTGCCTTAGTGAGTTCATTGATTTTATATATTTTTGATAAATAAATGTTGTTATTTACGTCGAGATAGACTAATATCTTAGTACATGAATGTTAAGAAACGAAACGGACGATTAGAGCCATTCAACGAGCAGAAAATCCGCACATGCGTTGAGAGATGCTGCTTCGAGGAATCAGGTGATGTATATGATGGAGTGGATAGTGAGCTTGTGATGTTCAACGCCAAGATCAAGTTGTTTGATGGTATAAAAACAAGTGAGATTGATAACAGCTTGGTCAAGAGTGCGCGTAGTATGATTGAACAGGAACCAAACTATAAATTTGTAGCGTCTAAACTTCTACTCAACACTATATATAAAGAAGTGTTCAATACTGGTGTTGATGGAGATGCATTCGAACTGCAATATCGTACTAGCTTCATAGTGAATTTAAAAAAACTCGTCAAAGTCGGTATATTGCATAAAGACATGACCAAGTTTGATCTGAACGCATTAGCCAAACATATCAAAATCAAAAGAGACAACAACTTTGAATATCTAGGCATACAAACAGTTTATGATAGATATCTACATCACATCGATGGTCAGAAAATGGAAGCTCCACAAGCTTTCTGGATGAGAGTCGCGATGGGGCTAGCATTGGGTGAGAAGAAAGAAGACCGGATGGATTGGGCTGTTAAGTTTTACGATCAATTGAGTAGTTTTGATTGGATAAGCAGCACTCCTACCCTTTTCAATAGTGGTGGTACTTTCAGTCAGTTGAGCAGTTGTTTTCTCAACACGTTCGAGGATAGTATTGTTGGTATATTCGATGGATTGTTACAAGAAGCTCTCAAGAACAAATATTCTGGTGGTTTGGGTATGGACATGACCAATTTCAGAGCAACCAACAGTTATATCAAAGGAACCAATGGCGAGACACAAGGAGCAGTTTATTTTTGGAAGTTATATGGTGATATGTTGACTGCCGTCAATCAAGGTGGCAAGAGGCGTGGAGCAGGATGTGCATATCTCGAGACTTGGCATGCGGACATTGAAGATTTTATTCAATTGCGCAAAAACACCGGAGACGAGAGGAAACGAGCACATGATATGAATACAGCCAACTGGGTGCCGGATTTGTTTCTCAAGTGTGTATGTGAAGACAAACCATGGTATCTATTCACTCCCAGTGAGGTACCTGAGCTACATGATCTGTACGGCAAGGAGTTTGACAAAAAATATTATGAGTATGTTAAACAGGGCAAAAATGGTGAGTTGAGAGTATTCCGAGAGGTCAATGCTAAGGATCTATGGAAGAAGATGTTGAGAGCTTTGTTTGAAACCGGTCATCCATGGATCACATTCAAAGACACTTGTAATTTGAGAAGCCCACAGCAACATGCTGGTGTGGTACACAGTAGCAATCTTTGCACTGAGATAACACTCAACACTAAAGCGACAAGCTACAACAAAAGTGGTAGAGGTGTCAGAGAATATGGAGAGACCGCGGTGTGTAACTTGGGTAGTATCAATCTGAAGAATCATTTGATATATGGTGAGGATGGTAAATGTACTATAGATTATGACAAGTTGAAGAAAACAGTATCTATAGGCATGCGAATGCTGGACAACGTGATTGATATTAATTTTTATCCCACGGAAGAAACCCGGAAGAGTAACACCACACATCGACCAGTTGGTATGGGCAGCATGGGTTGGCATGATATGTTTCTGTCAATGAATATCGAGTTCGATAGCGACGAGGCGATTAAACTATCAAGTGATGTTTACGAATTTATATCATACAACGCGATCTCTGCAAGTAATCAACTGGCCAAAACACGCGGTAAATATGATTCATTTGATGGATCAAGTTGGTCACAAGGTATTTTACCAATGGATAGCTATCGTGAGCTCATGAAGTTACATACTGTACGTGCAAGTAGCCGATCCAAGATGGATTGGGACTCGTTACGCGCGTCTGTTATCAAACACGGTATGCGGAATAGCAACACAATGGCTATAGCTCCAACTGCCACCATCAGTTCAATTGTTGGTTGCAGTCCTAGCATCGAACCTTATTATAGTGTGTTGTATGTATACAGTACACTCAGTGGTGAATTCACAATGGTCAATGATCATTTTGTTGATGATATGAAGAGTTTAGGTTTCTGGTCACAACAATTGATTGATGATGTCAAGCGTGTTGACGGTGATGTATCTAAACTCACCGGATGGGACATCCCAGATAATATAACATCAAAATATCGGACAGCTTTTCAACAAGATCAAATGAAGATGGTGGAATGCGCCGGTGCTAGACAGAAGTGGATAGACCAAGGCATAAGCTTAAACTTATACAATGACAAATCCAGCTTGAAATTTCTAAATGATCTGTACATGCACGCCTGGCAAAATGGACTGAAAACCACATATTATTTACGTAATCGAGCTGCAAGTACTGTTGAGAAAAGTACAGTTGGTTCAGCACCGGAACCAGAGAACATCACCGCTTGTAGCTTGAATAGTGAACCTGGTGAATGTGAAGCGTGTCAGTAGATTTTTTATGTTAACTTATATTAAAAACTTGCCAGTATGTGTATACGCATTATAATAAATACACATACATGACACAACAAACAGATCAAATTTTAGGTAGTGAATCAGCTGGTGTGAATCAAATACTACCACACACAAACAAATGGGCATGGGACCTGTACAGAACTGGTAAAAATAACAACTGGACTCCAGAGGAGGTTCCTATGACCAAGGATGTGCAGAACTGGAAAAAGGATGATGTTTTGTCAGATGATGAAAGATTGTTGATAAAGAGGTGCTTAGGTTTTTTCGCTGGTAGTGAGAGTCTGGTGGGTAACAACCTGTTCACATTGTTCAAGTATGTGACTGACGCTGAGTGTCGACAGTACATGAGCCGGCAGATGTATGAGGAGTGTTTGCACAATGATACTATAGTGTATATTTGTGACTCCCTTGATCTAGACATAAGTGAAGTGTATGAAGCATATGAGAACATACCAAGTATAAAAGCTAAAGATGATTTCTTGATGAATGTGACCGGGGATTTGGTCAAAAATCCTGTGGATACAAGCACTCCAGAAGGTGTACGTGAAGTGATCAAAGCGGCATTTGTATATTGGATAGTATGCGAGGGTACATTCTTCTTCAGTGGATTTGCCATGTTGTTGGCGTTGACGGATAAGATCCCGGGAATCGCGGAGCAAATACAATACACGTTGAGAGATGAAACTATACATATAAAATTCGGTACCATGTTATTGAACAAGATTAGAGAGCAACATCCGGATGTGTGGGATGCTGAGTTGGATGCTGAGTTGACAGGATATCTCAAGAGTGCTGTCGAGTTAGAAATAGCCTACGCGAAAGATGCTCTCCCGACCGGTATTCTGGGTCTCAATTCCGAGATGTTTGTTGACTATATGCAACATATTGCCAACCGGAGATTATCCGGGTTGGGGATGAGTTTCCGTTACGAAAAGGACATCAATCCATTTCCGTGGTTGAGTGAAGCCATTGATCTGAGCAAGCAAAAGAACTTTTTTGAAACAAAAGTGACGGACTATCAAAATGCTGGAGCTTTGGATGACGACTTTTAAATATATGCATGAGAGGTGAAAAAACTATAGGTTTCACAGCAGGTAATTTTGATCTGCTGCATCCTGGTTACATATATACATTTGAAGAAGCAAAACGTCATTGTGATATTTTCATGATATTCTTGCAGCGCGATCCAAGTGCTACGAGGTACACTAAATATAAGCCCGTGATACCAATATACGAGAGGTACAGAACACTGATGGCAATAGAATATATTGACGAGGTGTACACATATCAAACTGAAGAAGAGCTCTATGATTTAATAAAATATTGGAAACCTGATGTACGGATATTAGGAGAGGATTACATTGGCAAGAGTTTTACTGGTGATGACCTACCTCCTCGTGTGATTTACACGACACGTACACATGATTGGAGCACCACAAAGCTCAAGGATTTGATAACCAAACAGACAATCAAACAGAATCCGGATGCAATCAAGTAGTAGTTGCAATCGGTTGAATAATATTATAATATAAGACTGTATGAAAACAAAACTAAAATTGTTAGCGCTATTAAGCGCGTTTTGCATCAACGCCAGTGCGGCTGACTCATCGAAGAGTCGTTTTCAAGGTGAACTCGGAATCGGGTACGCTAGTGATTACTACTTCAGAGGAGAACGCATCACAGGAGAAAGCACGCAAGTCAAAGCTAAACTGTCCACAGACATTAAAGTAGCAGATGCATTTGTATGTGCATTCGCAAATCAAGGTCTACAATCAACAGACAGCTATCTATTCGCTGTTGGATTGGCAAAGAGCTACGGAGATGTAGATGCCAAGATTGGATGGCTTCACCTAGAGGACAAGCCTGGTTCAGCACGTAGTGAGTTGTTCGCTCGATTAGGTTTGGACACGCTGTTGGATCCAAGCATCACAATCAGTCGTGATCTGGAGGATAGCCTGACCAGTGGAGAGATTGGATTAAGTCACACCATCACAAGTGATGTCGCTGATCTAACGATCACCGGTGCCGCTGGATTGTCAGATAAGCTGACTGGTGACACAAACTATTATGAGATCGGCGGTCAGTTGACTAAAGATTTTGATGGTTTGCTTGCCAATGTGGGTGTTGATTATGTTGATGCTGAAAACGCTGATAGTGAAACAGTGTTTTCCGCAGGTGTTTCGGTTAAATTCTAAACACAAGCCAACTTAACGTCTAAACCCGCCATGATTTGATTCATGGCGGGTTTTTTGTAAATATATACATGAGATGGTTTTTGTTGTTGCTCTTGACATCATGTCAGTCAAATGTTCTGACACCAGAAGACACGTGTTTCAACAGAACGGCAGAATTTCAACAAGAGATACACGAGTTGATACAACAGGACACAATAAACAAGCGGTGGGCTCGTGTTTATTTATATGAAATAGATCAAGCCATGCTCCATGATGATATGGTGTCATATGTGTTTTTTGTTGGAGAGTTCGAAAAAATACCGCTAGAAATAGTACCGGAGTTTCTTCGCGGTGAACCGGGATACACCAAAGGTCCATCAGCTCTAGAATTACACTTTCGCTTGAGATGGTTCGAGCAAGCTGTGATTATGTACAAACAGTACTCACAATAGATTAAGTAATTGTATGGTATCAATAGATCCGGATAAATTGGTCATGCTTGTAATCGGGTTGATTGTGAGCATGATCGCGTACTTCATCAAGAAGGAGAGTAACAAGCTCACAAAGCTTGGTGACAATGTGCGTAAATTGCAAATAGATCTGACCAAAAATGAATGCAAGGACAGTGAACGGTGGTACTGGATAAGCAAGCATCTCGAGGACAGACGTGAGGATTGTAGAAAGCTGTACGATCTATTGGGTAAACTTAAGGACAAGGGAGATAAGTAGGAAGCACATGTCCATTATAGCCTCTCTCTCAAGAAAAAAAAGACCCAACCATATCAACCAATACCAGTCACGTTGCATTACTTGCTAGCGAATTGTGTCACACCGTCCCGTTTGCGATGCCCGTTCCAAGCCACAAAACCACCTATACGCAGAGCCCAATAAGCAAGCTTGTTGAGTAAAACAAAGCCATTCTGCTCGATGTTAATATCCCTGAAGATTATATCTGCGTCCTTTTGTGTTATCTTGCCTAGGCTCGTCTTTTTGTTCTTTTTGAGTAATGTCTGATATTTATATGCATAATCATGAACCAACCCTCCCACCAACAACACACCAACAGGACTCAACCAGGCACTTAAAAATTTAGGAACACTAGCTCCGTCGAATTTAAATCCGGCGGGTATGACGAGATCTTCTTTGCTCAAGCTATAATGAAAATCTTTTGTTATCTCCCAATGTCTCGTGCCTAATAACCACATCCACACAGCTCCAAAAAAACCACGGTCTCGTGTGGGTATCAATATGGGTCGCATGTGTGGCATCTCTTTGTATTTGAAATCAACCCGCTTGCGACCACGTTCTCCCTTGTCGAATAGATTGGCGATAAATCCAATCAAAATCAATACCCCAACCAATGTGAATTGCCACCATGTTAGCAATTGATCCTTGATAAACTCTACATATTCCATGTAGATATTTATGTCGCTCAACCTAATTCTACCAACGACTTGCTAACCATTTAGCAGCAGCCATTGTGGCGCCTAGTTCATCATATTTTTCTAGGCCTTGAGACCATTTCTGTTTGTCGAACCGTTGAGCGTTACTCAATGCTTTGTCTCCAAAATGTTTATGGAATTTCTTACCAAAATATGCGCTGCTGTTTTTCACCAGATCCATGGCGGTTGCTGGTTCCACCTGCCAATAACTTCTAGCAGGACCACCACCAACTTGCACTTTGGTTCGATATCCACTCTCAACAGCTCCGGTGTGTCTCAAGTATTTCACCAGTTGCTCATGAGTCTTTCCTTCATCACCCGCGAAGATACTAGCAGCAATCTGTATGGCTCGTTCGGCCTCCGGCGGCACGGTGTAATTGCTGTCTATCACTTGTTGAGCTCGCCGCTCTTTGGCTGGATCGTTGCTAGTCTGATAATTGGCGCTCCAATCCTTCACAAAATCACCATGCAAACTGCTGGCTGCCATCGCTGCAGCACCCATCATGCTACCCAATCGACTCTCGTTCACACAATACTGTTTGAATGTGATCACAACAATGTTATCAATGCTTGTTGAGTCTAATGTACATGTACTCCTCACCCATCCAGGTGGTGACTGCTCCTTCATTAGGACCGTCGAGATGTCTCATGTCTTCCTCGATCTCTGCATTCATCATTATCGGTGTTGAATTTCCATTGTATAAGTCGATACGAAACACAGAGTTGATGTCAGAGAGATCAGAGTCTGCTGATTGTTGGTCCTTGTACGGAATGTCACCGGTGCCCTGTTGAGTGGCTTGTAATGAAGCAGGTATCGGTTCGTTGTCTTCTGTCGCGTAGGATTCCCATATCAATTCACTGTCGTCTTTTTTCATATAATTATTTATTCTTACCACTCTTCATGTTTGCACACCAATGATACATCTTACCCTTCTCACCACCACTATTTTTGGCTCGTTTGCGCAAACTGGCAACTGATCCGTTGCAACTAGCTCCACTCTTCTTCACTCTGCCCGGACGGCTCTTGCCTTTTTTCTTACCGTCTTTGAAATTTTCGTAAAATTGTTTGAACGTTATCACCAGTCTTTACAGGCTTGACCTCTTGGGGTGTTTGCTTTGGCTGTGCTGCACTTGTGGCGAGCTCTGAAGCTCTTTTTTCGTTTGGTGTTACCACTCTTACCAGTCGCTTTGGCTCCTTTTTGTCCCCAGTGTATGCGTTTGTATCCTCCGCTGTCACTTTTCACACATTTCATGTATTTCTTACCCTTGCTGGTGCTACTAGTTTTTCCTGTGGTTTTGGTGCATGTGGCGTTTTTTTCTTGTATTTCACCTCCTAAACATTTACCAGCTGACTCACATTTAGCGGGATGATTGCAATGATCACAA
>Ga0181377_1000171_pt1 | contig 25777 bp, 31 predicted proteins | sample LowvirmetaG_9_FD_130160 | JGI IMG/M metagenome (GOLD analysis project Ga0181377, IMG submission 130160) | Marine viral communities from the Subarctic Pacific Ocean - Lowphox_13 viral metaG | ecosystem: Environmental > Aquatic > Marine > Oceanic | place: Subarctic Pacific Ocean | collected...
CCGAACAAGCTTGCGATGGGGTTGGTGGATCCTTCGCCGTAAGCGTCTTTCAAGCCGCTCGCGCCGCCAAACCCAAACGGGTCGCCTAGCGCTTTCAGCCAATCTGGAGTCTTGAACGCCTCGTCAATAACGCCACCGCTGGTGAACGGATTGAGGCCGCCGGAGGAAGCGTTTGAAGCTTGCGCGCCGCTTGAGGTTGCAGCTTGGTATGCACCCGCCGCCATTTTCTTAGCTTCCGATTCCGGCACTCCATCGCGCAGAGCTTTCATGTAAATATCAAAAGATGCCTCTTCCGCCTCTTTATTGCCACTCTGCATAACTTGCTGATAAGTGATTTGCGCGGCGGCTTGAGCCGCCTCTTCCGTAGCGCCACCCTCTATCGCTTGTGCCTTAGCTAGAGCGGCGGTCTCAAGAGCTTTTGCTTCGAGGGTTGACATTTCGCTGCCATCGCTTTGCTGTCCAGCTCCTTGCTGTCCAGCACCTGAGCCTTGACCGCCGGCAAAATAAGACAGGAAGTCGCCAGCCCGCCCAAATCTGCCTGTGTCGTCGAGGCCAGTACCGGTAAACAAATTGCCTTTACCGGCAAACAAGTCGCCAAAACGACCTAAGTTGCCAACACCGTCTGCGCCACCGCCAGTGAATAAACCACCGCCGGTTCCTGTGATACTGCCGCCCGGCAAGTCACCTTGCATCAACCCGCTTTCTTGGCCGCTCATATTTGCGCTTCTCAACAAGCCGGGGATGCCCTTGTTCCCGTCTGCGCCGCCAAGAATCGTTTCCATTGGGTTGTTTATTAAATTGGTGATCCCGCCGCCTACTTTATCGAAGGTGCCAGTAAATGATTTTCCAATACCCTCCATGAAACTACCGCTGCCAGCAGAAGTGATATCAGAGATGTTCTGGCCTAAGCCGCCACCGGTTGCCATTGGTCCGGCAACGGTCAAAAGGGCGAGAGGGTTTGCCCTGCCTTTTGCAACGTCATAAACCGTCCACGCTTTGGTCGCAAGTGCGGCTAACGGCTGCCAAGGCCCGGGGACAAATTGCGCCACCTTTGCCAATGGTTTAATGACTTTTTTGGCCACCTTTTTCAAGCTTTTAGCGGTTTTTTTCCACCAGCCACCAAATTCCTCTAAACCGGTGATCGGGTTGAGCGAAGCAATGCCAACGCCGACAACCATTCGGCGAGGGTCGATGTCCAGTTCGTTAAACTTTTTCTCTATCAAACTTTCGAATTCTTCGTCCTCGAAAGCTTCTGGCGGAATGATTACTTCGCCCGGTCTCAGATGCGCCAACGCCGTATCTTTTCCGCGACCAGCTTGAGTTAGCTCAACAGCCATCTGCGCCATCGGCGCTTTAGAGCCAATCTCCGCTGCTTCTGCTAGGTGCAGGTATTGATCGCGTTCCGTCGAGTCTTCTGCCTGCGAAGCCTGCATCAACATCTCGTCGATTGCGGCTCTGATCTCAGCGTCTGGATCTGTCACGGCCTGAGCTTCAGCCTCCGCCTCCATCGCCTGCATCATCATCTCTTCTTGGCTAACCTCGCCGCCTTCGGCTAAAGGTATTGCAAAATCGTTTTGAATTTTTTCTTCTCCATCTTGATAAAAAGGGTTTTTTCCTTTTTCAAGTCTTTCTCGAGCATGGCTTTTGGCTTTATTTATTATTGTTCTTTCAATTTCCGACTCCGATAACCTCCAACCTTCCCCTTCTTTCATGCCTCTCATGTACTCTATCTCTTGATCAGAAAGCGAAGGGACCATCGTGGGTATTTCAATTTTTTTTCCTTGCCAATTCATATCCGTAGAAAATTCAGTCATTGGCTTGCCACTAGCATAATTTGTAACTGGCCCAAGAAAACCGCGAGCAGACTTTTTGCTGCCATCTGCTCTACGCATATTCATAGGCTCGCTAATCGGCTGGTCACCCATTAAGTTTTGAATTCGTTGTTCTAGCTCTGGACTCATGGTGTGCTCACCGTCAGGTTTCCAACCGCGCTCGTTACTTGAACGCCAGTTGGGTAAGTTTGATGCTCATACAAATTTCTGAGCTGGTTACCATCAAACGCTTGATGAATTGATTCTGTCGAGTTAAATATTATCGCACCGGTCGCAAATTGTAACTCACCGATTTGCTCGTTGTTAAAATGCGGAGATATCGTAATATCTACCGCACCTAAGTTTATCTCAAGAATGCGAACAAGGCGATTATATGTGTCTTGAGTGACAAATTCCTTGAGTTCGAGCGGTAATCTCGTCTCTAGAAGCTTGCTCATCTTCGACCACTTTGTTGCAACTCGACACGGGTAGCGCCAAGCCGCCACTTGTAGCTTTTTTGATTCAAGTCGGATGCGTCATCGTCTGATTCAAACCGGAAAACTACCTGTCTGCCTCTTGTTCGCACGTTACTAAAAGTGCTGGTTGGCGTAACTTTGGTAGTTGAATCTGTCGTTAACGCTTGACCCGGATAGTCTCTGCGCTTGACCACGATATTCATACAAGGGTCGTTACTTACACCTGCATCGCTAACGAACGCCATGTCGGGGATAATTTTTTTCATGAAGGCAAAGTTTTCGCCGGCAGAAATATCAATATCTGCCGACTCAACGTAAACATTGGTCATTGCGTCTAAATTATCGTTGTAACCCGTTTCATGGTTATACAGCAAGTTGTTGCTGCCGACCTTAGCGGAGGCGATTGGCAAATCTTCGATGCCCGCATCAAGCCACGAGTATCGGGTCAAAGAACCGTTCGCCCAAGCTTGCTCTTGGTAATTGTAAGTGACATATCGGCTTATCTCGCCAGTGCCGTCTTCGAGGCTGGGGTAAAAGAACCACATCTCGTTGTAGCGGGAGTTCACGCTCATGAAGCATTTGAACGCCTGACCTAGATCGATGTCATTGAAGACGTACTCTTGAACCGTACAAGGCAATCGTTGCACCGATCCGTTGTAGAAATTAAACCCGGTCTTGCTGGCAAAGAAAACGCCAGAGGGAGAGTTAACAGCGGACTTTGGCGAAAGTAATCCTGCGCCCTCGTTAACCAAATTGACGGCAAAGGTTAGCGGTGGCCCGATAAAGTTCATCGAATAAAGGGAAGTATCGGTCCAGATCAAAATTTCTTGCCGAGACTTCAATCCGCCAACGATAAATGAACCGGACGAAAGTCTTACGTCACCCGCGCTGTTGGTTGCGGTAGGCTCGAATTCAAGCTCGTTTTCAGCATCGCTGAACGCCACTAACATCGGGTCAATAACGCCCGTTCTGGCCGTTCCTGCCGTGTTGATGGGATCAGCACCTAGAACAACTAAATGTCTGTCTGTTTCGCTGGTTATAACCTGTAGGCCAAGCGTTGGGACCAAGTTTGCGCCAGATCTGGTCGCTAAATTAACCGCTCTTACTGATACGCCGTTGTTTTCAATCCACTCGTAAATCCCAGCGCCACGCGGGTTTATGATCAAGTTCTCGCCGAAGTTGTCATGCGTCCAGAGACGTAATTGGTTTACAGCGCTAATCGCAGAGGCTGATCCAAAACCTCCGGCACCCCAAGTCCCGACACCCCAACCAGAGCTGCTGACGTATGTGTCGAGACCAACATTAATTTGGTAAGTGCCGACAACGCTTGATCCGCCGTTACCGCTGTCAGACGAGTTTGCCACCAACGTGTCGCCTGCCGTATCTTTTGCGACAACCTCATATGTATTCACTCCTGTGACGAGTGATATTTGATATTCTTGGTTAAGCGCGGACGCAACAATCAACCCGCCCAATGAGGCGGCACCGGAGAATGTCACAAAGTCATTGTTGACGGCCCCATGATCTGCGTCAGTGACAGTAATCGTGGAAGAACCGTTGGTCGCGCCGAAAGTCACATCTCCAGCGCTAGTGGTTAATCTGATGGGGGTTACGTCAAAGTAGCTGTCGCCTTCTTCAACGTAGTACTTCCACGTTGAACCAACGCCGAGAAATCGGGTTCCGGCTAGAGAGATCCACGAGTGCAAGGCTCGACCAATGCCGAGATAGTATTGTGACCCGAGTTGCAGCCATCCACCTATTTTTTCAACACGGCTTTTTCTGAATCGAATCAGATTACCATCGACCCATCCGCCTTTAGCGCTGTAGTCTGTCGCCTCTTTGTTGATTCCCGGCTGAAAGTCTAACTGTTGCAGGGGCATAAGGCGCTACGCCAATCGGATGATTGCGCCAGTGGCGGTTGGTGCCGGAAAGACCACGGTAAAATCGCCAGCGGTGCTGGTTTTGTCGCCGCCAAAATCAATCGCAGCTACAGCCTTATCGCCTTGAGTGTCGTTATATATCAAACAACCTCTCGCAGTGACGGTTGCCGTACTGAAGGTGAGGTCGTTGAAGTCACAAACCGCCGTAGTACCCGTGGCGAAAGGCGTTACGTTTGTTAACGCAGAGCCGCCAGCCGTGTAATTTGTGCCAGAAGCCTGACCGGTGGTGACGTAAACCGTAGTCCCCGCCCCCAGAGTCGCGCTAGAGGTGTAAAGCGCCAACTTGAACGAGTTAGCGCCGTTCGTGAAGTTGTGCGTTCCAACGAGTAGTTGCTGTTTAAAACTTGTGCAAATTGCAGAGGTGATGGCCATCTCAAAGCTCCTTGATAATGTTCGCCATTCTTTCGTGACCCTGATCGCGCAACCTGTTTGAAATAGTGACGCGATCTGATCGTATTGAGTTTTTCATACCATGCAATATTACTTCATAAACGGTCTTTCTGAAAGCTTCAGCTTGCTGCCTGACATGAGGCGCTGCGTTCGCGCTAATTCCTACTATCTTGTTGGTAACCTGCTCGGCCCAGAATTCAGGATCATGACCCTTGTTCTGGGTGGTTGAAACCATGACATTGCCGAGCTGAAATCCTACATCGTCACTCATCATCCCTTAAAAGGCTCCGGCGCTTTTGGCATTTCAATCGTCTCAAGCCCATGTTTTTTCACCATCTCGCTCATCATTGATCGCTGAAAAACATGCCACTGGCCATCTTGCGGCATGGCAACCAACGGGTCATCAAGACGATGATAACCGTACAGTCGCTCGGTTACTCCGACATTACTGTCTAGTAACGAAGATCTTGGCGAAGCGCCAATGCCTATGTTGTTTTCAAGACATTTGGAGATCCAAAACTCAACGCAAGCGCGGCCAGCTTCAGCAAAGTGAATGTTGTGCGCGTAGCTAAAATCTAAACCAAACAGATCGATGTGACCGACTCGGTTCCAGTACGCAAACCCCATCGCGTAGGCTACTGTGGTGTTAAAATAGGCGCACTTGGCATCGGTCATAACTTCCGCTAAAGGAAATTCAACCAAGGATGGAACCCGGTCGTCAAGCTCGCATGTGTAAATTGGTTTGTCGAAATCAGGGAGCAGGCGGCGCATAACCTCTGTCTGGTTGCCTGCGTCTTCCGTATCCAGATACCGGCTTGCCGGATCCATCATAAAAACTCGGTCGCAAGCAAAGACCGAAAGGGCGCTATTGATCACCCAAACCTCGTCCCACTGTTTACTGTTTTCCATACCGATCACATAGTCTATTTGGCTTGCGCCTAAACCGATTAATGCAATCTTTTTTCCTTCAAGACTTTCAATCTTCTCCATCAACTCACCCCTGTCCGCAATAGATCGTAACGATATTCATCTCGCGTATCACGACCTTCGGACAGGTTTTTCATCCGACCGATTGCTGTCATGAAGCGCTGCTCCATGTTGGCGATCACATCGGGAGTTTCTTTCAAGAAGACAGCAGCTTCGGCCAACGTACCGTAAAGCAAAGCATCTGGATACTCAGTGCTCAACAAAGTGGTTCCGCCGTCTGCGCCAGAAGTAAGAGAAGCCGGTTCGTAAAGATAATGCAGCTCAACGCTGTAATCTGCATCAGGAACCGGCGATAACTCGAACGCTGCGTCATCAAAATTACTATAATACTTTGGCCGACCCCTGCTTGAAGAAGCAGGATCATACTGCTTCAAAAAAGACGGGTGCTTCAACAACAAGTAGTAGTACGTCCCGCTATCAAGAATAGCTAACGAAAACGGCGCATAAAAATCGCTTGGCGTTGCCAAAAACCGATTATTCTGCGAAGTCGTCGCGGTGACATTCTTGCGCTGCTCAGACAACTGAACCATCTTAAAGATTCGCGTCTCAGCCTCCTGAATGAACGTGTTCAAATTGTTGTTAAATGTCGTTTCATCGACTTGCAAATAGTCTTGAACGGCGGTTTTCAAAGTCGCTAAAGTAAAACTCACGATGTGGTTACCTCCACCGTTCCAACATTACAGGATATTGCAAATGTTTGCAATTGTGTGCCTAGAATTCCACTGCCTACATTCGTGTAGACGTTGAAAAAATTGTTGTCGCTTGTCTCGGCTGGACGAGGATCTTTAAGCGCTTCAGGATCAATTGGTGTAGGCTTACGCATCAACTGGGGATGCTTTGGCGACCATTGATCAGGGCCGACCAAATAGCCGTCCCAAGTTTTTTTCATGTCTCGCAGACGATAGCGAAAACCTGTGATGTCACAGATTCCCCAAGCTTTCTTGTTGGATGCAAAAGCCATGACTATGCGATATTGTAACTTCTAAGATCAGGCGCAACTCGAAAGCTTGCTCGCTCCTCATCTTGACTCATTGCCCGGGTAAACTCTTCCTCATACAATTGCTTGAGCAGTTGCACCTTCTCAGGCGCTTTCTTGAGCGCCAAGTAATAGCTCAATCCAGCCGTCAAGCAGGGATAAAACCGGAAAGGCATTTGCAAAGAGTTCGCGCCGTTACCTGCGTCATCCATCCTAGTCAGTACGTTCACATACACCGTGTATGTGCTGTCTTTGTCTGGTTGCGGCCAAACGGTCAGCGTGGGAGATAATTGCTTGTCCACAAAGAATTGGTTTGGCTTGCCGGTTGATGTTTTGGTCGCTAAGTGAGCGTATTCAGCTCGACTCATGCGGCTTAAAGGCACATCGGTGTTGGTGCCTTGAATCTCTTCTCTGACGAAAACATCAAGCACATCAATTGCTGCCGTTGAATCTGTCGGGTCCAAATTATAGGTAATCGTGTTAGTAACCATTGGGATTGCATTTTGCTTAATGGTCCACTGATTTAAACCCCTATTTGCCCACTCAGCCAACATCAAGTTAAGCGAGCGAGTCGCGGTTCGCAAATCATAACCGGTTCTAAGCTCAAGTCCGCATCTTTCAAATGCTTCTTCGATGTATTCGGCAACATCTGGCTCGAAACTTTTAGTTCCGCTAACTGCCATTAGGCGTTCCCGGAGGTTTTTACTTTGCCTCTACCGTAAAGGCCGCAGTTGCTTTTTGATGGCCCTCGCTTATTTTTACTTGCTAAGCCACCTTTTTTCATGCCCATAGCTCTTTTTGCTGCCGCTTTGCCTGCTGCGGTGTATGGAAATTTTTTTCCGTCAACGTTTGGCATTACCTTCTCCTCCCTCTAGGGATTGGGGGGCGATTTCTGCCCCTCTTGTTCATTTTCCTACTTCTTGAAACTGCGCTTTTAACGCGGTTGCTTTGTTCGTTCAAGCCAAGCGCGTCAATCAGCGATCCGCCCATGCTTTCGATTCTGCGCGGAGCCATCAGTCTCGCGTCTGGATTTGGTCCCGCTACGGGTGGTGTAAACCTTCCTCCGCCGGGTAGTCTTGGCCCGCCTCTTGGAACAGGCAGCGTATTGCTGGAGGCTCTAGTGCCTCTTAATTGCTTGCGACCACGATTGCCTCTGCCGGGAGATCTTGGAGGAACTCTCGGGGTGGGAATGTTTCTGTCGGGCCTTGGTTTTGTGGTCCCAGAAGTATCGTAAGATGGGTCATTTGGAACTCTTGGGACGGGAATATTTCTGCCGGGACTTGGAATTCTAGGCAAGTCGCGAAACTCTCCCGGCAAGACTCCCTTGGGCGAATCGTTGTCCTCGAGCCTTCCTCTCATGATCCGTCCAAGATCCGGCCTCGGGGCAAGTCCCATGCGTTTAGAGATTCGCCCGCCAACGCTTTTTTTTACCGCCCTGCCATATAAACCGCAGTTTCCATTTGAGCTTTTCATAAATCTACCCGCCTAAATTTTATACAATAATAGTTTAATCGACATTTGTTAAAATGAAAATAAAAACAAATCTTGCTTTATCTTCTCCCGAACAAGCCGCAATTTCCGTTGCCGGATCTTATGACACCACCCTTCGCTGCAAACGTTTTTACCATCGTAGGTTTTCCGCCTACCGCTTGTTTCTTAGATCTTTTCCGAGAAACCGCGCTGGTTTTTTGGCTTTTAGTCATTTTGGCCGCTTTTGCGGCTGGTACGCACTTTGGGTAAGACCTTCCGCTTTTTTTTGATGCGCTTTTCCTTCCGCAAGGTTGGTGCTTACCGTTTTTCTTGGGAGCGCCTATGTCAACCCATTTTTCATCGAACCACTTTGTAAGACCGGTTTTAGCCACGAGGCACCCTAACCTTTTTCCGTCTAGATTCTTGAACTGCGCCGCACCCTCTTGGTTCAATATAAACCGAGCCGCCAAGTTTCATCTTTTTTGGCGTTTTATAGGTTCCGCCCATTTTTTTGTATTCTTTAACCATGTAAGCGTTCGCGTAAGCGCTCGGATACACATCAAACTTCTTTCTAGCCTTTGCTTTTGCTTTCGCGTAAAGAGACGGGTTTGCTACGTTTTTTGGCGCTGAACTTTTCATTTTTATTAAAATGGGCCTCGCAGTCTAAACGGCTTTTTCAGAGCCGGTGGACCGCCGACTCTAGGGTTTAACCTTGCGAAATCGTTTAAATTTACCGTGGGGGAAGCGGCGTTTTTTTGAAAAAGCAAAGCATCACGCGAGCTTATGCGACCATCTTTGTTTATATCATACTCCATGTTGCTCGGCATCTTTCCGACACTCATCTGCAAAATATCACTTGCCGTAACCCCGGAAGAAACAGGTGCTGGAGAAACAGGTGCTGGAGAAACAGGTGCTGGAGAAACAGGTGCTGGTTGCTGAGGAACAGCTTCAAAAGAACCGGCTATTCGGCCAGCCGCTTCGTCAAAAAGCCCCAACCTGTCTGCTTGGCCGTCTGAAATGTTGGCGCTTGCCGAAGGTGATGATCCTGAAGGTGTGTTGACAAGCCCCGACTCAACCGCAACTTCTCCAACATTTACGTTTCCTCCGCCAACAGGTGCTGGAGAAACAGGTGCTGGAGAAACAGGTGCTGGAGAAACAGGTGCTCCGGCACCAGATTGGTTTTTCATCTCTTCCATAATTGATTTTCTAAGCGCGTCAACGTCAACTTCTTGAGGCATTTGCTGTTGCAGCGCTTGAAGCTGCGCTTGAAGAGGGTTGATTGCCCCGGAAATTGCTTCCTGCCTCTGTCCGGCTATAGGATCCATTGCCGCCTGAATAGCTGCCTGCCTTTGAGCTTCTATGGGGTCTATTGCTGCCTGAATAGCTGCCTGCCTTTGGGCTTCTATGGGGTCTATTGCTGCCTGAATATCCGCCTGCCTTTGGGCGGCAATTTCATTAGGATCAAGCATTTGGCTTTGAAGATCTTGTATTTGTGAAGTCGTTCCCTTCATCATCTCTTGAAGCGCCGCTAACTCTTCTGTGGTTGCTCTCCCTTCAACGGCTTTTTGCAGAAGATCCATCTCTGATCCAAGCGCAGATGTTGACCCGGCTACGGTTTCAACTTCTTGCTGCAACATCTCCAAACTTTGCATAGGGGCTAAACTGCCTATTTTCCCCTCTACGTCTTGTTTTAGCGATTCGATAGCCGTATTAATTTGATCCGGGGTCAACGTTCCAGATTGCATCGCCTCTGCAATTGAGCTGTTTACCTGATCATTCGTAAGCATGCCGTCTCGCAAGGCTTGCATTTGATCAAAAAGCTGCTTTCTTTCGTCGCTCGCGGTGTTTTTTAAAGAATCTGACTCTTCTCGCAAATTGTCAATTTCTTCTTGAATTTGGTCAACCGGCAACCCGTCAATATTTTCTTTCAGGCTTTCAACATTTGCCTCAATATTGCCCAGCAAAGTTTCTCGCTCATTTTTTAAAGCTTCAAGCTGAGATTTATTTTCGGTTTGAATTTCGTCCTGAACCGTTCCCAAGCTTTCTCTTACCGCGTCAATCTCTGCCTGAATTGCTTCGGCAGCGCTTTTTTGGTCACCGGTTAATTGGGCATCTCTAGCGTCAAGATCAGCGTTTATTTTCTCTTTGGTCGAGTTTAGGCTTTCTCCAAGACCGCTAATCCTTTCTTCTATATCGCCAATCAGAGATCCTTGACGATCCTCTAGACTTCCTATGGCTTCTGTTTGGGCGGTCCTTACCCTTTCTTCCGAGGCCGCTAAATCTGCTGCGGTCTGGTCAATATTCTTTTGAACCAGATCCGAAATTCTTTTTTGCTCCGCGCTCATGGCGGCTCTTTCATCGACCCCTTGTTGTCGCAAAATCGCAGTTTCAGCGTCAACGCCGGAGCGCATATCGGATATTCTTTGCTCTAACGACTTTGTGAGATCGGATCGCTCAGAAGCGGCTGCCGCCTCGGAGGTTGATAAATCTTCTTTCAGCAAGTCTCTTAGCGAATTTATTTCAGTTTGGCGGGCGGCAGCAGCAGCGTCATCTGCAACCTGCTGCTGATCCATAATTGTTTTGTATTGGCTTGCCAACAAATCTTCGGTATTCGGACCCTGAACCGTTACTTTGTTCATCGCATAAGGGTTTGGCGCTTCTCTTGGACCTCGAGCGTAAACCGGCTGGTTCATCAAATAATCTTGAAGAGAGGCGTAGGGAGAGTCCGCGCTGCCATACTCGTCAATTGCTTGTTGCATGTTGTCTGATACAGCCATTAAATCACCATTTTTTACAAGACCAGTAACGCGGTGTCAGCTTATCCTTCGCCGTTGAGCACTTGTGGCGAGCGCGAAAACTGGCTCTTCGTTCTGGTATATTTTTTTTGATCGTCATGTTTGGATCGCCGAAACGCACCAGCTTAATTTGATCGCCCTGACGAGCAAGAACCGCGAACTTTTTGCTGCCGCCAGAGGTTCTTTTTGGTTTGTTAAAGCCAGAGAACGACTCGCCACGATAAGTGACTCTGCCGCTCCCTGTTCTTTTAGCGTCTTTTGAAGAGGCCATTGTCAATATGTCTTTAGGACTTCAAGAATAACGGTATAAGTGTCGCCACTGCCAGCGCCAATAGTTGTGAACTTCATGTCGCCAGTTTTTCCGCTTCCTGCGTCATTCGGAATTCCAGAAAAATCTGAATAATCGTGATATCCATTTGAGTCTGGCGACAAACCAATGATAAGCGTATCGGAAGTAGCGTCATTCAGTAGTTCAACACCCATGCCGACACACTGCCACCAAATTTTGGCAACAGCGACTTCGGTGCAAGCGTCTCCCGAGCTATTTGCGCTCAATGCGCTTACATCAACTTTTGTGACAGCAGACTCACCAGTACCGTCAGAGATATTGGTAAATTTTAAGACGGCCTTTCTCTGGCCGTCTTGTATCGTTTGGCTTGTAACTGCATCTGCCATGCCTTTCTCCTATTCTGTGGATTAAGCGTTAGCAAACGGGGTTGCGATAGTGCCAGAGCCAATCAGCAATGAATCGTGAACCAGATAAGTTGCGGCATCAATTGCCGTAACTTTAACAACGCTTCCGACAATGCCGCCTTTTGTGGAGCCGTTCAAAGTAATTACATCGTTTGCTGCTGCGGGAACGAAAGCTTTTTTGGTGCCATCGTCAACGGCAACGATCACAGCGCCAACAAATTTGTCAGTACCATCTGTCAAAATATCCAGATCGGTTGCTGCGGTTTCCACATAAAAGAAAAACGAAGCGCCAATATTGTTTGCCTGATCGGGAGATGTCGGATCACTCGGAGTAGCTGAAGAAATAGAAGGCAAAGTAAATTTGCCATCGGCATCATTGAGCAAAATAATTTTTCCAGCGTGAGCTGCAACAGTTAGCGTTGTGTCCGCAGACACGCTAACGCTACTATTAGCGCCGGAAGTGATAAAACCAGCTAAAGATTTAACGGGTCCAGAAAAAGTAGTTTGAGCCATTATGTTCACCTCTTACGAAAGGATTCGCCCCACTGTCTTCGTAACGTCCGCTGAGCCGGTCGGTAGGGCTATTTTATCTCAGAAAGCTCACATTCTAGGCCAATATCAAGACAAAAAAAAGGGGCCAATCGGCCCCTTAATTTTAAGCTCCTTGAGAGCCGTAGATGCCTCTCCAATCGGACCAACCGAAACTATAACGCTCACGCGCTTTGTATCGGATGTTTCCGGTCGAAAAGTCAGGTTCCATCGATGTTTCCATGCTTGTGCGTTGGAACATCTTGAGACCTTCGCCTTGGTCTGTAACAGAAGTCAACAGGAAGAAAGCGTCTGGGTCGTTAAGATAGTGATTAACAGTGTAACCACCGGGCAGAACGCCAGTGCTTCTTATCGCGTTGAGATCGTTATCAGCAGTACCTACTCGCTTGTCCGAATTCAAAATTCGATCAGCGACGAATACCAATTGCGGCGGAACAACAAGTTTGCTCGCCTGAACTGAGATAGTCAGTCCTCGGTCATCCGTAAAAGTAGATATGTCAATCAAAGCATCTTCGAGTGAAGTTTCATTCAGGTCAGCCATCGTAGTAGCTCTGTTAGCAGCAGTGCCGCCGCCAGCTAGAGGATGACCAGTGTTGATCAATGAAACGCCATCACCGCCCGTGTAAGTACCAGAGAAAGCGTTGTTCAGCACATCAGCGCCTTTAACTTCTTTCGTGTTACCCATCGAGCGAGCCAGTGCTTTCACATACCGCTTGCCGAGTGAGTCGTACAAGTTATCTTCTACGGCCTCGTCGGTGAGTGCGAACGCTAGAGCGATTGTCTCGTGAGTGTAACGTGCTGAATAGCTTTCGGAAGCATTGTCAAAGACAACGCCTTGGCCTTCAGTTTTTGTAGGTGCTGAACCAAAACCAGTAATCAGAACCTCTTCTTCAAAAGCACGTTGACTATCTTCGATAGCATAAATGTCTTCGTACTCGCGGTCGTAGCTGTCGTAGCTCATACCAAAGAGGCTGTTTAAACCCGGTTCTAATTCCTTGGCTAATTGCGCCCTTGAAATTGCCATTAGTCAGTCTCCTTATTATGCTAGACCAGCAGATTTAACACCGGCAATGTGGTTTTGTATTACCACAAGCACGTTAGTGTTAGCACTAGCTACGTCTTCGTTTGCAGGATCTTGAGAGATGTCCAAGGCTTTCAGCGGCAAAGTTGTTGCCGTTGCGCCAGTGGTCACATCAAGTTCCACGTTTGATCGGCCAGAAGCTGTATCGCCAGTGGTAGCTTGATCAACAATATCAAAATTGCCGAACAGGTCTGCTACTGGGAAAGCTGCATCCGCTTGAACTGAGAAAACGACCATAGGGTCGTCTACAACAAAAGCAATGATGTCTGATGCCGAAATTGAACCGGGATAATAGTTTGAAAAAACTTGCTCACCGGAAGTTGGGTCAGTGTACATGCACCCATTAAAAACCCCGACTACGGGGACAGTGCTACTAGCTGCGGCTCGTTCGATACCACCTCCGGTTACCTGCTTAACAAGATCTCCTTGAAAGATCTTGCCGCTTAAACCTGAAGCTACACGATATCGACTTTGGCCACCAGAGTAGGGAGCACCGCCCATCATACGGACGGGTCGTAAACCAAAGGCTGCGTCTTTGTTAGCCATTGTTTTTCTCCTTTAGACTTATCGTCTGCCAAATGTGACTTGGGAGTCTCGCTGCGGGTCATACTTAACGTAACGTGAATCGCCACGGGTCTCGTTGAACATTGTGTTATCCAATGCGTCACGAGCCGCTTGGTTCTTATCATTATAATAAGCGTTTCGCTCTTCAATCGTTTCGTTAGGAATTTTCGCCAGCAATAGTCCTTCGTTGTAAATGACGCCAGCGTGTCTACCGGAATCCATTGTGGGAAGTTCCCACTCTGGAGGTAAGTCAGAACCTGTTACCAGTTCCCAACCTTCCCTGATCCTTCGACTAACGTTAGCTCTATCTTCCGCTCCCAACATACTCTCTCGAATCCACCGGTAAGTGTATCCGGGAGGTGAGGGCGGAGTTTCAAGCTTTCGAACTGGTCGCCACGGTCTTCGTCGAGCCTGTTTATCGTGCGTCTCGGATTCACGCGAAGCGCGGGTTTTCGTTGTATTCGTCATTATCTTGCCTCCCTTTGTGCAATTTTTTGCTTTTCTGAAGCTACACGTTTTAACCAAGCTTCCTCAGTCATGTTGTGTGGCTTCAGACCACGGAGGCGTTGAAGTTCAGAATTTGTGAACTTAACACCACGCTTGTTGCTTCGTGATTGTTGCCGACCAGCAGGGCTGGCGGAAGCGACTCTTTGCACGTTGGGTCTTTCTTCCTTTTCACCGGCTTTTGGTTCCGTCCTGAGATCAGGATAGATCCGAAAAACTCTTGTATCCAACTCATTGTAATACTCTTCTGAGTCTGGTTCAAATCCTTCGTTCATAAGGTTGAAATGCGTAAAATAAGCAAACTGGGTTGCTTGCAAATTTTCTTCGTTCTCAGAATCTCCGTACCACTGATTCTGATCGTGCCAAGACAAAGCTTCGTTTGTTGGCTTGATCTCTTCTTGCTGAACTTGCTGTTGTGGTTGCTGAGACGGGTAAGACTGATAATTCTCCTGCTGAGGCGCGGTAGCTTGCTGAACAGATTGAGATTGTCGAGATTTAGCCACCCTGAGCTTTTCTTTCTGAATCGCGATGTCATTTTTTAGAGTGTCAGCCTTGCTGATCAGGTCTGCGTCTCCTGACTGAATAGCTTTTTTGTAAATGTCATCAATCTGGCTTTCTTTGCTAACCAGCGCTTCTTCTTCTTTTTGAAGAACGGTATTTTGCTGAACCACAGAATGTTGGCGGTAAGCGTTAAGCTCTTGATCTTTTTGCATCGCCAGCTGCTCAAGATATTCGGCGCGATCCTCAGCTTGTTTGGTTTTTTGATTAAGCTTGTTTATCCTTTTAGAAACGGATTTCGTATAACGTTCAAGCTCGTCACCATCGTTTGCCGAGCCTGCTTCTTGACCCTCTGGCGGATCTTCAACAATCTCGACGGAAATCTCTTCTTCGGCAGCTTGAGCTGCGTTTTCGTTTTCAATCATCTCCAGCTACTCACTATGTCTTCTGGGTTTAAAATCGTTCCGATAACTTCGTCATCATTGATGATGCGAACCTCATCCCCCTCGTCCAGCTTAAACCGAGCACCTGCGTATCGGCCTATCAAGGCCCAATCGCCTTCCTCGCACCAAGCAGTCTTTCCAAACTTGTCTACGTCCGAATAGCAGAGCGGACCTTTTTTGACAACGTAAGCGACAACCGTAGCCAACGATTCGCGGTCAATGGTGTCTTTCGTTAAATGAATGCCGCCCTTGCTTGTCCTTTTTCCGACATACGGAATGACAAGCATCCGCCAACCAGACGGACTAGGCATGCGATCTAGTACGCTCTTGTCCAGTAAAGACGGATCTAAAACAAGATCATCTTTTTGGACGAAAGCCGATTCAATCGACGTTTTTTTCACTAGCGCTCTCCTTTTGCGTAAAAATCTTGGATTTGTTGTTCCACCAAGTTTAACGCAGTTAGCTCTCCCTGCAAAGATTTATAATGAAGCATATCTTTGAGCAAACCTTCGCACATTGTTTCAACTATCAAACTTTTGCGATCAGAGATTAATCGCTTCAGGGAAGAGGCTAGATCAATGTCGTCCTTCATACGCGCTCGTAATAGTCTAAACCGCGAGTCGCTGCGCCTGTGCCGCGAGTACGCATCTTCTTAACTTTTACCTTGAGCTGTCCTTTCGAGACGGATCCGCCGTCTTTCATGCCTTTTGCTGTTTTCATGGCAACAGCGACAGCTTGCTTTTTGGGCTTACCTTCTTTTCTTAACATGCTTATATTCCTGCTAATGGTTTTTTGACTACTCCCCTTCTTCAGCGGCATCGTCTTTCTCCTCAATGATTTCTTTTTTCTTAGAGAAAACTTTCGCCTTAAATTTTAGCTTAGGCTTCTCTACAACAGTTTCCGAAACAGCAGCTTTTGGTGCTTCAATAGAAACCGTGGCCTTGGCTGGCGCTGGAATACCTTTCGATATCCGCTCAGCCTTTGCTTTTATTCTTTCGTTGTTCGCCTCTTCGCGCAACTTTTTTTCGGCTGCCCTGTTATCGTCAGAGGTTTTTTCGGCTGCCCTCATCATTGCTTTATGCGCTTTGAGGTCGCGCTGTTGGTCTAAAATATAGCTTGTTGTCATTTTCTATCCCCTAAATTTAGCTTGCAGTTCAAGCAATTTCAACTCAGCTTGCTGCTCAAGTCTTTTCATTGCGATGTCAAGCTTATCATCTGCTACATCTTTTTGAACGTTGATGCGCTGTTTCGATATTTCAGATTCAAGCAGTTTTTCTTGCTGTCTTTGAGATTGCTTCGACTCAAATTGATCTTGATCGACAATCATCTCTTGTTCGCGAAGATCAAGTTCTCTTTCGCGAATCTTAACCAAAGGATCTTCTTCGTTACCTTGGCCAATAGACATCAAGAAATCCTGAGTCAGCTCGGCCATTATTGGAGCAGAAAAGCTTTCAACGATCATCTGAATTTGACTAGCAACTTGCGGCTGCTGCTCCGGCGGAACTTGCTGCATTTGCTGTTGCATCTGCTGTATTTGCTGCTGTATCTGAGGCGGAATCTGCTCTTGAGCCATCTGAGTGCTCATAAACTGCAAGTGCTGCATGCTGTGCGCGATCACCAGAGATTGTAACTGCGGCGTGTCTTTGATTACTTGAGTCAGAAATAAAGACCTGTGAGCGTCAACATGTGCTTGATGATTTTGAGGCTCAAACGCTTGTTGGGGTTGCCCGATCATTAGCCCGCTATTTTCTATCCCGGAGTCAACCGGCATCGGAGTTGGTGGTGGCGCAGGCGGCTGCAAAAGGCTGTCAACATCATCAACACCGAGCGCGGCGTACATTCGGCGGTAAGCTTCGTACATCCCTTGCGGGCCGTGAATCTCTGGGTTTGACTGAACGAGCTGCATCAACTCTTGAGCCATCGTTATCCGCTGAGATTGGCTAAATATGTTTGGATCCGAAACCGGGATAACGTCAACACGGCCATCGAAGTCTGTTTGTTTAACCTGTTGATTACCGTTTGACGTTTGATATGGGTACGTTGGCGGCAGATATTCAGAGAAAACTTTGGCCAAAAGTTGAAACTCAATCCGTTGGGAGTAATGCAAGCGCTTGTGTATCGCGCTCATCACTTTGGTGCCGCGCTCAAGCAGTGCGACCGTTGTACCAACGGGCATAGCCTGATTCATGTCGCCAACATTGGTGTCCGCAATCGACGCAAAACGCTTGCCGGATTCAACCAGCATTCCCAGCAATTGCATCAAGACGTTAGACGGCTCTTTCACCGGCAGCGGTATCAAATTTTCTCGTAATGAGCCGCCAGTGGTGTCAATATCTCTAAACTCTCCGGGCTGGAGCGGTTCGTCCTCGTCGCGAATCCTCATGCCTCTGGCTTTAAATCCAGCAGGCAGATTTGCGATGGTACCGGCATCAATTAGCTGTCGCAGGATGCTCGTTGCAGCCTTGGAGAGACCGCCGATCATGTGGCTTAATCCAAGACCGTAAAAACCCAATCCGGGCAGAAATTTGTACTGAACAAAGTAGTTAATTTTTTGCTTGAGAGGGTCTTGTTCAGCATAATTTCTGCGAAGCGCTAAGATTTGCTGACTTTGCTCATCAATCGTGACGATGTAGGGTAATTTTAACCCGGTAGGCTGTCCGTCTGCGCCAATATCTTCATACCCGTCCAGATCCAATATTGTGTGGACCTCATAAACCGTCCTGTCTCGGTTTTCTGAGTAATTTGGCTGCATGCCTTCTATTTCATCGACTTCCTCTTCAATATCGCTGCGGTTAGAGACGTAAGAGTCGCCTTTTAGCTCAATATCCGCATAAAATCCGGTGAGCTGCTGCTTCCTTATCTCGTTTTTGCTCATGCTAATGACATGAGTGACTCTTTCTGCCGATAAAATGTCAGATGCTTCGTAAGGAACAATAAGATCTTCTGGCGCGATAAATTTTGATACCGCTCGACTCAATGCTTGGTCGTAATAAACCTTTTTGAAGGCGGATCCAGCGATTGGAAGGTAAAAAAGAAGCATATCCAACTCGGGATCGTACTCTTTCATCACGTTCATGACGTAAAAGTTCATGAAATCGCCGACTCTTTGCGCCTGCATGTCAACTTCCGGGGTTCTATTGCCGACAATCTCTGTTTTGACCGGCCCCTTGGCTGGCAAAAGCTCCTTGTACGCCTGAGCTTGAAATTGCGTCACGCTTTCGGCAAGGATAGGGTGAATCACGCCGGAAGAACCTTGAAACGGAGAAGATCGCATCTCGTCAAACTTCATTCCGAGATATTTTAACCCGTCAACATACGTTTTTTCCCATTCTGAGCGGCTTTCTTTGTCGGATTCAATGGATTGCAAAACGTCATCGGCAAGCTTCCCAAGGTCAGATTTGTCAAGAAACTCGACCAAATTAGAGTCAAATGGTATCTGTGGCGTTTCTGGAACCGCGTCGATTTCATCGTCGATTAATATTTCTTCTTCATCAACCAGAATCTGAGCAGCGTCCCTGATCATGTCTTCTCGAGAAGGGTCTGGCTCAACCTCAACTTCTCTTGATAGAGGGATTACGTCTGGATCGTCTTGAGTGCCTAAAAGTCTTTCCACTGCCATTAGTAATACACCTGTCTATTGCGAGGCAAAAATCTAGCCTCGTCTTGGTAATCGTTTTCGAGCGTAACAAATCCGCCCTGCCTGAACCTCATTAGCGCCATTGTAGCAGAATCGCAAAAATCGTCATGATCTCCGTAAGGAAAAGATGCCATTTCCTCTATCACTTCTTCGGCAAACGTGTCTTCTGGTGCCCAAACCATCGCAGATTCAAACAATGGGGCCACACTATTCATTCTCGCAATCTTATCCTGACCGCGAGAAGGAGTATAGGCCGTCACCGGGATGCCCATTCTCCTTAATTCTTGAGTCAACGGGGTGCCGGAAGCTTTTGCTTCAATTAACACGCAATCAGGCTCCCAATATTTGTATTCATCCATCGCAATTTTTTTAAGCTCGGGAAAGTCAACGCGGAATCTTTTTGCGTCTAACAGTATGACGCACTCTGGGCCGTCAACTTCCGGGGTAAACACCGCCCAAGTTGTTATTGCGGAGTAGTCAGCGGTCTCTTTCTTGCTAAAAGCCGTGTCGTAACTCTGTATGACGTAAGAATATGCCGGGACATAATCTTTGTCCCAAACTTCCCACCATTCACGCTTTACGATTGAACCCTCTTCGGCGGTTGGGTTCTGCATCCACTGAGAGTTCCACTTTGCAATCGGCAGGGATGCCTTGACGCTGAGAAGTTCTTCCTTTTTCCAATACTCGGGCCAGAGCGGTTCATCTGATTCTGGCATGATCGCCGGGAATTCGATCATTTCCCACTTATCTGCGTGATCTTCGGTTTGCTTTTTAATGACCTTGCCAACAAGATCCTTGGTGGACCATCTGGTCATTACGATTACGATGATTCCGCCCGGCTGCAAACGCTGTCGAGGACCAGAGGTATACCACTCGTAAACCGAATCCATTGCGGTAGGAGAAAGCGCGTCTTGCTCAGAAACCGGGTCATCGATGATGAGCAGGTCTGCGCCACGGCCAGTAATCGCACCGCCAACGCCTGAGTAGAAAGATTCTCCGCCCTCGTTGGTCGTCCATCGACCGGCAGATTTGTTGTCTGATTGCAGCTTTAGCTTGGGGAAGACTTCTTGATAGTCTTCCGAGTCGATGATGTTTCTGACTCTTCTACCAAATCGAACCGCAAGCTCGGCGGTGTGCGTGGTTTGAATAATCTTTAGATCGCCCCGCAGACCCATCATCCAAGCCGGGAAATAGGTGCTGGCAAATTCAGATTTGGTGTGACGAGGAGGGAGGCAGACGATTAATCGCTTTAACTTGCCTTGAGCTATTCTGTTGAACTTCTCGCCAATAATTTTATGATGACGACCCTCGACAAATTCCGGCCACATGTGCTCAACAAATTTAATAAAATCGTGTTGGCAGTCATCTTGTTTTTCTAGCTGTTCGTATTTATTAAGAAGGGCAACGGCTTCTGTTTTTTCGTCATCCGATAAAATGTCAAAATCTTTCAGCGCAAGACTAGGCATGGCGTGGCTCAATATTCTTTCATCGATTCTGATATTCGCCAGACTTTATCATCTGACATATTTCTAACGACCTGTCGCCAACTTGCTTTGCCCATTTGCTGTCGTAAAATTCTTCGCCAGCTTTTTCAAAATTGTTTTCAGCCATGCATTCGAGTGCTTTAACAAAGCCTCTCAATTTTGTTTGTCCGATATTGAACGACAAGTCTATTAGCGCTTCTTTTCTTACTACGTCTAACGTATTGAACCAAAAGTATTCTCTAGACAGCTCTTCTCGGCACCTGTTGATGTCGTTGTTTAGCAGGTAGTCTATTTCGTCATCCGAAAGGCCAAGACCGGACTCGGATATGTTTCTGCCAACACCAATGGTCTCGTATCCTGCGGAACACATGTAAACTTTGTCCCTAACGCCTTCATGCCTTCTGAGCATTTCTATCAATCTATTCATTTTTCATGCTTATGTGACGCGCCGTAATAAAAGCTGATGATCGATGAAACGATACCGCCTAAATAGCCCAACACGAGATTAACGATGCCGTCATCGTTTGCCGCCGGGTCTTGCAGCGTAACTAAGGCAATGTATCCGCCGAAAAATAAGACGCAAGCCACCGCAATAAACTTTGGTGTCCAATCTCCTTTGAAGGCAGACCTAGCGTGTTGAATATCTTCCGTTTCCAATGCAAAAACATCTACATCAAGTTTTTTCATCTGCACTTGAAAATCAAGCTCAGCTTTTTTGAGTTCTGCAAGCTGTTCTGGCGTTGCTGCCTGCACAGCGTTGACAATGCTTTTCTCATCAGGTTTGCAGCCAAGAACGCTGGCAATTGTTTGAGCGGCTGCGCCGCCCAATGGTCCGCCTAATGCTTGGCCAATAGTTGGAGCCACAGCGCCGATCAAGCCCTTGATTGCCTTGAGATTCATTTTGCAAGCGCCAGACTAGCAACCGCTATGAACGAAGCAATCATCACCGGGTAGATGCCCCAGATCATGTTTTCCAACTTGTCGAACCGCCTGCTTCCGGCATCTAGTCGCTCGTGGATTGATTCATATCGCAAAATGCATTCTTTCTCGTGAGATTCGATTTTTTGTAGCGCCTTGCTTGCATGAGTCTGAGCCATCAGCTTGCTTCCGACTCTGTTTCGACTTCTTCAACCGGCTTAATTGATTCGCGCAAAGCATTTTCGCGAAATCCTAGCGCAACCTGCAAGTTGATGCCCTGCTGTTGTGCCGCAGCGATCTGGTTGCTTAATTCGCCAATCTGCTTGCGAAGGTTGACCACTTCGACGTAATGCACCTTGGAATCTTCTCCCAACTCATTAACATCGTATTCTTGGTCGTCAATTGTCAAAATAACCGGCTCCTGTTGTTCGCTCATACGTCCTCCTGTTTTTTTACATTTTGCATGTTTGTGCTCAATTGAGCAACCGCTCGCCAAAACTTTATTTCTTAAACAGCAAAATAATAGTCCCAAGTATAACGCCAAACCCGATAATTCCTGCCGTGAACGCAACGCCAAGTTGTTTGGCAAAGGCAATGTTCTTGCGCCTGCGGATCAACGCTATCCTTATTTGTTTTTCATGTTCCAAGCGACTTTCTTCGACCCTGTTCATCATTTCTTTATAATCAGCCCCTAAGCCGGCCATCGTGAATTGATCCTTGAGCTGCTGGTTAAACATTTTTAACTGCCGCTTGGCCATCGTTATCTGTAACGATTCTTTCACAGACAGCTTACCAACATATTTACTTTCTACATCTTGGATGGTTTCGTTAGCTTTGCTATACCGTTCCATAACAGAAGATATATCGTTAGCATGTCCGCCAGCTTCTTTTAAAGCGCCTATCGCATCATTTAGCCCTTTGACAACCGATATAACTGTAGCTATTTCGGCAATCATTAGTCTTTCTTGTTCCATAGCTCAAAGAGCAGCTTTACCTTCTCTTTGATAGTCTCTATGTCGCCATGCATCTTAGCCAGCACTATGACCAACGTAATAAAGCCCACTGCTATCGGCCACATTGTATTTACAAGGTCTAGTGCTTCCATGCTCTTTAATAACTAAGCAGCTTCAGCGGCTGTAATAGCAGCATTGATTGTAGACATATCTTCGCTGCCCCAATCGTCGAGTGCTACACCTGCGGACAGATAACCAGAGCTACGCATGACACGCTCTTTAAGTTCTTCGTCTGTCATGTCGCTGCAAAACTCATTGTCTGGGCTAAGAGCATTAGTAATAACGCTAACGCTGCCAAGCATTGCGCTGTACATCTGGGCTTTTTCTTCTGCTGTTCGTTCTATTTCGCTCATGATGCTGTGTATCCTTTTCCGGCGCTAATCGCTGAGTCAGTAGCCGTAAAATCTTCGCTACCCCAATCATCTTTAGCTTTCATAAGTTCAAGGTGCGCGACATTTCTGTCAACACAATCCTGTCTGTCTGCGGCTTCTTCTTCTGCCATTGCATCACCCGCGATTACGTCTGTAATTAGACTAATGCTGTGACCCATTGCGGTAAAGTCTGCTGCACATTCTTCTGCTGTTCTATCTTCGCTCATAGTTGTTTATCCTTCTAAGGTTGTGATTCTTGCTGTTAATGCTTCAATCAGAGCTTGCTGCTCTTGGATTGCTTTGGTTAAAATTGGTATAAGCGCAGACGGTGCTACACGTTGCTGACCATCGCTGTCTTTTTCCATCCACATATCAAAGCCATCTTTAATTTCAGGATGAGCGTCAATCGCAGATTTAACTTCTTGAGCTATAAAACCGTGGTTGGTTGTATTGTTTATGACACGTTTTTCAGAGCCTTCAACGTAAGCATCCATTGAAGTTGGAAGGTCTTTTTCCTTTTTCCATTTATAAGTTACAGGACGTAAATCATTAACAAAGGATAGACCTGCTGTTGATGTAGCAACGTCTTCTTTCATGCGAGAGTCAGATGGAGCAGTCCAAGTAGTTGCGCCTAAAACAAGATTGCTATCAACTGAACCGTTACCAACAGTAAAGTTTCCATTACCTACGCCTGTAGCACTAGCACCCATTACAATTTGAATATCTGCGCCAACACCAGAAGGCTCACAACCATTACCAATAATTACGCAATCCGTCCCTGTTGTTAGCGTTTCTCCTGCTTGGAATCCAATTATTGTATTCCTTGCACCTGTATTAATTGAATCACCTGCTAGACCGCCGATGAGTGTATTGGATATGCCTGTGGTTACTGATTGTCCCGCTCCATACCCAGTAGCTGTATTGTACATGTTAGCTGCTGAAGCAGGGTTTTGAGCTTCAAGTGTGTAAGTACCGATAGCAGTTGAACGACTACCTACAGTGTTAGCGCCTAAAGAGCTATACCCGATAGCAACATTATTATCTGCATCAGTTAAAGCGTCTCCTGCTAGGCCGCCCATTAAAGTGTTGCCAGTGCCTGTGGTTACTGCGGCTCCTGCTGAATAACCTACTGCTATATTATAACTATCAGTAGCTGATGCAAAGTTTTGAGCAGTTAAAGCAGACCTGCCAATAGCTACGTTCCTACCACCTTTAGTATCAGTAGTTAGCGCGTAATTACCTAGAGCAACATTGTAATTACCTTCCGTATTTGCGTCTAAGGCATTTGCACCCATAGCTACGTTTTCTGCGCCTGTGGTGTTTGCCTGTAAAGCGTTAGCCCCAACTCCGGTGTTGCTAGAAGCAGTTGTAGTTGCATACAAAGCTGCATTACCGACAGCTACATTGTCGTTCCCCGTGGATTTAGTATACAGAGCATTAGTACCTAGGGCTGTGTTTCTCAAGCCGGTAGTATTGTTTTCCAATGCTAACTCGCCAACGGCTACATTGTCGTTTCCTGTTGTATTGAGTCTTAAAGTATTAAAACCAACGGCTACATTGGTAGCGCCTGTGGTGTTAGTATATAAAGCACTTGAGCCTATTGCTACATTGTTAGCGCCCGTGGTGTTTGACCGCGCAGCTCTATAACCCATTGCCACATTATTAGATGCTGTAGTAGCTAGTTTTAAAGATTGATAACCCACTGCAACATTTGATGCTCCTTCAGTATTTGTAAGCAGTGCTTCAGCTCCAAAAGCGGAGTTAGTACCTCCTGTGGTGTTTGCTACTAAAGCCTCTCTACCCACTGCTGTGTTGTTAGATGCGGTTGTATTAGCCTGCAAAGCACCTTGACCCAACCCAGTATTATTGGCACCTGTGGTATTTCCCTGTAATGAATCAGCTCCAAGTGCAGTATTGTATGCAGCGGTTGTATTAGCCTGCAAAGCAGTCCTACCCACAGCTACGTTACTACTACCTGTGGTGTTTGACAACAGAGCATAATAACCCGCTGCGGTGTTGTTAGAAGCTGTGGTGTTTTCTGATAAAGCACCTCCACCCAACGCCGTATTATTAGAACCCGTAGTAATTGCGTCACCTGTAAGACCGCCGACAAGGACGTTGTTTGTGCCTGTGGTTACTTCTTTACCCGCTGAAAAACCTACTGCTGTATTAAAACTATCAGTAGCTGATGTAAAGTTTTGCTCGGCCAAAGCCGCCGCACCTATTGCAGTATTCTTACTACCTAACGTGTCGGTGGATAAAGCATAAGTACCCACAGCTACATTAAAATCAGCATCTGTAAGAGCATCACCTGCTGCACCACCAATAATCGTATTTTCAACGCCTGTGGTTATTGCGTTGCCTGCGTTATTTCCGACTGCTGTATTAAAAGTATTAGTGGCTGATGTGAAGTTTTGCGCTTCAAGAGCTGAGTGACCAATAGCAACTGATCTACTGCCTAACGTGTCTACAGTTAAAGCACCCATGCCTACAGCAACGTTGTAATCTGCGTCAGTAAGAGCATCTCCTGCAAGAGCGCCGATGAGTGTATTGTGGATGCCTGTGGTTACTGCTTTTCCTGCAAAGTAACCTACTCCGGTATTGTAGTTATCTACATCAGAATTCTGAGAAAGCAAGGCTTGTGTACCGATAGCGACATTTTTTCTACCAGTATCTTCAGTGGTAAGAGCATACGACCCAAGAGCTACATTTTCACCACCAGTAGTTAGAGCATCACCTGCAAAAGCGCCCACTGCTACGTTTTGAGTACCTGTGGTGTTTGCTACTAAAGAGTTGTAACCAACTGCTGTGTTGCTATCTGCGGTGGTATTAGAGTCTAAGGCATCAGACCCTAAAGCAACATTGTAACTACCTGTTGTATTGGCCTCACCTGCGTCCTGACCAATAAAAGTATTGTTATGTCCTGTTGTAGTAGCTAACCCTGAATTTTCACCTACTGCTGTGTTGTTATCTCCAGTCGAGTTTGAAAATAAAGAATTATAACCTACCGCTGTGTTTCTAGGTGCGGTTGTGTTTGATGTTAAAGCACCTTTGCCCACTGCTGTGTTATGAGAAGCTGTAGTATTTGCTCCTAGTGCTGCTTGACCAACTGCTACGTTATCAGCACCAGTTGTATTAGCATCTAACGCTCTATAACCTACGGCTACGTTCGCTGAA